>Ga0118677_10002647_pt1 | contig 35569 bp, 19 predicted proteins | sample AliMusrvi5mmetaG_FD_86154 | JGI IMG/M metagenome (GOLD analysis project Ga0118677, IMG submission 86154)
ATTAAATATGAATTTCTCAAGCTTCGTGAATCTAGAAACAAAATCGCAAAGCCTGAGAAATGTTGCTAATCCCTTTACCTCTGCTATGTTATATATGAGAAATTAGCCAAACTCAAGAGTCCCGACTGTAAACGTCGGGACGACTGTTTTCTAGACAAGAGTAACGATGAACCCGGACATTATGGACAAACACTATTTAGGCTGCCAGTAACACTTTACAGGAGATACAATAGCTTGTTCGGCTTTTAATTTAGTCATAGCTTTGTCAACATCCTTACGGTCAAGACCCGTTAACTCAACTATTTTACCTGCGTTTAAAGGCACTCCGGCCTTTTTCATAGCGTCTAAAACTTTTTCTTTTGCTTCCATAGTATTAAAGATTTAAATGATTATTTGATTAGAAAAATTACTTTCAGCAAAATTAATAAATACAAAGTGTAAAAAATAAAAACAGACAACTTAATCTTTTACACACCGGACACTACGACCAAAAATATTACTAGCTCCGCCATGTCCGACTAATACTTCATTACAGTTCATGACACAGCTCCACGCATAGCCTACATTAAAAATTGAAGCTGTCCACCAGGCACCAGAAAATTTAATGAACTGAAATGTTCCATCAAATTCACGGTCGCCACCGGGCAAGGCGGTAAACCCACTTATGTTAGTTGCCCCAATATTTGGATTCACCCAATGGATAGTGTCTGTTTCTTTAAGTTTGCCTCCGGCAACAGTTTCGCCACCCAAAAAGGTCATTAATGCCGTCCACTCGGCATCGGTAGCCACATGCCAGCCGCTGGGAGCTACGTTGCGGCTGTCGTCAACAGCATACCAGTTGTATAGTTTGCCATAAGTTGCACCATAGCTTGGTAAATTTTCATAGTCACAATAAGCTTCTGTTGTAGAACCTGCCCATAACGCATTACTCTGAATATCAGTTATGGCATCACCATTGCGGAAATGTGTTGTGTTCAGGTTTTCTGCCATCCATATCAAAGTATCAATCTGCACTACAGTATAGTTGTTGTTATCGGCATCAGTGCATGCTACAAAATTAAATGGAATAGAGGTGTCTTGTGTTGGCACGAGCATAAACACAGTTCTGTAAATACCGGACTTACCTGTGAATTTCAATATATCGCCTGTAGTATATTGCATATCTACTATTGATTTGCTATTGTTCAAGCCCTTTTTCTTTTCTGAATTTGAAACAGTACGATGTCTATCACTACCAGCATTTGCTCCTACATGTTTCATTTCGGGTGTGCCGGATATTGCATTACTGCTTATTAGTTTTGAAGTATAGGAATATTTGTCGGATGCTATTCTTATGAAATATATACCATTGCTGATTCCACTAAGGAGGTATTTGTGATTTCCTTTTGATAATAATTCCTGCACTTGTAAAATCCTTTTACCTGTAATGTCGTATAGCTCTATACTTGTATTGCCTTGAGCTGTAGCTTCAAAGTCTATAGAACAAATGCCTGCTGTTGGATTAGGATAGATCTGTATATTATTGTTTGCTTCTATATTTATTTTGTCTATTCCTACAGCTCCTGTCAGATGCAATATATCTCCTCCGCCAAGAATTGTGTGGGTTGATTGAGTAAGGTTTTCTACTTTTACAGTGTCAACACTATTGCTTGCACCTGTTCCTGCAAAGGTAATCTGATAATTCTGTGCATGAATTTCTGCAATTGCAAAACTTATTAAAAAGAATAAAGTATACTTTTTCATTTGATTTTTTTAGTTATTGTTTTTTTGTATTTCAATTTATTCAGTATGTATGGTTATCGTTTTACGTGAAACGAGACAAAGACAAAGATAAAAATTATTATTATTATTAATGAATCTGTGGCAATTATTTACATTTATAATTCTCAGTACCTACTTATTATTCACTAAATTTGCTAACACACAATCTTCCTTATGTCCAAACTAAAACTAGACCTCCACGAGATATACAACAAAGGCTGGCTTATAGACAAAGCGCTACACGACATTATTGAGGAAGCTATTGATAAAGGAATCAAAGAAGTGGAAATAATCCCCGGCAAAGGCAGTGGACAGTTGAAAAAGAAAGTATTACGGTTTTTAGATCAGCCCGAAATAAAAAAACTATACCACCGCATGGACAAGGACCGGGATAACTTCGGGAGGATTTTTATTTATTTCAGGTTTGATAAATAGATAGTTACTGCTTTTTTCAAATACAAAATGCCACAGATTCACAGATTATTCTCAGTATTATTTTCACAGATTTTATAATTCGCCATGGCGAATTTAAATCTGTGAATCTGTGGCGATTTTAATAATTTATAGTTTATCTGGATGTAATTTCTAATTCATTATTTTATAATACTGAGGCTATCATTAAGAAATTTAAAAAGATATAGAAACAAAAAAAGGACTGATGAAGATTTATCTATCAGTCCTTTTGTTTTTTCATAAAAGAATCTTACTTAATCTTATTAAAGATTTTAGAAACCCTGAATTTGTTATCTGCCATAATATCTATGTAATACAAACCTGCCGGCAGGTTATTGATGTTAAAGTTAACCTGATGAGTACCTGTGGAATAATCACGCAATTGCTTGTAAACACTAACGCCCATAATGTTGTAGATGTTAACTGCCAGGCTGGCGTTTTGTTTCAGACTCAAATTAAGTGATATTTTGTCTGATGCAGGATTGGGATAAGGGTTGCCCACAAAATCGAAGTAGAATGACTGATCGCTGGATATTGAAGAAATAACAGTAGTTGCATTAACAGTTATTACAACATTATCAGCTTCCGGTGTGTTTGCATCAAGGGTGATTATGGCTGGAATAGGGTCTTTACCCCATATTTCAGCATATATTTTGTAGCTGCCCCATCCCAGGTTGGTAAATTTGAAATTACCATCTATATCAGAATAGGTATAAGTTATGGGTGAATTGTTCTGGTCGAGCAATACAACCAGAACGCCTCCCACTGTAGATTTATTGCCATTCCCAAGCCATACATTGCCGCCAATCATCCCGCTTCCCGGGTTATTAAGGTTGGTGCCAATCAGATGAATATCATATGGAATCGTTAAATTCACCTGGCCTATGGCTATAAAGTTCGCTTGTGACCAATAAAGCACATCGCCATAATAAGTAGGCAGGTAGTCGAAATAATAAGCTGATGCCTGGTCGAGGTGAGCCTGAATCAGATATTGGCCGTAGGGGATGTTGCTGAACTGGTAATGACCACCGGCCTGTATGGCGGTAGAAGCAACAGGCAGAATAGAATTGGGTGAATTGGGTGTAACACTTAAAAGATATACCATGCCTGCATCAGCAGTGTTATTGCCTGCAAATATCTGTCCTTCCAGCTGAGCATTGCTGCCCAGGGTAATAGTCTGGCAGAACTGATCCTGGCAATTATTTACAGTGTCTATAATGGTCAGGCAAACATTGTAACTGCCCATGGTGGTATAGGTGTGAATAGGATCAATATGATTTCCCGTAGTACTGTCACCGAAAGTCCAGAAATACTGCATATTCTGATTGGGTGTACTGCTTGAATTGATGGCATGAAAATGCACATCGGCATTACTTATCTGATAAGTGAAATAAGCCTGGCATGTGGCCGTGTTGCCCTGAATAGTTATCGTCTGGCAATAGGTAGCAGCAGGGCAGTTTGGAGAAACAACGGTTAAGCATACCTGGTAAGTTCCCGGATACGCATAGTTGTGTATCGGGTTCTGGTCATTAGCAAAAGTACTGTCACCAAAGCTCCAGTGCCATTGCAGATATGTAGAAAGCGGTGTGAAATTACCGAAAAATGCCACATTAAATGCTGAACCGTATGTATATTGGAAAGATGCCTGACAAGTAGTATTTGTGCCTATAATTACATTCTGGCAATACTGGTCGGTACAATTGTTTACAGAGTCAGTCACAGTGAGGCATACGGTATAAGTTCCCGGACTTGTGTAAGAATGCATAGGGTCTATTAATGATGAGGTGCTGCCATCGCCGAAATCCCATAAGAAGTGCATTGTTGAGCTTGGAGAAATTCCGGAGTTATTTGCGAAAAAGTGTACGGCACTTCCGCTCTGTTGAAATGTAAAGTGTGCATTACATATTATATTAGGTATAGAAGAAACATGCACAGAATCACAATAAGAGCAGCTTATATTGCCATTACTCTGAACTATATGAACACAAACAACATAATCGCCCGGCTGACTGTACTGATGAACAGGATCCTGATGACCTGTTACAGTTTGACCATCGCCAAAACTCCAATACCAAATAGTGGTGGCAGAATTAGGCGTAAGCAAGCCGAAAAATTGAACCTGGTTGGGTAATAAATTCTGTGAACTGTAGGTAAATGAAACATTGCAATTTGTGGTATTATTCACCGTAATAGTCTGGCATACGGTGTCTGAGCAGCTTCCCGTCCATACATACAGGCAAACAGTATATTGTCCGGCGGTAGTATAAGTAACAGTTGGGTTAACAGAGGTAGACGTAGTGCCATTACCGAAATTCCAATAGTAGCTTGCTGTGCTGTTCGGCATTACACTGCTGAAGGTGACATTTAAGCCACTTATCTGATAAGAGAAATTAGCATTGCATGCACCGGGGGTGCTAAAATAAGCAGAGTCGCAGTAAGTACATGTAGCGCCCGAGTCGCTTATTGTTAAACAGACTGTATAATGACCTGCGGTAGTATATAAATGATTGGGGTCATGATTTGTGGATGTTTGCCCATCGCCGAAATTCCATAAATACTGAGGGTTTGGCAATGTTGAAGCTACTGTGGGTATAAAATGATAGGCACCATTAGGTGTCTGACTAAAAGTAAAGCTTACACCACAGGGATTGCTCTGAACAAAGTTTATGGTGTCACAATAGGTACAAACAGATGACGACCCTGCACTGGTTACAGAAAGGCAGACAATATAATTTCCATAGTTGGCATATGTGTGCGATGGGTCGTGAGTGGTTGCCGTTGAGCCGTCGCCAAAAGTCCATACAAACGTTGGGTTTGTTATTGTGTTAGATAAGACAGGCAAAAAGCTGAAAGTACCATTACCGTTTGTGGTATATGTAAAGTTTACGCCACAGCTGTTTTGTGTTACATATATTGAATCACAATAGGTGCAGATAGCTAACCCAGAACTGCTAACCGTCAGGCATACTGTATAACCGCCGGGATTTGCATAGGTGTGGGATGGGTCATGATTTGTGGAATTCTGGCCATCACCAAAAGTCCATAAATATGTTGGATTAGTGATAGTGGTTGCTACAGTAGGTAAAAAGCTGTACGTGCCGCTGGCATTAGAAGTATAGGTAAAACTGACACCACATCCGGTTTGTGCTGGCACATAAACAGTATCACAGTAAGAGCAGTTAATGATGCCATTGCTGCCTATATATACGCAAACTGAATAATACCCAGGATGATTGTATTGGTGATAAGGATCCATGCCGCCTGCCAATGTTTGACCATCGCCAAAATCCCAGTGCCAGATATTTGTTCCTGCATTAGGCGTCAGCACACCGGAAAAATGTACCTGATTGGGTAGTAAGTTTAGTGTATTGTAAGTAAAAGTAACGTTACAGTTTGTCGAAGTTCCTGCGGTTATTGACTGGCAAATAGTATCTGCACAATAATTTCCAGATACAATAAGACAAACATTATAGGTGCCTGCATTAGCATATGTGATTGTTGGGTTGGCCAGGGTTGATGTGGTGCCATTGCCGAAATCCCAGTGGTAACTAACAGGTATGTTGGCCGCTACACTTGTAAAGGCAACACTTAAACCACTTTGCTGGAAAGTGAAATTGGCATTGCATCCCGGGGGAACACTGCTGAAATATAATGAGTCACAATGTGTGCAGGTTACTCCTGAGCCACTTACAGTGAGGCATACAGTATAATGCCCAGAGGTAGTATAAGAATGCGAAGGGTCATGGTTTGTGGAAGTCTGCCCATCACCGAAGTTCCATAAGTAAGTAGGATTTAAAATAGCGCCAGCAATTGTTGGGACAAAATGATAAACACCATTGGGATTTTGGGTTGTGGTGAAGCTTAAGCCACATGTATTCTGCTGAGTTATTGTTATTGTCTGGCAGGAGGTATTGCTGCATCCATTATTGTCGGCTATTGTTAAACAAACGTTATAATTTCCGTAGTTTGCAAATGTATGTGTCTGATTTGCTAAAGTAGAAGGGGTGCTGCCATCGCCAAAATTCCAGCTATAACTAACGATACTGTTGGGAGAACTGGAACTATCAGAATTAAAAGTTACAACAAGCCCGTTTTGCTGATAGGTGAAATGAGCCACACAAGAAGCTGCACACAGTGTAAAGTTGACAGTAACATCATTAACAGCGCCCTGATTATTTTGAACCAAATGAACAATATGCATATTATTGCAATTTAAAGTGGCCACAGTATAGGTCTGATTGGCTCCTATTATACTTCCGTTTATTACAGTTATCGTATAAAAGCCGTTGCTGTTCGTGTAAACACACCCGTTGAAAGGATTAGGGTTTAACGAGTCGGAAAATGCACACACCTGTTGATTGGCAATGGCTAATCCATTAGCATTAGTTACATAGCCACTTATGATTAAATCGTTGGGGTTTTGAGCATTTAAACTGACAAATCCACCAATAATGAGTAAAAGGAGTAGTAACTTTTTCATAGTTAAAGGTTTAAACTGTTTATAATTTATTATAAATGTTAAAAGAGTGCCGGAAAATCATCTTATTTTTAAATTTAATATTGCCCTGCTAAAAATTAATTTAGCAAGGCAATATTTATTTAATAATATTGTATAAGTGATATTTATGGTAGAGCGTTAAGGTATTGGACTTCAGAAGGTGCTATATTCAGACCGTAATCGGTAACATTCCAGATAATTTGTTGGATATTGTTTTCTTGGCCAATAGGAGGTTGTTTTGAAGACATAATAGAAACAATCTGATTTAAGTTAGGATTCATTGAGATTGGTCCGATAAAATAAACGGCATTATAAGAACTTGGCCATAAAGTATGGTTTAAGCAATAAGCCTGTAAATCAATAAAGGCTGTATCCAAGGCAGGTAATGGAATATGGACATCTTGTAAGATAAACCCTTTTTGGTACTGGCCGCAAGAAGTATCATTACTTAAAGAATCGCAAAAAATTAACCCACCGGGAATTGTTAAAGTAGTAGGACTAGGCAAAGCATTGTAAAATTTAATATATAAATTTATATAAGTACCTGTGCCATAGGCCACCCATGATTTAGGAACCAGATTTAAAGGAAATGGACCTGTGTATTTGTTTTTGTCAACTATATTGTTGCTTTTGTACATCTCGCCACCACGGATGGAACCTATTATATGAATATAACTTGGCAATACAAAAGAACGGCCCGAAGGATAGCCTACCTGATGGCCTAAACCTGCAAGATAATTGTTTGTGGGAAGTGGTTTCAGACTCTTGTTGGGGTCTGTTGTAGTGTCTTTTTTACATGCATTCAGCATTAATGCAATGACTACTAAAAACATGCTGATTAATAATAAATTCTTTTTCATGGCTTTTGGTTTTTTAAGTTTATATTTTAAATATTTTGTGTGTGTTCTTATATACAAGACAATAAAAAATTAAATAGGTTGCATTAAGGATATATATTTTTAATTTTTTTAGTAAATATAATGAAAATTATCGATAATAAATTAAATTTGATGAAAAATAAAAAAATAACCATTATAAATTAATTAAAAAAACGCTGAATAAACAATACAATTATGATAAAATCAATGACAGGCTACGGGAAAAGTAGTTTTGAGAGTAACGGAAAAAAAATAAATATTGAGATTAAATCGCTCAACAGCAAGCAATGCGACTTATCAATAAAGTCGTCACAACAATTTAAGGAGGTTGAGTCGGAGTTGCGGAATATTATTAGTCAGAAACTTGAAAGGGGAAAAATTGAAGTATACATTAATGTAGAGTACCCGGAAAATTTTTCACAATACAGCATAAACAGGCCGTTATATTTTAAGTATCACAAAGAACTAACAGGTCTGGTATGGGATACTCAAGATAAAACCAAAGAATATCTGAATATAATAATGAGAATGCCCGATGTTTTAAAACAGGAAAAAGAGGAAGCCAACGCCAATGAAATTAATCTGCTTTTTGATGCGATGAATGTGGCTGTTGATACGCTCGACACCTACAGATTAAATGAAGGAAACACCCTTTTGAAAGATTTTGAAAAGAGAATTAATATCTTACTCAATCTATTACCTGAAGTAGAAAAGTTTGAAAAGCACAGAATCGAAAATATTAAAGCTAAAATATACAGCAATCTTCTGGCGGTAGAAGCGGAACATAAAATAGACAAAAACAGGTTTGAACAAGAGCTTATTTATTACCTTGAGAAGATTGATTTTACTGAAGAGAAAATAAGGCTTAAGCAACATTGTAATTTTTTTCTGGATACAATAAAAGAGGAAATTTCAAATGGTAAAAAGTTGTCGTTTATTGCACAAGAGATAAGCAGGGAAATAAATACCCTGGGTTCAAAAGCAAACGATTTCGACATTCAGAAAATTGTTGTAGAGATGAAAGATGAGCTTGAGAAAATTAAAGAACAGTTGTCGAATATTTTGTAAAGAAAGGGAAAGCGAGATGGAAAAGAGCGACTTTAGCGGGAAGAAAAGAGCGACTTAAGCGGGAAGAAAAGAGCGACTTTAGCGGGAAGAAAAGAGCGACTTAAGCGGGAAGAAAAGAGCGACTTAAGCGGGAAGAAAAGAGCGACTTAAGCGGGAAGAAAAGAGCGACTTTAGCGGGAAGAAAAGAGCGACTTAAGCGGGAAGAATGAGAGCGACTTAAGCGGGAAATGGCGAAAAGAAGCGAAGGGGAGACGAGAAAGCGAAAAGGAGTGAAAGATATGGGTGAAATGCTGATGTGAAAATTGAAAAGAAGGAGGTTAAAATAAGAAAAATACGGAATAGATATATGAGTAAAACACTGTGTATTGTATAAATGAAATACGGATACGTTAAGGGTCAAAATAAAGAAAAATAAAGAGTATTAAAACAAGAAATTGATAAAAGATGTTTAAAATATCTATGAAACTTTATACCCCTATGCCTTATATATTTATCCCTTTTTTCCTTTAAACGCACTAAAATATTAAATATGAATCCTGTGAAATTTAAAAGTTATTTTCCGAAGTACAGCTATGTGGTTTTTATTGTTTGCCTTTTGGGGATGGCTTTTTTGTTTAATTATCATAAAATAATCAGGCTTAAACCGACTTCTATCCATCAGTGGCGTCAGGCAGACTGCTGGTCGTTTGCCGTAAATTATTATGAGGAGGGACTTAACTTTTTCAAGCCCTCACTTCATTTTATTGGGAAAAGCAATACAGGCAACGCATCAGGGGAGTTTCCAATAATTTATTATACTGTAGCACAGATATGGAAGCTAACAGGACCTAAAGCATGGCTCTTCAGAGGGTTTAATATTTTTATTGTCTTTGCAGGCTTGCTGGCTTTGTTTAAGCTATTCGAGAAGATTGTTATGGACTCTGTGTGGGCTATCATGCTTACGCTGTTATTGTTTACTTCGCCTATTCTGGTTTTTTACACCAACAATTTTATAGCCGATGCACCGGCGTTGGGTTTTTCGTTTTTGGGTGCTTATTTTTTCTATGGATTCTATGTGTCAAAAAGTCAGAAAAAATTATATGTGGCATGCGTGTTTTTTTTGCTGGGGGCTTTACTCAAAGTAACGGCAGCCATACTTTTTATTGCAATACTTGTCATTTATGTTGTTGAAATAGTCAAGCTTTTTAAGTTTAAAGGAGATGAAAAGTTATTCGATAAACCCATAAAGCAGGGTATACCTTTGCTTTTAGTTATAGTGTTTTCTTTTTCGTGGTATTCTTATTCTGCTTATTACAATGCCCTTTACAATGGAGAATATTTTCTGCTGGGCATACTTCCTGTGTGGGATATGGATTATCCGCTAATTAATCAGATTACAAGAATTTTAAACGAGAATCTTGTCTATCAGTTTTTTAGTATCTCTGTTATCTCTGTTGTTGTGGGCATGTTGGTGCTGCTCATCATTTTCAGAAAAAATGTGAATAAACTACTTTTAATACTATCATTGCTTTTATTAATGGGCGGCTTTTTTTATATGATGTTGTGGTTCAGGGTTTTTGATGTTCATGATTATTATCTGTTGAATTTATTGATTATTGTTGTTTTGGTATTCATTACATTTTTTGCTTTTATAAGGCAGAACTATCCTTTATTGTTAAAGGTAAACGGGCTTAAATGGGCTTTTTTAATATTTTTATGTTATAACATTTATTATTCAAGGGCTAAGAATGCGATAAAATATGAAAAAAGAGGCGAAAAGTGGGCGTATTCTTTTATTAACAGGACCAATGAACTGGAATATTGGGGTTGGCTTCACTGGTATTCAGAAACATATATGAAAGCTTATGAAACTGTTACACCGTATCTGCGGTCGTTAGGCATCAGCAGAAACGACAGGGTTATCTCTATCAGTGACCACAGCCCGAATATAACATTATCTTTAATGGACCAGAAGGGGGTAACAGATTTTGGAAAAAGCATTGAAGATGCTGACAGGGTAAATATGGAAATAAGGAGAGGGGCAAAATATCTCATCATAAATAATCCGGATTATTACAAAAAAGATTTTATACAACCCTTTATAAAACGCAAGATAGGAACGTATATGAATATTGATATTTTTGATCTGAGATAAAGAATGGCACTTCGACAGGTTCAATGACCGAAGATAAGTGAGTGAGGAATGGAACGCGGATAACGCGGAAAAAATTGAAGAAAAAGAACGCGGATGAATGCGGATTAGGAAAAGATAAAAAGCAACACAGATAACACTGATTAACACAGAGAAGAGAGAATATAGATGAAGGGGGATTAGGAGAAGACAGCGACTTTGCAAGCTCAGGGGGAGAAGAGAAACCACAAGGGACACAAGGAGAATATTAGAGCGTACACAAAGGGCACAATGAGAAGAGTAAACTACAGATAAACACAGAGCCAGCGAATCGTCGAGGTATTTGTATCCTCTTAAAAATCCGTATTCATCAGCGTTGCGAAGCATCAGTGGTATCAGCATTCTGGATTATATCTCGCGGGTTTTTAATCGCTTATAATATTCTTCGTGTAGGGGAAACAACTACATAAAAATCAGACATTTGATTACAAAAAAAAGTGTTCAAACAATTTTTTGGATTAAATTAAAGTCTATCTTTAGCAAAAATTATTTTTCAATTTTCAGATTAAAATACCATTAATTTAAATTTAAAATGTTGTCTTCCATATATAGGATAGGACATATTAGCAAAGTAGATGCTGCTTGTCTTTTAACATTGTTAGCTTTTGCGATATTTTTTGTGATTTTTTGTGATTTGGCCAATAATGACAGCCATATCTTAAGGAGTATAATGGCGATGTTTTATAGAAGTGTTTGACAGAAAAGTCCATTTTCTTCATTCTGCTTTTTTTCGCTGCACAAGTCTCGAAACTGAACTTTTTGCATCAAAAACTAAGTTTCCGTTCAAGCGCGATATATTTAATCACTATTGTTCGACTAAGAATTTCATGTCGTACAAATCGTATTGTTTTTTAGCCTCGTTAGAGGCGACATTACATTAATTGAAAATTTCACGACACCAAAAAACATATATTTGTGTCTACACGGCAGGCAAGTCTGTGGTATCTTGTATTTTTGAAAAATATTGTATCTGTCTATTAATCAAATGATATTGTTAAAACAGGTGAAGAAAAAACGGATTACAGAGAGACTCAATTTAATTGCATTTATCTTACTAATTTTCACGAAATAAAAAAAATACTTATTTTTACAATACCAAACCTATTAAGAGTGGAATTTTTTATATTAACAACTTTGTGAAACATTTAAATAGGAAAAGGGCAAAGAGTAAATCAAACAAGCACTGAAAAGTCACAAAGGGACTAAAACACAAAGGTTGACAAAGAAATAATACGTATGAAAAAAAACAGTCAGGAAGAATCTGCGACCAATATGCGTCAGAAGGCCAAAGCCGTGCCTATAAAGAAATCAGTAAAAATGGCATCACAATACATAAAAGGTGACACGCTTAAACTAATTCACCAGCTGGAAGTGCACCACATAGAGCTTGAGATGCAGAAAGAAGAACTCATACTTGCCAAAGAGAAAGTTAAAAGCGATGCCGACAAATATTCTGAATTATACGATTTTGCACCTTCCGGATATTTTACTGTTAACAGAGAAGGTGATATAATTGAGCTTAACCTGTATGGGGCTAAAATGCTGGGTAAAGAAAGGGCGCATTTAATAAACAGCCGACTGCATGTTTTTATTTCTGGCAGCACCAAAGCAATTTTCAACGAGTTTCTTAACACCGTATTTAAAAGCAAAAAACAAGAGACTGCAGAGGTTATTTTTAAACCTATTGGCAACAAGCCTCTATGTGCTCATCTGGTAGGTATTGTTAATGCGGATCTATGTATGTTAACAGCAGTAGATATTACTGATATCGAAAATATAAAAGAAGTTTTAAAGAATTCGGAGAATAAATATCATCAGCTTTTTGATCAGATGTTGAATGGGTTTGCTAGTCATGAAATAATATGTAATAGTGAAGGGAAGCCCGTTGATTATCGTTTTATTGAGATAAACAATTCTTTTTCAACTATGACAGGATTGAATTCTGATATCATAGGGAAAACATGTTTGGAGATTTTACCTGATATAGAACCATTTTGGATTGACAATTATGGTGATGTAGCGTTAAAAGGAAAGACCATTTGTTTTGAACAATTCAATGTTTCACTGAATAAATATTTTGAAGTAACCGCCTATTCTACACAGAAAGGGCAGTTTATTACGCTCTTTAATGATATCACTGAACGTAAAATATTTGAGAAGGATTTATTAAAAACTAATATTTTTTTAGATTCAATTATAGAGAATATTCCTAATATGGTATTTCTGAAGGAAGCCCAGGAATTACGTTTTGTTAGAATCAACAAGGCAGGAGAGGATTTGCTGGGCGTTTCTGAAAAAGAAATGCTGGGTAAAAATGATTACGATTTCTTTCCGAAGGAGCAGGCGGATTTCTTTATTAAAAAAGATCGACAGGTATTGAATGGTAAAGATATATTAGATATTCCGGAAGAGCCTATTCACACTAAGTATCAAGGGATTCGGATATTACACACCCAAAAAGTGCCTCTGTTTGATGCCAGGGGAAATCCTGAATATTTACTGGGCATTTCTGTTGACATCACAGAACGAAAAGAAGCAGAGAAGAAATTGAAGGAAAAAATGGATGAATTGCAGCGGTTTCATCGGCTCACTATTGGACGCGAAATGTTTATGATTGAATTGAAAAAAGAGGTGAATGAATTGCTGAAAAGTGTAGGACGGGAAGAAAAATATAAGATAGTGGGATAAGAGAGGAGGGGAATGGAACGCGGATGACGCGGATAAAATTAAGGAGAAGAAGCGCGGAAGAACGCGGATTAGGAGGAGATTAATACAGATTAATACAATTAGCGTATAAAGGAAAAATGATTAAAAAATATATTGATTTTTCTGAGTCGGCGAATCGTCGAAGTATTTGTGTTATCTTAAAAATCTGTATTTATCTGCGTTGCGAAGCATCCGCATAATCTGCGTTCTGTATTTAGAATGATAATGAAAGAAAATAAACATATTTAATCAAAAAACAAGGGAAACTATTATAAAAAACAAGGATTAATATGACATTACATAATAGGATAATAAAAATTAAAACCGGAAACGTTGAAAAGCATGATGAAAATGCACGTTTGGAGGCACTTGTAGAAGAACAGACCCGGGAACTTAAAAACAGTTATTTAGCTTCGCTTAATCTTCTCGAAGACTTGAAAAAAGAAAGTGAAGCAAGACAATTAAGTGAAGAAAGTTATCGTATTCTTTATGATACTGCTCCTGTTGGCCTGTACAGAACAACTCCCGGCGGAACAATATTGCTTGCCAATAAAACATTAGTAGAAATGCTAGGGTATTCATCTTTTGCAGAGCTTTCTGAAAGAAATCTAGAAGAAAATGGGTTCGAGCCGACTTACCAACGCAAACAATTTATAGAAAAAATAGAAAGGGACGGAGAGGTTAAAAATTTAGAAGCCCAATGGATATGTTATAATGGGAAAGTTATTAATGTCAAAGAAAATGCAAAGGGAATACGCGATTCAGAAGGAAAAATTGTTTTTTATGAAGGGTCGGTAGAAGATATTACAGAGCGCAAGCTAGCCGAAAAGGCGTTGAGAGAAAGTGAAAGGAAATACCGTTTAATAGCGGAAAAAATAAGCGATGTAGTGTGGATAATGGATCTGAACGGAAAAAGTATTTTTGTTTCGCTGTCTATAGAAAAGTTTACAGGATATTCTGTTGAAGAATACCTTGCACAAACTATTGAAAACCGTTTTACGCGTGATTCTGCTGTAATTGCAATGGAAACTTTTAAAAACGAAGTCTATAGATATACCCATTCAAAAAATCAGCCCAAGGATTATAAGAAATCGATGACCCTTGATTATCTCTGTAAAGATGGCAGTATTAAGACAGGGGAAGTGCATATCGTTCCCAACTTTGATGATAATAATATATGTAATGGTCTTCATGGTGTAACCAGAGATATTACAGACAAGAAGAAGGCTGAGGAAGCACTGAGAGAAAGTGAAGCTTCACTAAGTCAGGCTCAGGAAATTGCCAGAATGGGCAACTGGGAATTCGATATCGCTAAAAGAAAAATTATTTGGTCAAAAAACTTTTATAAGATTTGTGGTTATGAACCTTTTGAGATTGAACCCACTTATGAATTATTTATTAATAAAGTTCACCCAGAAGATTTGCATTTAATAAAAGAAGCCGATGATTATGTTTATGAAGCAAAAAAGGAAATAAGTCAGGAAATGCGATTCATAATGTCTGATGGAACCCTTAAATGGATTCAGAACAAATTAGTTCCTGTTTTTGATGGAAATTTACTTGTAAAGTTAAAAGGGGTTTGCCAAGACATATCTGAACGCAAGGAAGCAGAAGGGGTGGTAGATGATATTATTGAACAAAATCCAATATCTATTCAAATTGTTGATAAAAAAGGGTTAACACTTAAAGCAAATAAAGCATTCATTAGCCTTTTTGGCGCTATTCCACCTGTGGATTTTTCTATTTTCGATGATCTGGAGAGCAGAAATAAGGACTATAAGAAATTAATATCGAGTATTAAAGAGGGTTATATTGTAAAATTTCCAGATACCTATTACAATGTTAAAGATACTTTACCGGAACAGCCTGATGTACCGCTTTGGATACGTGCTGTTGTTTTTCCGTTAAAAAACATCAACGGTATCCCCGAAAAATTTGTTCTGATGCATGAAAATATCAGTGAACAAAAAAAATCGGAGGAAACATTGAGAGATAGTGAAAAACAAATAAGAACGATCCTCCAAACAGCGATGACTGGAATTTGGCTCACCAATACCAAAGGAAAAATAATGGATGTCAATGAGGCTTATTGTCTGATGAGTGGGTACAGCTTAGAGGAACTTTTAACAATGAGCATAGGCGATTTTGATTTCCTTGAATCTCCTGCTGAAGTTGCTATTCATGCAGAGAGGATAGTGGCTAAAGGGAAAGAGCGATTTGAAACTAAGCACAGGCGCAAAGACGGGAGTAGTTACGACGTTGAAATCAGTGCCCAGTACTCATCGAGCTATGGTGGGGGTATGTTTGTTAGTTTTATTCAGGACATTACTGCGCGCAAAAAGGCAGAAAAAGAGCTTATTGCAGCCAAAGAAAGAGCTGAATTAAGTGATAGGCTCAAGTCTACATTTGTAGCCAACATGAGCCATGAAATCAGAACGCCAATGAATGGCATTCTTGGGTTTGCCGAATTGCTAAAAGAACCTAATTTAACCGTAGTAGAACAATTGAAGTTTATTAATATAATAGAAAAAAGCGGAAACCGGATGCTTAATTTAATCAACGATATAATAAGTATTTCGAAAGTAGAATCAGGGCTTATGGTGGTTAATTTAACTGAGACTAATATAAATAACCAGTTGGAAGAAATTTATATTTTTTTTAAGCCCGAAGTGGAACAAAAGGGTATTCAGATTAACTTTAAGAAAACATTGCCATACAAAAAAGCCATTATTGAAACAGACAGCGAGTTGCTATTTGCCATTCTTACAAATCTTGTTAAAAATGCGATAAAATTTACAAATGAAGGATTCATTGAATATGGCTATGAAAAAAGAGGTCCCGATCTTGAGTTTTATGTTAAAGATACAGGAATAGGTATTGGTGATGAGCAGAAGGATCTTGTTTTTGAAAGATTCAGACAGGCCAGCGAATCTCTTTCGCGGCGTTATGAAGGTACCGGACTGGGTTTGTCTATTTCAAAAGCATATGTTGAAAAGCTTGGAGGTAAAATATGGTTGGAAAGTGAAATTGGGAAGGGTTCGACATTTTATTTTACTATTCCTTATGTTCCTGCCATAGAAAAGAATAAAGTATATACTAAAACAGAACCTGTGAAGAGAAAAGAGCCACAAATTAAAAATTTAAAGATTCTTATTGCAGAAGATGACAAGACCTCTGAAATGCTTATAGCTATGAATGTAGAAAAGTACGCCAAAGAAATTATTAAAGTAGAGACAGGTCTTGAGGCCATAGAAGCATGCCGCAACACCCCTGATATAGATTTAATACTGATGGATTTACAAATGCCTGAAATGGGGGGATATGAAGCCACCAGAGAGATTAGGAAATTTAATAAAGATGTAATCATTATAGCAGAAACTGCTTTTGCAATGCCCGATGATAGGGAAAAAGCCATAGTTGCAGGATGCAACGATTATATTTCTAAACCAATAAATGCAGCTTTATTAAAAGAGTTAATTGAAAAACATTGTAAATAGAGTGCTTAAAGAGCCTAAAGTTGGAAGCCCTGACGGCGGCGGCGGAAATACAATATCGAACACCGATTAACGACTACCTCCTGTAGTTAAAATATTGGTTTTAGAAGCAAGTACTTAAAATACTTAAAGGGTGCTCCGTGAAAAACTTAATAGCTTCTGGTTTTAAACGTTTCCATGTGGCTTTGCCACGATGGAAAGTTTTTTAAAAGACTTTCCATTTGTTTAAATGATACCTTGCGATTTGACATTTCAAAATAGCCTCATAAAATGAGTTCAGCCTTTTGCGATTAAAAAACATTAAAAAATGTTGATAATAAGAAGATTTTATTCGTTCAATATAAGAAATTCAGTACTTTTGAATTATATAATTATGATATGAATCTATGAGTTATAATAATAAAACCAGGGAAGAACTTATTGCTGAATTGCAGGAATTAAAGCAAAAGAATGATTCGTTAGAAGCGTTGCTTAAAGGAACAGATGAACAAAAGCATGATAAGGAAACATTTTACGAAAATGAAGAAATGCAAAACCTTATTATCAATACTGTTCGTGATCCTATTACAATGGTCCGTTTAGAAGATAATATATGTATAAAGGTTAATAAAGGATTTTTGGATTTACTTGGCTGGTCTGAGGAAGAAATTATAGGAAAAACATTTAAAGATGTTAGTGTTTGGGTGAATGAAGAAGAAAGAGATAGAATGATAGCCCTGCTTAATAAAAATGGTTATGTTGATAGCTTTGAAGCCAATTTCAGAGGGAAAAACAACAATATTATTACAGGGCTTTTATCAGCAAAGATTCTAACGTTAAGAAGCATTCCCTACCTTGTTAGTATAACAAGAGATATTACTGAACATAAGCGCATTGAAGAAGAACTGAGAGAAAGTAAGCTAAAAGAACAATTTGTTATAGAAAACACAGATGATCTTCTTTGGGGGCTGAATTCTGATTTTACTTTTGATTATGTGTCACCGTCTGTGTTTAATTTTTTGGGCTATACCGTTGAAGAGCATATGAAACATACTCTTGATGATTATCTTACTCCTGAATCGGCCAAAATGATTAAAGAAGAATTCAGAGAAGGCATGATAAACCTGCAAAATAAAGAATACCACAAACTAAGAAATATAGTTAATAAAGAAATTGAATTTATAAGGAAAGATAAAACACGTGGCATCGGATTGATAACTATAATAATGGTGCGCGATGAGCAGCACAGGATTAAAAAGATAAGAGGAAAAACGACTGATATCACAGAGCGTAAGCACGCAGAAAAAGAACTTATAGAAAGCGAAGCGAAATTTCACAGCATTTTTGATCAGTCATCTGTTGGGCTGCTTATTGTAGGTTTGGATAAGCGTTTCATCCGTTGCAACAAAGCTTTCTGTAATTTTCTTGGTTATAAGGAAGCAGAACTTATAGGGAAAACCATTGCAGAGGTTACCCACCCAGACGATGTTGAATCAGGGATGAATTTGATGGCGTTGTTAGCAGGAACCCAGATGAGATCTTTAATAGTTCAAAAGCGCTACATAAAGAAAAATGGGGATGTTTTATGGGCTGAGACTAACATATGTCTGGGGCGCGATGAAAATAACAAGCCAATATTTTTAATGCCTGTTATTCAGGATATCTCTCAACGTAAAACTGCCGAAAACAACCTGATAAAAGCCAAAGAAAAAGCCGAAGAAAGCGACAGGCTTAAAACAGCATTTCTGGCCAATATGAGTCATGAAATAAGAACCCCGATGAATGGTATTCTTGGTTTTGCCGGGTTGCTTAAAGAGGGCAAACTTACAGGAGAAGAGCGCTATGATTATATTTCGTTGATAGAAAAAAGTGGCGCCCGTATGCTTAATATATTAAATGATATTATAAGTATATCGAAAGTTGAATCGGGCAGGCTGGAAGTTAATATCTCAGAGACAAATATAAATGAACAAATAAAATTTATTTATGATTTTTTCAAGCTTGAAGCTGAGCAAAAAGGGATTTCGCTATCTTGTAAAAACCCCTTTTCTGTTGATGATATTTTTGTGAAAACCGATAGCGATCTGCTGTATGCGGTTCTTACTAACCTGGTTAAAAATGCCCTCAAATTTACAGGCGAAGGCGCAATTGAGTTCGGGTATAATTTAAAATCAGTTAATTCATCAGGTGATGGTGAAGAGCAAAAAGAATCAGCCGAATTAGAATTTTTTGTAAAAGATACAGGCATAGGGATTAGTGAAGAGCGTAAAGAGCTTATTTTTGAGAGGTTCAGGCAAGGGAGTGAGCTTCTTACCCGAAATTATGAAGGAGCCGGATTGGGCCTGTCAATAGCTAAGGCATATGTAGAAAAACTTGGAGGTAAGATTTGGGTGGAAAGTGAATTTGGCAAAGGGTCGGTATTCTATTTTACAATTCCCTACCATATTGCCAAACTAAAGAAAGAAAAAAATAATTTTGTTGATACCGTTATAAATGAAGGGAGCAAAATTAAAAATCTGAAAATATTAGTTGCTGAAGATGATGAAATATCGCTGAAGCTTATAAGTATTGTGATTAAACCGTTTTGTAAAGAAATAATAAAAGCAAGATCAGGCATTGACGCTGTTGAAGCTTGCCGCAATAATCCTGACATTGATGCGGTTCTGATAGATATTAAAATGCCCGAAATAGATGGCTACGAAGCGACAAAAGAGATTCGGCGGATGAACAAAGATGTTGTTATTATTGCACAAACAGCTTTTGGGTTGACGGGTGACAGAGAAAAGGCAATAGATGCAGGATGCAATGATTATATATTGAAGCCTATCAATCAGCAGATATTGGTGGAATTGATGAGTAAGCATTTAAAGGCAAACCCGAATGTAATGGTTTAAAATATAGAGGAAGCAATTATGTTGATAAGAGAATTGCTTAAGTGAAATAAGGAGGCATAGGGGAACAAACCACAGACTACACAGATAACACAGATTAACACTGATAAGAGAAGAAAACACAAAGGACACGAGGAGGGGAGATGAATGGAATGCGGATGCTTCGACAAATGCTCAGTACAAGTGATGCGAATAAAATGGAGGAGAGGAAGCGCGGATGAACGCGGATTAAGAGAGGTAGGGATAAAGACTTCGCAAGCTCAGTAAGAGAATAGTGGAACGCGAATAAAGAATGGAACGCATATCAGGAGTGGAAGAATCACTAATGGCTCAAAAAATTAGAGCTGTAAAAGCAGGAAGTGTTTGAATATCGAATAATGAACATTCGAATATCGAAAAATGAATTAAAGAAAAAGGCAATTTATTTTTCGTAAGCCCCCAAATCAGGTTTGTTTCTACGGTCGCTACCCCTGATATCGTAAGGAACTTCATTGGCAATTGATAGATTTCCGGTATCTATAGCAGGAGAATTTATTTGTAGAGAGTAATCATCATTAGCCATATCCTGGAAAAGAGGGTCTGCATTTTTAATACAGCCCGGGAAAAAAGTTGTATTGGTAATATCGTGAGTTGTTTTAAGCAGGCAATTCGTAAATTTATAATTAAAAGCTCCGCTGGAGTTCTTATCCAGAAAGAGCTCTTCATCTATATTGCCATATATAATACAGTTTCCAAAATCGGCTTTTGTTAGGTCTCTTATCTGAATATTGTTATTAATATCTTTATAATAGTTATTGAGAACAACAGAAGAAGTTTGACGCGTTGAATAGTCCCAGTAATTTCCCAAAGTACAATGTTTAAAATCGTAAGAACCTCCAATTGACAGTATAACTGAATGTACACCGGTATTGGAAATAACAACATTTTCGGCTTCAACAAAAGAACCCTGGGCATAAATTCCGGCAGTACTCATGTTTTCTATAATGGTATTGCGAAGTTTGAGTGTGGGATTTGAAGAGTTACCAACAGTATCTACTTTGATGCCGGTATCGCCATTACGGATAATAGCATAGTTAATATCGTTGTTAATGCTGCCGGCAGAAAGCCAAATGCCCATGGAATATAAATTACCGTTATTCATCAGCCTTCCCCACTGACCAGGCAGGTTTTTATACCAGGCTTCCAGTCTGTCGCCTTGAAATACGACCGGTTTATCTTTGGTGCCGGTAACTTTTAGTGAAGCAGCAGTATAAACCCATAAGCCGGAGTTATTATGAAAATAAATTTTTGTTCCTTCCTGAATAGTTAAAGTGAAAGAGGAGTCGACTACCACCCATCCATAAACAAGATGTGGCTTATCGTTAGTCCATGTTTCATTGGAACTGATTACTGAATATGGAGACAAGTTAACCGGAAAATATTTTGGGGTATGGTAATAGGCATTCTGACCCCAGGAGACAAGTTTTACCTGTTGTAAGTGATTATTGGTAAAGAACATCAGTGAATCACTTATCACAAAAGGGGTGTTTGTATTGTTTGGGTTAACAGTTACTTTCACAAAAATATATATGCTGTCTTTGGCTCCAAGTTCTATGTTTTTTAATTGCGTAGCCGGAACGCCATCAATATTTATTCGGTAATTTGAGGCGCTGCCACCAGCAAGGGTAATAGATGAAATAATGATTTTTTTGTTGGAAGGATTATATACTTTCAGCTGTTTTGTGGTAGAACCGATAGTTGTAAAAACAGTATCGAACGATACAGAATCGGTAGAGAAATTTAATGCGCCAGATGTTTCAGTCAGAAGATCATCTTTACGGCAGGAATAAAAGGCGCTTAAAAGGAGAAAAGCGAAAAATAATTTTAAAAAAATTTGCCTCATCAGTTGGTTTTAGGTTTGCAAAATTATCAATTTTAAACGAAAATGGTAAAAGAATATTGCTGATTAATCAAACATTAAAAAGTTAACACTGAAATGGAAATGTCAGGAAGGAAGCAATTTAAAAAAAATTATTTGTAATTTTAGCCTTTATTTCAAAAAGATATTTGTAACAAGTTATTCCGAATTATATTTCAGAATAAACGTATACTCACAGAATATAAAAAAGGGTTAAAAAGAATGAGAGCAAATGGTGAATGGTAATTATCATATTAAAAAAAGCGCATTTATAAAAGCACAAAGATATTTAATAGGCGTTGTGTTTCTGGTTTTTTTTCAGGCAGGAGGTTTTGCACAAGACAATAATATATGTCTGGTACAAAGACAAGATAAACCAGAAACAAATACGGGTCAAAGGTATTTTCTTGCAGACGAATTGGTTTTTACTGATGGTAGTAACGTTGTAGAATTAAGCAAGAGCGAAAAGAGGTGGCGTGATAAAAAAAGCAAATCGCCGAGATTGATGTTGCCCAGTATGATGTCTGTTTGTACACCTACTACCAGTGGATGTGGCCCCTATATAACTGCTGTGACAACGACCGGCGGTTGTATAGATATAAGTAATACCGGTACCGGTTGTTCTTCGTGGACAGATTATTATAGTACAAAGGTCGCGACATATCTTTCAACTACAGCTAATATTTCTATTCAGGTAACAACTTTTTTAGGATCAGGTCATTTTATTTTTTGCTGGCTAACCAATGACAATGGTTTGACATGGACTAATAATAAAGCTCCTACCTCTTCACAAGGCACTTTTACAACATCATTTACTTTTGCTACTCCCGGAGTGGGAACATATCGTATGAGAATTGCTTCTAATAATTCAAGCGGTAGTAACACCTGTACAGGTGGTAATACAGGAGAATATGAAGATTATGGATTAATTATACTTAGCAGTTCTGTAACAGCCGGTACAATAGGAAGCTCACAAACTATTTGCAATGGCAGTAGCCCGGCCGTTTTAACATCGTCAGCAGACGGAACAGGCGGGGGAACTATTTCTTATGAATGGCAGACTAATGCCAGTGGGAGCTATGCCAACATAAGCGGTGCTACAGCAAATACGTATCAGCCTCCTGCTCTCACTTCTTCAACAAGCTATAAGAGATTAACAAAATTAGTGAACGCTTGTGGTACTTATTATTCAGCATATACTACGCCTGTAACCATTACTGTAAATGCAGCCGTAACCGCAGGAAGCATCGGGACTTCACAAACCATCTGCAATGGTGCCATACCAGCATCGCTGACATCGACGGGCGCAGGCACAGGAACAGGTACAATTACTTATGAATGGCTGCTAAATGGCGGTGGGAGTGTTTTGGCTGCCACAGCGGGTTATTCACCACCAGCTCTGACAGCCGCGTCCGGTTATACCCGAAGAACAGTAGCCGTAAACGGGGTTACATGCTATTCGGCATATACCTCACCTGTAAATATTTCGGTTAATGCCGCTGTAACCGCAGGAAGCATAGGCAGCGACCAAACAATCTGCAATGGAGCCATACCAGCATCGCTGACATCGACGGGTGCAGGCACGGGAACGGGTACTATTACTTATGAATGGCTGCTAAATGGCGGTGGGGGTGTTCTGGCTGCCACAGCGGGTTATTCACCACCTTCCCTTACAGCCGCTTCCGGTTATACCCGAAGAACAGTAGCCGTAAACGGGGTTACATGCTATTCGGCATATACCTCACCTGTAAATATTTCGGTTAATGCCGCTGTAACCGCAGGAAGCATCGGGACTTCACAAACCATCTGCAATGGTGCCATACCAGCATCGCTGACATCGACGGGCGCAGGCACAGGAACGGGTACTATTACTTATGAATGGCTGCTAAATGGCGGTGGGAGTGTTCTGGCTACAACGGCGGGTTATTCACCACCTTCCCTTACAGCCGCGTCCGGTTATACCCGAAGAACAGTAGCCGTAAACGGGGTTACATGCTATTCGGCATATACCTCACCGGTAGTAATTACTATAAATTCTTTGCCGACTTCTGAAGCAAGTGCTGATATATCAGTATGTACCGGTACGGCGGCAATAATTGCATCAGGAGCTTCAGCGGGTGGCACTTACAGTAGTTTATCATGGGCGTATACACCTGTGTCAGGTACTGGCAGTATTACAGAAAATGTCGCTACCCTTACGCCTACATTTACGCCTACATCATCGTCCGGCTATGGCACATTGACAATGACAGTAACAGGCAGCGGTGGGTGCTCAGGAACTAATCCAACAGATACCCGAACTATTACCTGGAACGCTATTCCTGCAACTCCAGGCTCCATAACAGGGCCAGTAACTCAATGTTCAGGTCTGACTGAGCAAAATTACAGTATTTCAGCCGTTTCCAATACAACAAGCTATAACTGGCAAGTTCCTGCGGGGTGGACAATCACAGCAGGTCAAGAAACAGTATCTATTGCTGTAACTACAGGATCTCCCGGACAAAACGGGGACATAACAGTAACAGCAGCCAACAGTTGTGGCGTAAGCACCCCTAAAACTTTAACAGTTACTGTTAACCCGAATGCGAGCATAACTTCAGTATCAGGCGTAACACCCTTATATGCTACCAGTACAACTACCTTTTCGGCCAACTCGGTTATAACAGGTGGGGGAACAGGAGTTTGGAGCAGCTCCGATAACGGAGTCGCAACAGTTAACTCATCAGGATTAGTAACGGGCATAGCAGCTGGAACCTGCCATATAATTTATACTGTTACCGGGGGTTGTGGCGGAACAATATCAGCACAACAGGTACTTACTGTAGAAAATAAAAAAGTTAATATAAATGTCATGCTCGAAGGCTTGTATAATGGTTATAAAATGAACCAGTCGCAGAATGATATGGGAGCCTCTCAGTTTAGCACAGGTATAGCTGATGAAATATCTGTAGCGTTGTACGCTTCCGATTCACCTTATGATCTGGTGCTCACTATATCTCATGTGAGGCTAAGTACCGATGGGTTGTCATCTTTCACGATTTCCCCGGCCTATTCAAACAGCTATTATATTGTTATAAAACACAGGAACAGTATAGAAACCTGGAGTGCACATCCTGTTTCATTTGCAGGGAGCTCTGTCAGCTATAATTTCGCCTCTTCACCCGCTCAGGTATTTGGAGATAATCTTAAGGAAGTATCGCCGGGTATTTATGCCATTTATGGAGGAGATTCTAATGAAGATGGCATTATAGATAGCGGTGATATGGCAGATATAGATTATGCTTCATCTGTATTCACATTTGGATATGTGATTCAGGATATCAATGGTGATGGTATTGTAGATAGTAGCGACATGGCTATAATAGATGGCAATTCTAATTTTTTTATAATGTTGCAGCGGCCCTGGTAGCTTAGAGTCTGTCTGTAATGTAGTCTATCTTAAAATTTACGATGTGTGAAGTACGATGTACGATTTTGTAATGTGCTAATCTTAAATCGTAATTCGTAAATCTTAAATTGTCCTTTGCAGTCAGACTGTTACTGCCAACTGCTGCTTTTCTCAGCTCTCAGTCTTCATCCTCTTGCCGATTGCCGACTATTCTCAATCCACAGTCTTCAATCCTCATGCTGATTTCCAACTGTCCTCCTCCTCCCATGGTCACTGAGTCGAAGTGCCAACTGCCACTGCTATCTTCTAATCCCCTTCTTCCAAATCATCAGGATTTTTCTTGACTTTAGGCTTGCGGTATTCATTGATGCGGTACGAAAAGCCAACGAAAAGAACCCGGCTGTCGCGACGGCGTAACTGATGAGAAATAAAATTATCACCATAAGATACAACATCGTATTTTTGCGACTTAAGCACATCGCGAAGGCTTAGAGTTACAGTTCCTTTATCTTTCAATATGCCTTTTTTCACTGACAGGTTAGCAAAATAATTGGCACTCTGGATACCCAGCCCACCGGCATCGCTTCCCATACGGTAATTAGACATGCCACCGGTAAAAATCTGTGGTGAATCATAATTAAATGTTGCTTGTATTTCTAAGTTTTTATGAAACTTCATAATCGAGTTGAGCTTAAATGTCCAGCTGATGTCATCGTTGGTTTGTGTATTTACACCAACGCCATGCAATAGCGTTCTGTAATGGCTGTAGTTGGCATTAAGTTTCCACCATTTAAACAAATCCTGCGAAACAATAAACTCCACACCATACGATTCTTCTTTATTGATGTTGGCATAAGTAGTCATACTTGTGAAACTGTTGTTTTCTATGGTCATTATCCTTGAAATAATACCATCTGTGTTTCTGTAAAAAACAGTTGTATTAATGTTCGTTTTTTTGTAATTGAGCGAATAGCCAACTTCATACGAATTGATAAATTCAGGATTTAAATATGGATTTCCTTTGCTTAAATTGATAGGGTCAGAATAGTTGATAAAAGGATTCATAACTCTTGAGCCAGGCCTGTTTATCCTTCTGCTGTAACTTAACGAAAAAGAATGCATATCCGACAAATCATATTTTAAATGAAGACTTGGAAAAAAATTTAAAGTATCCCGTTTATACTGCTCTTTCATCGTTACCTGATTGCCGTCTATAAAAGCCTGCTCAGCCCTTAACCCTGCCTGATATTTAAATTTTTCTTTTATAGTATTGGAATAAATAAAATAACCGGCATGTATCTGCTCTTTGTAAATAAACTCATTGGATGCCAGAGTGTCATTCATCCAGGCATTTGTCGGGTAATCCCATTGCAACATGTTGTAATTCATGTCACTATTATTCAGGGAGTATTTATATCCGGTTTCTATCCGGCCTCCGTTGCCAACAGGATGCACGTAGTTTAACTGGGCAGTGAAATTTTTTCTGTTGGTATTATTGGAAATGCTCTGTAAAAAAGGGTTAATATTTGCCGGCTCCATATTGGTGTTGAAGAAGTTTTTTGTCAGGTCGCTTTTATTGTCCATATTGGAGTTCGAATAGAATAAATCAACGGTAAGTTCCTGTATTTTTTTATCGAAAGTCTTTTTGTAATTAAGCCCTAGCTCATTACCACCACCTGAATTCTTGTTTTTTGAAATCTGGGTAAAATAGTTATTCATGTTGTCAACCCCACTGGTGTCAAGGTAATTTTTATAGGAGTTGTCCTGTTCATTATTGAAATTTCGCATATTATAATTAGCAGAAAAGCTCAGGGTGTTTTTTTTGTTGAAAAAGTAATCGAAACCACCTCTTACATTGTTGAAATTACTCTTCATCGTGAAATCCTGACGTTGAAGAAGGGTAAGAATGGTATCTTTAAAGGCCGTTTGCCTGTTGAGGTCGCTGTAGCCGTTCATGTGATCAAAACGTGTGTTGACATCGAGGAAAAGATTTAATTTATTCTTGCGGAAATTGACATTTAATGAGCTGTTTAACTTACTTCCCGTACCAACATTTATGGTAAACATGCCGTTATAGCCGACTTCTTTTTTCTTCTTCAGTATAATGTTAATCATACCTGAGGTGCCATCAGGGTCGTATTTGGCAGAAGGGTTGGTGATGAGTTCCACACTTTCAACCATGTTGGCTGGCAGCTGGTCGAGGCTTGTCAGCATCGAAGGCCGGCCATCAATAAGGATAATGACATTGCTTGACCCCCTTAAGCTTACATTGCCATCAATATCTACGGAAACAGAAGGAATTGTCTGCATAATTTCAGCAGCAGTACTGCTGGCAGCGGCAATGTTCTGGTCTATATTGATAACCTTCCTGTCGAGGTTAAATTCCAGGGCATCTTTCTGGCCTTTAATAACCACTTCATTAAGGGCTACAGCTTTTACCTGAATTGAAATATTGCCCATATTCACAGAAGGGGCATTGGGCTTTATAAATATAGAATCAATCCTGTGCGGAGGGTATCCCACAAACTGAACCATCATATAAAATCGGCCATAAGGCAACTTAGATAACGTAAATGCTCCCTTCTCATTGGTAATGACACCATCTACCATTGATGAATCACGCTGTTTATACAAAACAACATTGGCAAAAGGCATAGGACTGTTGGTCGATTTGTCTATGATTACCCCTTTAAGCTCACCTACTTTTTCACCTTGCCCCTGAGGCATCCCATCTGGACGTTGAGCATTAAGAAACGGTACTAATAGCAAGAGGGCAAAGGCTAAAAAAAAGGACTTCTTCATGTTTCAGTATATCGATATGTTAATAAATGGAGTGCAAAAATACTGAATTTAGACTAATTTAATCGAAAGTAGTTTAATCGAAAAGAAATCTTTTTAGTGCTATTTGGTGTTTTTGTGTTTTGGTGGCAATAATTATAAAAAGATAATATTTTTTATTGATAAAACCCAATAATTGCCACTTTTTTAATAAATTTAGATTTTTAATGTATTTAAGACCTTAAGCTTTTATATTATGCCAGATATTTTTATTAAGAAGTTCACATGTGTTTTTTGGCTTTTGTTTATCAACAGCATTTTAGGGGCACAGGTGCCTAACGTACCCTATTTTTATCAGTATAATAATGCTATTAATCCGGGGAGTTCTTGTCAGAACACGTCTATGGCTATGATACTTAAATATTACGGGTCTACAGGTATAACCCCTGATATAATAAGCAATACGTATGGAACATCGCAGGCGCAAACAGTATCGGGTTTTAACACCGTTTGTAATGCCGAAGCCCAGAGCTACGGTTTAACTGCAACTTGTATCAGTACTTCAACAGGGACTTTTACTGCCTTACACAGCTTGTTGGCACAGGGTATTCCTCAATGTCATTAAGTTAAGCTTCATATTGCTCTTTTATAATTTGTAAATGTCTGATACTTACCGTTTAATCTTCTTAATTTATTAGATCGTAAATATTTTCTATCAGACCTAATTGGTTCTATGTGCCGTAAAAATATTTTTTCCAATTCTTTTAAAACTTCTCTCGGCCTTCTATTAAGGAATAATTTTACAATTCTATGTTTCATTGTTCCTATTGCAACATTTCGATTTATTTTATACTTATGTTTACAATGCTCTGTCCGCAAAGTTATTATTAATTCACATTGTTTACTTATTATACTTTGAAGGTTTGCAATAAACATCGTAGCATAATAATCCTGTAATATTGTTTCTACTTTGTGACCGCTAAATGCTTCTAATTGCATAATATTCTTTTGTGTGTCATAATTTGTTTCAATTCCCCATCGCATAAAATAAATTTTCTTAAACAATGCTGTTTGATACAATTTTTCATTGAGTAAATTTGTTATTAATATTTCTGTCTCTCCAGTATCTAAAAGCACTTTCACTAATCTTACTTCTATTTTTGTTTGCTTTGTTACAATGTATCCATGTTTACGTAACTCCTTTATAGCTTCTTCACTAGGAGCAAATTCAACTATTTTACTTTTTGCTTTGCCAGCTACAAATTCAATTACCACTGGATTAAAATTCTTTCGACATCTCATCACAAAATTTATGGCTTTCTCCTGCGCCATGTGAAGATAAATGGTTGTATAACTCGGAAACCCACGATCATATAAAAAAAGCATGTCTGACTCATAATGTGGTATCCAACTATTAACAACTTCTTGTTCACTAAATTTAATCGGCAACAAATGAGATACAACAGTTATTTCATTTAACACATCATAAATTCCCATTATCCTTCCCATAGCTATTGCTGTGCTTTGATTAGTCTGAACACCAAAATAATCTACTACTTCTGGAGTGTTAATCAAATAACTAGTTGAGCCATCTACAGCCATTACACGATAACCTTTCCATCGCTTTATTTTATCCTTATAATTGAGATAAAAACTTTCTACTTGAACAACATTCCACATCTTAAAAAAATCATGTAACAACTTTAATCGTTGTTGGACAAAGGCAGATTTACTACAGCAAATACCAGAATTTAACACGTCAAAGAACTCATCTATTTCTATACTCAAACTTCGTTTAAGCATATTAATTATTACTGCAACCGTTCTGTCATAGGGCAACTTACGATCTTTAGTAAAAGCTTTTTCATCTTTTGTAAATAGTCTTTTTTCTTTACTTAATTTCAAAAAGGATTTTAAATCCTTAATAATTTTTATATTTGCATCTATCATAAGGAATGAGTATTGGTTATCTCACAAAGAACCGTATTTATTTGCGGTTCTTTGCCTTATGTAAATTTTATTTTTTCTTAACTTAATGACATTGCCCTAAAGGGGAAGCCCCCTTATATATTTTTTCTATTTTATATTTTCTATAATATATTTTCTATTTGCTATTTTCTATCTTTTTTTCTTTACTTCATACAATGCAACTGCAATTGCTCCTGCGCACTTTTATTATTCAGACTTGCCGATTTTGAAAAATCGCTGCAGGCATTTGTTTTATCAATAGTCAGATAAGCAAATCCCCTGTTGATATAAAAGGCTGAATTATCTGGTTCCAGGTGAATAGCCTCAGTAAAAGCCTGTATGGCATTGTTTATATCGCCTTTTTCTGCATTCAGAATCCCTTTCTGATTGTAATGACCTGAATTTTCTTTTTCTGAAGACATGATATAACTGAGGTCTTCAAGCGCTTTGTCAAAATTCTTGAGTTCTATAAAACTTGCCAACCTGCTTTTGTAGGCTTCAAGGTAGCTTTTGTCTTTTTCTATTGCAATATTGTAATCTGCAATAGCTTCATTATAACGACCTAAATTAAAAAATGCCAGTCCTCTGTTAACGTGCATATTAACAATCTTTTGGTTATCAGGACTCAGCTTAATAGAAGTGTTTAAATCGTCGAGGACAGCACTGTACCTTTTGAGAGCATAGAGAGAAGTAGCCCTGTTATTATAAGCTTCAGCAAAGTCGGGTTTGTATTTAATGGCCAGGTCATAATCTTTTAAAGCCTCCTCATGCTTCTTTTGTAAGGCCAGTGCGTTCCCCCTGTTGTTAAGCGCAAAGGCATACGTGGGATTCTTTGAAATAACATCTGAAAACAGGGTGTAACTATCTTTCCACACAGTATTACGGTCGATGGTTTTGATGAAAAAGAAAAGGCCATAGAGCAGAAGTATAATAAAAAAAATGTTTTTTAAGTTATTTTTCAGCTTGTGAGTACTCGTGTATTTATAATACATAAAACCTGCCAAATAGCCCATGCCGATATACGGCAGATAAGTGTATCTTTCAGCAAGATAGGCCGGGCCTATAGGGAATTTGAGCAATACAAAAATAAGTGCTGCAAGAAAGAAAGTGAGCGCGAAAATAATTTCTTTACGATAGTTTTTGAAATAATAAACGATAAATGCCAGAAGTGGGATTATCAATACTGAAACATAATATTTGAGCGGCAATACCCCGGCGATGCTTTCAGGAAATGGCATAACGGCAGATTGAAAAAGAGGTGCAAAGAACTTAAACAAATAAAAAGTAACAGCATAGGTTATAAGAAATAACCTGTCAACAAAGGGCAGGCTATGGGGAGGTGCTGCGCTTTGCGCTTTAATAGCAACAATGCCGAATATCAAAGATAAAATGAGAAAAGGGATTTTCTCTATAAGTATTCTTTTAAGGTCTTTTCTGTCAAGGAGATAATCGAACAAAAATAACACAAGGGGTAGTGAGGTAGCTGTAGCTTTAGAAAAGAGTGACAATATGAAGAAAGTCAGCGTGAAAAGATAATGTTTTATTTTAAACCCGGATTTAATATAACTAACGTAAAACAACACTGACAACAGATAAAAAAAAGAAAAAAGAACATCTTTTCTTTCCGCTATCCACACAACAGATTCCACTTTCATAGGATGAAGCGCAAATATCAGTGCCGTGATAAATGCAATTTCCAGTTTGTTTGAGAGCTTGTAAAAGATTAATAATACCAGAACAGTGTTTAGTATATGAAAAAGTATATTGGTAAGGATAAAACCGCTTGAATTATTTCCCCACACATAAAAATCAGTAGCCAGTGAAACCAGTGTCAGTGGGTGGTAATGACAAGAGACAAAAACTGTAAACATCGTTTCTATACCTGCCGGTGAGAAATCTTTTATAAAGGAGTTTTCAGTTACATAGTCCTTGTCGTCCCATGTCAGAAATTCATTTCTTAAAGCATTGGCAAAGGCAGCCATAGTTATTAATACCAAAACAACCAGAATTATTTTAAAGTTCTTGTTTCTGCTGCCGGCTTTATCAACAGGCTTTATTGCAGCTTTTTTTTGTGGTGTTTTATGTGCTGGTTTTTTCATATTTTTCTTAGCCTTTTACTTTTTTTTGTTTAAAATATACATTATCATCCCCCCCTAAACCTTTATACCCAATACCCTTATACCTTTATACCCTAACATTTACATTAAATTACCTAAAAAGATTTTTTTTACGATTACAAATTTAACTTTTTCTTAAATATTTTATCTTAAATTTCTTTCATATAGATAATCTCACTAAATTTGATTTTATAATAATTAGATAATCTCATGAAACATATATATTGTTGCATCTATTTGTATTTCGTTTTTATAGGTGTTAATATCCTGGAAGCTCAGACTAAGACACACACCCTGAGCGGTTTTGTTAAGGAAAAGGGAAGCAAAGAGACATTGATAGGTGTCAATGTATATATCCCGGCCCTAAAATCAGGTACAACCACTAATACGTATGGCTTTTATTCCCTTACATTGCCTGCCGACAGTTATCAGGTCGTTTTCTCTTATGTAGGCTTTCATCCTCAGAAATACACAATGAGCTTTAATACAGACAATAAGTTGAATGTAGAACTTGATAATTCTATAGCCTTAAGCGAGGTGGTGATTACAGCCGAAAAGTATGAGAAGATTAGCGAATCATCACAGATGAGTTTTGTTGAAATCCCTGTTAAACAGGTCAAATCGATACCTGCATTACTCGGTGAAAAGGATGTTCTCAAGGTTATTCAACTCATGCCCGGTGTTCAGAAGGGGAGTGAAGGGTCGAGCGGGCTTTATGTGAGAGGTGGGGGCGCAGACCAGAACCTTATTATTCTTGACGATGCCACTGTTTATAATGCGTATCATTTATTTGGCTTTTTCTCTTTGTTTAATGGAGATGCTGTTAAGAGTATTCAGCTTACCAAAGGCGGTTTTCCTGCCCGGTATGGGGGGCGGCTCTCTTCTGTTTTGGATATAAATTTAAAAGATGGCAATAGACAGAAATATTCAGGTGAAGCAGGTATTGGTATTATCTCTTCCCGCTTATTACTTGAAGGGCCAATTATTAAGGATAAATCGTCTTTTGTCGTTTCCGGCAGAAGAACATATGTTGATGCCCTGATTGCCCCTTTCATGTCTAAAGATGGGAGTGGGGGCTATTATTTTTACGATTTTAACGCTAAGCTAAATTATGATTTTAATGAAAGAAATAAACTTTATCTGAGCGGTTATTTTGGTAAAGATAAATTCTATTTCAAATATAAGGACAACTTTAGCAATACTAATGGCGGCTTATTGTGGGATAATGCCACAACCACATTCAGATGGAATCACTTGTTCAATAATAAAACATTTGCTAATACGTCCCTTATTTTCAGTAATTACCGCATGAAAATTTTCCTTAATGAGCAAGAGCAGTCTACAAAATTTGATATGACATACATGTCTGGAATAAGAGATTTTGCCTTAAAATACGATCTGGAATTTCATCCCAATCCTAATAATCTGATAAGAGCCGGGCTGATTTCTACTTTTCATCATTTTACACCCAGTGCTGTAGTTATAAAAGACGATTATCTGCTGAATTACTCCTCAGATATTAAAGCTATAGACGTTTTAGAATCAGGACTGTACTTAGAAGATGAATTAAAAATCAAGGAAAAATTTAAACTGAACTTTGGGTTCAGAGCCAGTCATTTTCTTATTAAAAGCAAGATGTATCTAAAACCTGAACCACGTTTCTCGGGGAGTTATCTGGTGGCTGAAAACCTGGCTTTAAAATTATCCTATGCAATGATGAATCAGTATGTGCACCTGCTGAGCAATACGGGTATTGGCTTGCCCACTGATTTATGGGTGCCTTCTACAGAGAAAATATCTCCACAGACCACACAACAATTAGCAGGCGGAATAGCCAAAGATATTGTTAAATACGACCTGACACTTTCACTGGAAGGGTACTATAAAAAGTCTCAAAATACCGTTGGATATAAGGATGGGGCAAGCTTTCTGCTAAATAACGATTTTAATCCTACGAACATTAACAGCGTGAACAATGTCAGTTGGGAAGACAATATTACTCAGGGACAAGCCTGGTCTTATGGAAGTGAGATTTTAATACAGCGAAAAACAGGTAAATTTTCAGGGTGGATAGGTTATACCTTATCGTGGACACAACTGCAATTTGATGATGTAAACCTCGGTAATAAATTTTATGCAAAATATGACAGAAGACACGATATTGCCATTGTTGGCATTTATGAAATTAACGACAATATTACCCTTTCTTCTACCTGGGTATATGGAACCGGTAATGCGATAACACTTCCATTGGCAGAATATTCTCCTGTGCCTCATCAGCTTAACGAAGGCCCAAGTAACAATCTGAATAATGGTGGCTTTTATTATTCTACTATTAATGAGTATGGTTCTAAAAATGCCTTCCGTATGGCTCCTTATCATAGACTTGATATAGGTATTCAATTTCGCAAAAAGCTTCGCCATTACGAACGCACGATAGAATTAAGTGTTTATAATGTATACAACAGACATAACCCTTATTTTTATTTTATTGGGTATGAGGATTATACAAATAATAGAGTCCTGAAGCAGATTTCTCTTTTCCCAATAATACCCTCAATTTCATGGAATATTAAATTTTAATAAAACATCTTATGGATAAATGTAAAATAATATTATTATTCTTTTCAATGATGTTTTTACTTTCATCTTGTGAAAAGATTGTAGACAATGTGAATATTCCTCCCCAACAGCCTAAAATAGTAGTTACTTGCTTTATATCCCCCGAAGATACATTGATAAGTGCCAATGTTTCTTTGTCAGCACCTATCTGGTCAACCACTAATGTTGATTTAAATACGCCTGTTACCAATGCTACTGTTATAATATCAGGTGCCTCTACTCAGGCTCAGCTTACTTATAATTATCAGAAATCATGTTACCTCATTTATACCAGTGTTTTTCCTATTCAGCCTGATGGTGCTTATAAGTTAACAGTGAGCCTTCCAGGTTATACAAGTGTTGAGGCCACTTGCAAAGTGCCTGCTGTAAAAAATCAATCTCTTGAATTTCTTTCTTTCGATTCATTATCCGGTAATGAGAATTCTGTCGAATACAGGTTTAAGATCGATTTCACCGATTTCTCGGGAGTTGGGAACTATTACAGGGTAGGTGGCACTTTAATCTCTCTTAATGATAATGGTATGGGAACAAAAGACACCATGTATAACACTCTTTTCAACAAGGACAATCTTGAATTTATCACAGATAAAGATAATGACGGACAGAAAATTATGCGCGAATTAAATTACAGTAAGAACAGTTACGATATGGTTGGCAATGGTAACGAAAAGCTCTTACGCCTTAAAATAATTTTACTTACAACAGATGAGAATTATTATAAATTTCATAAGACCTTGTCTGGTTATACTGGTGATGACATATTTTCCGAGCCTACAATAATTTATTCAAATGTCCAAAATGGCTTAGGCGTTTTTGCTGCTTACAGGAAATATTCGCTTGTTTATACTTTTCCAAACTAGAGTCAGCCCATAAAGTATTAAAGTTGATTTCAGAACAGAGA
>Ga0118677_10002649_pt1 | contig 35562 bp, 29 predicted proteins | sample AliMusrvi5mmetaG_FD_86154 | JGI IMG/M metagenome (GOLD analysis project Ga0118677, IMG submission 86154)
CCCTCGGCGAGCACCTCTTCGAGTGGTTCATCCGCAACAAGCGCGAGGAGTGGAGCGACTACAAGTCGGAGATCTCGAACTTCGAGCTCGAGCGCTACCTCCCCCGGCTCTAGGACAGGCGCTCGAACTCGATGGACCCCATCCTCTGCTTCCCCGATCCCGCTCCGGCCGAGGCATTGCTGGCCATCAACGAGATCGGTCTGCCGTACCGGTGCGTGAGCACCGTGGTGGCCGCCGAGGCGGCCACCACGGGGGCGCTGGGGCGGGAATCCCCACCAAAATAACCAAAGACGAGGTAGCCCCCGAGGAACCCCATTGCAAGGCCACCGGCCAGGGCGAACATGGTATTGCGATTCAAGACTCACCTCGCAGTTGACCCTTCGGTCTCCTGTAATTCTCCCACAGGTCTGGTCGTGGCGTGGCGCTGACAAAGAAAAGAACGTTTGGGTGCATTCTATGGATTGGCCTTTTGAGGCCTGCCGACTCTGCCATTGACTAAGTTCAGGATCGATTTGTCCGATGACTCTGCCGACCTTTTCCAAGCTGCCCCCAAGGGCCAGGCTCCAGATCTTGGCGGTGCTCCTTCTGGGCGTGGGGCTTTCCCTGGTGGGTTACAGCCTTAGCCGCGGCGCCGCTCGACGTCAGGTGGAGGCCCGCTTCCAGACCGCCGCGCGGGATCGGGCGGAAAGTGTGTTCCGGGGCTTCCTCTATGGCTTCGAGGACGTGACCATCCTCCGTAGCTTCTTCGACGCCAGCGATGAGGTGACCCGGGAAGACTTCGCCGCCTTCACCGCGCCCATCCTTGCCCGGCACCCCTATATCCAGGCTCTCCAGTGGCTGCCCGAAGTCAATCCCGGGAACCGCGTGGCCCTGGAGCGGGAGGGTCGGCATAGCCACCCCGGGTTCCACTTCTTCAAGCGGGATGTGGATGGCCGCGAGGTGGAGCCAGGTCCCACGTTTTACGCCGTTCAGTTCGTGGCGCCCTATGCGGGCAATGAGGTCGCCCTGGGCTTCGACGCGGAAGCCCTGTCCACCCGCCAGGAGGCCCTGGGGCGGGCCCTGCGCACCGGGACTCTCTCTACCAGCGGCGGGATCCGCCTCATCCAGGAATCCGGCCAACAGGTCGGCGTGCTGGTGATGATGGCGGTGCCCGCAAAGGGTGGAAGGCCCGCCGGCGTGGTGCAGGGTGTCTTCCGCATGGGGGACCTGGTGGCGAAATCCATGGCCTTCCTGGAGCCCCAAGGGCTCCTCCTCCAGGTTCGGGATGTGACCACCCCTGGGGCGGAGGTGCTGCTCCACGACGAACCATCTCCTCTGCCGGCCCGGGGAACGCGGCGAGACGAGGGCCTCCGGCTCAACCGGACCTTCGAGCTGGCCGGGCGCCGCTGGCGCGTGGAAGTGAGTCCCGCTGGGGGCCACTTCGCCATGGGCACCCCGCTGCAATCCTGGGTCGCGCTGGGCGCGGGCCTGGGCTTCACCTTGCTGGTGGCCAGCTACCTGGCCAGCCTGGGCGCCCGGCAGGCCCAGATCCTCTCCCAGGTGGAGGCCCGCACCCAGGAACTCGCCCAGGAAACCGCCAGTCACCGGAAGGACGCCGCGGCCCTGCGGGAGAGCGAGGCCCGGTTTCGCCACCTCATCGAGGTCATGGGCGAGGGCATGTGGGTGTTGGACCCCGAGGGGGTGACCACCTTCGTGAATGCCCGCATGGCAGAGATGCTCGGCTATGGCCCCGGCGAGATGATCGGCGGCACGCTCTTCAAGTTCCTGGTCGTTGAAGAGGTGGGCAAAGCCCAGCGCATCCTGTCCGAACGCCGGGGCGGTCCGGGCTCTCAGCAAGATTTTCGCTTCCGTCGCAAGGATGGGAGCGAGCTGTTCACGCTGGTCATGGGCACGCCCGTGTTGGATGAGGAGGGCCGCGTAGTCGGCGTCCTCGCCATGGTTTCGGATATCACCGAGCGCCGCCAGCGGGAGCAGGCCCAGCTCCAGAGCCAGAAGCTGGAGAGTCTAGGTGTGCTGGCGGGAGGCATCGCCCACGACTTCAACAACCTGCTTACGGCCATTCTTGGGAATGTCAGCATGGCCCAGACGTGCCTGTCCCAGTCCTCCGAAGTGGGGCCCTACCTGGAGAACATGGAGCGGGCGGTCCATCGTGCCAGCACCCTCACGCGGCAGATGCTGGCCTACTCGGGCCGGGGGCAATTCACCCTGGGGCCCCTGAGCCTCAACCACACCGTGGAGGAAGTCTCCCATCTGCTCAGCGTGTCCATTTCGAAAAAGGTGGTCCTGCACTACCAGTTCCAGCCAGAGCTGCCCTGGTTCCAGGCTGAGGCCTCTCAGATCCAGCAGGTGGTCATGAACCTGGTGACCAATGCTTCCGAGGCCATCGGCGAGGCCGAGGGCAGCGTCACCATCCGCACGGGGTTGCACCCTTACGGGGCCCAGGAGCTGGCCCGGGATTTCCCGGGGCAGGCCATCGCGCCGGGGGACTTCCTCACCCTGGAAGTGATCGACACGGGCATCGGCATGAGCCCCGAAGTGCAGGCCCGCATCTTCGAGCCGTTCTACACCACCAAGTTCACGGGCCGGGGCCTGGGGCTCTCGGCCATGCAGGGCATCATCCGCGGCCACAAGGGTGGCATCCGGGTCCGCAGCGAGGTGGGTCGGGGCAGCACATTCACGGTGATCTTCCCTGCGGGGGAGGGCCCGTACGAAGAGCCGGAGCTTTCCACGTCCGAGGATTCCTGGCGCGGCCAGGGCACCATCCTGGTGGTGGACGATGAGGAGAGCGTCCGCCTCATTGCCGCACAGTTGCTGGGTTCCATGGGGTTTGACGTGGTGACCGCCGCGGACGGCGTGGAGGCCCTGGACTGCTACCAGAGGATGCCCATCCGGGCCGTGGTCACGGATCTCACCATGCCCCGCATGGGTGGCCTGGAGACCTTCCGGGAACTGCGCCGCCTCGACCCCACCTGCCCCGTGGTGCTCATCAGCGGCTACAACGAGCAGGAGGCCATCCAGAATTTCCTGGGCCAGGGTCTTGCCGCCTTCGTGCAGAAGCCCTTCCTCCGCGCCGACCTCCTGGGCGCCATGCGAGTGGCGCTGGAAGGTTGAGGGACGGGTCGGCGCCCATCTGTGCAATCTGTGGTTCAGTTTTTGATCCTGAAAAGGTCAGACTGAGCCTTGCCAATAATCAGGCTCGTTTTGCACTAGTCGCGTGCAACGCCAGGATGAGCGCCTCGACCTGGCCATCTTCCAGGTGGGCGCCGGTGGTGATGCGGAGGCGGGCGGTACCTTCGGGCACCGTGGGGGGGCGCACGGCGCGCACATCGAAGCCCGCTGCCTGCAGCGACCGGGCGAGGCGCACGGCCTCGGCGTCGGGCCCCACGGGCACGGGCACGATGGCCGAGGGCTGAGGGGGCTGGCCCAGGGCTGACCGCAGCGTCTGGGCCAGGGCCAGGGCCCGCTCCCGTCGCCAGGGCTCCAAGCGGGCCAGGCGGAGGCCCTCCAGGGCGGCGGCCACCACGGGCGGGGGCAGGGCGGTGGAGAAAATGAAGCCCCGGGCCGTGTTCAGCAGGTGGTCCCGCAGCACCTGGTCGCAGCAGACGAAGGCGCCAAAGGAGCCCAGGGCCTTGCCGAGGGTGCCCATGACCAGGGGAACCCGGCCGTGGACCCCCTGGAGCTGGGCCAGTCCCGCGCCGTTGGCGCCCAGGAGGCCCGTGGCATGGGCCTCGTCGATGAGGAGGAGGGCGCCCTGGACTTCGCATAGGGCCACCAGGCCGGGCAGAGCGGCCACATCCCCGTCCATGCTGAACACCGCGTCCGTGGCCACCAGGGCCACGGCCCCGGGCGGGGCCGAGGCACGCCAGTTGGATAGCTGGGCGGTCAGATCTTCGAGATTCCTGTGTCCGTAGATGCCCAGGTGGGCGCCCCCGGCCTTGGCCAGGCGGCAACCGTCCACCAGGGAGGCATGGTTGAGGGCATCGGAGAAGATCGCGTCCCCCGGGCCCACCAGGGCCGGGAGGAGGGTGGCGTTGGCCTGGAAGCCGGTATTGAAGAGGAGGCAGGCTTCGGTGCCCTTCCAGGCGGCCAAGGCGGCCTCCAGCTCATCGTGAATGGGGCTGCTGCCCCGAAGCAGACGGGCGCCCCCGGCACCTGAACCATGATCCGTGGCGGCCTGGGCGGCGGCGGCGGCCATACGGGGGTCCCGGCGCAGGCCCAGATAGTCGTTGGAACAGAAATCCACCCCGGCCGCGGGCTGGATGCTGCGGTCCCGGCCCAAAGCTGAGCGCTGCTGGGCTTGCTGGAGGAGGCGCTGGCGCCAGGGAGTGGGGAGCACGGAACCTCGGGGCGGGTGGCGGCAGGGATAGATGGGGGAATGTTAGGATCTATGGGGGATCCGACCAAGGGTTCCCTTCTGGAGCGTGGCATGGATTACCAGCAGTCTTGGCAGAGGTCCTCGGATCAGGTGGAATCCCGCCTGGAGTTCGTGCGCAGTGTCTACCTCTGGCTCATGGGCGGCTTCGGCGTGGCGGCCCTGGGTGCCTTCAGCGCCCCCTTCATCGCCGCGGCCCTGGTGCCCGTGGCGGGTCGATTCCTGGTCTGGGTGCTCTTTGGGGCCCAGTTCGGCTCCCTGATGTTTGCCAGCAGTGTTCGTCACCGGAAGCCCCTGAACCGGGTGGCCTACGGCCTCTTCACCTTCGTCTCTGGCGTCATCGCGGGCATCATCGCGCTGGTCATCGCCCAGGCCTCCGGGTTCATGCCGGTCTTCATGGCTTTCGGGCTCACGGGGGTGGTCTTCCTCACCCTCACGGTGACGGCCTTTGTCTCCAAGAAGGACTTCAGCTTCCTCCGCAACTTCGTGATCGTGGGCGTCACGGTGATGTTCTTCGGCAGTCTGGCGGCCATGTTCCTTCACATGCCCGCCTTCAGCCTCGTGATCTCCGGGGTGGCGGTCATCGCCTGCTCGGCGAAGCTGCTCTGGGATACTTCCACCATGCTCCGCACGGACGATTTCAGCGATCCCGTCGGTTTCGCCCTCTCCCTGTTTGTCAGCCTCTACAACATTTTCATCTCATTGATGAACCTTCTGGGTGGACGTCGTCGCTGACGCCCCGTAATCAAGGAAAACCATGCTCCGTGCTTCCCTGCTCTCCCTGCTCGCCCTCGGTGTCGTTGCCCAGGTGCCCGCCAAGCCCGCTCCCAAGACCAAGGCCAAGGCCAAGGCGGAACAGAAGGTCTCCGCCTCCCCTGTGCTGGCCCGAGTCGGTGGCCAGACGATCACCGAGGACGACTTCCAGTCCGCTTTCCGCCTGCTGGGCCAGCAGGAGCAGATGCAGGTCCTGATGATCCAGGGCGGCAAGGATGAGTTCGTCAAGCGCATGGCAGAAAGCAAGCTGCTGGCCGTGAAGGCCCAGCGCCTGGGCCTGGACAAGACGCCCGCCTACATCCAGGGCCTGAGCCGCGCCAAGGACGACCTGCTGGCCCGGGAGTTCCTCACCAAGGAAAGTGAAGGGCTTCAGAAGAAGCTGGTGCTGGCGGAGGGGGACACCAAGAGCTACTACGACAAGCACAAGGATCGCTTCATGCAGCCCGAGCTGGTGAGCGTGCGCCACATCCTCGTGACCGTGAAGCAGGGTGAGGGCCAGCCCGGCCTCAGCGATGAGGAGGCCAAGGCCCGTGTCGCCAAGGTCCAGGAAGAGCTGAAGGCGGGCGCGAAGTTCGAGGACCTGGCCAAGAAATACAGCGATGACCCCGGCAGCAAGGACAACGGCGGCCTCTACGCCGACGCGGATCCCGCCGGCTGGGTGCCGGAGTTCGGCGCCGCCGCCCGCAAACAGCCTGTGGGCCAAGTGGGTGAGCCCGTGAAGACCCAGTATGGGTACCACCTGATGAAGGTGGAGGACCGCAAGCCCAGCCGCCAGCTGCCCTTTGAGGAAGCCAAGGCGCAGGCGGAGAAGGGCGCCCAGCAGGAGCGCCAGATGGAAGTCTGGAACGGCCTCATGGATGGCCTCCGCAAGGAGATCCCCTTCGAGCTGGTGAAGCCTGCCGCTCCCAAGGTTGCGGCTCCTGCTCCAGCCCCTGCTCCGGCACCGGAGGCTCCCAAGCCCGCCGCCGCTCCCAAGGGCGGTGCCAATTGAAGCGCATCGCCCCCCTCCTTGCCCTGCTCTTGGCGACCCCGGCCCTGGTGGCCCAGGCCAAGCCGGATGCTGCCCAGGCGAAGCCAGACACCACCTCCGCCAAGCCGGATGCCGCCCAGGCGAAGCCGGATGTCATGGAAGAGATCTTCGTGGTGGTGAACCGCCACATCATCACGCGCCGAGCCCTCACCCAGGCCGTGGAACAGCAGCATGCGGCCCTCTACCGGGAGTTCTCGGGCAAGGTGCTGGATGAGAAGCTGGTGGACGCCCGGGAGAAGACCCTGGCCGGCCTGGTGGACGCCTTCCTGCTGGAGGACAAGGGCGCGGAGCTCGGTTCCCCCGTGACGGACGAGTACGTGCGCGCCAACATCGACGGCATCAAGAAGGAGAACAACTTCGCCACGGATGCCGACCTGGAGCGGGCCCTCAAGAGCAGCATGGGCATCACCCTGGTGGAGTTCACCAAGCGCCAGAAGCTGCAGTCCACCCAGCAGTTCGTGCTCCAGCGTGAGGTCTTCTCCAAGGTGGCGGTGGAGGACAATGAACTTCGCGCCTACTACGAGGACCACAAGGACGAGTACCGGCTGCCCAGCCGCTTCCGCATCCGCGAAGTGGTCATTGCCAAGGGCGCCACGCCCGAGGAGCAGGCCGAGGCCCAGCAGAAGGTGGCCACGGTGCAGGCAGAGTTGAAGGCCGGCAAGACCTTCGAGGAGCTGGCCAAGCAGTATTCCACCAGCCCCAGCAAGGCCACCGGTGGCGACCTGGGCTGGATGGCCAAGGGCTTCCTGCGGCCCAGCCTCGAGGAGGCTGCCGTGAAGCTCAAGCCTGAGCAAGTCTCCAGCCCCATCGAGACGGACAAGGATATCTACCTCATCCAGCTCATTTCCCTGGAGGACGCCCCCGTGAAGTCCTTTGCCGAGGTGAAGCCCAAGATCCTGGAGAAGCTCCAGGAGCCCAAGGCCCAGAACGCCATGGAGCAGTACCTGGCCAACCTGCGGATGCGCGCGAATATCCGCTACCTGGTGCCCAAGGAAATCATCCTGAAGGGATAGGGTGAGGCCATGCGATTGGATGCGTTCCTCAAGAAGAGCCTGCTCATCAAGCGGCGCGAGCTGGCCAACCAGCTTTGCGACGAGGGGATGGTGCGGGTGAATGGCGTGCCCCGGAAGGCCAGCCAGGAACTGAAGGTGGATGACCTGCTGGAGTTCCCTCTCTACAACCGGGTGCTCAAGGTGCGCGTACTGTCCCTGCCCGAAGGCAACGTGAAGAAGGCCGATCAGTGGTCCCTCTTCGAGGTGCTGGAGGACAAGCGGATCCCCCTGGAGCTGGGCTACGGCGATGAAGATCCCTTCGCGGCGCCCCCGAAGGTCCCCCGCAATCACTAGACACGCACTAGACATTCACTGTCGGGTCGCCGGTCCGATCCTGGCAGAGGGATTGGAGAACCGATGGCAGAGCAGCCGAGTGTCCGACAGTTGAAGGAAGGGAATGCCTTTCAGGGCTTCCTCCTGGCCCTGGAGGCCGCCTACAAGGTGAGCACCAAGGGCAGCGAGTACCTCGAGTTGAAGGTGGGCGACGCCTCCGGGGACCTGAAGGCCTTCCTTTGGGACGTCCGGGCCATCAGTGGGGATATGGAAGCGGTCCGGGCGGATGCCTTCCTCTGGGTGAAGGGCACCGTCACCAGCTACAACGGGCGCCTGCAGCTCAAGCTGGACAAGGCCCGCTTCGCCGCCGATGCGGAAGTGGGGGACTTCTCCGCCTTCTTCCCCATGAGCACCCGTCCCGTGCCCGAGATGCTGGCGGAGCTGGATGCCTGGCTGGACTCCGTGCGCGACCCTTGGATCGCCCAGCTGCTGAAGGGGTTCTTCCGGGAGGACGCGGAGCTGCGCGCCGCCTTCGCCCTGGCGCCAGCCGCCAAGTCCATGCATCACGCCTTTTTGGGTGGGCTCCTGGAGCACAGCCTCTCGGTGCTGGGCATGGCCGAGCGGGCCTGCGCGCACTATCCAGGCCTGAACCGGGACCTGGTCCTGGCAGGGGCCCTCCTCCATGACGTGGGAAAGACCGCCGAGCTGAGCTACCAGCGGAGCGTGGGCTACACGGATGCGGGCAACCTGCTGGGCCACATCGCCCTTGAATCCGAGTGGATCAGTTCTGCCGTAGGCAAGATTGCAGGGTTTCCCGAGATGTTGCGTTTGCAAATTCTGCACATCGTCCTGAGCCACCACGGACGCCTGGAATTCGGCTCCCCGGTGCTTCCCAAGACCCCGGAAGCGCTTCTGGTGCACTACCTGGACGACCTGGACGGCAAGTTGGAAGTGATGTTCAGGGCCATCAAGGATGAGGCTGGGAGCGGATCTTGGAGCCCCTACAGCCGAGCCCTGGAACGGATGATCTACCGTGAGCGCTGGCCCAAGGTGGAGCCTGTCCAAAACTGAACAGATGGGGCCCCAATCGGCCACATCCGAACAGAACTTGCCCCCGCTGGAGGGGGCCTGGGCAGGTCCGGCCCGGCAGGGTCGATGAGGAAGTGCTGACAATTCAAGGGCTGTGCCAAAGACCTTGGGGTAGAAAATTCCTGGCACGGGTCTGGCACTAGGAGGGAGTCAACCCTCTGAGGTGCTTCATGAAGCTGTCCCGCAAAGCCAAGCGTTATGACGATTCTGTCCTTCCCGGCGAATTCCAGGGTTTCGAGACCTTCCATCAGGCCGATCTGGAACTGGACGGCACCCTGGACGGGTTCCTGCGCCGCGAAGTGGACGGGGTTCAGCTGGGCGAGATGGTGCTGGAGCGCCACGTGCCCAAGAAGCTCAGTTTTGCCAAGCTCAAGACCAAGGCCGAGAAGCTCTCGGAGCAGGTGAACTACCTCAAGGAGCGCCTGGAGATCGTGGACCACGACCGCCGGGGGATGTACATCCAGCTCCGCAGCCTGCCCCCCTACAAGGACGACACCCAGATCCAGTTCAACGAGATCAGCATCGGCAAGAACAAGATCGTGGTGAAGCGCATCGCCTTCTACCGCAAGGAAGAGGTCAAGCAGCAGGTGCCCCTCCAGCTCTCCGAACTGGAGCTGAAGCGCCTCCTGTTCGATATTCGACAGGCCATCGCGTAGGGTGGGTAATGCAGGACCTAAGGTCCGAGCATGCTGCAAAACGGGCGCCTAGGGCGCCCGTTTTGCAGGTATGAAAAACATGGGAGCATTGCCTCAGGAATCCAACCAACCAAAAAAAGGGCGCCCAAGGCGCCCTTAATTCTTTTCCTAACTCGGCGTCGGCACGACGCCGAGCCACCAGCTACAACATTGCCATCCAACTCCCACTCTCATTCCGAATCGGCCCCTCGGGCAGATCACTCTCCTTGAACATGAAGTGATTGCTGTTCCAGCTGCCGCAGCTCTCGCAGCGGTCGGTGTAGTCCTGGATGCGGTGCTGGCAGACGGCGCATTCGTAGCGGAGCTTGAGGACGCCCAGGTTGCGGAGCAGCTGGCGGTATTCGTTGAGGGCAGAGTCCAGGCGGCCGCGGCGGCTGTGGATCTTGGCCATGAAGAAGAACAGGATGGGGCTGTAAACCACCTGGCTGCGCACCTCCTGGAACAGATCCAGGGCCTCGTCCAGGATCTCCAGGCGGTAGAGCATCTTGCCCAGGAAGAACTTGGCCGTGGTGGCGTGCTTGGAGGTGGCGGTGATGCGGCGCAGCAGGGCCAGGCCATCTTCGGGGCGGCCCAACTGGATGAAGTAGTCCTCCACCTCCTGAAGGAAGGTGCCCTCGCCGGTCTTGCGGAAGCCTTCCAGCCAGATTTCGAGGCCCTGGGCCTCCTGGTCCTGGAGGATCATGCAGCGGCCCAGGCTGAGGTAGGCCGGCACGAAGTCCGGCTCGTCCTTGATGACCTGCTGGAAGATCTGGGCGGCGTCCTTGAACTCGTCGGCCTCCACCTTGGCCAGGCCCACCTGGAACGCAAGGGCCGAACCCTGGGCCTTCTCGCCTTGAGTCATCTCAGCGGCAAAGTGGCTGAGCAGCTTCTTGTGGGCCTCGGTGGCCTCCTCCCAGCGCTGGGCCTCCATGTGGATGGCCCGGAGGCGGCGCCAGGCCCGCAGGGCCTGCTTGGGGTGGTCCGCGGCCAGTTTCTTCAGCACCGTGATGGAGGCTTCGGGATTGCGCACGGCCATGAGGGCCTCGGCCAACTGGTAGCGGCCCTCGACCTGATCCGGCTCGTCGGCGCAGACGGACTGGTAGAGCTTCACGGCCTCATCGGGGCTGCCGGTCTTCAGCAGGATATCGCCCAGGAGCATGCGGGCGGGGATGTGCTCCTTGCGCTGTTCGAGGATGGTCTCCAGGATCTGCTTGGCCTCCCGGGGCAGGCCATGGGCCACCAGGTCGCGGGCATCCTGCATGCGTTCGGAGATGCGCTTCACCAGGCGCGTGTCGGCGGAATCATTGAGGCCGCGCACCAGGCGCACCACTTCCATGATGCCGGTGTAGAGGACGTTCAGCAGGAAGCCCAGCAGGAAGGTGATGAGGATGAGGCTCTGCAGCTTGATGCTCTCGCCGAAGACCACCACTTCCCGGATGAGGAGGTCGTGGTTGGTGAGGTACAGGTTGCCCAGCACCATCAGGACCAGCAGCAGCAGGACGATAAAGAACACGTTGACTAGGCGCATGGGCGGTCCTCAAAGACTGCGCTAAGCATGACACAGGTGGGAGTGCCTTCACTCCGGCCGGTCGATCCAGGCCTTGGCCGCCTGGAGATCCGCCCATACGGCGCGGCGCACATCCTGGGTGTACTGGCGCAGCACGTAGGCCGGATGGAAGGTGGGCATGACGGGGATCTCGCGCCCACCCACCGTAACGCGGCGCCACTGGCCGCGCACCTTGGTGATGCCCTCACTGACCCCCACCAGTTCTCGCAGCGGTGTGGCGCCCAGGGTCACGATCACCGCAGGCTGGACCAGCTCGATCTGGCGGTGGAGATAGCCCAGGCAGGCCTTGGCCTCATCGGGCGTGGGGGTGCGGTTGTCCGGGGGTCGGCACTTCACCACGTTGGCGATGTAGGTGTCCTCCCGGCGCAGGCCCAGGGCCCCGATCATCTTGTCCAGCAGTTCACCGGCCTTGCCCACGAAGGGTCGACCCTGCTGGTCCTCGTCCCGGCCCGGCCCCTCGCCCACGAACATGAGCCTGGCCTGGGGGGCGCCCTCGCCGAAGACATACTTCAGGCGGCCCGGCCCCAGGGGGCAGGCCAGGCAGCCCTCGGTGGCCTTCTGGAGTTCCGCCAGGCTGGTGCAGGCGACCACCTCGGCGGCGGAAGGGCAGGCACCCGGCTTGGCGGGCGGCGCGTAGGGTACGGGCGCGGTGGTTTGGGCACGGGCTGGGGTGGCGGAAAGGGGCTGGGATCCCTTTGGCTTGGCTTCAGCAGACTTGACCTCCGGGGCCTGAGCCTGGGCCTGGACTGGCTCTGTGGCCAGAACCTGGGGCTCGCGCACAAGGCCCATCACCCCGAGGTCTTCGAGGGTGTCGCGCCAGGCTTGGAGAGGATGTTCCATCCCCTTCAGCGTAGCCGGAACCTTCCCCGGGTTCCTGGCATCCTAGGGCATCGGAGACCTTGAATGACGCAGTCCCCCCCGGAAACCCCGTTCGGCACCCAGGAGGCCTTCCATACGGCCTTCGCGGAGCTGTACCCCCGGCTGGTGAGCTATGCCCGCCGCTATGGGGCCACGTTCCCGGAAGACATCGCCCAGGAGGCTTTCGTCATCCTCATGCAGCGCGAGCAGGTGGTGGAGCACCCCACCGCCTTCCTGTATGGCACGGTCCGGACCCTTTCCCTCACTGAGCGTCGCCCCATGAAGAACCAGAACCTCAGCCTGGAAGTGGTTTCGGAGCCGGGCATGGCCGCGAAGGCCGAGGATCTGGTCCTGAATCAGGAAGTGCGGGAGCGCATGCGTCTGCTGTCGCCCACCTTCCGTGAGGCGCTCTGGCTCTTCGTGGTGGAAGGCCTCTCCATTCGCGAGATCGCCGAGATCCTCGATATCCCCGAGGCCACCGTCAAGACCCGAATCCACCGGGCCAAGGCCCAGCTCAAAGAACAGCTCAACCCCTCTGGAGTCGCGCATGTCCTGGTCTGATCCCGCTCGCCGCTTTGAACCCGCTGAGGATGTCCAATTGCGAGCCGAGCTCCGCGACCTCCTGGGCCTTGGCGCCCAGGTGGAATCCAAGTCCGTCGAGGCGACCCCCGAACTGACCGCCCTGGCCGAAGACCTCCGCCGCGAGGCCCAGCGCCGCAGCCGCACCCAGCGCAAGCGCCCCACCTGGGGCCTGCTGGCCGCCGCCGCCCTGCCCATCCTTGCCGCCCTGGGCGGACTCAGCGGCTGGGGCCTCCAGCAGAAGCACCGCGCTGACGCCCTGGCCCTCCAGACCCAGGCCCAGGAGCAGCAACTCACCCAGTTGGCCTCGACCCACGCCACCGAGGTGGCTCGGGAGCGCCAGGCCAAGGAGGCGGTGGTGCAGCAGTTGCAGCTGGCTTCCCAGCGCCCCGGCCGCCGCTTTGAGCAGAACCTCGTCATCCCCGTGGAGAAGCCCGTGAAGGGCGGCAGCGAGGACTTCCAGCGGGTCAAGCAGAAGCCCTAGCAGCCCCAGCCCACAGCATCGGCACGGTCTTGGCAAGGGTTAGGGTAAGGTGTGCCTATGGCCAGCAATCCCCTGCTCCTCCTCATCCTGCTCCTGGCAGCGCTCTCCACCATCCTGGCTGGGATGGGTGTATTCGGAAACAGCCGTCCCCCGGATCCTCGCCTGAACTCCCTGCTCAACGACCTGGATGACATCAAGGGCGTCCTGTCCCAGATCCAGAAGTCCGTCCTCCAGACCGAGCGCAAGCTCGAAAAGGAAATCCAAACCTCCCGCGCCGAGAACCGCGAAGTGGTGGAGAAGCTGGCGGAAGTCATCGACAGGCGGCTGAAAGAGTTGGCGTAGGTCTGACCTGCCCGATCAACCTGCCTGGCTGTGATTCGCCGGGGTCCACCCTCGCTCGTTCAGCAGCTTGACGCCCTGGATGCGGGTGAGGCGGAAGGACATCTCCTCCTGGTGGAGGTGGCAGAAGGCCAGCAGGTGGTCCTCCTGGATGGTGCGGGGTGAGACCCGGCGCAGCTGGGTGCGGTGCGCGGCGGGGGGCAGGTAGGTGAGTTCCACCATGAGGGTGTGGCCTGCGGCGTATTCGAGGATGCGCTGCACCTCTTCGGCCAACTGGTCCTCACCGCCCAGGTGCAGCATGGGAATGCGCCGCTGCACTTCCTGATAGAGGGCCGGATCCTCGTCGTGGAGGCGCTGAATGGCCGAGCGCACCATCTGCTGCACGGGCTCCAGGTGGTGGTTCATGCCTTTTTCGTCCACGAAGGCCAGGGCCGCCAGGGCCCAGAGGTAGAGCTTCTCGTCCGCATCCACGCTGAGGGCCAGGAAGCGCCCCGGCTTGGGCATGAACCCCGCCTGCTTGAGCAGGGCGTGGGCATTGCCGTCGCCGCGCACCTCCAGCACGGTGTCGGAAAGAGAGCTCAGCTTCAGGGGGCCCAGCTCGGGGCGCAGCTTCAGCTCATCAGCCAGGTGGGCCGTGCGGGCCCGCACCAGGCGGACGCCCTGCTGGACCTCCACTTCGCCCACGCGGCGGGAGAGGTCTTCCAGCAGCTGCAGCAGGGGCTGGGGCAGGGTCTGGGTGGCGGCGCCCAGGCGCTGGCCCAATTCCTCCAGAGGCACGCCCGCATCCAGGGCGCGCACCAGGGTGGCATGGCTCACGCGGAAGGTGCCCATGGCGTCCAGGGATTCCACATCCGCCAGCTGGGCCACCTGCAGGAGCCGGTGGGGATTCTGCAGCAAGGGGGTCAGCAACTCCAGGGTGGGCTGCAGGATCATGGCCTGATTCTGTTCCAGGGGCTGCCAGTGGGCGGCGGTGGTCTTGAGGTCGCGGAGCAGGTACTCGTGGGCCAGGGCCTCGCCGTGCTCCGTGAGACGCAGGTGGGCAAAGCCCTCGTCGCCCTGGATGATGCCCATGCGTCCCAGGAAGGGCAGAAACACCGTGCGGGTGCGCTCTTCGTCCAGAGGGTGCAAGGTCTTCAGGAAGCCCAGGAAGGGCTGCACCGCCAGGGTCTGGCTGCGGCGCTCCAGGAGGTGCTGCATGAGGAAGTGGCGGTCCTCCGCCGGGGGCATGCCCCAGGCTTTGAGGTCGTGTTCCAGCAGGCTGGCAAAGGCGCGCTCGGCCACCCAGCGCGGCGGATGGCTGGTGACGGCGGGCAGGAGGGTCTCCACGCGGCCATCGCGGTTCCAGAGCAGACCCAGGCGGTGCATGAGGGTGAACAACAGTGTGGCGTCCTGCTCCTCCTGGAGCATGGCGTTCCGGTGCATGAGCTGGCCCAGTTCCTTCTTGGCGGGCAGGCCGCCCTTGAGCACCCGCAGCCCAGCCACGCAGCGCAGCAGGACACTGGTGAGGGCCAGGGAGAAGCGGAAGGGCTCGGCGGGCTTGAGGCGCACTTCGGCGGGGGCGGCGAAGCTCAGGGCCCCGTCGTCGAAGTCCTCCAGGGCATCGGCCACACGCTCGGCCATGGTCCAGTCCTGGCCAACCGGCAGGATCAGGCCCAGGTTATGCAAAGTCTCCAATGCCTCGGGGCAGGGCAGGGTGCCTTCCCCGGCCAGGTGTTTGAGAGCCACCAGGCAGGCGCTGTTCAGGTCCGCCAGGGTATCCGATAGGCGCTTGTGGTCCTCCAGGTGGAAGACCATGGTTTTCAGCAAGCGCAGGCGGCCTTCAGGACCATCCTCAGAACGAATGGGAATGGGCAGGCGCCTGCGTTCGCAGATGACGCGAAGCTGCTCATCTGAGCAGTTCGAAAGAAGCTGGAAGTGCGTGTGCGGCATGGGCACCCGTGTACAGACGATCGTCCAGTGTCCCACGAATGGGCCTTTTTCTCACGCGCGAAAAGCTGAACCGGGGGTTCGGGCTCAGTTGGGGGTTTCGAGGTGGCGGGTGGGGCCCTGGACCCCATCGCTGAAGGTGAGGTCGAAGTGCATGCTGCTGCTCTGGATGACCTGGCTGCCGCCGTCGAGGATGGCGATGACCTCACCCGTGTCGCTGTCCCGGACCAGGACCGCCTGATGAGCGGAGGCGTCCCAGACGAGATGAACGTGGTTGGCGTCCAGGCGGCGGGCCTCGGGCTGCCCCACGACGAGGCTGGCGGTGGCTCCGGTGGAGCGCATCTGGGCGGCCGCCTTGCCGGACTTGAGGATGTCCAGGCCCTTGATGGCGTCGAGCACCGTGGCATCCAAGGGCAGGGCCACCAGGAAGTGGCGCTCCTGCTGGTTGGGCAGGCAACCCACCTCCACCAGTTCCAAGGGGGTGGAGAACAGGGTGGCGCCCGCGGCGTCCAGGCACCGGAGGCTGTATTCCCCGGATCCGGACTGGGGGGTGGGTTGGGCCAGGGTGCGGAAGGAGGGCAGCAACTCCACCCTGCCGTCCTCGTGGACGATGCCCCGCACGATGAGGGATTCCTTCCGGGGGCTCGCGACCACCATGGGCGCGTCCTCAGCGCCGACGGTCAGGAAGCCGCCGTTGCCGTTGCGGAAGTTGAGGATGCCCTTATAGACGTAATCGCTCACCCAGTTGGGAGAGCAGTAACCCATGATGTCCTTGTCCGTGAGGGGAGAGTGCAGGGTGTTCAGCGCGCTGTCGTAGCCCCAGACACCGATGGTGCCTCCGGCATAGGGGTATTTGGGGTCGGGGCTGGCGGGAATGTTGGAGCCGGTGGCGCAGGGGCTGTGGTTGCGGCCCATGTTGTGGCCCGTTTCATGAGCGAAGACCTCCGGGAAGTTGCCTCCGTCGCTGTAGCCGGACTTGTCCCAGCCGATGGCGGTGCGATACATGAAATTGTCCGAGGAGCCAGTGGGCACGTAGCCCAGGCCCGCGACCCCGGAGTCGTAGCTGACCTTGAGGGCGCCGAAGTAGTAGCGATCCGAGGCGGCATCGGCCGTGTGCTTCGTCCTGAGGCTGAGCAGCAAGCTGGACCAGCCGGTGCCATCGGAGCTGAGGGTTGAGACGGAGCCCGTGAAGGGGGTTCCCACCTGGATATCGACACTGGCCACCGGGTACATCTTGGCCAGCCGGGCCACCCAGGCGGCCTTGTTGGCTTCGCTGATATCGCCGTTGCCGCTGGAGAGGATCACCGGGAAGATGGTGGTCTTGAAGGTGGGCACCGTGGTCACGGCCAGGTTGCTGCTCAAGCTGTTGTTGGTCTTGTCGGCCTCACTCACGGCCCCGCCCGGATCCACCTCCGCCAGCACGCTGAAGCCGCTGCCGGTGGGCGTGGTGAGGTCCGTGCCCGGCACCACCAGGTTCCAGCTGGAGCCGAGGGTGGACTCATCCAGCGTCGTGGGCACGCTGGTCCTGGTGGAGAGAATGGTCTTGGGGTAGCCGCTCACCGCCACACCGTTGTTCTTCAGGGTGACGCGGACACTGGGGGTGGCCGTGTTGGCCTGGTTGGCCAGGACGAAAACCCGGATCAGACCGGGCTTACCGGCCACGAGGGGCACGGCATTGTCCAGCGTCTGGGTGCTCTGCGTGAGCTGCACTCGGTCCGCATGGAGGTCCAGGTTCGAGGCTGCGGTATTGAGGGTGAAGGTCCGGGGGGCGGTCATGCCGCCTGGGGAGGTGACCACCAGGCTGCCGGAGGTGGCCCCGGTGGGGATCACGAAACTGATTTGGGTCGCGCTCTGGGTGAAGCCGTGAATGGCTGTGCCATTGAGGGTGAGGGTGGTCCCGAGGTAGCCAAGATAGCTGCCGGTGAGCACCACGGGGGTGCCCACGGGCCCCTGGGTGGGGTTCATGGCTGTGACCGTTGGGGTGCCGTAGACCACGGAGAAGGGGGCGGCGGAGCTGCCCGTGCCCAGGGTATTGGTGAGGATGATTGGGGCGGGACCGAAGGCGGCGCCGGCGGGGACTGTGGCGCTCAAGGTGGTGCCATCAATCAGCGTGAAGGCAGCGTTGGCCCCGCCGATCTGCACATTGGCCACGCTGAAGAAGTTGCCGCCCGAGATCTGAACGGTCTGGTCCACGGGCAGGCCGGAGGTCGGCGTGAAGCTGGTGATGATTGGATTGAGGTCCGACGCACTGGGTACCAAGATGTTTGCCGAGACGTCATCCAGGACGAAGCTCGTGGCCAGCTGGGCATCTTCCTGGGACTTGAAGGAAAGCCGCACCACCTGGCCCTTGTAGGGCAGCAGGGATACGGAGTAGGCCGTGTAGTCGGCGGCGTCCAGGTTGGACTTGGTGAGCAGGGTGCCCAGGACGACGTTGGAGGTGCTGAGGGCCGATACCGTGAAGGTGTCCGTGGCCTTGGTGCCGGTCTCATCCGTGAGGGTCTTCAGGTAGAAGGTCACCGTGGCCGTCGTGGCCGTGGCTGGCACATAAAGGTCCTGGTAGATCTGGTCCGAGGCCACGGCGCCATAGCCCCCGAGGTAGGCCATGTTCGTGCCGCCGTGAGGGACCACCCCGGGTGCGGAGGTGCCGGGAGCGGGCTGGATGACCCCCGTATCGCCCTGCCAGGCCATGGGAGCGCTGCTTTCAAAGCCGCCATTCAGCATGACCTGGGCCAGGGGCGATGGGGGCGCGATGGTGTAGGTCGAACTGGAGCCCGAACCGGCGGCGGTGGTGACGGTGATGACACCCGCCGTGGGGGAGGCCGGGGCCGTGGCCTGGAGCTGGGTGTCACTGGCCACGCTGAAGCTCGCGGCCTGGACGCCGTTGAACTGCACCTGGGTGACACTCATGAGATGGGTGCCCGTAACCGTGACAACCGTACCGGAACCGGGGGTGGTGGGGCTGAAGGAGGTGATGGTTGGGGCCGGTGTGGGCGTGGGTGTGGGTGTGGGCGCCGGGGAGGATCCCCCGCCTCCCCCGCAGGCGGCAAACAGCAACAGGGTGCTGAAAAGCACCGTCCGTGCGAGGGGGAAGCTCATGGAATCTCCTGGGGGAGTCAGGCTGGATTGCCGAACTTTATTGCGCGTTCAGAGTGCCTACGGAAACCGTCATGGGAGTGAGAGCTCCGGTCCCGTCCAGCACCAGGCACTTGGCGGCATCGGCGCTGAGGCTGACCGCCCCCTGGGCCGTCTGGCCGTTGAGGTCCAGGGCAAGACGCAGCAGGGGGGCATTCAGGGCCACGGGACTGCCCGTACCCTTTTGCGCGGCCGTGACTTGGAGGACCCCGCTGGCCACCTTGGCTTTGAGGATCTGGGGTGCCGTGCCCAGGCTGAAGACCGTGCCGTTCTGCACGTAGGTGGCGGTGGCGTCCGTGGCCCCCACATTGGTCCAGGTGACTTTGGTGGGGTCGGCGCTGAAGGTGGCCGAGACTCCGGTGCCCGTCGCAGCAGCAGGTCCCACCAGATCCAGCACCAGGTGGGTGGTGGTGGACAGCGCGGTGTTCTTTTTCAGCAGGTAGGTGCCGCTGGTGGGATCCGTGTAGGCCAAAGACGTGGCGTTGGTCGGGGTGTTGTTGTTATTGGAGCTGCCGCCGCCACCGCCGCCGCAGGCCAGGAGAGCAGCCAGGCCAAGGAGGGCGGGAAGGGAAAGGAGCTTCTGCATGGGGGTCATGGTCGTCTCCATCACAGACCGGCCAAAAGCAGGCTAAGGTCTGCGTCATTCACGAGGCCATCGCCGTTCAGGTCACAGCTGGCGGTGGCAGTTCCGTAATACTTCGCGAAGAAGAGCAGATCCCGGAGGTCCGTGACGCCGTCTCCATTGAGGTCCAGGCCACGAACGATGATCGAGGCGGTGCCCACCTGGCCCGAGAAGGTGTTGGTGGCCGTCACAGTGAAGGTCCCGAGGGTGGTGGCAGTGAAGAGACCCGCGCTGCTGATGCTGCCACCTCCCGAAAGGATCCAGGTGACGCCCTGATTGGCGGCGGTGACGCCCGTGACTGCGGCACTGAACTGGGCTGTGCCGCCCACCACGGTGCCAGCGCTGGCGGGGCTGACCTTGACCGTTACGGAACTGGGTGCGACGAGGGTCACGGTGGCGCTGCCCGAGCGGGTGGGGGCTGCGGCGCTGGTGGCCGTAACGGTGTAGCTGCCTGCGACCAGGCCCGTGGCGTTGAAGGTGCCCGAGCCGTTCACGCCGGTTCCCGTCCAGGTGACGGCGTTATTGGTGAGGGGGCTGGCCGTGGCGCTGAAGGCCTTGGTGCCGGTGCCCATCATCATCTCGAAGGTCGCTGGGCTCACGGCCACGGTGACCGCGCTGGGCGCCACCAGGGTCACAGCGGCGCTGCTGGTGCTGACCGGGGTATCCACGGTGGTGGCTGTGACTGTGGCCGAAGTGCCCGAGGCCGGTGCCGTGTAGGTCTGGGCCACGCCGTTGGCCGTGGGGCCCGCGGCGATGGTGCCAGCAGTGGCCGTCCAGGTGACCGTGCCCGTGGTGCCATTGCTCACGGTGGGGGTGAAGGCCTGGGTGCCGCCATTGACCAGAGTGGCGGCGGCAGGGGAAAGCGTGACGCTGGGATTCGCGGTGACACCCGTCTGAAGTTCCCATACCCCACGACCAAAGCTGCCGCCCCGGAGAAAGGTGCCATCTGGAGCGAGGTAAAGGCTGCGAATGGCCACCAAGGGCAGCCCGGTCCCGAATCTTGTCCAGGTTGCACCGGCATCGGCACTGGAATAGACACCGAAATCAGTGCCGACATAGATCTTGTTTGCGTTAGTGGGGTCGAGTCGGACCACATAGACCGGAATACCAAAGGGCAGTCCGTTGCTCACAGTCCCGCTGCCGTCGATGGTGGACCAGGTGGTGCCGCCATTGGTGCTCTTCCAAAGGTGGTTGTAGGTGGAGCCCAGGGCTACCGAAGCTACGTAGACCGTGTTGGAGTTGGTGGGATCGAAGCAGATGGAGCTCATGCTGTAGCCGTTGCCCGGCGGGGTGCCGGCGGCGTTCCAGCTGCTGCCGCCGTTGTAAGTGAGGAACACCCGCCCGGCAGTGGCAACGATGCCAACGGCGTTGGGGTCAGTGGTGGAAGCTCCGATCGTGCGAATGGGTGCGGAATTGGTCAGAGTGGAGAGGCCCGAGGTGCCCAGGGCAGTCCAGGTGGTGGCGAAATCATTACTCACATACACCTTGGTGTTCACGAAGGTGTAGACAGTATTAGGGGCGGTCTTGATGCCGGGTGCAAAGTAGGGAAAGAAAGGTGCATCCGTGGAACTGTTGGCTTCGGTGAGGCCAGTGATCGACTCCTTGAATGTAGTGCCTCCATCTGTACTTTTGTAGATGTCGGTGTAGTAGATACTGCCCAGGACTTGGGTGCCATCCGCTGGATGGAAGACGGTGCCGAAGCCGTCACCACCGATGCCATCTTCAAACGTGCTTTCGGTGCCCGTGAGTGTGCCGTCCGTCGTGTTGGGTTGGCGTACGCGGGTGCCGTTGTCCTGCAGTCCAAGGGAGATCCGGTATTTCGAGTCAGCCGGGCTGGTGGCCGTCGTGGAGCCCACCGAATAAACCTCGTGGGTCGTGAGCCCCTTGTTGCGGCGGTTGTCGATAAACGTCGGGTCAGAAGGTACGGTAGCGTTGGTGGCTGCGGAGGGGATGGTGGCCCTGAATGGATCCCGGATGATGGATAGGCCCCCGTCGTTCCCTATGTAGAGGATGGCGCCGCTGGCGGACCAGGCCGTGGTGTGAAAGTCTGCATGGGCATAGACATGTCCAGCGCCGTACCAATGGGTCATCTGGGCCCATGTGGTGCCGCCATCTGAAGAACGATAGAAGGCCAGGTTGGATCCCGCAAACAGACGCGACGGGTTGTTGGGGTCTACGGCCAGGCCGTGGTTGTACCAACCCTGGCCCCCGTCAGCGGTCATTTGTGGGCCTGACCCCTGGAACAGACTGCCGGTGGCCACGGGGGCGGCCAGCCAGGTCCAGGTGGCCCCCTTGTCCGTGGATTTCAGGATGCCCTTGGCGACCACGGAGGCCGAAGTGCTGGTGTTGTCTTCCAGGAGCGCATAAGCGGTGAGGCCGTCGCCTGCAGCAGCGATGGTGATGCGGCCGATGTTGGTTGGCAGCCCCATCCCGCTGAGGCCGGCCTGGGTCCAGGTGGTGCCTCCATTGCTGGAATAAAATATTGAGCCTGCGCCCACGATGGCCTGGGTGCCAACCTGGGAGGAGAGCACCAGGTCGGTTGAACTGAATTTTTGAAGGGACCACACCCGTCCTGTGGTGGTGCCTCCTACTGTCACCGGGGAGAATGTGGAACCGCCATTGACGGACACCTTGAGACCATCGTTGGTCCCCCAGAAGATCGTGGTGGTGCTAAGGGGCAAGATGGCGAATGAAACAGTGGCGGCTCCCAGTCCCGATGTGGCTGCGGTCCAAGTGCTGCCTCCATCCGTGGTCTTGAAGAAACCTCGGCCCTGGGCATCGAAGGCATCACCAGCCCCGATGTAAAGCACCTTGGGATCCATGGGGCTCATGGCCATGGCGCCGAGGGCGAGGTTGCCACTGGAACTGCTGGCGGGAAGGCTGTCCGTGATGGGCGTCCAGACCCAATCTGAGGTGGAGGCCGGATCCGCGTTGTCGCAGCGGAAGACGCCTCCGCCATTGTCGGCCAGATACAAGGTATTGGCCGTGGGGTGGGCCACGATGGCCACGGGACGACCGGCATCCACATCCGGGAAGGTTACCGAGACCAGGTTAGAGGTGGGGCCAAGGTTCACCCAGGTTCCAACCGCACCCGAAGCTTGGGGGCCCAGCGATTGCATGGCCAGGGGGTGGGCTGAGGTGCCGGGAATGGGAAATAGATTGGCCCAGTGCTCACGCTCCCGAGTGGCGGCCTCGTTTTTGAAGTCCAGATATTCGGGGCTGGGCATGCCTCCGAACCACCATAGGTTCCAACCGCGACGGAGGTCCGCTCTGTCATGGCCCTTGATGGCATGGGGCCCCATTCGGGCAGGTAGGGAGCGGCGCTTGAGAAAGAGGTTCTCTTCCTCTTGGGCGGCCAATGGAAGGACCAAGACCAACGCGAGAGGGACGAAGGCGCGATGGAGAACGGAACCCATGGGTGACTCCTGGTGGTCCACGAAAGGTCAGATGTGCCTCGTCGGCCTCGTGGAGTCAGGAAACTATATTCTTACTTACCGAATCTGGTGACTGACTGTTTCTTTACGTGCAGGAGCTTTGATCGATCCCGGGCCGCGATTTACCTAGTGATAGGTGGGCCAAGCGGAGCCGCCCCACGAGCTTTCGTTGACCCGGCCCCGTCATGCCCACTACGCTCAAAGGTTTGGGTCTGCCCTAACGTGATCGCCCTCCGCCCCGACAATCCCCTGATCGTCCAAAGCGATCGCACGCTGCTCCTGGAAGTGGCGCACCCTTCGTTCGAGGTGGTGCGGGACGAGTTGGCCCGCTTCGCGGAGCTGGTGAAAAGCCCCGAGCACATCCACACCTACCGGATCACACCCCTGAGCCTCTGGAACGCGTCGGCATCGGGTGTGTCCTGCACGGAAATGGTGGCGACCCTCAACACCTGGTCCAAGTACCCGGTGCCCCAGAACCTGCTGCAGGAGATCGAGGACCACGGGACCCGCTACGGCAAGCTGCGCCTGGTGGCCAAGGGGGATCGGCTGGCCCTGGAGATGGACGATCGCGGCCTCTTCTGGGAGCTGGAGAACCAGAAGTCGCTGCAGGGCCTGCTGGCGGAACCCTACCCGGACGAGCGGGGCATCTACCTGCAGACGGGCATGCGCGGCGAGGCCAAGCTGCAGCTCATCCGCCTGGGCCACCCGGTGCAGGACATGGCCGGCTACAAGCCGGGCGATCCGCTGCCCTTCGAGCTGGCGCCCACGCTAAAGCAGAGCGGGCGGCCCTTCGGCCTGCGCCCCTACCAGCAGGCGGCCGTGGACGTCTTCCATGCGGGCGGCGGCCCCGAAGGCGGCGCAGGTGTGCTGGTGCTGCCCTGCGGTGCGGGCAAGACCGTCATCGGCATCGGCTGCATGGGCAGCCTGCAGACCCACACCCTGGTGCTCACCACCAATGGCACCGCCGTGAAGCAGTGGAAGCAGGAATTGCTGGACAAGACCAGCCTCACCGAGGACCAGGTGGGCCTCTACATGGGCGACGTGAAGGAGATCAAGCCCGTCACCATCGCCACCTACCAGATCCTCACCTACCGGAAGAGCAAGACCGGCCCCTTCGAGCACTTCAAGATCTTTGAGGCCGCCAACTGGGGGCTGGTGATCTACGACGAGGTCCACATGCTGCCCGCGCCCATCTTCCGCGCCGTGGCAGAGCTGCAGGCCAAGCGGCGCCTGGGTCTCACGGCCACCCTGGTGCGCGAGGATGGCAAAGAGGAAGACGTCTTCAGCCTCATCGGTCCCAAGCGGGTGGATGTGCCCTGGAAGATGCTGGAGAAGGACGGCTTCATCGCCACGGCCCACTGCCTGGAGATCCGCGTCCCCCAGCCCACGGACGAGCGCATGGAATACGCCGTGGCGGACCAGCGCCAGCGCTTTCGCATCGCGTCAGAAAACAGCCTCAAGCTGGCTGTGGTGGACGAGCTGCTGGCGGGGCATCCCAAGGACAACATCCTCATCATCGGCCAGTACCTGGAGCAGCTCCGCATCATCGGCGAGCGCCTGGGCGCCCCGGTGCTCACGGGCCAAACGCCAGAGAAGGAGCGGGAAGTCCTGTTCCGGCGCTTCCGCGAGGGCGACCTGCGCATCCTCATCGTGAGCAAGGTGGCCAACTTCGCCATCGACCTGCCAGACGCCAGCGTGGCCATCCAGGTGAGCGGCACCTTCGGTTCGCGGCAGGAGGAAGCTCAGCGCCTGGGCCGCATCCTGCGCCCCAAGGGGGACCGGAACATCAGCTACTTCTACAGCCTTATCAGCCGCGACACCACTGAGCAGGAATTTGCCCGCAACCGGCAGCTCTTCCTCACAGAACAGGGCTACCGCTACCTCATCGAAAGCCGGCACTTCACCGAAAGCGGCCACCTGAGCGAACCCAAAGTCTGGAAGACCCTCCTCGAAGAGACCGGCGGCTGAGGGCGAAAAGGGCCATGGGTCCACAGACTCCATAGATCTGAAGCAGAAAGCGATCGATCCACCATGAAGCTACGAAGCGGGGTGCTAAGGCCTCGAAGCCTGGCCCAGGGTCCGCGGATCCATCTGTGGAATCTGTGATTCTGCTTTTGATCTTGTCATGCCCAGGTAGAGCCCCGCCCACTAGCGCCAGAGGCCCTGATGCAGCAGGGACTGGGCGCCGAGCCACTGGTCCAGGGGCCACGTGATTAGGGCGGCGAGCAGGCCCGCCAGGACGTCGTCCATGACCACACCCCAGCCGCCGGGCAGGGCCTGGGCGCGGTCCACGACTCCGGGCTTCCAGATGTCGAAGAGGCGGAACAGCATGAAGGGCGCCACCAACCGCGCGAGCCACAGGGTCATGGGCTGTGGCTGCAGGGTGGCCGTGAAGAGTAGGGGCGTGAGGGCCACCCACAGGCCCGCCCATTCGTCCGCCACGATGAAGGAGGGATCTTTGTGGCCGGTTTCGCGCACCACCAGGTCCGCGGCCCACACCGCCAGCAGGGTGAGGATCACCGTGAGCATTGGGACCGCCGCCAGGAGCAGCCAGGGGGGCCAGGAGCCAGCGCTGTGGCGCAGGCCACTCACGACCAGCAGCCAGGCGCCCAGCCCCGCCAGGCTGCCCCAGGTGCCCGGCGCAGGGCGCAGGTAGCCGCTGCCGAAGCCCGTGGCCAGCCACCAGGCCACGCGGGGAGCCCGGGCGCCCTTCATTTCGGCGACCGGCCGAAGCGCATGCCGAGTTGTAGTGAGGCTTCCCAGTGGGGGGCCATCTGGCGGAGGAGCCCCGATGGTCCCGTTCCGCCCTGCTGCCAAAGGGGTGCGGCCACTTCAAGGCGGGTGAAGGGATGGGTGTAGGTGCCACCCTGGGTCAGATAGCCCAGAAGCTCGGCGGCGGGATAGGGAAGGGGGAGCAGGATGCCCCGGAAGCCCACCTGGCCCCGCAGCCAGGGCCGGACCATCAGAACCTGATTCCCGGCCAGGGGTGAGGGCCCACTTATCAGGCTGCTGTGCCCCGAGTATTGCTCCACGCGCAGCTCCGCGCCCAGGGCCGCCTGGACGCCATGGTATTCGCTCCACCAGCTGTGCTGCCAGCCCGCGCCCGCCACGGCGCAGCGCAGGTCCGAGCTGGAGCCGTTCTGGGCCAGGGCCTGCCACTGGTCCATCTGCAGCTGAGAAGGAGACTGGTCCCAGCCCACGCGCACATGCAGGGCCGTGGTGTTGTCCCCCTTGCTGCCCGGGGTCGGCCCCTGGGTCGTGAAGCCCACGGTCCCACCCACGGCCACCTCCAGACCATCTGCCCGCAGGGAAAGGCCACCCAGCACCAATGCCACCAGCACCAGAGACCGGCCCCACCCCTGATGCTTTTCCCCCACCGAATCGCGCAGCGATTCGGTCAAGCACGGGCGCCGGATCCTAGACATGTCGAAGTGCCTCCACAATGCGGAGCCGCGCCGCCTTGAGACCCGGGAACAGCGCGCTCACCTGGATGGTCAGTTGGAGGCCCAGGGCCACTAGCAGGTAGACCCCGGGCACGAAGTGGATGAAGAGTTCATACCCGTGGCTGGAGCCCGGCGGGGCGGGCATCTGGATGTGGAGGGCATTAAGCCCGGCCCGCAGGAGCAGCGTTATTACCAGGCCCAGGGCGCTGCCCATGAAGCCCAGGAAGGCGCCTTCCCACTGGAGCAGCACCAGCAGCTGCCGCGGCTGGAGGCCCATGGCCCGCAGCACACCGAACTCGCGCACCCGCTCCATGACGGACATGAGCAGGGTGTTGGCCGTGGCCAGCAGCACAACCAGGAAGAGCACCAGGCCCATGAAGCCGAAGATGGCGAAATAGAGCAGCTTCACCTGCCGGTAGAAGGAGGCCAGCTCGAACCAGGGCTTCACGCTGGTCTGGGGCAGCAGGGCCTGGAGCCGGGCCTGTTCTTTGGCCGTGTCCTGGGGGCGCTTGAGCAGCACGCTCAGGCGGGACCGGGCCTGGGCCGAGTCCAGCAGCTGGTCCGCGGTGCCCAGGCTCACCGTGAGGAAGCGCTCGTTCAGCTCCCGGAGGCCCAGATCCTGGAGGCCCACGACCTCCACATCCACAGCGTTCAGGGCGCCCTCGCGGGTGGTGGACATGAGGGTGAGGCTGCTGCCCACAGAGGCGTCTAGGGCCCGCGCCAGGCCCGTGCCCAGGATGACCTCCCGGGCTGTGGGGTCGCCGGAGAGCCAGCGGGAACCGGCACCGCCCTTGGCCGAAGCGCCGTTCTTCAGGGTCTCGGCGCAGGCCATGTACTTGGGTTCCAGGGCCGGGTCCACGGCGGTGCCCAGGAAGGCCACGCTCCGGGGGCCGTTGGAGAGTAGGCCCATGAACTGGATGCGGGGCAGCACCTCGGCCACGGCGGGGTCCTGGCGCAGGCGCCGGGCCAAGGCCTCGCCGTCCGGCAGGGCCTTTTCCAGGCTCTGGGCCTCGTCGCCTTCCAGGGCCCCCGGGGGCATGATCTGCAGGTGGCCCAGGCCGCCGCGGATGGCCGCGTCCGACAGGCCCTGGAAGGTCTGGGCCATGAAGCCGCCCGCCAGGCTCAGGGCCAGGAAGCCCGCCACCACCACCATGAGTGTCAGCGCCGTCCGCCGCTGCTGGCGCAGCAGGTTACGAAGGGCCAGCCGGGCGAGGATCACTGGGCCTCCACCAGCTTGCCGTCCATGAGCCTGAAGACCTTATGGGCACGGGCGATGACGGCGGGGTCGTGGCTGGCCACGAGGAAGGTGGCGCCGCGCTCCTGGGCCAGTTCGGCCATGAGGTCCAGGAGGGGGCCGCCGTGGGCGTGGTCGAGGCTGGCCGTGGGCTCGTCCGCCAGCACCAGCAGCGGATCGGGCGCCAGGGCCCGGGCGATGGCCGTACGCTGCTGCTGGCCGCCGCTGAGCTGGCCCGGGTGATGATGGCGGCGGTCCGCGAGGCCCACCCGCGCCAGGGCGGCCTCGGCCCGCTCCCGGGCTTCGGCCTCGGGGCGGCCCTGGAGCTGCAGGGGCAGCATGACATTTTCGAGCGCCGACAGCACCGGCACCAGGTTGAAGGCCTGGAACACGAAGCCCAGGCGGCGCAGGCGCAGCTCGCAGCGGGCCTTTTCAGGCAGGCTGGAGACCAGCTCGCCACCCAGGCGCACCTCGCCTTCGTCGGGCGTGTCCAGCAGGCCCGCCAGCTGCAGCAGGGTGGTCTTGCCGCTGCCACTGGGCCCCGCCAGTACCGCCAGGCAGCCCTTGGGCACCGTTAGCGAGACCCCGAACACGCCGGCACGCTCGCCGCCGAGTTCGTAAGCGCGGGTGATGGCGCGGAATTCCAGCATGCGGACAGTGTAGCCCGGGGAGGGCTGAGGGTTCGTATTCCCAAGAAAGCGCCAGCCGCAGGGAATGCCGAGAAAATGATTTTCTGATGATCGGCAAGGCTCAGTCTGAACTTTTCAAGATCAAAAGCTGGACCACAGATTCTCGGATGCGCATTTCAATCTGTGAAATCTGTGGACCCATGGCCCTTTCTGCACCATCTGCGCAATCTGCGCAATCTGCGGTTCATTCTCCTTTTGATCGTCTATAAACCAACACAGGTGCCGGTTCCCGGCCCTTGGTCTGGGTTCCCTGGCCACCTCGGCGTTCTCCGCGATGAAATGACTGCTGGTCAGGGATAAAATACCAAGGTCTCGACTGCTGTCTGATGCAGCCTCGTGGTCTTCCCCTCGGGGTCGCCCTCGGCCCAGGGCCGGGTCTGGTCGCCGCGATGGGCATCGCCCAGGTGGCCGCTCTGGCCCAGGGGGATGGCCAGGCGGGTGGCGCCGAGGTCGGCCAGGTCCACCACCATGCGCATGGACTGGCCGTGGGTGCCCGTGAGCACGCGGATGGACCGGGCGGAGCCGGGCACCTGCCGGGGCGCGGGGTTGAAGAGCCAGCCGAGCAGGCCGCCTCCGTAGCCGAAGGGATGCTTCATGCGCAGCTCGTTCACGGCACCCCAGGGGCGGTTCCAGTCGGGCTGGCCCATGGCCTCGCCCAGGCAGGCCTGCACGAAGGCGGCCTTGTCGCCCAGGCCCGCGGCCTGCCACTGGGCGGGGCTGGCCTGGGCGGCGGCGAGCTGCCAGAGCTCATCGCCTGGGTGCCGGTAGTCCTGGGCCTTGAGCGCCGTGCCCCGGAGTAGCCGCTCCAGCAGGCGGCGGCGAAAAACGCGACGGAGGAGTTCGGCCCGGGTGAAGGCCAGGCTGTCCGGCTCCGCGGCGCCCGTGAAGCCCGGCAGCAAGCCCAGAGCCTGGATGAAAGCCCGGTGGAAGTTGCTGACGGGATCCCGCTGCAAGGCCTCAAAGCCTGGTGCGGTCCAGGGGCCGCCCTGCTCCAGGCGCTCCAGGATGCGTCCGGCCCGGCTCATGCCCGCCCAACTGGTGCTCACCGGGTGCGGAAAATCGGAGCCAACGGTGCGGTTGTTGGCGGTGCCGATCAGGCCTTCAGCTGGATCCAGCACCCGCGGCATCTCGGCAGCGGGCACGAAGCCGCGCCAGTCGTCATCAGGGTCGTTGCCGTCATGGATGCGGCTGCCATCGTCGCCGGGGCGGCGCAGAGGCACCAGGCCCGAGGCCCGCCAGCCGATGTGGCCATCGACGTCCGCGTAGACCATGTTTTGGGGAGGGCCTGGATGCACATCGATGGCGGCATTGAACTCCTTCCAGTTCCGAGCCTCCATGAGGGCAGCCAGGGGCATCGACAAGCGTCGGGGATCCAGGGCGGGCCAGTGCAGGGAGAGGCCCGGCAGCACCTGGGGACCGTGCTTGCCCTGGGCCACGTTCAGTTCCACCGGTGGTTTTCCCTTCACAGCGATGAGCTCCCGGCGCCAGCTCTGAGGGGCCTCCCGGTAGAGGTCCTGGAGATCCGTGCCCAGGTTGGTGAAGCCCCAGGCGATGCGCTCGTTGTGGCCGATGACGAGGGTGGGGATGCCGGGCAGGGCCACGCCCTGGGCCGAGTGTCCGGGCCATTCCAGGCGCAGGGGGAACCAGATGCCCGGGGCGCCCAGGTCCAGGTGGGGATCGTTGGCCAGCAGCGGCTTGCCGGTGGGGGTGCGGCTACCGGCCACCACCCAGTTGTTGGAGGCCATCCGGGCTTCCGAGCCCGACAGTGGCAGGTCGGCGGCGGCCCGCAGCCAGGCGCCCACCTGGGGATCCTGAGCCACCTTGGCCGGGGCGGCAGCATCCTCCAGGAAGGCGGCGGTATCGGGCCGCAGGGCATGGGCATCCGGCAGCACCGGGCGGTCCCCGGCACCGATGCTGGGTTCCAGGAAGTGGCGCAGCGGCCCGGGCAGGCCCTTGAGAGCCTCGGTCTGCAGCTCAGCCTTCCAGCTGGTGGAGAGGTCCTCGTGCATGAGCAGCAGCACCTTGAGGCTGTCCTCAGGGCGCCAGGGCTCGGGCCGCAGACCCAGGAGCTGGAACTCCAGCCCCCAGCGGCCCGGGCGCTGGGCGATGAAGGTGTTCACGCCGGCAGCATAGGCCTCCAGGGAGCGGCGCTCCGCCGGGCCGAGCAGCCGGGCTGCGGCTTCGGCTGTTTGCTTGAATCGATAAATCCGATGCAGGCGGTCCAGGGGCAGCGCCCCTGCGCCCACCAGCTCCGCCAGGCGCCCGTCGGCCTTGCGCCGCATGAGTTCCATCTGGAAGAGCCGCTCCCGGGCTGTGAGGTAGCCCTGGATACGATTGGCGTCATCCAGGGATTGGGCATGGATGGTGGGGAGACCCCGGCCATCCAGGTCCACGGAAACCGGCGCACTCAGCCCCACCAGAGCGGGGACCGCCGTGGTGGGCAGCTGGCGCCAGACCAGGAAAGTGGCCGTGCCGACGGCCAGCAGGAGCAGGGCCAGCAAGCCCAGGAGCAGCTTTTTCAGGAGGCGCATGGGACTAGCTTAGCCGGGCGCAGCCACCGGGTTGCTCCCGCGATGGATGGCTCTGTCTTATCGGTGTTCTGTCGTTCGCCTAGGACCGCTGACGGGCTCGAAAGGCTTCTTCGTAGGCGGCGGTGCTGGCTTCGAGCCCGCCCTCTTCGACCTCGCCGATGAGGTCGTAGGCGTGGGCTTTGACGATGCGCACTTTCTGGATGGTGTTCACCTGGGGGGCGCCGTCCACCAGCAGCACGTTACCGTCGATGTCCGGGGCCTGGCCCTGGTGGCGGCCCTTCACAAGCAGCTCGGTCTCCTCGTGGGCGCCCTCGACGAGCACGTCGATGACCTGACCCACCTTGGCCTGGTTCAGCTCCCGGGCGATCTTCTGCTGCAATTCCAGGAGGCGGCGCTTGCGGGCCTCCTTGGTGCGCTTGGGGATGGGGTCACCCATGGCATAAGCGCTGGTGCCCTCTTCGGGGCTGTAGGTGAAGACGCCCACGTGGTCGAAGCGGGCCTCGGCCACGAAGGCCTTCAGCTCCTCGAAGGCGGCCTCGTCTTCGCCGGGGAAGCCCACGATGAAGTTGGACCGGATGGCGATGCCGGGCACGATGCGGCGCACTTTCTGGATGAGCTTCAGGAAGCTGCTGCGGCTGCCGCCCCGGGCCATGGCCTTGAGGATGGCGGCGTCGGCGTGCTGCAGGGGCATGTCCAGGTAGCGGGCGCAGTTGGGCGTCTCGGCCATGGCGTGGAGCAGGCCGTCTGTGAGGCGGTTGGGGTAGGCGTAGTGGATGCGGAACCAGCGCAGGCCGTCGACCTCACCCAGGGCCCGGACCAGTTTCTCCAGAGCGTCGGGGTCGCCGAAGTCCCGGCCGTAGTCTGTGGTGTCCTGGCCCACCAGGCTGATCTCCAGGACGCCCTGGGCCACCAGGTTCCGGGCCTCGGCCACGACGCTCTCCACGCTACGGCTGCGCTGGGCGCCCCGGAGCTGCGGGATGACGCAGAAGGCGCAGGCGTGGTCACAGCCCTCGCTGATCTTGAGGTAGGCGCTGGCCTTGGGGGTGGTCAGCATCCGGGGGCTGGCCTCGGTGTAGAGGTAGTCCGGGTTGGGGTTTAGCTCGAAGCTGGCCCCGGCGCCGATGACCTCGGCGACCTGCTCGATGTCCCGGGTGCCCAGGCAGGCGTCGATCTCGGGCATGCCGGCCATGAGTTCGTCCCGGTAGCGCTCCACCAGGCAGCCCGCCACGATGAGCTTCTCGCAGGCGCCGTCCTTCTTCATGGCTGCGGCCTGGAGAATGGCCTCGATACTCTCCTGCTTGGCGGCGTCGATGAAACCGCAGGTATTCACCACCAGAACCTGGGCCTCCTCCAGCACGGGCGTGATCTCGTAGCCCTTCAGGCGCAGGTGGCCCAGCATGACCTCCGAATCCACCAGGTTCTTGGGGCAGCCCAGCGACATGAAACCGACTTTGGTCAACGGACCTCCGCATCCCTTCCGGGTGAACCTCATAGGTTACCGCGATCGGCCGATAAGGTCTGCTACGCGTGTTAAACTCAGTGCCCTCTCGGAATGCCCATGAAGCTCACTCTCCAGGTTGACGGTGCCCTGCACCCCGTGACCCTCACTGAGGAAGGCCTGACCATCGGCCGGGGGGACTTGGCCACCATCAAGATCCACGCGAACGCCGTGAGCCGCATCCACGCCCGCATCTTCCTGAAGGATGGGCAGCCCCACGTCATGGACATGAAGTCCCTGAACGGCACCTCCCTCAACGGGGTGACGCTGGCGGAACCCGCCCCCATGCGCCCCGGGGACACGGTCCTCCTGGGTGAGGCCAAGGTGGTCTGGGTGCCGGAAGGGGTTGGCCCCTCGGGCCTGAACCTGGACCTGGCCCCCAAGGCCGTGGCCTCCAAGATCTCCCTGGAGGACCGGGCCTTTGATGCCTCGGGCTCCATCCTGGTGCCCCACGCCAGCCTGGAGGCCATGCTGGCCCAGGCCAGCGGCCAGCACCCTGCTGGGGAGGCCGTGACGCTCTTCCAGCGCCTGGCGAGCATGGCGGGCACCCTGCTCCGGGCCGCGGGCCTCACGGAGCTGCTGGATTCGGTCATGGGCCTGGTCACGGCCCAGATCCCCTGCCAGCGCGGCTTCATCCTCCTGGCGGATGCCAACGGGGAGCTGGTGCCTGAACTGCTGTGGGAGGAGACGCCGGGGCAGCACACGAACCCCATCAGCCGCACCATCGCCCGCACCGCCATGAAGGACCGGGTGGCCATCCTCACCACGGATGCCCGCATGGATCCCCGCTTCAGCGCCGGGGAGAGCATCAAGATCCACGGGATCACGTCGGCCCTCTGCGCGCCCCTCATCGTGGAGGACCAGTCCCTGGGCGTCATCTACTTGGAGACCAGCCTCAACAAAGGTGGCTTCAAGCGGGAGGACGAGCACCTGCTCAGCGCCATGGCCAACTTCGCCGCCGTGGGCATTCAGCGTGAGCGCGAGGCCCGCTTCCGGCAGCGCCTGGAGCGCTACCACAGCCCCCAGGTGGTCAATCAGATTCTCAAGAACAGCCAGAACCTCGAAGGCCCCATCCTCCAGGCCCAGCGCTGTGAGATCAGCGTCCTCTTTGCGGACATCTCGGGCTTCACGCGCATGAGCGAGGGCATGGAGCCCCTGGTGCTGGCGGGCATCCTCAACCGCACCTTTGAAGCTCTCACGGACCAGATCTTCAGCCGGGGCGGCACCCTGGACAAGTACATCGGCGACGCCATCATGGCCTTTTTCGGCGCCCCCAATCCCGACACAGACCACGCAAGCCATGCCCTGGAAGCCGCCGTGGGCATGCAGGAAGCTCTGGAGATCCTCAACGCCGAGCGCCCCGAAGGCTACCCCGAGCTGCGCATGCGCATCGGCATCAACAGCGGCGAAGCCTTCGCTGGCGACATCGGCTGCGAGAAGCGCATGGACTACACCGTCATGGGCAGCACCGTGAACCTGGCCTCCCGGCTGGAGAGCGGGGTGGCCAAGGCCGGCCAGATCGTGGTGGGCCCCCGCACCGCCGAGCTCACGGGCACCACCCACCTCAGGCAGCTACCAGGTTTCGCCCTCAAGGGCATCGAGCAGGAAGTCCATCCCTACGAAGTGGTCTGGACCCACGACGGGCCCACCGGGACGCACCACCTCTGATGACTCAACACCAAGACACCAAGAACAACCCCAAGGCACCAAGGCCTTTGGTTGATGTTCTTGGTGTCTTGGTGTTTTGGTGGTGATCAGTTCGCTTTCCCTGGAGGTTTCTTCAGCCCCTGCGCTCGTTGGGCCAGGTGCCGAAGGCCAGGATGCACAGGACGATGATCATGCCCACGCCGGGGACGAGGCAGAGCAGGGCCAGGGCGCCGTTGTAGCCAGCCTTCGAGAAAATCCGCCAGAAGCAGAGGATCGGCAGGACCACGCCCACGATCACACTAAGCAGAATGAACCCGCAGCCCAAACCCATCAGGCCCGCCGCTGAGGGATCATGGGCCTGTTGCAGCCAGGCGAAGGAGGAGAGAAGGGTGGGCATGGGCACCTCACAAGGTGGGTAAATTTAACCCAAATATAATTCAACCACCCCAAGAATTGAGGGCTTCCTGAAACCGGAGGCGCCCAAGGCGGGAGGGTATCCGCGTGTAAACATCCTTCCTTGTGTGGTGCTATCGCCGCCCTTAAGTTAGGTTTAACCTGAGTTTCACTATTATTTTCCAGCCTTGCCTCGAAGGGGGCTCCGCCTTTTTCTGGAGACCGCATGTCCCATTCTGATTCCAACGCGCTCGCGGCCCTGCTTGGCGGTGGTTGCCTCCTGTTTGTTCTCCTGGGCCTGGCCATCGGCATCGGCATCGCGGTCTTCTACATCCTCACCATGCAGAAGGCTCTGACCCTGGCGGGTGAGCGTCACCAAAAGATGAAGCCGAACATGGTCTGGCTTATGCTCATCCCTCTCTTCAACCTCGCGTGGCACTTCATCGTGGTGAAGAATGTTTCGGATTCCATCAAGAGCTGGGCGGCGGAAAATGGCGCCAGCGTGGATGACGCAGGCTACACCCTCGGCCTCATCACCTGCATCGCTCACTGCTGCGGCATCATCCCCTTCATCAACTTCCTGGCGGGCCCCGTGGGCCTAGTCTGCGGCATCCTCTGGTGGGTGAAGATCGCGGGCTTCAACAAGGTGATGGCAGCCAAGGTCTGATCTTCATCTCTCCTTACCTGCAAAACGGCGCGCAGGCGCCGTTTTGCATGGTTCCAAAGCCCGTTGGAACCTATTCCTTCAAGAAGTCCTTCCACAGCATGGAGGGCTGGATCCCCGAGTTGCGCTGGTACTTGCCGGACTCGTAGCTGTCGTACTCCCCGTCCACGGAGTGGTAGAAGATCTGGCAGATGGCCACACCCGCGTAGATGCGCACGGGCTGGATGCAGCTGATCTCCAGGGTCCAGTAGCCGCAGAAGCCGATGTCGCCAAAGCCCGCGGTGACGTGGACGAAGAGGCCCAGGCGTCCCACGCTGCTGCGCCCCTCCAGCATGGGCACCATGCCTTGGGTTTCGGTGTATTCCAGGGTGCGGCCCAGGTACAGGGTGCCCGGCTGCAGCAGCAGGCCCTCGGGGGGGATCTTCAGGAATTCGATGCCGTTGGGCTTGGCCATGTCCAGCTCGTGATCCGTGTAGACCGCCAGGTCCTCACCCAGACGCAGGTTGTAGCTGTTGGGGTTCAGTTGGGCATCGGACCAGGGCTCGATGCGGAGGCGGCCCGCCTCCCGGGCCGCGAGGATCTGCCTGCCAGTGAGGATCATGGGGGCTCCTAAGTCGCTGTTGAACAATAACCAGTTCGTATTGGGGCATGAGCGACATAAGGGGCCGTAACGGAATGACAAAACAAAGCACTGATGATTCCGTAACGGCCCCTAACGAAAGGCGCCCGCAGTCGCGGGCGCCGTCTTCGGGATCAGGTGGTCATTATCGGTCGACCTTGATGACTTCGGAGGTCGCGATGATGTCGCTGAGGCTGAGCCGCTCATCGCCCTTCACCAGCAGGACGATCAGGTTGAGGGCGAGGATGTTGCCGAATTGGCGCAGGATGGCGGGGCCCAGGTCCAGGTGCCCAGCGGGCTGACCCTGGGGGATCACGCGCAGCTTCATGGCCTTCTTGCCGATGCTGGCGCCGTACTTCGAGACCGTCCAGGGGATGAAGTAGAAGACATACGCCATCTGGACCAGGAAGCTCAGAGGCAGGAGCACGCAGCCCACGAAGGGAATGACGGACAGCACCCCGAAGACTACGGAAATAATGATTGAGGGCACGATATCAATAAGCACGGCCAACAGGCGCTCGCCGATCTCGCCCCGCTGGCCCAGGGCCTGGGCCTGGTCGGGAATGGTGGGCAGCAGATTGCCCAGGAAGGAGGCCTCCGGGGTGGCCACGGCCATGGGCCGGGGGGCCGGGGGTGGCG
>Ga0118677_10002650_pt1 | contig 35559 bp, 23 predicted proteins | sample AliMusrvi5mmetaG_FD_86154 | JGI IMG/M metagenome (GOLD analysis project Ga0118677, IMG submission 86154)
ATCCGAGAACTATGCGTGAAATAATTCAGGTAAAGCGCTATAGGTGCGCCTATCATCACTGAACATGGCATTTATGGACAATTTATGAAGTAGAATAGCGATCAAAATATATGAGAAAGAGCGACTGATACGAAAAAGCCCACAGTAAGACCTATTGAAATGCCCTCGTAAAGCCAGCACCTCACACACGTAGAATTAAAAAACGAGACAAAAATCCAAATAGCAGCAGAGCCGAAGCGGTTTAGTTCAACAACAGTTTATGCGGTGGTTCCGCTGACGCTACACACCGCATAAACTCTTAAATCGTTGGAAAGCCTTTCATCCCCAGTACGTCACCATCAGAATAGCAAGAGCGTCAGCGTCTTCGCTTGACTCACAACCAATGATCTGCTCGATTGAATGAATGCGCGGTCGGGACCTAAGTTGCTACACCTATATTTAATAGATGTGATATTTGTAAAAAAGCGGGTGCCAATGAGATATTTCATCACATAAGATGCAGGCCTGCAGATAAACCATTATTTGCCCATAGCGGCCTGATCCCACCCTCCTCCAAGTGCTTTCATAAGCAGTACGGCTGCTGTCATCCGCCGTCCGAGGATGCCGATGGCCGTTCTTTTGTTGGCAAGTTCGGCTGTCTGGGCGGAAACAACGTTCAGGTACCCGACGACACCGGACTGATACTGGTTCAGTGTAATTTGCACGGTCTGCCGGGCCGCATCAACTGCCTCATCCTCTACCCTGGCCTCTTCGGCCAGTATTCTGAGGGCCGCCAGGTTGTCCTCCACATCCCTGAAGGCATCCAGCACGGTCTGCCGATACGAGGCGACACTTGCATCGTACTGCGCCCGGGCCTGATCGTTCTGGGAATGGCGCAGCCCGCCATCGAACAGGGTTTGCGATACAGTCGGGCCAACCGACCAGAAGCGGCTCGGCCATGACAACCACTTGGCGATATCGGAAGCTTCCAGTCCGACTGATGTGCCGAGCTTGACGGTCGGATAATAGGCGGCACGAGCCACGCCGATCTGGGCATTGGCCGCTGCCATGGAACGTTCGGCCGAGGCGATATCGGGGCGGCGTTCAAGCAGTTCGGATGGCAGTGCCGGGGGGATCGATGGCGGCAGCTCGGTGAGCGGCAAAGGCGGGAGCGAAAAGACACCGGCCGGTTTGCCGATCAGAACGGCAACGGCATGTTCCAGCTGGGCGCGAAGTGCGCCCAGATCAATCATCTGGGCCTGGGTGCTCTTGAGCTGGGTGTCGGCCTGAAGCAGATCCACCTTTGCGGCGACTCCGGCAGCATAGCGGTTCTGCGTCAGTTCCACCGCTTTCCGGTAATAGGTGATGGTTTCATCAAGGTACTGCTTCTGAGCATCCAGAGAACGGAGCTGCATGTAGTCCGAGGCCAGCTCAGCCTGCGCGCTCAGTTGCGCTGCGGCAAGATCGGCGGCGCTCGCCTGTAATCCGGCCTTGCTCGCCTCAACCGAGCGAGCGATGCGCCCCCAAACATCGAATTCCCATGAGAGATTGACCGGCAACAGGAAATCCGACTGAGCGCCACCCTGGTTACGACCCGCATTAGTCGAACCTGAGGATCGTGTGGCGGAAGCGCCTGCCGTCAAGGAGGGATAATAGGCAGATTTGGCCCCTTCCACAATGGCGCGTGCCTGACGGTACCGGGCCGCAGCCAGGGCAACATTCTGGTTTGAAATGGCTACCTGCTCTTCAAGCCGGTTAAGATCGGGATCACCAAACAGCTCCCACCACTTTGCCGTGAGATGGGTATCGCCGGGCTGCGCCGTTTTCCAGCCGTCACCCTCCTTGAATGCTGCGGGAGTTTCCACCGTCGGCTTGATGTAATCGGGACCGACCGAACAGGCGCCAAGTAGAAAAGAAGCGACAACTATCAACAGGCTCTTATGCCTGGTTATTACAGTAAACATGATACGTCCTTTCAGGGCAGTTGGGGCAATTTTCCTCTTTTTCGGGCTACCCAGATTCTGAACCTGTCGAGATACAGGTATACTACCGGGGTGGTATAGAGCGTCATCATCTGGCTGAACACCAATCCGCCGACAATCGCGATCCCCAATGGCCGTCTCAGCTCGGAGCCGACACCCATTCCCACTGCGAGCGGAACTGCGCCAAGCAGGGCTGCCATGGTGGTCATCATGATCGGCCGGAAGCGGAGCATACATGCTTCGAAAATGGCATCTGCCGGTGTTTTTCCTTCGTGGCGCTGCACGGACAGGGCAAAATCCACCATCATGATGCCATTTTTCTTGACGATGCCGATCAACAGGATAACGCCGATAATGGCAATCAGATTCAGGTCAGAACCAAACAGCATCAGGGCAGCTACCGCGCCGACACCTGCCGATGGCAGCGTCGAGAGAATGGTCAGGGGATGGATATAGCTTTCATACAGAATGCCGAGTACGATATAGACGGCGAGAAACGCAGCCAAAATAAGGATCGGCTGAGTTTTGAGCGAATCCTGAAACGCCTGGGCCGTACCGGCGAATTTGCCTCTGACACTTGACGGCATCCCCATCTGTCGCGTAGCTGCTTCTACCGTTTCAACCGCCTTCCCGAGTGAAACGCCGGGTGCCAGGTTGAATGAGGTTGTTACGGCGGGAAACTGGCTCTGGTGGTTCACCGCCAGGGAACTGGCGCTGGTCTTGTATGAAGTGAATGCCGATAACGGCACCATCTGGCCGGTTGACGAGAGTACAAAGATATCCTTCAACGTGTCCGGCTGCTGCCAGAACGCCGGAGCCGCTTCCATGACCACATGGTACTGGTTGAGCGGCGTATAGATGACGGAAACCTGGCGCTGTCCAAACGCATCATACAGGGCTTCATCGATCTGTTGCGGCGCAATACCGAGGCGTGATGCGGTCGTGCGATCTATGACCAGATCCGCCTGCAGGCCGCGATCCTGCTGGTCGCTGCTTACATCCACCAGGCCGGGCAGGGTCCGCATCTTCTGCAGGATCTTCTGGCTCCAGCTGTTCAGTTCGGCAACATTTTCACCCTGTAACGTGTACTGGTAGAGAGCGTTACTCATCCGGCCACCAACCCGCAGATCCTGAACCGGCTGCAAGAAGGTAGGGGCACCGGGGATACCGGCCAGTTTTTTGCGCAGACGACCGATGACCTGGTTGGCGGTTGCTTTCCGCTTGCCAAACGGCTGGAGCGAAATGAACATGCGCCCCGTGTTGACCGTGGAGCCTCCCCCTCCGCCGGTAAAACCGATGACATATTCCACATCCGGGTCTTTCTTGATAATGGCAACAATCTGGATCAGCTTGTCCCGCATTGCCTGGAACGAGATATCCTGGGCAGCCTGGATACTCCCGGAAATCCTGCCGGTATCCTGTTCCGGAAAGAATCCTTTGGGGATTATAACGAAAAGGGAAATGCTTGCCACGACAGTTGCCAGCATGACTCCGAGCATGATCCGGCGGTGCTGCAACGCCAGGCGCAGAGACGTTTCGTAGTGGCCGTGCATCCAGTTGAACATCCGCTCGCTGGCTCGAAACAGCTTGCCATGAGGTTTGCCGACGTCATCTTTGAGGATGGTCGCGCACATCATCGGAGTGACGGTGAGTGATACCACCAGGGAGACCATGATGGCAGCGGAGAGCGTCACGGCGAATTCCCTGAACAGACGCCCCACCATGCCACCCATCAGCAGGATCGGTATAAAGACGGCCACCAGCGACACGCTCATGGAGAGGACGGTAAAGGCAATTTCCTTGCTGCCGGACAGAGCTGCCTGCAATGGAGACTGCCCCATTTCCCGGTAGCGGGTAATGTTTTCCAGCACGACGATGGCGTCATCGACCACAAAGCCGGTGGCAATGGTCAGGGCCATCAGAGAGAGGTTGTCCAGCGAGTAGCCGAACAGGTACATGACGGCAAACGTGCCGACGATGGATGACGCAACGGCAACCGCCGGAATCAAGGTCGCCCGGACATTTCGGAGAAACCAGAAGACCACCAGAACTACCAGAAACCCGGAGAGGAGCAGTGAAATTTCCACATCGTGCAGCGAACCGCGAATAGGGGGGGTCCTGTCCAGCACCACGGACAACTTGATGCCGCTCGACATGGCTGCCTCCATCTGCGGCAGGATATCGCGGATGCTGTCTACCGTTTCAATGATGTTGGCGCCCGGTTGCCGGGAGACGATCACCATGACCGCCGGTGCGCCGTTGACAAAGCCGCTTACCCGCAGATCTTCTACCGAGTCCTCCACATTGGCCACATCCGTCAGGCGTACTACCGCTCCCGCATTGTAGCTGATTACCAGATCCCGGTAGTCGGCAGCTTTATTCAGCTGGTCGTTGGCGTGCAGTTCCCAGGAGGTGCTGTCGTTGGAGAGCACCCCCTTGGGGCGATTGACATTGGTCGCGGCCAGAACGCCCCGGACCTGGGCCAGGCTGATGCCGTACTTGTTAAGGGCTAACGGATTAAGCTCTGTACGGACAGCCGGCAGGGCTCCGCCCCCTACGAACACCTGGCCGACCCCTTTTACCTGAGACAGTTTCTGGGCAAGAATTGATGAGGCGGCATCGTACATCGTCGGCTGGCTAACACTGTCAGACGTGAGCGACAAAATCATGATCGGTGCATCCGAAGGATTCACCTTGCGATAGGACGGGTTACTGGGGAGGTTGGCCGGCAGATAGCTGCGGGCAGCATTAATAGCAGCCTGTACATCCCGCGCTGCGCCATTGATATCCCGGTCCAAATCGAACTGCAGGGTGATACTGGTATTGCCGCGATTGCTGACGGAGGTCATTTCGGCTACCCCGGCAATCCGGCCGAACTGCCGCTCCAGAGGTGCGGCTACCGAGGTTGACATGGTTTCCGGATCGGCGCCGGGGAGAGAGGCGGATACCGAAATGGTAGGGAAGTCAACCTGCGGGAGCGGCGATACCGGCAAGAGCCGGAAAGCAATGATGCCCGAAAGGATGAGCCCGATAGTCAACAGCGTGGTGGCCACCGGACGGCGTATGAAGGTGGAGGAGATGTTCATAGGATCTCAAAGTCCACTTTAAGAAAGGGGGGAACTGATATTCTCATCGTTAACCCGTTTTTTCCCTCTTCTCCGCGCCAGCCGGTCAAACGCCAGATAGATGACCGGCGTGGTATACAGTGTCAGAATCTGGCTGAACACCAGACCACCGATAATGGAGATACCGAGCGGCTTGCGGAGTTCCGAGCCGACACCGGTCCCCATGGCCAGTGGGAGTGCGCCCAGCAGCGCCGCCATGGTGGTCATCATGATCGGCCGGAAACGAAGCAGACAGGCCTGGTAAATGGCATCGTGGGGGGATTTGCCTTCGTTTCGTTCCGCATCGAGGGCAAAATCGACCATCATGATGCCGTTCTTCTTGACGATACCGATCAGCAGGATAATACCGATAATGGCAATGACAGTGAGCTCCTGGCGAAATATCATCAGGGAAAGCACCGCACCGACTCCGGCAGACGGCAGCGTGGAAAGAATCGTGACCGGATGAATATAGCTCTCGTACAGCACGCCCAGCACGATATAGACCGTGATCAGTGCTGCCAGAATCAGAATCGGCTCGTTGGAGAGGGAGGCCTTGAACGCTTGCGCGGTTCCCTGGAAACTCCCCTTGATACTGGCCGGAAGCCCCATCTGTTTGGTGGCGGATTCAATGGCATCAACGGCTCCGCCCAGCGAAACTCCCGGCGCCAAATTGAAGGAAGTGGTCACTGCCGGAAACTGTCCCTGCCGGTTGATGACCAGCGGCCCCCTGGTTTCGGTGGACGAAGCGATGGCCGAGAGCGGCACTTGGCCGCCGGCGGTGGAACGGATATAGAGCGCCTGCAGACCGCCTGGATCCTGCCGGAACTGCGGTTTGACCGCCAGAATGACCCTGTATTGGTTCAGTTCGGTGAAGATGGTCGAAACCTGGCGCTGGCCGAAGGCATCATACAGGGCATCGTCTATGTTCTGCGGGGTCACGCCGAAGCGGGCAGCAGTGGCGCGGTCGATATTCAGCATCATCTCCAACCCCTGGTTCTGCTGATCACTGCTCACATCGCGCAGTTCGCTCCGCTGCTGCAATCCTTCCACTACCTTCGGCGCCCAGGTGGCAAGTTCATCGGAATTCGGTGTTTCCAGGGTGAACTGGTACTGGGTGCGGCTCACCCGGGCATCAACCGTGAGATCCTGCACCGGCTGCATGAAAAGGGTGATTCCGCTTACTGACGCCAGCTTCGGCTGGAGGCGGCGAATGACGCCGGTGGCGTTTGTGTCCCGATCATGCAACGGTTTCAGGTTTATCTGGATTCTGCCGCTGTTCAACGAGGTATTGGTGCCGTCCACGCCGATGAACGACGAGATGCTCTCCACCGCCGGGTCTTCGAGGATTACCCTGGCCAGCGCCTGCTGCCGCTCAGCCATGGCCGGAAAAGAGATCGACTGGGACGCTTCGGAGATACCCTGAATGGCGCCGGTATCCTGAACCGGGAAAAACCCCTTGGGAATAAACATGTAGAGCAGCACAGTCAGCAAGAGTGTTCCCCCTGCCACGACCAGGGTGGCGCTCTGGTGTCGCAGCACCCATTGCAGCGAGCGTCCGTACGAGGCAATCATGCGCTCGAAAAACTGTCCCGAGGCGTGGTAGAAGCGCCCCTGACGTTCTTCGGGGACATGCTTCAGGATACGCGAGCACATCATCGGCGTCAGAGTCAGCGAAACCACCGCCGAGATGAGGATCGTTACGCCGAGGGTAACGGCAAACTCGCGGAACAACCGTCCAACCACGTCCCCCATAAAGAGCAGCGGAATCAGCACCGCAATCAGCGACACCGTCAACGACAGAATGGTGAAGCCGATCTGTTTGGACCCTTTCAGGGCGGCTTCCAGAGGCGTTTCCCCCTCTTCCACATAGCGGGAGATATTTTCGATCATGACAATGGCATCATCAACCACGAACCCGGTGGAGATGGTCAGCGCCATCAGGGTAAGATTGTTCAGGCTGTAGTCGAGCAGGTACATGACGCCGAACGTTCCGACCAGCGACAATGGCACGGCAACGCTCGGAATGGTGGTGGCCGGCAGATTGCGCAGGAAGAGGAAGATGACCAGCACAACCAGCGCCACGGACAGCAGCAGTTCAAACTGCACATCCTTTACCGATTCCCTGATAGTAACGGTCCGGTCGGTCAGCGGCGTCACCTTTACCGAGGCCGGGAGCGCCGCCTGCAACTGGGGAAGCAACTGCTTGACCCGATTGACTACCTCGATAACGTTGGCGCCCGGCTGGCGCTGGATGTTGACAATCACGGCAGGAGTCGAGTTCATCCAGGCCGCCTGGTTGACGTTTTCCGTGTCGTCGATGGCGTCAGCTACATCCTTGAGCAGGACCGGAGCGCCGTTTTTGTACGCGATGACCAGGGAGCGGTATTCCTTGCTGGTGAAGAGCTGGTCATTAGCGCCGATGATATAGGATTGGCGCGGCCCGTCAAAACTTCCCTTGGCCTGATTGACGTTGGCGGCGACCAGTGCGGCGCGCAGGTCTTCAAGGGTCAGTCCGTACGATGCCAGTGCGGTCGGGTTGGCATGAATCCTCACTGCCGGACGCTGTCCGCCGCTGATGCTGACCATGCCAACGCCGGGAAGCTGGGAAATCTTCTGGGCAAAACGGGTATCGGCCAGATCCTCGACCTTGGGGAGCGGCAGCGTATCCGAGGAGAGAGCCAAGGTCAGAATCGGCGCATCAGCCGGGTTTACCTTGCTGTAGACCGGCGGGTTGGGCAGGTCCTTGGGGAGGAAGTTGAAACCGGCGTTGATGGCGGCCTGAACCTGCTGTTCGGCAACATCCAGGGCAAGTTCCAGCGAGAACTGCAGGGTGATTACCGAACTTCCGTGAGAACTGGTGGAGGTCATCTGGGTCAATCCCGGCATCTGGCCGAACTGGCGCTCCAGCGGCGCGGTGATCGATGAGGCGATGACGTCGGAGCTGGCACCGGGGTAAAAGGTGCGCACCTGGATGGTGGGATAATCGACCTGCGGCAAGGCGGACACCGGAAGTTGTTTATAGGCGACCGCCCCGGCCAGGATGATGGCGATCATCAGCAGCGTGGTTGCCACCGGGCGGAGTATGAAAAGACGTGAAAAATTCATTGGGGGCGTCCGTGCGACTGCTTGCCCTTTTCCGCGCCCGGCTTGGCTCCTTTGCCGCCACCTGGCCTACCCGCCTCTTCCCGCTCCTTCACTTCGACCTTGCTTCCCTCGCGCAGACGTTCCGCGCCATCCACAACCACCTGTTCACCTGCGGCAAGCCCCTCGATGACGGACGTTTCTCCTCCCTGTAAGATGCCGGTCTTGACCGTTCGCATGGAGACCGTTTTATCCGGGTTCAGAACAAAGGCAAAGGCGCCTTGCGGGCTTTTCTGGATTGCGGCTGACGGCACGATGATAGCATCTTTCTTCACATCCACCAGGAGTCTGATATTAACAAACTGGTTGGGAAAAAGTTCGTTCGACGTGTTGGCAAAGACCGCTTTTAGTTTCACCGTGCCGGTGGTGGGATCGATCTGATTGTCTACGGTAGTCAGTTCTCCGGCGGACAGTTTCAATTTCATCTCGCGGTCAAATGCTTCGACACCGAGCCGTCCCCCCTTCATCTTGAGCAGAACCTGGGGAAGACTGTCTTCGGGAAGCGGGAAAACGACCGCAATCGGCTGCATCTGGGTAATCGTTAACAATCCCCCGGCGTCCGTGGCGTGCACCATGTTGCCGGGGTCCACGAGGCGTAGACCGATGCGGCCGCTAATGGGTGCGGTGATGCGGCTGTAGGTGAGCTGTAATTTGGCGCTGTCGATCTGCCCCTGATCAACTTTTACGGCACCTTCAAACTGGCGGACCAGTGCTTCCTGGGTATCCAGCTGCTGGCGGGGAATCGAATCCTGTTTCCAGAGGGTACGGTAGCGTTCCAGGTCCATACGGGCATTGTTCAACTGCTCCCGGTCGCGGGCCATCTGCCCCTCTGCCTGGGTCAGCTGCACCTGGAACGGCCGGGGGTCGATGGTTGCCAGCAGACTACCCTTGGTGACGTTCTGTCCTTCGCGAAAATGGACCTCCATCAACTGCCCGTCAACCCGGCTTCGCACGGTGACATTGTTCAGAGGAGTGACAGAGCCGAGCCCGGTCAGATAGAGATTCATGTTGCCCGTGCGGGCCGGGGCCACAAATACCGGGGTCGGGAGAGCTTGCCCTTTGGTCCCTTTACCGGATGCAGCCGATGGGGGAGCCGTTTGATTTTTCCATAGTGCAAAGGCGCTGCCGACTATCAGGCAGAACAGGAGTAACCAAAACCATGGCCGTTTGAAGAATGGCTGTTTGGCCTGTTGCGTATCAGTTTCGAATGTTGTGCCGACGGTTTCTTGCATGTTTACTATCCTCTGTTTCTCTTCATAATGTTGTTCCCGTATTTTTAATATATCGTGGACTCTATAAGGGGGGTGATCTGTATTTGCATTCAGCCTTCACGGAGATTCCATCTGTTTCCGCTGACTATCAGGTGTCATATTTGTATCCCGCACCGTAGACGGAATGAATAAGCTCGGTTTCCGGCGAAATTCCGGAAATTTTCTTGCGCAGGTTCTTGATGTGACTATCGATGGTTCGATCGCTGACAATCCGTTGATCGGGATAGATGTGATCCATGAGTTTGGATCGGCCGTATATCCGTCCCGGATTAGCCGAGAGAAAGCTCAGCAGTTTGAACTCGACCACGGTAAGCTCCAGGTCGATGCCGTGAAGCGTTGCCTGAAAACGATCCTCATCCAGATGGAGTACGGAATTGACCTCCGGATGTTGCTGACTTGCGCTTCTTCGCAGCACCGCTTTGACACGGGCCACAACCTCCCTCGGGCTGAACGGCTTGCAGATATAATCATCGGCACCGTGTTCAAGCCCGAGGAGTCGGTCGATTTCTTCGATGCGGGCGGTGACCATGATGATTGGAACGGTCGAGAAAGTACGGATATCTTTGCAGATATCCACACCGTTTCGCCCCGGCAGCATCAAGTCAAGCAGGATCAGGGCAGGCATTCGTGTTCGAACTCGCGGCAAGACGTCAAGGCCGTTCTCAATGCTTTCCGAATCATATCCAGCCTGGCGCAAGTAATTGCTCAAGAGCCGGACTAACTTTGGCTCGTCTTCGACGATCAGTATGGTGTTATTCATTGGTAACCCTCGGATAGCGGCAGAGTAATGCGTATCCAGATTCCCCCGAGCGGCGATTGGAACGCTTCTATCGCCCCTTCATGAGCCTCTACGATATTGCGGCAGATTGCAAGTCCAAGACCTGCGCCGCCGGAAGACCTGTTGCGTGACCGTTCCACCCGGTAAAGCCGATCGAACAGTTTACTGCGTTCTTCTCCGGTAACCCCGGGGCCGCTATCCTTTATGTCGACGGTTGCTCCGCCGTGCATCGCTTCAAGCGTTATTTCAAGCGTACCACCAGAATCGGTGTATTTTCGTGAATTATCCAGCAGATTGTCGAAAAGCTGGGTTAAACGTTCGGTGTCGGCAAAAACAACGACAGGAGCTTGCGGCAGAAGAATATTGAGTGTCAGCGCCCGCTCCGCCAATTTTGGCCGGGCCCGATCTATTGCTTCGGATATGACGTCTGCCAGGTTTACATCGGATTTCCGGTACGCAAGCGCACCAACATCGGAAAGGGCCAATTGGTACAGATCGTCTACCAAGCGGTTGAGACGAAATACCTCAACCTGGAGAGAGCTGATCGACTCCAGTGAAAGGTCCTGGATACCATCCTGAATAGCCTCGATTTCGCCTCCCAGAATGGCCAGCGGAGTCCGCAATTCATGAGATATATCGGCTACGAACTGGCGCCTGGCCTGTTCGTTTTTGTCGAGACTCAGTGCCAATGCATTAAAGTCCCGGGAAAGATGGCCGAACTCGTCGTCCGAATCAACAGGAACCCTGACGTCATAGCGGCCCGAAGAAAGATGACCGGTCGCTGCTGCCAGTTTTTTGAGCGGGCGAACCAGAAGTCGTGCCAGCGGCAGCGATATTGCCGCGGCAACGAGCAGCATGATTATGGCGACAAAAGCAAATACAAGCTTTTGCTCCTTGACGAATTTAAGCTGATGCATATCCGAAACAAATTTATTCGGGAGGAGCCCCAGGTAGCCTACCACGACACCTTCTTCTGAAATCGGTTTGAAAATTTCAATATCAGCAGGATTGCTGATACCGAAAACCGGTTTCCGCGTGGCGTCCAGCACGATGATACGCCGTTCCAGGCGATAGTGCCGTCTGCCGGCAAAAGACTCTCCCATGGGGGATTGCTCTCTCTTCATATCGGTTACAGGCAAAGGGAGGGGATTTTGCGAGGAATCTTCGGTGAAGGTTTCGCCGATGAACCGGGAAATCTTGTCGGGTGTAGTGCGGAGGAATTCCCAACTCGCCTGTGATGCGTATTCTTTCCCCAATTTCGCTACCAGACGGTCCAAACGATTCAGCTCGACCTGGTTCACGTATTTGAGAAATCCACGATCCATACTTCGCTGCATAATCAGGAACATGCAGAGAACTATGATCGCGTTGGCGGCAAGAATTGCTAAAAAAACCCTGTGGGTTACATTCAATTTCATCGTGTAATCACTCGTATGCCGTAATAATAACCGGATTTCATAAGATGGATCGTAATCAGGTTTCTTGAAAATAGAAAGAGTGATTCCGCCTCATGGGCAAAAATTCACACTCACTCCATATTTATTTTATCTCTGGAAATTAAAAAATTGTTGTTTTTCAAGAGGGAAGCATAGACAATCTGCGATTAGATTGGCACTGAATCTGATTGTCTTATTTTTTAGGTTTGTTGACTATCTGAGGATATCATGAACCGAAACATGGAAAGAATGGCCCTGATTGCCAGTGACCTATCGATGATCCCGATGGTAGCCACAAGGGTTATGGCAGAGCGATACATTTCGGTGGCTGGGATCGTGTGTTATCATATATTCAGCCAAGGTTAAAAGACTATCTTCAACGATTACACATAGTTCATAACGGTATACGGTTGCCTAAAATATATCGATTACTTCCAGCTCATCAGAATGGATCACTCTACGGCGATAGTACTGTCACTGCGAACCAAGAGTCGGCACAAGATAATAGGGTTGATCTGACGAATCAACACGTGATCCGGTAAACCTCAATGCAACTTTCGCTTGTCACCATGGTACAAGTTTAACTGAGCACTATTAAAATATACTTATCTTTACTGATGGCAAATTCCGGATGGAAACGCTGGTAAAAGTAGTTGGCGTTCATAAAGTCTATTCAAAAATAGTCATTTGTGAACAGACTGTGCTCTATTTTGAAATCAAAAACGTTGTGATTGATAACTGCACTATCGTCGCATAATCTATGCTCACATAAATCCATATGTATGGTTTGATCTCAGAACGTGCTTTACCGATTGATGATGATTTTAAATTGGCGGCATATTGGAAGCGTGATTATGGCAATCACGCATAAATCCACATTAAATCCATATTCAATCCACATTGTAAAGGTATATATCCCTGATATAAGTAACTGAACGCTTGGATATTTTCCAGGTGCCTTTGCAAAATTTTGGAGATCAGTCTATGCGTCGAACTATTGGAATCACCGTCATGGTTATGGTCGTAGTGGCGGTGGTCGGTTGTATTGGGATCTGGTTGTCACGTCACAAGGTGGACCAGGACTCTGTGTTTCATACGGCTCAGGTCAGGCGTGGTGATCTATTAGCCACGATCAGCGCTACAGGTACGGTCGAACCGACAGAAGTTGTGGATGTGGGAGCACAGGTTGGGGGGCTGATTAAAACATTCGGCAAAGATAAAAACGGTAAAACTATCGATTATGCCTCGGTAGTCGATGCCGGTACCGTGTTGGCTAAAATTGACGATTCACTGTATGTCACTGCTTTGGAAACGGCCAACGCCCAATTACAACAGGCTTCGGCCAACAAAACCAGTGCCGATGCCAACGTGCTTCAAATGAAAGCAAAATTACTTCAGGCGCAGCAAGACTGGGAGCGAGCGAAGAAGCTCGGCCCTTCGGATGCATTGGCGCAAAGTGCGTATGACCAGTACTTTGCAAATTATGAAGTTGCTAAAGCAAACGTGGGTGTTGCCGAGGCAGCCGTTGAGCAGGCAAAAGCCTCACTATCACAAAGCAGGGCCGCACTGGCCAGCGCCAAGATCAATTTGGGTTACTGTACCATTACTTCTCCGGTCAAGGGGGTAATCATTGACCGGCGAGTTAATATCGGTCAGACCGTCGTAGCAAGCCTGAGTGCGCCGAGTCTGTTCCTTATGGCAAAAGACCTCAGGCGCATTACCATTTGGGTGTCGGTTAATGAAGCAGATGTCGGCAGTATATATAAAGGTCAGCCGGTAACTTTTACCGTCGATGCAATTCCCCTCCGGGAATTCAAAGGACAGGTCGGCAAGATTCGCCTCAACGCAACAATGACACAGAATGTCGTCACCTACATTGTCGAGGTAAATACCGATAACGATGACGGTAAACTTCTCCCGTACCTGACGGCCAACGCTCGATTCATTATTGGCAAGCGGGCAGATGTGTTGCTTGTACCGAACTCGGCCCTGCGCTGGTCACCGCGACCGGGCCAGATTGCGCCGGATGCCCGCTCCAAAAAACATGCCATAAAAGGTGCCAAACGCGAGAATAGTGGAGATTCAGGTGCTGTTGGGGCGTCGCAATCCCGCGGGACTGTCTGGATCGCACATGGTAACTTTGTTAGTCCCATCCGCGTAAACACCGGTTTGACCGACGGTGGTTTTACAGAAGTCGAAGGCAAGGATGTGGTTGATGGCATGAACGTGATTATCGGGGAAACATCAAGGGAAACCGCAGTTGGGCCGGGTACGGAACGCAGCCCGCTAATGCCTCAACCAATGGGGCGGGGACAGCGCCAGGGGCAGACCAGCCCTGATAATCCGGGCGTCGAGCGCGAACGTTAATGGAAAATCGAAACGAACGAATGGATCTTATCGAGCTGAAGGATATTTGTAGAACCTATTATCTTGGTGAGGTTGCGGTGCCGGTGCTTAAGGGAATAACGCTGAACGTAGCCAGTGGCGAACTCGTTGCGCTGATGGGAACAAGCGGCTCCGGCAAAAGTACGTTGATGAACCTCCTGGGGTGTCTGGATCATCCGACATCCGGCGAATACTGGCTGGATGGCCGGGAAGTTTCCCGACTTACCGCCAATGAGCGAGCCCGATTAAGGAATCGGACAATCGGATTCGTCTTCCAGAGTTTCAACCTGCTGCCGCGCACTACTGCGCTTGAAAACGTCATGATGCCGTTAACCTACTCCAGAGAAAACCTTAGCGAGCAGCAAAAGAAACTTCGTGCCATCGATCTGCTGCGCAAAGTCGGTTTGGCGGATCGCATCGATCACCAACAGTCCCAACTTTCGGGAGGCGAGCAGCAGCGCGTGGCGGTTGCCCGGGCGTTGGTCAACCATCCTCGCATACTCCTTGCCGACGAGCCGACCGGCAACCTCGATTCCCGTACAAGTGAAGAAATCCTTTACATGTTTCAGCAACTCAACAGTGTCGAGGGGATAACCATTATACTCGTGACCCATGATCAGGGGGTGGCTGAATGGGCTCAGCGGACCATTCGCATTAAGGACGGCCTTCTTGAAGACGGTATTGAGCCACTAATAGCCGCAGGTGACGTATGAAGATGTTCGGCACCACGAAAACTGCATTGGGTGCGCTCAGGCGTAACGTCCTTCGCACGATGCTCACTACGTTGGGAATTGTAATCGGTGTTGCGGCAGTGATTACAATGATGGAGATCGGTAACGGCGCAACCATTGCCATCAGGCGTACCATGGCCAGCATCGGTGCAAACACATTAGTTGTCGTGCCGGGAGCCGCGAACACCAGTGGCATCAACTTTGGCGCCGGCAGTATGATGACGCTTACACCGCAGGATGCGGATGCGATCAGCAGAGAATGTCCTGCCCTCGGCAGTGTGGCACCGATTGTGCGCGCCCGGACTCAGATTGTGTATGGAAATCGCAACTGGGTGCCGACGTATATCTATGGTACCACCCCCTCGTTTCTGGAGGTACGTGAATGGTCCGATCTGGATGAGGGAGAGTCATTCACCGAACATGATGTCCGCAATTCCGGCAAAGTTTGCATCATTGGTCAGACAATCGTGCGGGAACTGTTTGGCGGGCGATCACCCATCGGCAAGGAGGTTCGCATCCGGAGCGTTGCTTTTAAGGTTGTCGGCGTTTTGAAGAAAAAAGGAGCAAACATGATGGGGCAGGACCAGGATGATATCCTGCTGGCTCCATGGACTACGATCAAATACCGCGTGGTTGCTTCCTCCCTGGGCAGCTCAAATCAGAGCAGTACGACAGACACTTCTACGAATAATCCGTATCCTACCGCCCAATTAAATATTTACCCTGTTCCATCCGATAGCGAACTGGCTGACACTCCGAAACCAATGCGTTTTACCAACGTGGATCAGATTCTGACCGCAGCACGGTCGAGCAGCCACATTCCTCCTGCTATTGAGCAAATCACCGCATTATTGCGGGAACGTCACCATATACGACCATCCGGTCCAAATGATTTTAGCGTTCGAGACATGGCTGAGATCACCAAGGCCATGAGCTCAACTACAGAGATGATAACAAAACTGCTATTGTGTGTTGCGATGATTTCTCTGGTAGTCGGCGGTGTTGGTATAATGAATATTATGCTTGTCTCGGTGACCGAGCGAACCCGTGAGATTGGGTTGCGCATGGCCGTGGGAGCTGAGCCGGGCGATATCCTTCGGCAATTCCTAACTGAAGCCATAGTACTGTGCCTGCTTGGAGGTACAATGGGTATCTTACTGGGCCGTACCAGTTCATATATAATTTCTTCGGTTCTTCATTGGCCGACTGCCGCTTCGGTCGGTGCAATCGTTGCTGCCGTGATCGTATCGGCAACTGTCGGCGTTTTATTCGGTTTCTATCCGGCGTGGAAGGGATCTCGTCTGAATCCCATCGACGCGCTTCGATATGAGTGAGGCGGAAGGTATGAATACAAATGCACGGCGGCGTTCTGAGTTAGCATTGGTCTTTGTGCTTGTATTGACAGTATGTGGATGCATGGTAGGGCCAAATTATATCCCGCCGCAAACACCATCTCCTCCAGAGTGGTCCGGCATTGATAAAACTCTTGTAAAGGAACCACCAGTAGCATCTGTCAGCGGGCCTGACCTCACCCAGTGGTGGCGTCAGCTTAATGATCCAATACTAACTACGCTGGTTGAAGAAGCGGTGAAATCAAACCTCGATCTGAAAAACGCCGTGGCGCGCTTACGCCAGGCACGTGCTGCGAGGGGTATAGCTTCCGGCGCTTTATGGCCGTCCATCAATTCTTCGGGTGGTTACCAGTGGGGACAAAAAGCAGGTGTGTCAGGCGAACAGAACCTTTTTCAAGCTGGTCTGGACTCTGTATGGGAGCTTGACTTCTTTGGCGGAAAGCGCCGTGCCATCGAGTCTGCTGACGCGAGCATAGAAGCTGCTATCGAAGCTATGCGTGCCGTTCAGGTAAGTCTTGTCGCCGAAGTAGCGCTAAACTACATCCAGCTCCGCAGTTACCAGCAGGAGATACTCATTGCACAAAGCAATCTGAAAGCTCAGCAACGAACTGCTGAAATAACGCATAAGCGGTATGATGTTGGTTTTGCCAGTGCGCTTGACGTTGCAAATGCCGATTCAATCGTTGCAGTTACTGATGCCCAGATTCCTGTCTATGAGATAGCCGAGCGCCAGTCCATTTATGCTCTGAGCGTGTTGCTGGCCTTGCCGCCTGCCGATTTATTGAAAAAGTTGGCACCCCGAGGCAACCTGCCCGGCGTGCCGACGGAAGTTCCGTCAGGTTTGCCTTCCGACCTCTTGCGCCGTCGTCCCGACATACGAGAATCCGAGGCTCAATTGCATGCCGCCACTGCCCAGATAGGCGCTGCAATTGCGGACTACTTTCCTGCGTTTTCTCTTACCGGTGCTGTGAACTGGAACAGTAATCTGTTGCAAAATTGGTGGAGTGGCTCAAGTCGTTCATTTGGCATCGGCCCGTCGGTGAACTGGCAAATATTCCAGGGGGGGGCGATTGAATCAAATGTTCATGTTCAAGAATCGTTGCGAGACCAAGCATTCATTGCATACCAGAAGACTGTGCTGGCAGCCTTTCAGGATGTCGAGAATGCATTGATTGCGTTTAACAAGGAGCAACAACACCGCAAGGCACTCGATAGCGCCGTGGTTGCCAATCGCAAAGCCGTTGATTTGTCATTGCAGCTCTATTCGGAAGGTCAAACGGATTTTCTCAATGTAGCAACTGCCCAACGCTCGCTCTATGTAACGGAAGACGCGTTAGTACAAAGCTGTCGTAATGTAGCCACTGATTTCATTGCCCTTTACAAGGCGTTGGGGGGAGGCGGGGAGCCCTTGCCATCTCGGGTGCCGGAAAAAAAGGCTGTTATTCCTGATAATACACCGGGTAAACCGGTTTTATGACTCAATGCTCATTACTCTTAGTATGATGTTTTTAATTGGCCAGCAGGTATCGAGAAAACATCATGTCGTTCATGCGTGAGCTGTGACAAGAAACACACGACAAATGTTGACTCTCCAAAGCTTCCTGTTACAGTTGAAAACAGATTGATTGCTGCCTGCCCTGGAGAAAACGATGAAAAATATATTATTATTGTTGCTGCACTCTTTATCCTAAATTTTTTGGAGAGCCTATGACGTGGGCTGATGATGATCAGCCTATCGTGTTTTCCGATACGGCTATTCAGTCAAGTCTTGCACACGCGTTAACGTAAATATCACAGGGGATAAATAGACAAATGAATCCAAACAATCTATTGAATTTTTCGGGTGGACCAGGCGCACTGCCGGAAAGCGTGTTACTTCAAGCTCAGGAATCGATTATTTCGGTACCCGAAGTGGGCTTGTCTATTCTTGGTATAAGTCACCGTTCCGACTGGTTTGCCGCTGTCATTACGGAGCTGGAAACAAATATTCGCAACCTGTTGGGGTTATCCAAAGAGTATCATGTATTGTTTTTACAAGGCGGGGGAACGCAACAATTTTCAATGGTGCCGATGGCTCTTCTTCAAGGTAAAACATCCCCTGCAGAGTACTTGCATACCGGCTATTGGAGTGGGAAGGCCATCCCTGAAGCAAGAAAGGAAGGCCCGGTTAGTGTCATCTGGAATGGCGAGGACAGCGGATTTCACCACCTGCCAGCCGACGAGGAACTTCCCTTTTCTCCGGATGCGCCTTATATCCACTATGTTTCCAATGAAACGGTTGAGGGACTCCAGTTTAACAGGGTCTTGGGGCGGGACGATGTTCCCCGCGTCTGCGACATGTCATCCGACTTTTTGTCAATGCCGTGTGAAGCAGAGCGTTTTTCCTTGATCTATGCTCACGCCCAGAAAAACATCGGTCCGGCTGGAGTGACCGTTGTGATCATACGCGATGAGTTGCTTAAGGAGCTGCCAGAAGACCTTCCTTCCTTTCTGGATTACCGCATCCAGGCGGATGCCCATTCAGTTTTTAACACACCACCTGTTTTTGCAATCTATGTCGTGTTATTGGTTACGCGCTGGCTGATTAATGAAATTGGCGGCTTGGTGAACATGGCAGAGATAAACAGAAGTAAAGCTGAACTTATGTATAGTCTTTTGGATAGAAGTGATAATTTTTATTTTGGTAGGGCCGAACCAAAAGACAGATCAATAATGAATGTGGTGTTTAATCTGGCTACCCAGGAAATGGATAAAGTATTTCTGGCTAAAGCTCTCTCAGCCGGTTTTTTCGGGCTTTCAGGTCATCGCACAATCGGCGGAGTTCGAACCTCAATTTATGACGCAGTAACACTCTCGGCAGTTGAAAAATTGGTAGGTTTTATGGAAGATTTCAAGCGCCGCCATACTAATTAATGCGGAGGCATTTCATCGAAATTGGACAAGTGACCACATTGCTATCATTTTCGTAAAATATGTTTTTCTGGGGTTTATATTGCTTTTTCGTATGCCTTTCAATTATTACGGCTCTTTACAAAATGCTTGAAATATAAAGAGTTGAAGGTGGATGTTAGGGCTTTGATTGTTTTTTACGGGACATTTTACACTATTAAAACCATCTAAATGTAGAGATTTGGCCATTTAGCGTAAGTGACAGCTATGTAGTTACGGGGCTAATTATCATCAATTTATTTTGGCAAGGCACCCCATAGTCTTTGGTTTTAAAAGGCTCCATTTGTGTCTTTAATTGCGCGGTTTAGAGCTGTTGAGATAGTTTGTTTTTGAATGGGAGTATGGTCCGTTATACATACATTTATCATATTTCATGAAATATGCTTTTCAACTGTGCAAATATTGAGAGACAAATTTGTACAACTATCTGTAATCTATTATTAATAAGTAAATTAGATGAAACTTTTGTGACGTTTGTTTAGACGTACCCATGAATATGAAGATATTTAAACCATAAGATAGGAACTCGTCTGATCAATGAGCAACTGAGTACGATATAATGAGGTGGCTATGCAAACAAAATACATATTGCTTGTTTTTACGGCGTTGGTCGTACTTCTCTCGGTATCTAATCCAAGGGACGCTCTGGCTGTTGATCTGATTGTAGAACACACCCTCACGGATCCCTCTCATTTTACCTCAATTCAGGATGCCATTAATTATGCCGGTACTGCTCTGAACACTGCGGCCACAAGTACGACCCCCTTCCGTATTCTGGTCCAGGCCGATCCAACACCCTATTCCGGTTCTTTCACTCCTATCAGCAACGTGCCGATCATCGGCAACCTGACTTCGGGGACGTTTCTCTCCGGATCCGGCACACTCGTCAATTTGAATGGTGTCTCTTCAGTAACAATCCAGAATCTTACTTTTCTCGGCGCCAATGTCGGGATATCTGTTATCAATAGTTCCGGCATATCCATAACCAACAACGTCTTTAAACTGGGAGGATCCAACACCGCTATTTCTGTGCAAAATTCATCCGTAACGGCAACATCTTCAGTTTCAATCGTTAATAACACTTTTTATAACAACGGGACGGCAGTTTCCACCAATTCCGATATCCTTATCAGCAATAACATTTTTTCTAATAACATTACGGCAATTTCAACATCAGTAACAATGGATCAAATTTCCTACAATGACTATTTTAATAACGGTACTACCGGTGTTACCGGTACTATCTCAACAGCGGATCCTCTCTTTGTAAATTTAGCAAACAGTGACTTTCACCTGCAATCAGGCTCCCCCTGCATCAATGCCGGAAATCCAAGTTATATCAACTCGTTCAACACTTCTTCAGACATGGGTGCCTACGGCGGCCCATCCAGTGATATCATTCTGCCCATCGTCACTGGCTTAACATCCACTTTAACAGCAGCAGCAACCGACACCATCACACTCAACTGGACCGCGACCGGCAACAGCAAGGTAACATATTACCGGATCTATTACGGCACCTCTTCCGGAGTTTACACTGGAACCCAAGCGAACGAAGGTGCATCTCCTTTTATAGTGCCGGTGGGAACTACTACCGCAACGCTGAGCGGACTCTCTTCTGGCGGACCGGCGGTGCCAGTAACTCCAACATTTGTTTCAACGGCTCCCTTGGATCAGGCTTTGCAACTCATCTGGACTACCGTTCCCGGTGCAACGGGCTACCGGGTTTACTACAGCACATCCAGTTTTGACGCGTCTTCTCTTCCCACGTATACAGATTTCCCGGGTGGTGCCGTCTCATCGGGCACTCTTAGCAATTTGGTAAACGGAATTAAATATTACGTAGCGATTTCCGCTCTGGCGCAGACTACATTCTATGCGACTGTTACTGCAGTTATCGACAAAACCATTGCATCTAACCCCGGCAGTGCCAACGAAAGTTCCTATTCACTGGAAACCGTTCAGACAGTTGGGCCACAACAGGAAAGTGCCATCTCAAACATGCTTAGTGATTTCCCTGAGACGATCTCCCCATACCCCAATCTTAAAAATGAAGGGTGTTTCATCGCCACCGCTGCGTATGGTTTCTACTCAGCACCACAGGTCCAGACTCTACGCAACTTCAGGGACCGTTATCTTATGGTCACTGCACCGGGCAGGGCTTTTGTTGCCTGGTATTACCGGTATGGACCAATAGGAGCACATTTTATCAATGCCCATCCACACCTTAAGCTGCCAGTTAGGATCGCACTCTTTCCCTTGGTGTGCGGAGCCGCACTGCTTTATGACCCAGCTGTCGGCATCAAAATGACCGTACTTATAGGTATGGTAATAGTGCCGATAATTTATGCACGGAAAAGAAAGTTGCCGCTCACGGGAGGTCCTCATTGAAGATCTTGCTTCTTACATTGGTCTTGGTGTTTATTCCGCTTTTTACCTTGGCCGACCAAGGGGACACTGAGGTCGTGAACGTGTCGTTGGAGCTGAAAGGGGGGGCGTTTTTTCCTGCATTGCCCAACTGGACGAAATTTTATGGCAGGCGCCATATGCCTGCATATGGTGGTGCTCTGGCCTACAAGATTTTACGACAGATTGAGGTTGGAATCGAAGGGACATATTCGAATGCAAACGGCAACGGGCAGGCCCTTCTGCATGGCAACCAGCCGGCGCTGGCAAGCCGGGTGAGTTTCGAGCTTCTTCCACTTGATGTGTTCGTTCTTGCTCGCGGTATTTTTGACGAAGACCAACTTTTAGTGCCATATCTTGGAGGTGGATGGACAAGAGTGTTCTATCGTGAAGAGATAAGCGGACAAGGACAGGGGAAAGTACAGGGCTCGACTAACGGTTACCACGCCAGAGGCGGGGTCCAGTTGCTACTTGACCGTTTGGACCCAGACTCGGCGAAAAATTTTAAGCATGATTTTAATGTACGTCACACCTACTTCTTTGTTGAAACAAAATACACCCGTGCTTTTGCCAACACTGAGCCATCAGGCTCCGTAAACCTGGGTGGTGGCAGTTATCTTGGTGGGCTGCGCTTTGAATTTTAAACACGGTTTATTGCGTTATGAATTGGGAGCGGAACAAAGCGGAGGCTGGGTTTACTTGAAATGCCTGACTCGGCTCAGAAGATCACCTTCCGTACCTATTTTGCTGAATGAGATCACATAATTAACCCAAAGAGTTGAACTCACGCCAGTGCTTTGCTTGCTCCAACCCTCGGAATGGCATAACTCTCCATATTGTAGCGTGAATACTACAAGAACCCGCCTCCAATCTGAAAGCGGGTTTTTGTTGTAAAAATACGGTTCATGGCCTGTGCGGTCTTTATAACATTACTGCAACTCCGCAGCCTGAATGCACGAGCGGGGAACGTTGCCCTCACCCCGCTCCGGTTGAAACTTCGCTTTCCGCTACTGTTAAAAGAGCTTCAGAACCGACTGCGCTGCCTGCGAAGAGAGGCTCAAGGCTGTAGTGCCCAGGGACTGACGGGTCTGGAGAGCCAGCATGTTCGCGCCTTCCTCGTTCATATCGGCCAGGGTCAAGTTATCGGCACCGGTCTGAAGCGTGTTGATCATCTGCGTGGTAAAGTCCTGTCGTGTAGTGATAACGGACAGGTTGCTGGCCAGGGTTGAAGATTTGGAGCGCAGGGTCGTCAATGCGTTCTCCATGTTGGTCATTGCTTGAGTCGCATTTGCAACCGTATCCCATCCAGCGGTGGAGGTTACACCAAGAGTTGCCGCATCAGCTGAAAAACCGCTCACTGTCAGGTTGGCGTCACCGGTATTCTGGCTAAACTCGACGGAAAGCGTTCCGTTCGTCAACAGGTTAGTGCCGCGATAGCCGGAGTCGCTGGCAAGAGTGGTAATCTGACTCTGGATCTGAACAAACTGACTCTCGTACGTAAGCTGAGACAAGGTGTCTGACGTTGAAGCTGCGGCGCTGGCAAGACCTTTGGCAGATTGAATCAGGGCGGTAATCGCAGTGATACCGTTGTTTGCACTCTGGATCATCTGCACAGCCTCACTCATACCGTCTTTACGGTCATTCAAGTCACTTGCACGGTTTGTCGCATTCTGGGCAGCGAAGAAGTTGGTCGGGTTGTCAAGCGCCGAGTTGACTTTCTTGCCACTGCTCAAACGGTCCTGAGTTTGAGAAACTTGTGCGGAGGTTTTCTGGAGAGCAAGGAGGTTGTTCCTCATGCCTGCGGTAAGGGAGATGTCTGAAATTGCCATGGTGGTGCTCCTTTCTGGGGTTTAACCGGGAAACCGGCTGCGCTTTTCTGCGCTAATTGTAATTTCGGCTGTTTGGAATGATTCTAAAGGTGTTTCAAAAAAATCCTTTTTTGCTCCATATTGTGTTCTTATTTGTAGGGTAGAAGTATTTTACCCAGCTTGCATTGGCGATCTTGTCTGTTTGTATTCTCGTGGGAATTAAGGGGACGGAAAGTAGAAGAAATAATATCCAGTAAGGAACAAAGAGTGGCTTATTCCTGTATCTTGATGTCGGCGGGGTTTGCAATCTCTTGGATCAAAAGCCGTCGCCTAATCCCGCTGGTTTGCATAGTCTGAATTATTAAATTTTGGATAAACAGGAAAGTGACAACTTATCAAAGATATATCTTGTAGATTGCAATAGATGGAGAGTGGAACAAACGTTCCCCCTCTTAGAATGTTACCAGCCCAACAGCCTTCTTGAGAATCAGCAGAGCATTAGCTGCATCGATTACTCTGCCCCTGGTGGGCTGATTGTTAACGAGCGTGCACTTCACCAAGCTGTAGTTGCAACGGAGCGGACTGATCAAGCCCCACAGCGATGCACAGTGCAATCAGGGCATCAGCTACGTCCACCTTGCCGTCGCCGTTCAGGTCACCACCAATATAAGTTCGTTAACAGCCGCCTTTGCTGCGTGGTCAAGTTTGCTGACGGCGCTATCGGATAATTCTTATTAACCAAAAGCGATGAAAAACTCATCATAGAAAATCCATATAAAATTCTTATTTAATCCATCGTCACTCCACATTGTATGGTTATGTTTGAAAGAAATTAACCACTCTGAGTTAGGAGATACTACAAATGTCAGTCTCGTCAATTGGAACTTCACCCCAGACATTACAACAGGCCGCACAAACGCTCTCTCAAAGCCCTTCTGGACAAGAACAAGTAAAAAAAGGTGGGCATCACCACGGTGGACATCGGCCAAATCAGGCCGAAGCTACATCAGCTACTTCGTTAATAAATGGAACCGCTGGGACTACTACTACCATCGCAACGACAAATACTGTGGGTACCATTGATACGACAGCATAACCAGACTCAATCTAAGCTATTAGTAGAAAAACGGAGTTCAAAACTCCCGAAAAACTCTGCCATCATGGCATATATTCAAAGGTTAGTAAAAGCCGATATGAATAGCATAAATTTGCAACGTACTGATTAATCTTAGTCATTACCACGGTGTTTTTATCTAATCGAACATGAGTTACTCAGTCAACCTCGGTAAACAGCGTTAAAATCAGCACAATGCCAAATGCACCTGGCATGATTGGCATTGTGCATAGCTATCCACCAACTTCCTCTTTCATACAGGATTTGCCCGCTGATCCCGAGTAATAAAAAAACCGAAAAAACGAGCCCATCAACTTGGATATGAGCTTGTCGAAACAATACTGCTAAATCACGCTAAAATTACATAGCACCATGGCCTGTTACATAATGTTACTTGAGATATCAAATCTGTAAATTGGTGATTAATTCTCTTTTACTCCATTTCCCTTCATTATTTAGGCATACAATGAACGACAATCTCGTAGGCGGACCCAAACATTGACATTAAAACTCGATTCACTCACTTTTCTGGTAAACGGTGAAGATATACCGGCTTTTCAGTTGGCTGTCTCGCATATATCCGATGTAGGGTATTGTGAAACAGCGATCAGGAAGCGCCTGGGGCTTTCAGATATAACCGATATCCAATGGCGTGCCCTGCCAATTTATCGTGAAGAGCGGCTTGCAGAACGTGATTTGCTGGCTCTGGCAATTGATCTTTTTTTCTTGCAAGGTGAAATTTCTGCAAGGGAACTCGACCGACTGCTTAATAAGGAGGACCAAAACATATTCATTCAGGCAAAGGTTCTTGCAATCGATAAAAAGAGGATGGCCCGTGCATGCGTTTCACTGTTTCCAGTTGGTAAGCTCCTCGTTTTTTCCGACCACGCCTGGCCTAAGCTTCCACATCCCGGATACATCAATATTCCACATAATCAGGTGATGTCGTTAGGAGCAGACAGCCACTGGCTCGCTCGGATTACAGTACGCCAGCCTGTTAGGGCCGCTTTGGATCTTTGCACCGGTTCGGGTATCCATGCACTCCTTGCCGCTTCACACTCCCGGCAGGTACTCGCTGTCGACATAAACCCGCGTGCTATCAGTTGCACACGTTTTAATGCACGAGCCTCAGGCAGGGATAATGTAGAAGGTGTAGTCGGTGACCTGTTTGACCCAGTACGTGGAAAACTTTTCGATCTTATTACAGCAAACCCGCCATTTGTCCCTTCACCGGTGAACGATCTTGGTTTTCGTGATGGGGGGCGTTCGGGCGAAGACGTTCAGCGGCGGATAGTTGAAGGCTTACCACACTATTTAGCACTCGGTGGTATTGCGCAAATCGTCACCGAACTCGGCGAGCGGGATGATGATCCGATTCCTGACCGATTACGGAGATGGCTTGGTAACGCCCCGATGGACATACTTATTCTTCGCCTGCGTGAGCACTCTACAACAAACTATGCAATCGGGCACGCTCAAGGCGATTATGACTTCGGTGTCTTTCTCGACTCCGTGCATGATTGGGCAAATAATTTAAAGTTACAGAAGTATTCACGCATTGTTTCGGTCCTTATTTCTTTTCAATGGAGTGACCAGGCATTGGGCCCTCCCTGGGTCAAGATCGTGGAAACGCCCCCCCCGCTTGGTGACGCTGGCAGTGAAATACAGGCGATGTTTAAAGCGGAACGTATAGCTCGCAACCTGGTTTTACAAGGGGTTTTTGGGCATGGCAGATTTCGCCGGGCGGGACAGATTGCACTGTTGGAAGCACGAATGATTGACAGCAACTTACGAACTGATGTTCGTGCACAGTTGTTAGGGAAGTCACTATCCGCATTTCATTGGCTTGACCCCATTACCCATAACTACAAAAGGTTGTGTTATTCGTCTGGATGGTGGTTGGGGGTAAGAAAATCCGTATCGAATGGGATCACAGTAAGTCTGAACCTCGACCTCTTGCAAATCGCGCCAGCATCGTATTAAATGCTTCCTTGATTCTGGCAATGTAGGGGCGTTTGTAGGCAAAGATATCATTATATTCATCATAGACTCGCATCGCAGCATTAGCCTCGAATATTACTATCAAACCATCATGGTCAAGCGCGCAGTCAATACCGCAGTAGTTGAGACCTGTAGCTGCGGCTACAGCTCGTAGGGCTGACTGGTGGGCTTCGTCAAACACAACATGTGTGGCACTTAGGAAAGTTTCTTCTTCCTGGCGCATCCAAGCCTGATTGACCATATCGGTACGGAAATGATGAACCTTCCAGTCATCATGAATAGCAAGGTGGTAAGGTAAGAGTGCACCATCAATGAAGAAAAACCTATACTTACGAAAGAATCCATCAGCCGAACATAAGTCTACATATTCCGTTACATAGTAGTCGGCATCAGGGTGTTTGGCAACAAACGTAGTAATAGACTGTAAATCAAAAAACTTTTCGAAGTTGTCTCCGCCATGATTGCCTGCAAGGCGTACCAGTAACGGCATAACAAACCCATCAAGACACTTATTATACATAGCCTCAGCAATAAGAGAGCCTGCAAGACGAATTGTCATGGGGATGTGGCATAATGGGATATCAGTAATAAGTCGTGCTATTACTTCCCGGCCGGTATTTATGACCAGATCCGGATGGTTCACTATAGGGCGGTTAAGATATGCACGAGATTCTGTGCTAATGGCAGACTCTCTTTCCCATAATCTGCATCGGCAATAAGATTAATTACGGCATCAGCTTTATCTTGAAGCAGGTCGAGATGATGTGCCAGGTTACCCGGTAACAAACAATAGAAATGGCAGTCATAGGGCGCTAAATGTATCAGGTGGTCAATTGGGGTGCAGCCAGTACCGGGGGCATGCAGCAGCACAGAAAATTCAGCTTTCTCCCTTCTGGCAAATCGTGTGACCAGAGGCTGCATTTTTTGGGCGTAACGAAGCATATTCAGCGATTCGGCTGTTTCGCCATTACGATGCAGAATGTTCCCCAGCCTGATATGTGATGGACTCGCAATTTCTAGCACATAGCTTGTTGGGGTAATTCGCACACTCTAAGCCGATTTATTACAACAACAGAAACAGTGACCTGAAAATAGTCATATGCTCGGCGAAACTGCTCTTTGATAGCGTTAAAAAGTCGATCTCCCGATGGTTCAGACCGCATTCGCTTCTTTTCTTGCCGTTTTAGGCGATTTTTGAACGCCACTGCACGCAAGATATTTAATCCAGTCGCTTTCAGTACCGCCGCCAGCCGGACTTGAGTCATTCCACGGACCCGGAGATGCTTGATCCCGGTTATTCGGTCAAGGTCGGACATGGTCCCCTCTGCTCCGGCGCGAAAGCGGTAAATCTCACGGAATGCTTCCGTCTTCTCTTGTAAGCGACGTCTGGCAAGCCTGAGCGCCTTGGCGTCATAGCTGATGGTTGAATTCCGTTTGTCACGCTTCACCGGGCAGTCAGACTGCCGTGGGCAGAAATCGCACATGGCTTTGTTGAAATGCACTATCTTGCCGCCCTGCTTACCGGTCTTGGTCCGGAGCGGATTCTTCCCTTCGGGGCAGGCGATTATTTCGTCGCTGTCTGAGAAGACAAATTCGGCAAGCCCGATCTTACTGGACTGTGTACCCATAGTCGGCGAGACAACTTCGACACCCAGCTCTTTGGCATTCTCTACGTTATCATCGCCACCGTATGCAGCATCGGCCAGAAGCTGTTCCGGAGCAAGCTCACGCTTTGTGGCATCTTCAATCGCCGGAAGCAATGCGTTTGCGTCACTTTCGTGGGCCGCTTCGACTTTGACATGGGTGATCAGATTCGGTTGGCTCTTGTCGGGTGAATAGGTTTCCATCACCTGCATCTGATAGCCCTTACCCTTGTGCCCGCAGTAGCCGGCATCAGGGTCGGACGGATTCTGGAGCGAGTCGGATGGCACTTCCTTGTTCGGCTTGATTACAACAACGACAGGGGACGTGTCATCGGTCTTCTCCAGTACACACTGTTCGGTAAACATCCGTGCCAGTTGTTTATAGGTATCCATGTCAGAAACGGTTTCATTATCTTTGAAGCGTTCTACCAGAAGGAAGCAGTCATCACCCACTTCCTGGAGCTTGCGGGACGAATCACTCGGTTTTACGGCAAACCGGCCGTCGTTCTTCTCCTCATACCGGACAGCAACCTCGCCCAATGCTTGATACAGGTCAGCATGGTGCCGTTTGAGGTTGACCAGGAATTTCCGGATGGTGCGTACAAACAGCCTGATTCTCCCCAAGTGAGCCATATTGGAGAAAATGTGAATAGAATCCAGGCGCTGCTTTGACGGATCAAGTTCAAAGAGTTTCGTCAGTGCGCCGGTGACATTTTCAAAGAGCACTTGTTCCAGTTTCAGGCTGCCGATAATATCCCGCATGGTCCAAAGCGTGCGGGGTGATACATATGAACTGATATCCGATGCATCGGTAACATTAAGGGCATAGTGCCACTCAATGTTGAAGGCAAACTGGCGGATAGCCTCTTCATCGGTCAAGTCATGCTGCTGTTGCAAAAGAACAAGACCGAGCATGGCGTAAAGTTCTTTTGTGCGGCGGCCGAAATGCTCACTGTACAGGGGAAACAGTTTCTCCGCCGGCAGTTTGTGGAGAATTTCCTCCCGAAACAGATGCGCCCAGGATGATTCCAGAAGAGCCAGCCGTTTCGGGCCAAGATGCTCAAACGGATTGAACATGTCGTACTGTTTGTGGTCTTTGACGTAGATCATATGGTTTCCTTGCAACACCTTGATTTTGCAGGGATTCCATATCACAAAAACAGATTATATGCAAGATAAAAAGTCAGTATTATTGAATAATATTATATGGTTATCTTGTTTAAAGCTTTTACGATTTCATCATATGTGAGTCGACACAGTTTGGATTAAGGATGATCGAGCACTTCAGAAAGTCCACAGCTTCGCGGTCATTACCTCCTGCGAAGTACAACAAACTACCCAGACAATACTGGACATAGTGCGAGTCGGGATTAATTTCAAATGACAGCCGTAGATATGTCTCGGCTTCTGAAATCATTCCTCTGTCGATGAGAAGTGCTCCAAGATTATCGAGTGATCTGACGAATCGGGGATCGTATCTCAAAGCTCGGCAATAGCTCGCTACTGCCTCTTCCTCTCTTCCTAAGCTATATAAAATAAGACAAAATCGGTGTGTGCGTCGGCATCCTGCGGGGCGAGTTGTATCACCTGCAAAGCTGCATCAAGAGCTTGCTCCAGCTTTCGCGATTTTAACAGGATCTTGCCCAGAACTTTCCATCCCATAACATGCTCAGGAGAGTTCATAACCATAGCATGCGCCATCACTTCAACGTCGTCCCATCGTTCAGCGCTACATAAGGCCGCCATTTTATTAATTGAGGTGATAGGCAGTGCCGACTGGTTAGCGCCCACATGTCACCAACCGTTTTAACATTGCGTCGAAAGCATCTTTGATCCTAAAAATATACGGGTTTTTATATGCGAAGAGCTCATCAGTTTCATCATGCACCAGCATCGCCGCATTGGTCTCGAACACTACTATCCTGCCGTCGCGATCAAGCGCACAGTCAATACCACTGTAGTCAAGTTTTGTAGCAGCTGCTACCGTCAGCAGTGCAGCCTGATGCGGCGCATCAAACACCAGCTGTGGATCTCTGAGGAAAGACTTTTCCTCCTCTCTCATCCATGACTGATTAGCCATATCGGTACGGAAATGATGTACTTTCCAGTTATCATGAATAGCAAGGTGGTATGGAAAAAGCTTTCCATCGATGCAGATCAGTCGATATTTACGGAAGAAGCCATCTGCTGACCGATAGTCTACATACTCTATCAGATAGTAGTCAGCTTCAGGCCGCGTGGATATAAAGTCTAAAATTGCATCTACGTCGTCACATTTTTCGAAGTCGTCGCCTCCGTGATTGCCAGCAAGACGAATCAGCAGCGGCATTGTGAAGCCGTATAGCCTCTTGTTTGCAAGTGCCTCGGCCAGTAGATGGCCGGAAAGACGCATGGTTTTTGGAATGCGGCACAGAGGTATGTCAACAAGACGTTGTGCGACAGTTTCACGGTTGGTGTTCATTATCAGGCAAGGGGAATTAACCGTAGGACGCCCAAGCCGTTCGACAAGATCCTGAGCAAATGGCAAAATTTCTTTACAATAGTCAGCATCGGCAATGATGTTGAGCACCACATCCGCTTTTGCTCGTATCATATCAAGATGGGGTGGAGAATCAGGCAGGACGCAATAGATATGGCAATCATAAGACGCATTGCGAATCAGGAAATTGTGAACCGGAGTGCAACCTCCCCCTGGAGCATCCAAAATAACCACAGAAAAATCGGCTTTCGCTTTCCTTGCTGGCCAGGAGGTCAGCGGACAGATTTCCTGAGCCTGGCGAAACATTGCCAGAGATTTGGCAGTCTGTCCCATACGAAGTAATATGGATCCCAATGTATTGTAAGAACTATAATTAGTTGCGTTAAGCGATATAGAACGTTCCAGGCAGGTTATTGCCTCATCATCTTTACCGCCGATAGTGTGCAGAAGGATCCCCAGGCCATGTAAGGCAAAGTCGGAGTTAGGGTCGAGTTCGAGTGCACGACGATAGCTCATAAGCGATTCATCCAATTTGCCCAGATCCTTCAGTGTCAAGCCCAAATTAACATAAGCTTCGAAATAGGTCGGGTTGAGTTCCAACCCCCGGCGATAGCTGGCTTCGGATTCATTAAGGCGGTTAAAATAGCGAAGAACATTGCCCAGATTATTGTGCAGTACTTCAGAGTCTGGATTGTTTTTCAACGACAATTGGAGGTTGATTAATGCTTCTACAAGCCGCCCCTGCTTGGTAAGGAGTGTTGTCAAATTGCTACATGCTTCGGAAAATTGAGGGTCCAGTTTCAACGCAACTCGATAACTGACTTCAGCTTCTTGCAGCAGTCCACTATTGTATAAGGCGAAGCCGAGATCGTTGTGAACGTCAGAAGAATCTGGCAAAAGCTTTATTACTTGGGAAAACACATCAACGGCTTGTGACCACTCGCCCAATTTCGTAAGCGCTTTGCCCAAGACTCTCCAGCCAAGAACCTGTCCGGGATGTTGTGTCAGAAGGATGCGAGCCTTTATCTCTACCTGATACCATTGCCCGGCATTTATGAGCTCAACCAGTTCAGCAATCAAAGTTTCGAGTGGTGGCATGTCGTCTGGTCCACACGAAAAATTACATGTGTTATTTGGATTCATCTACTCTCCTGCAACGTCATGATATAATCGTTTCATTGTTACTAAAGATAAAGCAACTTTCTCTGCTGAATTGAACATATGGTATTGTTACCAGAGTCAGCTATATAAAGATTTGTCCCATTGGTCGTAATGCCGCAAGGCTGAAAGAACAGTGCTATGGTTAAAGTTGGGCAATCCTACCTGGCCTGCCAGAGTAGACACTACACCGCTGGCAATTATCACTTTGCGAATTATGTTGGTATTATGGTCTGTCACATAAGAATAAGTAATTCTTAAGTTAACCTTTTTGGGTTTCGTCCTTGGTATAGCTTGCATCCTATTATAACAATGTGTAATAAAAATGGAGATGTGCTACATAAAATTATCAGTTCGGAATGTCCCAGTTTGCCATGGTTTGACTTTACTTTCCAAAATTATTCTCTGGCGAGAGTATCTGGTTGTGCAGCTTACTTCCTATCGATTCCTTCAGACCCTGCCGTTGCCAGCAACGTCCTCGCGATTCGGATTGTTTTCCTCGCTGGAGCAATTGAAGCCCTTGCCCGAGTTGTCAGCTAAAAAACAAAAGCGCAAAATATGCCAAAGAAACTGCCGGAGCACCTCTAATCCAGATGTTAAAGTAATTATGAGCAGCGGATTCAGTGAACTGGAAGTAACACAGAAGTTTGTTGGCAAAGGGGGGGTTGGCTGGATTTATTCAGAAACCTTATAAGTTCTCCGCTTTGCGTGATGGAATTATGGGATTATACCCCGAAGAAACCCACTGATGGGCAAAACGACCTGTCCAGCCCAAGTATGTTGCTTTCATTTTGTCCCATAATATTAATTATGTAAAGTACATGAAAAAACATTAATATACACAGCCAGTTTGCTGGCAGGTAGCCAGTGGCGCCAAGCAGTGAGTAATTTGCTTGGTTTGACTTGGTTGAACTATCGGGAATTTCCGGATAGTTCCCTTTGGCCCGTATATTTACACACGTGCCACTGACTGATTTTCGTTAATCAGGTCTTGCAGCCCCGTTTCCGCCGGTTCGGTTTAGCAGCCACACCCGCGAGTTCAAATACTTGCTCTGCTTGTTTGGCGACAAGCGCATTCCGCACTTTGATAGCCAGGTCCTTCATCGTGAATGGTTTTAGAAGGAAGTTTACCCCCTTTTCCAACACACCCTGGTGAACGAACGCGTTGGCAGTATACCCGGACATAAACAGAATATTTATGTCCGGATAAAGTGATTGCATCCGTTCAGCCACCTCCTGGCCGTTCATTTCAGGCATGACTACGTCAGTAATAAGAAGCCGGATCTCTCCCGCGTGTTCCTCAGCGACCGCGATGGCCACACTCGGCCTGGCGGCGACCAACACCCGGTATCCCAACTCCGTCAGCATTATCGCTGCGATCTTCAAAAGCGCGGGTTCGTCCTCAACCACCAGAACGGTATCACCGTGACCTGACGGAGTTTGTTCTACATCTACCTGTATACTTTCCGCCTGCCCTTCATAGCATGGCAGGTATATTTTGAAAGTTGTCCCTTTTCCCAGTTCACTGTAAACGTTGATGAAGCCGTTGTTCTGTTGGACAATACCATACACAGTGGAGAGCCCTAAACCGGTCCCCTTACCCACTCCCTTGCTCGTGAAAAATGGTTGAAATATTTGTGCAATGAGTTTCTTGTCCATGCCGCAGCCATCATCACTGACTGCCAGCAGCAGATAAGGTCCCGCAGTTAATCCGGCATGCTGGGCACAATAGGCTTCGTCAAATACTGTTCTGCCCGTTTCGATAGTGACCTTTCCAACTCCGCTAATGGCGTCTCTGGCATTTACACAGAGATTGGCCAGAATCTGATTAATCTGAACTGGATCCATTTTGACCCGGCAATCTCCATCTTCGGGTATCCAGGCCAGGTCGATGTCCTCACCTATAAGCCGACGGAGCATTTTAAGCATGCTCTCTACCGCCTTATTCAGGTCAAGTACCACGGGGATAATTGCCTGCTTGCGGGCAAAGGCGAGCAATTGCCGGGTTATCTGCGTGGAGTGGTGCGCCGCCATGATGATCTCTTGAAGATTTGCATACAGTCGCAGAGAAGGGTCAAGACCTCGCTGGGCCAATTCGGCATAGCCGAGGATCACGGTGAGCATGTTATTGAAGTCGTGTGCCACCCCGCCCGCCAGCAAGCCGATTGCCTCCATTTTCTGGGCTTGCTGATATTGGGCCGTAAGCCTGAGATTGTCGGTAATATCGCGTTTGACGGATATGTAGTTGATGATCCTTCCTGAAGCATCCTTAACCGGCGAAATCGTCGTATCGACGGTATAGAGGACCCCATCCTTGCGCTTGTTGACTATGCGGCCAGCCCATGAGGAGCCGCCGGATATGGTAGCCCACAGATCATGGTAAAACAGTTCGTCCTGGATGCCGCTTTTAACGATTCGGAAGTTCTTGCCGACAACTTCCTCCCGACTGTAGCCTGACATTCTTTCGAAAGCACCGTTAACTTTTTGTATGGTTCCCTGGGTATCAGTCATGACAATGGCCTCGCCAGCCTGTTCTATGGCTGCCATCTGCCGCTTCCGCTCCTCTTCGCCCCGCTTGCGCGCAGTGATATCACGGATGTTACACTGGATCACCTTGCTATGATCCACGAGGTACACATTACTGACGAACTCCACGGCAATAGGTTGTCCGGATCTGGTTTCAAGCGGCAGATCGTCATAACAGATATACTCATTATCTTGCAGGATTCTGAAAGCTTCCTTTGATGCGGCAATATCTTTGAATACTCCGAGATCCCAAATATGCTGGCCGCATAATTCATGGTAAGAATACCCCAGTAACTGCAACAGGAACGGATTGACATCAACCACAGTGCCAGAGTCGGCATCGAGAATCAGAATTCCATCTTTGGCCGATTCAAAAAGTCGTCGGTAGCGTTTCTCGGAATCTTGCAGTTTTACCCCCAACTGTTTTTTCTCCTGCACTGAAACCTCATGAAACTCTATCTGCCGGCTCAATCCGAAATTGGCGATGTGAAGTTGGTTTTCGATGGTTGTGTCAGGCATCATGGTGCTCTCTTCTGAACTGTTTCCCATTTGAAATCTCCTGAATATATTCCCCCGCAGAGGAGCAACTATAGTGCCAGCAGTAATTGACGTCGGGGGCTTTACAAGAGTCTGTAATAACTACAGAAAAAGCTGGGGCGTATAGACAGGGATATAGAATTTTGAAATATAGCATAAAATGCCGTTATATATGGAGGCCCCGCCATATACTGAGGCCAGACGTTTGACTTACGAATCATTCCGCCGCACAACTTAGAACCAGTTAGATCAAAAAACCGGACACCATCCTGATCTTATATATAGGAGAATAAAATGGTTAATCCTGTCTGCTACAATCAATGTCGCATTACTATAATTAAGATATAAAGTGCAAGATCCAGCTTGCCACTGGAAATATATTAACCGCGTAATCGAACTCCTACCGAAGTTGGCAGACTTTGGAGGTTGCCTATCCACACTGATAGGAGCTTCCGATGTCCACCTTCAACAAAAACATCACCTCGTCCAAAGAAGCACCGACAGAGAAAGAACTTGCCGATAAAGAGATCTACAGAACCTGCCTGCATGAGGCCGCGCACGCGGTCGTATTTTCCCTGGCCGGGGTGAGTGTTGATTCGATCGAGTTAACCCCCAACATCAAGTCGCTGCTGGGCCTCTGTATAACTAATGAGGTGTTGAACTAAACCGCTGCGCGGTAACTTAAAACTAAACCAAAGATATCAAAACTGAGACATCTCTCCGGAGGTGCCTTTTTTGTCTCTACAATTGGTACGCTCTTTCCCATACCCTCTTCA
>Ga0118677_10002651_pt1 | contig 35554 bp, 29 predicted proteins | sample AliMusrvi5mmetaG_FD_86154 | JGI IMG/M metagenome (GOLD analysis project Ga0118677, IMG submission 86154)
GTATATATATCTAATATGATAAGTCAATACATATTTTCTTGTCTATCTTTATTTTTTTCTTTTTTTATTTTTGTCAATTCAAAGTTTATTTTATTATGTCTAAAAACTTGTTTTACCTTTTGAAATGCTTATCTTATGGCAAATTTTTTTAGATTTTTATGTAATCAAAAATGGTATTTACAAAAAACGCTACAAAAGGACATTCAGTAATGGTGGAGACTAAAAAGTTAGCAGGGTGAGATACTTGTTGCGGGACTCCATGTCTTCCAAGAGTTAAACATTGTTTGATGTTTATCCTTGTTATTATCAACACAATTATGATTGCATTCATCTTGTGTAATCAAACGAGAATGGAATCTGCAAAAGTAGGTGGAAGAGCAAACTACAACATGGTACAACAAATTTACAAATCTGCAACATTCAAAGCTCAGCAAAAACAACAGATTGAACAAGCATTGCAAATGTATCAAGGAGGAGGAACACAGCAAACACCTACAACTACGACTACCACTCAAACACCTACGACACAAACACCTACAGTAACTCCTGTTGCTCAATAGATTTATCTAATAACTATGTATTCTTATGACTCTAGAAAAAAAATATGAAAACATGAAGGTATTTATTATAGTACTTTTGATACTTAATGTTTTGCTTTGAGTGTACATCGCATTTTTCAAAAGAGATGCACTTTGGTTGGAAACATTGAAAGCTGGATGAACTGAAAATATGAAAATGGCACAACAATTATACAATTCTCCTGCATATATCCAACAACAAAAGTCTACCTTAGATCAAATTTTGTGAAGTATACAACAAGCTTGACAACAAGCAGCGAATACAACAGCTCCTACAACTGCACAACCAGAGGTTCAACCTACGGTAACACAATAATTTTATTTGGTAAATATTTGTTCGTATGACTACAGAAAAAAAATATGAAAATATGAAAGTGCTTTTTATAGTACTTATCATACTTAATGTCTTACTTTGAGTATACATCGCATTTTTCAAAAGAGATGCATATCGATTAGAGACGATGAAGGTCGGTGGAGCTGAAAATATGAAATTAGCTACACAATTGTACAACACAGATTCATATAAACAACAACAAAAATCTACACTTGATCAGATTCTAGGTTCTCTAGGTACAAAAGGCACCACAACAGCAAATGCTGGTACTACAACAGATACTACAACAGCAGATACTACACCAACAGATACTACACCAGCAGATACAACTACTCCTACACAAGGAGATGTAGCTAAATTTGCTGCCATTGAAAAAGATGGATATATCAAGGGTAACAAAAATGCTAGGATCACTATCATAGAATATTCTGATTTGATTTGTCCTTTCTGTAAGAGACATTACAATGCTCAGACTATTGAAAATCTTGTAGCAAAATATCCTAATGATGTAAATATGGAATTTAGAAATATGCCATTACCACAACTTCATCCTACTGCTCCTATCTGAGCTCAAGGTGTTGTATGTGCTGGTAAACTTTGATGAGTTGATAAATACTATGCATATATTGCAGAAGCATTTAAAGCAGAAGAATTTACAACAGATAGTGCAACCGCTATCGCAGTAGGTCTTGGTCTCAATAAAGCTAAATTTGCTAGCTGTCTTACTAGTCCAGAAACTATAGCAACCGTCAACGCTCAAGTGCAAGAAGGTCAATCATTCGGTGTCCAAGGTACTCCAGGCAATATCGTCGTAGATAACCAAAAAGGTACATTCACGTTGATTGCTGGTGCTTATCCTATCGAAACATTTGTAACTGAAGTGAATAAGATACTTGGGAAATAATGATAGTATCAAGACATAAGATTCAAAACATAAGATTCAAAACATAAGATTCAAAACATAAGATTCAAAACATAAGATTCAAAACATAAGATTCAAAACATAAGATTCAAAACATAAGATTCAAAACATAAGATTCAAAACTACTAGAGATTATATAGCGAAAAACGGTCGAGAGGCCGTTTTTTGTTGGAATAAAAAAAGCCGTTACATTCAACGGCTCAATCTTTGCTTTGGTTCCTTTTTTTCTTAATGTCCTCCCAAAAACGTTTCGGGTATCCAAAATCTAATCTCTTTTATTTTCGGACTCCTCCCCAAATCAGGCACAAATTCCAGTTTGGCAATTGGCGTCTCATCAAAACACAAATCCTTATATGCAGAAATAGTAACTGTTGCATGACACTTTAGTGGAGCATCTCCATATTTTTTATTACCATCCGATACTGTCCAATCCACCTGGTAGAAGGTAGAAATATCATTACCTTTTTTGATTATGGTATCCTTACCCCCGATGGTGGTATTTTGTTCCTCATCGAAACAAATATGGGTTTTCTTATCATCTGTCTTGAGAGAAATACGATATACACTATCTTTATTCGAATTCCATGTTATAGGGGTCAGGGTGATGATGAGGTGAAAAGAAGTTCCATCAGGGAAAAAGAGCTTTTGATTGAGAAGTTCTTTCCCACCATCCGTTGTCTTTTGTTTGGAGCTACAAGTCGATAAGAGCATACTAAGTACGCAAATCATCATAATAATTTTTGTTTTCATGTGTTTAAAGTGTTTTTGTTACTCAACATGAGTATTGAAATACAACAAAAAGTCAAGATTATTTTGTAGTTTAGATTTTTGTCCTATAACTAGATATTTACTGAATAAAATGGCTTACTTACTCGCTTTCTGCTTCTGGATTTCGTAGTGGAGCTCGTCGATATCCTTTTTGAGCTTATTCATCTCTTTCTTCTTGTCTCTGATGACTTCTGGATCTGCACCGCTTGCAGAAAGGCTTGGGATGAAGTTCCTGATAGATTGGAGCTGCTGCTCTTTGGCGCGTAAAGTTTCACGAAGATTCTCTTTCTTGTCAGCAGTAGTTTCCTCTTTTTGTGATGCTTTGATTCCTATAGTGATGTTTATGATATTTTCGGTCGTATATTTGTTGAGTTCTTTTTCGTTTTCGAGGTATTCAATCGATGAAGTATTGATCAGTTTTTGCATATTTTTTTCTTGTTTTCTGAGATATTGTAAAAAATCCAATGGTGCGAAAAAACAGATATCCACTTCATCATGTTTTGCATATTTATATTTTTGCTTCATTGCCAAAAATCTATCTATGATATCCATAAAGAGTTGTGTTTTATAATTTTTGCTGATGGTCGTAAATTGCTCTTCTATTTTCTGTGCTAAAATAGGTCAATCAAGTCACAATGTCTCTCGTATCTGTTGGCTTATGAATGGAATAAATGGATGCAAGAGTTTCAATATGCTTCATAAACATCGTAAGGTTACTTTATCCCCATTTTCTGTATCATGATATTTTTGTACTTCCAAATATTTATCGCAGAAATCTTCTTTGATCATTCTTATCATTTTGGTTTGTATTTCAGTAAGCATATCTTTTGTAAGCGCTTCTTCATACTCTTTTTGGAGTTCAGTAGTTTTGTAAATAATCCATAGTTCAAATTCACTCAATGCTGTTTTTCTTTTGTCTAAATATTTTTCCAATTGTTCAAAATCAGATATCTTTTTCGCTCATTTTTTTTCATAGATATGTTGGCTTACGAATCTCGATGCATTTCGGATCTTACCTATAAAATATTCATATTCTGAGATGACTTGGCTAGGATCTATTGCATAAAGTCTGGTACAATCTGTTCAGAAGTTTTTGATTGATTCTTTGTATGATTCTTTGCTTTTTTTCTTTATCGTTTCTTCTTTTTGGATATAACAAGTATCAAATAATGGTTTTTTTTGGATAGTATATCCTATGATGATGGTTTTGAGAAATTCAAGCATTTTATATTCACTGATGCACAATATCTTTTGCGGCTGTTTTTTGCTGTCATTGAATGCTTCCATCATCTTGATTAAAATCATTGCATGACCTAGTGTTTCTTCTATTTTTTCTTTTTGCTGGATAAGTCCTTCATCATTATGCACCAATGTGTCCATATCAAAGCTATAGAATCACTTTTTCTTGTTTGAAATTGCAACAGATTTTTCCAAAATTTTTGTCAATCATATGGAGAATTTTTCGAAATGAGTCATTCACTTTCACTTGCTTAAATCGATATTATTTTCAGCATGTTCCACTATTTTTTTTAATTCATTCAGTTCTTTGCTATATCCTCTTGGCAGTGTTTCACTGAATAATTCAATATAGGTATCAAGCGTATTTTGTTCTCCTGTACGGCTTTTACTCAATAATACATCGATACATTCTTCTATGCTAAAGCATTCTTTGAGACGTTTATCTACGATGAGATTGAATATGATAAGTGAGAGAACCGTGAATTTATTTTTGGATTTTTTTGCAGGCAGATTGAGAAGTTCGTTGTCAGATATAAAATATTTTTTCCCGTTTTTGCTTTTCCAGAGCGGCAAAGAATATCCTTTGGAATCTTCTTTGGTAACTGGTCGATAGTCTATCATTTGTATTGTGTTTGCAATAGTTTCTTCATAGTTCTGAGGGATGATGGTAATTTTTTTTTCTTGGATAGCTGTTTGAATGTTTTCAAGTTCCTTATCAATTTTGATAAACAATTGATCACAGAGGATAGGTAGAGCTTTTTCTTCTGTTTTTCTATGTATGGCTACTTCTGCTTCAATATATTTCGTGGATTCAAGATTGTGTATATCATCCATGTTTTTTACTATATTTTTAACAAATTCCTTTGCATTTTTGTCATAAAAGTCTCCTGCAGATTTTGTAAAACATCAGTTCTTGTTGATTGCGAATTTATCTTTGCTAAGTCCGTATTTTTGTGCAATGAGCAATGATTTTTTATCATGCGCCGGAGTAACTCTGATTATTCCTGTGCCTTTGGTCGAATCTACTGAGTCGTCAGCTATAATAGGGATTGTCTTATTGATAATCGGAATGATTACCTTATTTCCCACTAATTTCTTATATCTCTTATCATCAGGATGTACTGCAAGTGCTACATCAGCAAAGATGGTATCCGGCCGGAGTGTCGGTACAATCAACGAAATATTTTTTGTATCTACGAAATATCTGAGATTATACTGTTTTACCTGCATTTTCTTGTATTGCAGTTCATCAGTCCCGAGTGTCTTCTGCTCTTGAATGCTTCGGTAATTGATTGAACAATCTTCATAGATATATCCTTCTTGGACGAGCTGGACAAATAGATTCCTTACAAAATTCGTATTTCTTTCTGAGTAGACAACATTATCGGTATCAATACCAAAAAATATTCCTGCTTTGATAAGAAGGTTTTCGTAATTTTCTGTTTTGAGATTTTTTTCTTCTGTGTCGAAAATCGGCAGCAATTTCGCTTTGATTCATTTCATCATCTGATACATTACTATGATATCTTCTTTGATCAGTCCACTGATTGAATATAATGATGTATCCTTGGATATATTTATCGGTAACTGGGTTATGACCGTTTCTCGTTTTGTTGTCCCTTTTTTGGTCGAGAAAAGTTTTTGAAAATAATTTTTTTTGAGCAGTTCGGATTCTACAGAAAAATGATTATATTTTTTTTTGATATCGTTCATACCTAATTCAACTAACAACTAAAAATTAACAACTAATAATTTTGGAATATCCTTATTTAAAACTCAACTAACAACTAATAATTTTGGAATATTTTTTTTACAAACAACAATTGTTTTTAATACATTTGTTGTTAGTTATTCACTGTTCCCTGCTATGCGGGACTTCGCTTCGCTTGAGTTGTTAGTTGGTTCTAGAGAATCAGTAGAGTTTATAGATGGTATATGCGAACAGGCTTATAAAAATGATAAGCAAAATATTCTCTGCTGGACCTGTTTGTATTTTTTTTACGCTATCAATGTTGAGTGTAGTGCCATCCTTACAGACTCCTTCGACGAGATAATATGAATATCCTTCTTTTTTGGCCTGTGCATTGAATGGATATTCGAACATAGTACCTGTTGTTTCTCCTATTTTCTGCATCTTGGTTACCTCACTAGTTTCAAAATCCGATCTATAAATGACATATTTTTCTATATTATTGACTGCTTGCCATACGAGATAGTATTTGTCTCCTATTTTCTGACCGGTCAGTGTAATGCCAACGACCGTACAACTTGCTTGTGCTCATATTGTTGCTTGCGTAATCTCTGATGGAGTACCTATAGCATTACTAGCACTATCAAGTGGGGTTATTTGAAAATAATATGTGTCACCTATAGTGAGATTTTGTATGACAATTTCATTGGTTGGAACTGTAGTGGTAAGATTGAGATTGTTTTCGCTGGTTCCATAATCTATTTTATATTGGCTTGTCGTCCCTATGCTTTCTCGTGTTACGTTCAATTTTGTCTTGTCGATACTATCAGAATACAGTCTAATTTTCCCGATAGCATTCCCTGTTTCTACGACTACTGTTGCTACTCCTGTATAACTTTTGGTTTGTCAGAGTGTGATGAGATCTACATTTACTTGAAGATTTCCTTGCGTGTCCATAAGCACTTCTTTTGTGAAAATTCAAACACTTCATTTATCCATAGGAACTGATTTTCCGTCGCTCAGTTTCAATAATGCGGATGTCACACTATCACTGGTATCGATCGTAAAGGTGACTTTCTCTCCTTGTTTGACTGGTCATGAAGGCACTAATTGGATGCTATTGAATACGCCGTCGGTAATAGGTTGATAGGCGAAGGAAACAATTTCGGATTCACCAATCACTTCGTTGTTGGCATTCAGAATTTTTATTTGAAGAGTATTATCTCATTGGGTTATCCCGCTTACATAGGCACTGATATCTCCATTTGTAGTTGTTATTCCTTGTGATACGGAATTGTTATTGATGAATATTTCATAAGGAGCATTTGGTAATGATGGTGCTGCAGCTATAACGTTTTCAATATTATTTTTTTCTATTCCCCCAGGAACAGGTGAAATGAGTGTTATCGTTTCAGCAGCACTTGTATGTTCTGTTGTTCCCACAATTACTGTCTTTTCTCCTATGATGGTATCATTGACAATGTCAGACACTTTGATGGTAAACGTTCAGGCTTTTTTGATGGACAATCATTTGGAAAATAATTTAACGCCTTGGTCTTGTGGCAAGAACGTGTAGAGTCCATCGCTGGGAACCGTATAATCTGCAGTATCTACGATGCCTTCTATCTCGATAAAGACGTCTCCCTGATAATCTTGTACGATATCACCATTGGCTTTTACTGCTTTGATTGTGATATCTACAGGTTCATTTACATCAAATGAACTTGGCACGACTTCTACAATAAATGCATCAGGATTGGCTGCAAATACGTGATTTGCCACGAAACCTAGTCCGAGCATGCAGACTGTTAGTATACTTGCTATAAGTGGTGTGCGTGAAAATTTCATGCGATGATGATAGAGATAAATGTGTTTGTTGTATGTTATTTAGAATGTGAACTTATGTCGTTGAGTGATCAGATAGAAAGATTTTTTGTCTTGCCGTTTGCAAATTTTCCAACTGCTTCACTAAGCAAGATATCCCTTATTGCACCTGTAAATGGCAACAAAATTAAACTCTGATTTTTTTTGATATTTTTACTTGGTGTCGACGTAATAATAATATCATCTTTGTCTGGTTTGCTTTGTGTCCGATTGCCTTGTCCACTCAGATTGTTGGGATCTATCGTTACGGTGTCCTTATCAAAACTTATCGTGAAATCTACGCTCGCTGGCACTTCTCCTGTCTGCGACAAAAAAATATCTACATATCCACTATTGGTCTTGTAAGCGATATCTCGTCCTTTCTCTATGATGAAAGCTTTTTCTTGGAGTGAAAGCACGCTCGCAGTAAAGATATCCGGATTATTTACTACGTAAAAAATTCATGAAGATAAAATGGCAGCACCAAGCAGTGTTATACTGTTTCTCTTCATCATCAAGAATATTTTTTTTACTATCATAACTAAACGACTAAATTATTTAAAAACTAACTAACAACTAAGAATTAACAACTAATAATGATGGAAATTTCTTCTTATGGACTATTGTATTCCATAATGGTTTATGACATAATAATTTTTTTATTCAACACTCAAAATTAGCATATGTCATTGCTCTTTATGTAGTATGTTTTTGAGGAGGAAAATCAACTGTATTTATACTAGTATCAAGACATAAGTATCAAGTATTAAGACTTGTGACTGTATGCTGTAGGCTGGTGTTTGTATGTTATCTTATTTTAAGATATCAAAGTCGTCTCTTATGATGTTTAATGAAAAGTCTTCAAGACTCTCAAGTACCATATCGTATTCTGCCATATGTGGTTTAATGATTGCTTCGTATTGGCTGTTTCTTTCATCAAAGTTTTTCTTTATGTCTTCAGCACTTTTCTCATTGTCTGCCCTTGCTCTTTTTATTCTCCTGTCAATTTCCACTTCCTTTTTACATACCAAGAAAATACTTGCTGAGTTGTTTTTTTCTTTTTCTAAAAAGACAGTCCCCACACCCTCAACAATAGTCAATGTTGCGTCTCCATGTAGCAATATACATTCTTGTGATTTTTTAGCTTTTTTCGGCCAATGATAATAATTATTACCCTTTTCTATATTGTAAATGATGGCTTTTATGCTCTGCAAAAAGTAAGATGCTTCAAAAGATGTGGTGTATCTTCCTGTCTGTTCTTTCTTGTGAATGTCTTCCCAAGTTGTGATTGCACTATTCCTAAGTTTAGTGTCAACAACAAAATCATCCATCTCTAAAAAATTGACTTTCCCATATTTGGATGCTTCTTTTGAGATAAATTTACTCCGTTCTGTTTTCCCAGAGCCCCCATTTCCTGATATAAAAAGAAATTTTTTATTTGTGGAAACACAAAACTTAACTATTTTTTTTGCAATTATGGAAGCATCATAGCTTTTCATGTTATTAGGTTCACATTGTAAAATACTACAGCTCCACTGTATCTCTCCTACTCGGAATCTCGCAGACAAATCCAATCTCTTGTAACCTAGCTTCTATCGCTGTCTGAGCGTGGCCTTCGCCGTGGATGATGAAGGTTTTTTGTGGTGGTTTGGTAAATCATTTTGCTCGTCTCATAAGTTGGTCAGCGTCTGCATGGCCTGAGAAGCCGTGAATTGCTTGGATCTCTACATTGACTGGAATCTCTTCGCCCATCAGTTTTACTTTTTTTGCTCACTCTGAAATAATTCTTCCTAGTGTTCACTCGGCTTGATATCCTACAAATAGTAAGGTATTTCTCTTGTCGCTTAATCCGTGCTTGAGGTGATGAGTAATCCTTCCTGCGGTACACATGCCGTTTCCTGCGATGATGATACAAGGGTCGGCATAGCTATTTAACTTCATAGAATCTTCAACGCTCTGAGTACATTCCAATTCTGGAAAATCAAAAGGATGCGGATATTTTTTTGTCGCTTCTTCGTCGAATACTTCTGTATGCTTTTTAAATACTTCTGTCGCCTTGATAGACAAAGGACTGTCCAGAAATATTTTTTCATTAGGAAAATTTCACTCTTTGATGATGATATTGAAGAAATAGAGGAGTTCTTGAGTCCTTTCTACGGAGAAAGAGGGGATGAGGAGTTTGCCTCATTTTTTGAAGGTCTCTGTCGCATATTTGATCAATAATTCTTTTTTGCCTGCAGTGTCTTCATGAAGCCTGTCTCCATACGTCGATTCCATAAAAAGATAATCTGCATCTTGAATGAGTGTCGGATCTTGGACAATAGGAGTGTTTCGTTGTCCTATATCTCATGAAAATACGAACTTAGTTTTCTTCATTCATTCGGTGATGAAAAGTTCTATGCTCGCAGATCAGAGGATATGTCCTGCGTCTTGGAATCTAGCTTCGATGGTGTCTGTCAGTTTGAATGTTGTTCTATATTCTATGGGAGTAAATAATTTCATACACGCTTTTGCGTCATCCAAAGTATACATAGGTACTCTCGGTTCTTGATGTTCTCTTGCCCTTCTTTTATTTTCATCTTCGATATTTTTTTCTTGGATCATCGCACTATCTTCCAGGATGATTCAACAAATATCCATCGTCGCTGATGTCGTGTATATTTTTCCGGTGAAGCCTTGTTTATAGAGTTTAGGAATCAGTCCGCAGTGGTCGATGTGGCCATGAGTGAGCAGAAGGAAATCAATCGTTTTTGGATCAAAAAGGAATGGCTCATAATTCAGTCTCATGACTTCTTTTGGTCACTGGAACATCCCGCAGTCCACGAGAAATTTTGTAGTCCCCGTCTCGATGAAATAGCACGATCCGGTTACGATTTTTGCTGCTCAACAGAAAGTAAGTTTCATTTTTTTTTATTTATAAGATAAATATTTGTCTTGCGGTACATATTTATATTATCAATATGTATCTATATCATAGCAAATCATTATATATTATCCAGTAAAAGTTGATCTAGATAATTATCAAAAAAGAGGACAATCTCTGTCCTCCTCTTTTTTTTTAGATTACCGTTTTTTCCATGTATCTCTTATTTTCAGCTTTTTTTGCTTGTTTTTACGGTAACTGTCTTTTTTATCTTTCCTTCTAGTTGCATCAAGATTTTTTTGTCAGCCATAAGTGTTTTTTTAACAGCATTTTCTGTAGTTTTAGCTTCTTTCAATGCAGATTTTGCAGCAGTCAATGTAGCTAAATCTCATGCCTTGTCTGCTTTTGCTGCTTTTGTATATGATTTTTTTGCATCTACAACAGCTTTTTGTGCTGTCTTTGTATTATTTTTTGCTGTTGCTAATGCTGCTTTGTCAGCTGCCACAGTAGCTTTTGCTCCTGTAATATCTAGTGTCGGAGTTGTAGCAGTAGTGGTAACTGCTGGAGTTGTAGTAGGAATAGTTGTTCCTGTGTTGTCTGCAAATGCAAATACTGTTAGACTTGCTCACATGGCAATAGTTCCTAAAGCCAATACTTTTGAAAGTTTCATGGTCCGTTTGTTTTAAAATATAAAAGTTTTGATTTGGACGAATGGGACTATACTCAGTAAGCGTCAAGATTTCGTCAAAATTTATGACTATTTTTCGTCAATTTTTTGATGATCTGTATCTGTGAAAACTATTTTTATTCTGGTGCCTTTTCATTCATTCGATTGGATATCGATTTTTCGCGTGTATTCTTGGATTATCTTATATACAATGGATAATCATAATCCTATTCCTTCATAATTGATCTTTGTAGCTTGTCTTTCCCTGATGAATCTTTCACCCAATCTTGAAATGAATGTTTTACTCATTCCTATTCCGGTATCTTGGATAGAAAATATTCCTTTATGGAGCGAGATTGTGATATTTCATCATTGAGGAGTATATTTTATGGCATTATCAATCAGATTGGAAAAAAGTTTATGTATATGCATCTCTGATGCTGAAATTATAGTTTCATCATCAAGGGTAATAGATACTCTGATTTTTTTCTTTTTGATTGCTTCTTTATATCATTTTATAATAGTGTGAATCTCTTTTGATAATTGTATCTTCTGATTGGTATATCACTGATGTTTCCCTCTAGTAAGAAATAAGAGTTCGTCAGTTATTTTTTGTAATTTATTATTGAGTAGCTGTATGATGTCTAACTTCTCTTGCTGTTGCGTAGTAAGATCAGTGGTTTTCAAAAGTTCTATCGAAGAACTTATTCACATGAGCGGTGTCCTCAATTCATGGCTCGCATCTTGTAAAAATTCTTTTTCTTTCTGTACGGATTGCTGGGTATAATGGATGGCCGTATCAAATGCTTTGGTCAGGATTCCTATTTCAAAAAGCTGTCCGTCTTGGTAGAGTTTTTCAGCATTATCAGTCGTAAATCTATATCCGAGAAGATATTCAGCCAATTTCGAGATAGGCTTAAGAATGTTTCTGGAGAGAATAAGTGAAAGCGCTATGAGAATAAAGAGGAAAGTACTATTGATGATGATCAGGATAGTGGTATAATCAGTTCTCGTCTGTTCAAATTCATCCATTTTTTTTCCCAGAAACATATCTTTTCATTTGATGATATCTGTATAGAACCACACGTTTCAGTTTTTTCATGACATCCTATAAAATCATTTTTTCGTAAATGGGATATATAGTCCATGATAGTAAAAAGGCTTATCACTATCGTTGCTGAAGATCATAAATCATTCATTTGTCAGTGTTGGTATCTCTTCTTCAAGTGTACGATTTGTTCCGTCATTCTGTATTTCTGTCTGGAGAATCTGATATTGGTTAATGAGCGATGTCTTGATGTTTTTGGTATATTGGGAAGAAAAGAAAAAATATGATATGCTGCTCAATAGCCATACTGTCAGCAAGCTCATTAGCGAAAAAGCAAATGCTGTCTTATAGATAATACTATGATTCCATTTATTTTTCATCGCCATAGGTGTCGTCTTTGGTAAGGATAAATCACATTCATCTTACGGTTTTTATAAGTTTTTTTTTGAAAGGAGTATCAATCTTTTCGCGCAGCATCTGCATGTGTGACCTGACGACATCAGATCGGCGATCTTCATTTATTCATCGGATATTTTCCACCATTTCCTGTTTGGATACGACCTTTTCTTTATTCCTTACCAGGTATTCGAGTATTTGGAACTGTTTTTTGGTGAGATTAATTTTTTTCTCGGCTCTTATGACTTTTTTTGTTTGCAAGTTTATTACCAGGTCTTCAATAGATATTTCCTGAATATCTGTATTATTATATTGTGTTCTGCGTATGAGTGCATTCACTCTCGCAAGAATCTCTTTCAATGCAAATGGCTTGATGACATAATCATCAGCTCCGTTTTCCAATCATTTCACTTTGTCTTCGATACTATCTCTCGCAGTGAGCATGATGATCGGGATGTCTAATCCACTCTTCCTTAGTTCTTTGCATACCTGTAGTCAATCTTTTTTCGGCAACATGATATCCAAAATTATCAGATCGTATTTTTTCACTTTTGCCCGATGTTGTCATGTTTCTCCATCATCGCATATGTCGACAGTAAAAAAATTCTGTTCAAGATATTCTTTCACATTGTTCGCTATATATTTATCGTCCTCTACAAGCAAAATCTTCATAGAAATACATAGTATCTAAAAACTATAATGATGTTATCTCTCTATATATATTTATTGTCAAATTACCGTCAATTTTTTTTATCATCCATACTGGATAGATAGTAAAAAGTATGAATTATTTTCCAATTTTATAAGAGAAATCTAGTTTTATTCCTTTATCGTGCAATGGCAAAATGAATTCAATCCAGAAACCTCAATTGTGCTGAGACCATTCAATCAAATTTTTGTTCAAAAAAGGATCTTCAAATACTTCAAGCGGCATGACGAATCTTGGATCAAAGAACATTACTCTTGCTTTGTAGGCGTCTTCTATAAAAATCAGCACCTGACATGTAATCGTCCTTGGCAAGGTATCTTCATTCACATAACTGATCAGCTTCTTCTTTTTCATCTCAGCGATATCTTCTTGACTGAGCTCGTATCTTTCACAAGAAAAAATTATTTTTCCTGATATCTTTGATGATTCTGCATCGAATTGTGCGTTGATCTCCATGATGTACGGATGATGGAATAAAATGTATATTATCTTATTATTTCTGATTGGAAAAATTTTTCCTGAAACTCCGTCAATGCTTGTATCTCTTCATCACTGTAATCTATGCCTACAGGTGCAACAACTAATTTATCATCATCATCGTTAATTCTATGGATGATTGCAATGCAAACGCCTTCAAATGTTTCAATGGGTTCAGTTATGCCGAGTACATACGCATCTATTTCTTCTCCGTCAGGAGCGATTGTATTTGGTAGGAAACCGTAATTCACTTTATATTCCAAATCATGCTTAGGGTGTTTGCTTCCTAGTGGTCTATCTATTTTTACCGTAATGGTGGTGTTGAGAAACTTTGTTGCATAGTCCATGCTTTTTTTCTTGTATAGGTAAAACTATGTCTATCTGTATTTTCTTTTGAGGATTAGTTGTAGCAGTCCGATAATCAATGCTATAAAGTTACATAACATCAAAGGGACTGCATGGATGAGATAGCCATACGTCAATCGTAATCAGCAGTTTGCTATATAGAGTCGTACCATTCATCGTGAGACATCATTCATTTTTTTTGTTCTAAATGCTTTGATTATCTGTGGCAGCATTAGAAAAGTTCCTACAGCTGTAGCTAGATATCAGATTACGTCTGTTATTCCTGGCATGGTGATATAATTAATGATAAAAACTAATATTTTTTGATAGAGAAAATATATGTATGTGCATTGTGTTTTCAATGATTAAAAAAAAGCCAGAATTACTGGCTTATTATTTTATCACATATGAATTTCAAAACAATTTCTGTTATTTTACATGTGACAATAAATATTTTTCTGAATTTTGGACATTTCCCCTTTTTCTATACTCCCAAAATAACGATTCAGTTACCTCTTTTGCTTTAATAAAACAAGCCATGCTCAATGCTAGTAGTAATGTAACTAATGTTATTATTGATATACAGCCCAAATCATTTAGTAGCTTGATATTGCTATGTAGAATTGGTACCAATGTTATCGGTGTCAGAATATTGAGAAATAATATACTCCCAAAAATCACAAATAAGATTCTTTTGATTTTTAATTTTCTTGTAATCATTTTATACTCTCCTATTGTTAATTAGTATTTTTGTTTCTTATATATATAAGGTATATATTTTGTTTTAAAAGTCAATTTTATTTTCTTGAATTCTAATCCATAAATCAACTTTCGAAAAAGATATCTTTAAGGAGTATAATCGGATTGGAAGTCATTATCGTTGATTGTGAAGTGATTGATTATAGATGAGAGGTCAGATAAAAATTATATTCTGAAAGAGAAAAGTGTATCATCTTCATGTTTTTGGATGCCGCCCATTCTCTTATAAAACTCAACTGCAGCGGTATTAGATTTTTCTGTTGGTAGTCGAATTTCTTTGTATCATTCTTTTTTGCTGATTGATTTAAATTCGTCAAAGAGTTTCGTAGCTATTCCCATGCGGCGATATTTATTTGAAACCTCAATATCATAAAGTAACATCTCTTTACTTTCTTTATGCCAACTATCAAGTTGATATCAGAATACGAATCCCGCAATGTTCCCATCTATCGATGCAATAATGAGATAGTTGTGTGTGTCAGCGAGAATCTTTTGCATTCTTTCTTTGTTGACTTCGTCATTATAGAAAAGTTTTGCCGCGTTTATGGCTAATACGTAATCTTCTCATTTTAATTGCTTTAGTATAACTATTGGATTTTCCATAAACTATTTTTTAGAACCTAAAATGCCGTGTTTGTTTTATTTTATGCCAGATACTACAATCTCTCTTCCGATTCTCGTATATGATGTGATGTCTTTAAATCCTATTTTCCCCATTTCAGACAACGCTTCTTGCTCTTTCATTATGATGTTTGGGTGTCTGTCATCTTTCTCGTGTTGTATCGCTGTGTCGGATATTTTTTTGTCAGCCATCTTTCTCATATTTTCTATAGCTTTTTCTAATGATTTTTGTTCTTCATTTTTATCATCTGCTACGTATTTATCCATGTTTACAAATATCCCATTTGGCTTTAATATCCTATATATTTCATGTAAAAGGAGTGTTCTTTGGCTTCTTGTAAAGTTATGAATGGTCCATGAAGACGTTACACAATCAATGCTTAGTGAACCAATTTTTTTGATGTAATTGAAAATGTCTTCGATGATTTGGAGTAGCCTTTCATTATCGATATATTCAGATAGATTAGTTTTTAGTACATCTATCATTACTTTTTCTTTGTCTACTGCTATGATTTTTGTCTTGGTTGTTTCTGTTAGGATATATTTTGTTGTCTCTCCTGTTCCGCATCCAATTTCAAGAATCAACGTATCTGTATTGTCATTGATGTGGGTTCTTATAATTTCTGCAACTTCTTTTCTTAGTTTATAATGTTCTGGATAGGCTTTTAGGACTATATCGTAGTCGTTTGACATTGTTTTTGGATATATTTCTTTCTTCATGTTTTGGATCTATATGCTAAATATTTGCTACAGATACTGAGCCTTATTCGCATTGTGTTCTTCCAGTGTTCTTCCATAATGTATTTTACCTTCCATATCATGGAGATAATATAAGTAGTCAGATGCTTGCGGATGCAAGACGGCATTTATGCTTTCTCGTGTCGGGTTGGATATTGGTGTAGGCGGTAGGCCACGAACTGCTCTTGTGTTGTAGGTATTTGTTTTGTCTCAAATATTCCTTCCGATGACAGCAGGAGTACAGACGTCGTATGGAGTTTTGAGTCCGTAACACAGGGTGATGTCAGCGTCCAGGGCCATTCAGATGGATAGTCTTTTTAAAAATATGCCTGCGACGGTCGGCTTGTTTGTAATATTCCTTTCTTCTTTCTCCAGAATACTTGCGAGAATCATTACGTCATATGCACTATGTCATCATGGTGAAGAACTTGCTAATGTATTACCATATTTGCTTCGTACTTTAGTGTTGAAGTTTTCCAATTGTGCATATACTAATTGATCGATAATATTTTTTGTTTTATCTACATTATAGGTATCTGGATATAAGAAACCTTCTAGGCTTTTTAATGGAGAAACATTTAAGACGGTTTCATTCAAAAACATATATTTCGCTCCATACTTTGCGATGATGGTCGGATTAGTCACAAAACGAATATAGTCACCATCTGTGATATAGCCTTTTCTTGCTAATGCTTGGTCGATATCGTAGATGGATCGTCCTTCCAAAATCGTGAGACGAAGATACTCCTTGTCAGCTCATTTCAGGATTTTGTCCACGAATTCAGCTTTGCTATAATTTCCACTAAATTGATAACTGCCTGGTTCCAATTTCGAAAAATCTACGTCATGATTTCTGATATACAATTTCACGCGGAGCTTCTCTATCGGGCCGAGCTGATTCAAAATTTTGGAAGCGCTCTGTCCTTGGTCGATAGTTATTTTGGCGTTGAGCGTGATCCTTTTGGTGAAGAGGTAGATGAGCAGGATGATTAGGATGAGCAGGATCCGTCTTCAGATCTTAATTTTTTTCTTGGGTTGATTCATGATTTCATATACAAAAATAAACGTGGGTGATAATAACTATATTATTTATAAATTCAACGGGTTAACGAATTTAGAATTGAGAATCGAGAATTGAGAATACTTTTATTTATACTTATGTCTTGATACTTACTACTCATGTCTTGCTACTCATTTTTCCGAAATTACTCTTGAAAAAAAAAGATATTCCTCTATGCTATCGCTTCGCATTTTTTTATTTCATATATTGTATTATCATGTCTTTATTTGGAAGCAATGAGAAAAAGTATGTGTACTTTTTTGGAGAAACAAAAGGCCTCGGGAAGGAAATCCTAGGAGGAAAGGGGAAAAACTTGTCTGAAATGGTGGAAATGGGATTGCCTATTCCAAGCGGATTTACTATCACAACAGAAACATGTGATCTGTATTACAAGAGCAATAAAACCTACCCACAGATAGTACTCGATCAGATCGAAGAAAAACTTCAACAACTGGAAAAAGTCATGGGGAAAAATCTTGGTGATCCGACAGATCCATTATTAGTTTCTGTGAGATCCGGAGCGGCTGATTCTATGCCAGGGATGATGGATACTATTTTGAACTTAGGACTCAATGACGAGTCTGTCCAGTGATTGACTGAAAAAACTGGTAACCCAAGATTTGTACGAGATAGTTACAGAAGATTTTTGCAGATGTTCGGTGATGTAGTTATGGAAGTTCCTCACCATGATTTCGAGCATGCATTACAATCAGTCAAAGATGCAAAAGGCGTAAAATTAGACACGGAGCTCGATGTCGATGATCTGAAAAAAGTCGTTGTCTTGTACAAAGAAGCAATCCAAAAAGCTACCGGAAAACAATTTCCAAACAATCCAAGAGAGCAGTTACATATGGCTATTGATGCGGTATTCGGTTCTTGGAATAATGACAGAGCTATCGTCTACAGAAGAATCAATGATATCAAATGATTACTCGGTACTGCAGTAAATGTGCAAGCGATGGTCTTCTGAAATATGGGAGAAACCTCAGGTACGGGAGTATGTTTCACGAGAAATCCTTCTACGGGAGAAAATAAATTCTATGGAGAATTCCTCATGAACGCACAAGGAGAAGATGTGGTTGCAGGGATTAGAACTCCTATGGAGATACAAGAACTCGACAGAGTGATGCCTGATTGCTACAAACAGCTCGTAGAGATTTATCATGGACTAGAACAACATTATAGAGATATGCAAGATATGGAGTTTACAATCCAAGAAGGAAAACTCTACATCCTTCAAACAAGAAATGGTAAAAGGACTGCTGCAGCAGCCATCAAGATGGCAGTAGATATGGTCAAAGAGTGACTCATCAACGAAAAAGAAGCCGTGCTCAGAGTGAAACCAGAACAGCTTGATAGTTTGCTTCACAAGCAGATAGATCCAGCAGCGAAGACCAGTGCTGAATTACTCACCAAGTGACTTCCCGCTTCACCAGGAGCTGCAGTCGGACAAATTGTCTTCACTGCGCAAGCTGCTCATGATCGAGCTGAAGGCTGAAAAAAAGTCGTTCTCGTCAGGACAGAAACATCACCAGAAGATATTATCGGTATGATCGCTGCTCAAGGTATCCTTACCGCTAGAGGAGGGATGACCTCTCATGCTGCAGTAGTTGCAAGAGGTATGGGGAAGAGCTGTGTCGCAGGCGCAGGTGATATCGTTGTCAGTGAAAAAGATAAGACGCTGATCGTCAAAGGCAAGACCTTCCATGAAGGAGATATGATCACCTTGGACGGATCAACTGGAGAAGTTTTCGCATGAGGGTTGGCAGTGATCGACCCAGAATTGAGCGGAGATTTCGGTACATTGATGACGTGGGCGGACAACTTCAAAAAATTACTCGTCAGGACAAATGCAGATACACCGCACGATGCTGAAGTAGCGAGAAAATTCGGCGCGCAAGGTATCGGACTCTGTAGGACAGAGCATATGTTCTTCGCAGAAGACAGAATCAAAGCAGTGAGAGAGATGATCCTCGCTGATGACGTCGACGGAAGAAAGAAAGCGCTTGCAAAAATACTTCCTTTCCAAAAAGAAGACTTTATCTGAATCTTCAAGGCGATGGCCGGACTACCGGTCACGATCAGATACCTCGACCCACCATTACACGAATTCCTTCCTCAAGAAGAAAAAGATATCGTCGAATTATCCAAAGATATGTGAGTGGATTTAGAAGTGCTCAAGAAGAGAATCGAGTCGCTTCATGAATTCAATCCGATGCTCGGACATAGATGATGCAGATTGGTGATTACCTATCCAGAGATCGCAGAAATGCAGACGGAAGCTGTAATCGGTGCTGCATGTGAATTGAAAAAACAAGGCGTCGATGTGAAGCCAGAAATCATGATTCCATTAGTTGGTTTCAAAGCTGAATTTGATTTCAATGCAGAGATTGTCAGAAGAGTAGCCCAAGAGACTATGGACAAATATGGCATCACCCTCGAATACAAGCTCGGAACTATGATCGAAGTGCCTAGAGGAGCTATCACTGCTGACAAGGTCGCAGAGACTGCAGAATTCTTCTCCTTCTGAACCAATGATCTGACTCAGATGACGCTCGGATTCTCTAGGGACGATGCGGGCTCATTCATTAAGGAGTATGTGAACAAAAATATCTTTGAAAAAGATCCGTTCCAAACATTAGACACTGAGGGTGTTGGACAGCTCGTTCAGCTCGCAGTCAACAAATGAAGATCAACAAGGCCTGATATCAAATTATGAATCTGTGGAGAACATTGAGGAGATCCTGCATCTATTGCATTCTGTCATATGGTAGGATTGAACTATGTTAGCTGTTCACCATTCAGAGTGCCTATCGCTAGGTTAGCAGCTGCGCATGCAGCACTGAAATAGATATGAGTATCAAGTATTGAGTATCAAGATTGAGATTTACTATTAAAAGACTGTCTTCGGATGGTCTTTTTTGTAAATCATTCTCTTATGATATGGTTGATTCAACATGGTTCCCCGCTAAAGACGGGGCAGGCTTTTACGGCCAGGCGATAACCATATACACATCAGAAAAACATATAAAAAAAGCGCCTGGATGGAAATCGTCCCGGCGTTTTTGTGATGTGCTGATAATCTATTCTGACATAGTGATTTCAAATGAACCACCACCGGAATTACAAAATTTACCGCAGTTTTTTATTTGCCAACCCGCATTACGGAAGGCTTTGATAGTTTCTTTTATGGTAGCTTCTGAAAATCCATGTAGGCCGATTTCATGTCCTGTGAAGGTTTTTTTTGGATACCATTGTAGCGTATACCAATCTCCATTATTCGTGTGATGTTCTTTGTGGCAGAGCAATCGTATCTCTTTGATTTCTTCTTTTTGTATGATTATAAGTGCGCGCTTCATCTCTTGTGTAAGACATTCCACCGTATCGTTAATCTCCTTGGCAAGTTGTTTTATTGTCGCAGGTGTTGCTGCTTGTGTTTCCATGTTTTTTATATTTGTCTGTATATACAGATTCCTTTTGAAAATTCAATTGCTTAGATCTAATTAAAAAAAGCGCCAGAACAATCCCGGCGTTTTTGTGAAAACTATAATTTAATCTGATATGTTCTGATAATATCTTTGACTGAAAGGTTGTTGTGTAATGCGACTAGTTCTAATATGGATTTCCCTGTTCATGGCTTAAATTCTTTATGATGCGGTATAGTTATTCTTTTTGAGGAGTCTATTTGATACCTTTGATGACTCCCATTTTGAGCGACAAAAGTATATCAATATTCTTTGATAATCTCCATAACTGTTTTATACGTTAATGGCATGCATCTTGGAAAACAAGTTAAATTGAAAATTGGTTTTGGAGAAATCTAGCTGTTTCTTAGTATCCTGGTTGAGCTCTAATGCTTCATTGATATTGTACATCAGATCGTCAAAAGTATCACCCTCGGTGATGATTCATAATTTAGGTATGGTTGCAGTATATCCATGTTGTTTGTCGTATTGTATTTCGATATGCATGAGATATGAATTATAGAGATAAACTCATATATGGATATATACATATTTCTCTTCTGTTTTCAATGGAATGATATATCGGTGATTGAAGAGATTTGAAGATCTTTTATAACAAAAAAAGCGCCAGGATGGAAATCGTCCCGGCGTTTTTGTGAAAATAGAATTTTGAATTTATTTTTTGGGAGTGAATTCTAAATGGGAATATTGAGAATTCCATGTTCCTACTAAACGTATTTCCCAATCTTTCCTGAATTGTTTCATGGCAAGATTTATCGATCTTATGCTTATTCGTTTTCCTTGTTTATCAGGCCATCTGATGTTGTCACTATGACCTTCACCACCGATATTCAGTGGCTTATTCTCAGGATTGTTTTTCATCCGATAAATGAGTTGTTGGTTGATCTCTTTTATTACTTTATCACTATCTGATACTTTTTTCTTTGCTTGTTCGCAAACTTGTTCTGGGGTTAATGATTGTATGGGCATATATTTTTATTTTTAGTGAATATTATTATTCTCTTGGTAAAATCAATACCTATAAAAAAACTCCGCCCATATAACATGGGGGAGTGGAGAGAGGTCCTTCAGTTATTACCATTGTTTAACGATATCCTGGAGTGCTGTTATAGTCTCCTGGATTTTACTGATATGTTTATTCAGGAACTCTTCCCGTAATTTATTATCAAGTTCCTTGATCATCGCCTCATTTAGTGGAGATGTTGGATTTTCCCGTTGTTGATGGATGAACTTCAGCCTAATGGGATTGTCATAGAAATCTGTTCTGAAAAGTATTTTTGTCGGACTCACGGCTCCATACTCCACTTTTCTTGAAAACAGATTTTTTTTGCTGACTTCGGCTTTGTTCTGTACAAAGCTTTTGTGCTTCTCGGATTTCCAGATGTCCCTTCCGCATTGCTTGATATGGTTGTGCAGCGGGCCGAAGTGGATCATAACCTCTTCATTATCTTTGAATAAAGTTTTGATTTTATCCATCTTTTTGTGACATTTGTCCTGAAATTCTGCTACTACTACCAGTAGTCTCTCTGTTGCGTCAAATGCTTCCTTATGAAATTTATGCAGTTGGCTAACAGTATTGACGTCTGAGTCAAGTCTTTTCAGACTACCGTTTCCCGAGAGCAATCCTTTTAGGATTTTTTGTTCTGTTGATAGTTTTTTCTTTTTTTTCATAGTATGTTTTTTATATTTATTTTTTGGATTCTTAATATAAATATTTACTTATAAATGTCAAGGTATACTTTCTTGCACCCGGGTGCGAAATATGTACTGTATTTGCTATGTGAACGTATCTATGACAAAACTTCCTCATCGATGCAAAGGTCAGAAGCTATATCGCTGACAAGGTTTTGGCGTTGTATCATGAATGCTGATGTGAAGCGTTGATAGAGATAGGACCGGGGAAAGGCTCGATAACTAGGCTTATTTCGACTATATCGCCAAACTTTTTTGTAATCGAGAAAGACGACTCATTAGTGCAGAATTTAGAGTGCAGAGTGCAGAGTAATACAAAGCTACCAAATCTCTGAACCCTAAGCTCTAAACTCTGAACCCTAAGCTCTAAACTCTGAACTAATATACATATAATTCAATGAGATGTTCTCGATGTGGACGTGGCAGCTGTTCTGAAAGATAAAAAATTATATTCTTCACAGACCTTGGTCGTAGGGAATCTTCCTTACTACATAACATCTCCCATTCTCAGAAAATTCTTCGGATACCCCGCTAAAGACGGGACAGGCTCCCAACAAGAATTTGCCGGGGGAGTGTTTATGGTGCAAGATGAGGTAGGGCAGAAGCTGAGAAGTGATGCGAAGAAGAAATCATATTTACGATGGCTACTCAATTATGCATATGAGGTGAAGTATTTGAAATGAGTCCCGGCGAAGTGTTTTAAACCAGTACCGAAAGTAAAAAGCTGCCTCATTGAATTGAAAATTAAAAATTGAAAATTGCCCTTCCAGGATGAATCCCTACAGGATAAAAAAATTGAATGGGATAATCTTGTCGCATTCTTGGAGTTGTTTGCACCGTTTAGTAGGAAGACGTTGGGGGCGATTCAGACGATGCTTACTAAACGCTTCGCGAAAGATATTGAAGAAGGGTGAGGAAGATTGAGGAAAGGCAAGAAAGATTGAGGAAAGTTGGAAAATGGGTTCAGATATAGTATTCCTGAAACATTGCAGAAAAAGAGATTGGAGGAACTTGATCGGACTCAGATTCAACAAATTTTGAAATAATATTTTTGCTTGAATATACTATCAAACATATTACTATATCTTTAATTAAAAAATTAAAAGATTAAAAAATTAAAATATTGCCAATTAATCTTTTATATCATCCTTCAAAATATTTTTTTTGCTTTTGATTGAAGGATATATAGATTGCCAACACAATAATTCCTCATTATATTTCGTACTTATTTGGTTGGCAATCTATAATCTTCTAAATATTTTAATCTTTTAATCGTTGTTATGAGCGTACTTGTCTATAACGGAGAAAAATTCCAGAGGAGCAAAGTATGGTACTTGGTATTTTCTGTGGTTTTTGCTAGCGTATTTATCCTCTCTATCCTCAGCAATAATATCGTCTGAGCAGTATTGATTTTCTTTTTGTTAGGAGGATATTTCTATTATTCTACCATCAATAACCAAGTCATCACTATGACTACTGATACAAGTCAGCTTATCATAGGCAATAAAAACTATCCGCGAAATTCATTTACGTGATATGTGGTAGAGATTTATCCCAAAATACAACAGATAAAAAATATTGTTTTTCTGACAGCTAAATGACATATGATCTATACTTTCGATGATTCAATAGAACATATCAGAGTATTTCTTCTTGAACTTGATGGATATTTACCTATGCTTGGCGATTTTCATCAAACTTCAATAGAAAGGTTTTCGAGGAAGATGAAACTCTAACTTTAGTATCAAGACATGAGTATCAAGTATCAAGACATAAGTATCAAGTATCAAGACATGAGTATCAAAAGAAATATTCTTAATTCTTAATAAGCGTAGCTCTTAATTCTTAATGTAGTTATTGAGTATGGTCTCTTCACATAGATTAGTCATCAAAGACGCGGCACGGCAGTTGATTTCTAGGATAATCAGCGCTGTTTTTGGTTTTGCTACGACAAAAATCATGGCGTCATATCTTGGACCGTTGAGATATGGAGATTATAATTCTATCCTGAAATATTTTGCATTCTGGACAGCTTTGGCTGATCTTGGTCTCTATGTATTGGCAGTCAAAAGGCTCGGCGAACTCAAAGAAAAATATAAAAATGATCCAGAAAATACTGAATTGAAAGCAGAGTATGGAAAGTTCGTGGCGACTAGGATTGTGACTATGACCGTAATCTATTTGGTTGCAATAGGTATAGCGTATCTTATTCCTAGTTATAGGGCTAATCCATATTATCTCTGGTGATTGCCTTTGGGACTTTTCTTTTCTGCAAGCTTTATGTTCGCTGGCATCCAACAATTGCCATTGCAGATTTTTTGGAAAATGGAGAAACTGAGCGTCGCTCTTATTACTGCCAGATTGACGCAGTTGGCTATACTCGTGCCTGTGGTGTATCTGTTTTTTAAACATATAAATTTTGTCGCTACTCCTACGGGCATATCTGTGATAGCTTTTTGTCTGATAATGTTTTCTGTCGTGTGAAGCAGTTTGGGACAGAATATCGAGATTTCCATTAGATCTAGAAGGTATTTGCCGCTCAAAGTTATCTGGGATCGAAAATTCATACGAAATACCATCAAAAAAAATCGGAATTACGGAGTATCATATTATTTCAGCAGTTTCCATACCTTGTTGCCGTTGCTGTTTTTGACATGGTTTTATCCGACCGTTTCGGGCAAGGATTATTCATGATTACGGTGACTTTCGCTTGGATTGATAGAGATACTTTTGATCATCCCTTCTGCACTTGGAAACAGCTTATTGCATAAAATATCTATCTACAAAGATAGGCACAAGTTGCAAAGTTTAGGAAGTTTAATGAATCTTATGATCCGAATAGGATGAATTTTTGCTATAAATTTCCGGATATTCGCCAAAATGATTATTCTTGTCTGTTCAGATAAAAGTTTTTTATGAAGCTATGATTCTATAATGCATCGATGATCCGACCAGTTGATGCCACTTTTGTGAATTGTCTTGCTGCTTAGTTTCGTCAAACAGGTGTATAATTATATCTTTGTATCTACAGGCAAACAAAATGTTTTGCTTGGAGTAAATGGTATAGGTGTTTTGATTTGAATATTATTATGATTGTATCTTATACCAAATCGGTCATTTACGCTTGGACGATGACTTTTTGGTGCGATAATCACTCAATTGATCATGGAATTTATCTTTATGTCGTTGGCGATTCGGGTCGGATTCCGTAAATCTGTCGCTCCTATCCTTTCCAAAAAGATATTATTAAAGATTTTTCTGATTCTTGCTTGTTTTTCTGCTGTATGATGGACGATCACTACTCATATACATATGACCTATCTTTCTTTCTTTATCATAGCTATTGTCCTTAATGGATCGGTAGCGCTAATTTCTCTTCCATTACTCAAAAAGATTGGTCGTGGTCTGACCGTAGAAGCTGATGTCTATTCTCCTATATAATGATATGTCCTATATTATCCTTTAGTTTTTTTAGTAGGTTTGCTAGCAGGTTTAGTAGGAACTTTAGTAACAGTTTTTTCTATTTTAGCAACAGGTTTAACAGGAACTTTAGCAACAGGTTTTTCTGTCTTAATAACCGGTCTAACAGGTGCAATAGATTTAACAGCTATTTTTTTTTCTTTAATAACTGTAGGTTCTACCATAGATAATGATATTTTCCTTTTTCCATCTTCTCCTAAGTTATTGTCATCTATGGATACTTCTATCAATTCTCCAGAGGTATATTTTTTCAATTTTTCTTTGTCTTCAACTCTGACTCTTCCATAAATTACCTTTTCTTTGTCTGTCTCTCTATTGAGTGTTACAAATGCTATTTTACCTGAAATATTGTTGATCATACCCTTGTATGTTTTTCATTTTTTGAAATATCCAGGATCATCTGTGTTTGTTAATGTAGCTAGATTGTCTAGTTTTTCTTTTTCTGTTTTCTGTAGTATTTTTGCTTTTTCTTCTTCTTTTTGTATTTGTTCACTTCTATATTTTAGAATAGCTTCTTTTACTATTTTTTCAGTACTTTCATATACTCATTCTTTTATTGTCGCTCCTGTCTTTTCGTCTATTTCTGGTTCTTGTTTTTTTACCCTTCAAAATTCAAAGATATCAAGAATCTTTTTTAAATCTTCCAATTTGATATTATGAATATTGAGAAAGTAATCATTCGTAGAAAATCCAGAGATTTTTGGAGGAAGGAGCTTATTACTATACATATATAGATCTCAGGATTCAAATATGCTGAAATATCCCGTATCTGTTTCTGCTGATATTTTTTGTCCTCCGGCGAAATCTCTGCCTGTTGCAAAAACAAATGTTTCATCATTAAATTTTCCCATTTGTCATTTGTTTAGTTGAATTCATCGTTGTTTCAATAATCTCTCTCTTTCTTCCGCTTTCATGGCGGATATGCTACTATCGATGCCAAGTCTTTTCAAATCATTATCTGTCAATACTTCAAATCCTGTACGACCTGGATTTTCAAAATATTCATAAATTTTGTCTATGTCTATTTTACGATGTAATCCAAATAACGTTCTATGCTTCATTTCATCAGCTCATGAAAATTGGTAATCTAGACTATCTGTCTTATCAACGAAGTCGACAAATCTCTTTAATTGATCTTTATATCTTGGATTCAAAACTCCGAGTTCGTTGAGTTGATCATAGAATATATGTGTACTTGACGATGGTTTATCAGATTGGATAATATCTTTTTCTCCTTTGAGAATACCATGTTCATCGGCGATTGCTAATGCATTAAATAATGATTTATATGGTTTTCCCTTGTGATTTCATGTTGTATGGATATTTGTTTTAGGGATTACTTCTAATCCATTTCTCGTACCTCAAGAATCATATTGTAATCATTTTTCTCCTCTTTTTTCAGGAGGATTTACTGATATTTGGTTAAAATTTATTCTTTCTGTCTTTTTTGCTTGTCCTTTTTCGTTTTTGAAGTTTTCATTTATAAAAAACTTTGCTAATCTCAGCAGGAAAAGTCATGCTTCATTATCGATATCACGTCAGCCATGACTGGTGATTTCTTTGTTGAATACACGTTTTAATTTTTCATAGACTTCTTTCTTAAATTTCCATTTTGCCTCATTTGTAGTAGTCTCAACTTCTTTTTCATATGCTTTCCATTTTTTGCGGACGTCATCATTTCCCATGATCTGTTTGAGTATTTCTCTTTTCCCTTGGCTTCCAAAATGTTTTTTCCATATCTTATGTTCAAATTTTTCTTGTACTCGTTCTTTAAACTCTTTTTTATATCATGTGGCTTTGCTATTTCTCTGATCAACCAAATATTGCAAAGCATTTGAAATCTCTTTTGCTGTTTCATGTTTTAGCCTTTCTTCTGGTGTAAGGTCAAGAATCCATTCTTTTAAGTCTTCCATAGTATTGAATCTACTTTTGTTTACTGGTCATCTTACCAATGGTATTACTCTTCTTTCTTTTGGTTGTTCTTTAGGTGTTGTTTGTTGTGTATTAGGTGTTTTGTTGTTCATTCTTTTTCTTTAAAAAATAAATCATATATCCAAGTATATCCAGAAATGCAAAAAAAAGCAAATTTTAATGCTAGTAGAAAGTAGAAAGTAAAAAGTAGAAAGTAGAAGGTGAAAGGTAGAAGATAGAAAAAAATAATTGATTCATTATTGTTCTAATGTCTTTAGAGTGTGATTATTTGCAATTTTGTGGGGTTGTGGATATAATTGAGATGCAATGAAAACTTGAATATTTTTTGCAGATCACCAACCAAATAAATCTGAAACATACTGAAGAATTATTGGATTGGTAATCTATATATGTTTCAATCAAAAACATGAATAATGTTTTTGAAGGAACATATAAAGGTTCTCATTACATCGAAATTATATATTCTTCAATTATAGTTTTCCAATTGAATTATTTATTCATTTTGGAAACTACGTATTGTTCAATCAAAATTGATAAACACTTTTGAAGAACAATATGAAAATAGAAAAATTTTTTAAAGGAGAATATATACTTAGAGGGTAATTTTATTTATTAGAAAGGTATACAGTATATGAAGGAACATCTTTCCAAATTTTTTATTCTGTTATTTCTTTGTCTTTTTGCTGTTGTCGGAAAGATAATTTTTGCGTGAAATGAAGCGCCTCAGATGGCACTTGGGATCAATAATACTATCGCACATGTGGTTTATCAACCAGCATATGCAAGCGGATTTTATACCAGTGGAAATGTCCTGGCGAGTATTACTGGTGTAGACATTACTGGTAATCTCAATTATACTATTACCGCTAATGGTACTTATAGTTTCCCGTATCTGCGAGGTACGTGATCATATGATTCGAATATGCCTTATTGACCAACAAATCTACGAAATCGTTTATCTATTACAGATACTATTACCTGGATTGATACCACTTTTCCTGTATATGAAATAAGTTTTGCTCCTGATGGGCATAGTATGATCATCAATTTCTCTGACAACTCTCCATGATTGCAAGTCGAATTTAATGGTTCTCTGTATACGTGAACATTCCCTATCACTATTTCTACACCAGGGACATATGTCTTTATCGTGACTGATGTTGCAGGGAATGCTCTTGGATTTTCTGTTACGGTGTTTATTCCTACGCCTCCATGATGATGAGGTGGTGGATGATGATGAGGGTGAGGCGGATGAGGTGGAACTATTGGTGGTATTATACAAGCTACTTGATGTACTTTGAGTGATCTTGTATGTATAAATCATGCATATATGCTTAAACCAGGCAGAGTCTGTACAATAGGTACTGAGTACACAACAAAGACATGTCAGATATCTACGGGAGAACAGCATCCTGCCCCAGGGACGGGAATGGGCAATCTTCCTTATGGATTGGAACTTACCAATGCATATCTACGAGCTCATGCATATAGCATCACTACTATGCCAACCATCCAGCAAGCTGATATGACCTGAAATATCATTAGAGAACATCTCGCTAAAATGATCTCAGAATTTGCTTTGCAATTCGTTGGTAGCAAACCTGATCGTAGCAAACAATGTATATTCTCTGATATGAATAACGAAACTCCTGAGATGCAGCGTTATGCTATCCTTTCTTGCCAACTTGGTCTGATGTGACTTGAGGAAGATTGAGTAACACCGAAACATACTTTTGATCCAGATTTATATGTCAATAGAGCTCAATTTTGAACTGTTCTTTCTAGGTTACTCTTTGGTGATGTTTATAATATCAAAGAACGTGATAAAAATCTTTTCCTTACGATTCGCAATGGTATCGTCAGTGTGGTTTCCAGAATTTTATGACAAGATCCTTCTTCTTATCTTGTTTTGCAACGATATTCCAAGCATTTGCAGGCACTCAAAGATCACGGTATTATGAATCAAATTGATAAACCGATGATGCTCGAGCTGAGATGATATGTGATGCTGATGCTCATGAGAGCAGAGGTAAATGGCACTGTTGCAGAAAGGGGAAACGTGGTTCTTACTTGATCTCTTCCATAACACCTGACCATAAAATTCAGTATTTTGGTCAAAAATAAGCTTAAATATTTGCAAAATTCGAGAAAATATGTATACTTAGATAGAACCGTCATTTATTATCTGTGATTTACTTGATGAAGACGATTTCTCACAAAAGCACTACACATATTATTCATGGGCTAATAGTCGTTATTGCCGGCATTTTTGGTATCTTGTATTTTTGAAATTCTTTTGCTTCTACAAATACTGATACCACCTTATGAATCGTTGCAGGGACGTTTAATTTTTTCAAAGATACGTGAACGACGATGGATATTTATTTCTCTCATGGTGCGAATACTGGTTCTAGCATCGATATCTGAAGTTATGCTGCTAGTCTCTCTGCAATTTCTGCTGCTTCCAGTCCAAACCATAGATTTACCGTCAGTGATATGTTAGGTTCCTCATTTGTCATTACGCTCCAAAGTTCAGCATTGACTGCTTCAGGAGTTACAAGCATCCCTGCGTCAGCAGTTACTTATACGGGTACCGACTGGTTAGGCACCGGAATGGCGTTGACCGCGACAGGCTCTCAGAATACACCGCTCAATACTCCAGTCACTTTTGTCGCGAGAGCAAATGCTTCAGGACTTTCCTTATACTCGCAAGAGATCACGCTCAAAGTGCAGGTCCCTGCAGCGCAAGCGCCTGCTTCTTATACAGGACAACTGACGTTTACGTATTAAAAAAAATTAAAAAATTAAAAGATTAAAAATTAAAAGATTGCCCTTACAGGATAAAAAAAATAGAAAGATTGAAGAATTGGAAATTGCCGTGGAAGAATCTCGGCATTTTTTTAAAAAAGAAAAAAGCTGGATCCGGACTGTGGTCAGCTTCATTTCTTAGACTATAGACTATAATTTTTTCTAGGAGGACTCCTTTTTGCGTGAAGAATTTTTTCATTTTGCTATAAGGGCGAGAATGATGACGATAAGGAGAATGATGGCCTCTGATCTATATTTTTCTCGTAAGGTCAGAGAGACATTTACGTCTATGAATTTTGCTCTGCGGATCACGATATTGAAATCTGTGGTTCAGGTATTGCTACTTCATTGTCCATAGTAGACGAGGCAACCATTGAAGATGCCGTGCATCCCCTTGGGATACTGTATGCTTGCGTGTTTGGTGATAGAACTTGTCGCCGGCAGAACTAACGATGAATCCATGCCTGTTACGTATTGTCCGAAATTTGTCTTCTGATCTTTATCCAGACATGCTCTGTTTTTTCGTTGGTCATTGGTGAAGGTGCCATCTACAAAATCTACCGAGATGGCGATGCTCTTATTATCATTATTAGTAAATTGGAGGCAGAGATCTTGCGTCTGTCCATCGTGGATCGAAAATGTTTTATTTTTTGCATCGGTATCGCAGAAAGAGACTTCTATACTCTGGACCGCACTTCCGGCCTGATTAAGCGCAGTGGTGCTTATCTGCGTAGTGACCTCTTTCATTCCGCTCGTCTGTGCACACGTGATGCTTCATAGGCATACGAACGAAAAGAGAGAAAGAAATAGAAATTTTTTCATGAAGTGCTTTTGTGGATAAAGTGATCAAAATTTTATATATTTTGAAACAAAGATTCTGCCTTATGGTGTCGGAGGAGTTGTGACGTTCACTTGAGGTTGAACAATGGGAGGAGTTGTAATTCAGGATGTCGGAAGATTTTCTCAGATGATTACAGAAGATGAGGTGGTTGTGGGTCAGGATGGTTGTATGTTTGGTCAGATAGTTACTGGTGTTTCTGGTGCTTGCGATTTCTTATTTTTTGTCGCTGCTCTGATGAGGAGAATAATGATGATGAGCAAGAGGAGTAATCATGCGATAGTGACGTAGATGATGATATTAAAAATAAAGATATGCGTCGTTTCGCTGAGGTGAGATGTCTGGATATTTACGCCAGAAAGTCCATCGATGAATGGAGTGAATGCTACCTGCATATCGACCTTGAGATCGTAATTTGGGATGCTATCAAGTTTCTGATTGATGATAAATTCTTCTCCTTTGAGGATGGTACGACTTTGTGAAAAGGTCTGTCTATACATGAGGATATTGGTTGCTGTGCCGGTAATGACCACATTTTCCTGCATGGAACCTACGTTTTTTATCGTTGTCTGGATGACATATTTATTGTCAGCAGGATCTTGGTAGATTCTGATCTTGGGATTGGAGGAAAGATTCGCTCCACTCGCACTACTAAAACTCTCCAAAATAATTCATCAGGTCATATTCTCTGGATGGCCTACAAGGACATCGATAAATTTTGCTTTGCGCATGAGGATGGTGAAATTGGTATTCCCACCTGTGCTTGATGGTCAAGAGCTGAGGATGCTGTAGGTCAGACATCCATGATATCGTCCATCGCTTCCTTGTGGATACTGCAAGAGGGCAGTCTCGGTCTTGTTTTCTCCTCCACTCAAGGTCACTGATTGCTCATAACCTGTCACGTATTGTCAGAAATTTTCTTTGCTGCTTTCATCGAGACATGCTCTATTTTGTCGTTGGTCATTGGTAAATGTCCCATCGATGAAATTCACTTTCACGATAAATGCGTGATCAGAAGTGTTGCTTAGGGTGTAGCAAATCCCTGTCTGTGTGTCAGTCTGTAAGGTATAGTGGAGGATGTTCCCTGTAGCATTACAGTAATCTAGCGAGATATTTTGAAGGTCGTCGGCGTGAACTGAAATGATTGATCCGGCTCACAATGCAAGAAAACTCGCAAATAAGAGGAGATATTTTTTCATGATGATCGATGTAAATAAAAAATATTCAAGAAAAATCTTGCTGAGAGTATAGGTATATGATGAGGATAATCAATAATTCTTTTTTACTAGTTAGGATACAGTGTGAAGGTTAAAGTGCCGGAATATGCTCCTCTATTTTGTAATCATGGAATCATCACTTGGATGGCTGGATGGACGCCGTATTTTCACGTAATTCCGGAGTTCGCTCCCGCATCTCTTCTGAGGAAGGTGAGTACGCCGGTACCAAATGATACGTAGGATCATCCGATAGATGACGTGACGTTCGCATTGCTCGCTCATGAAAGAGTGGCTATGCCACCTATGGTTTTGATCGCAATATTATGGTTGCTGATGATGTCTCCATGGCTATCTGATAAATTCCCCATAGATAATGTCGTGTAGTATCATTGGTCATTACCTATATAATCGGCTACGGAGAAATATTCATTCGTGCCCGTGAAGGGTTTCTCTATCGCTTGCGTAATGGCTGGAGTGGTGATACTTCCTAGGTCAAATGCTATCGGACTATCTATCAGATAGGTGAGCGCTAGCGTCGTGATGCTGAATGTTCATGATGTTATCCCTATCTGTATCGTTGAAGTAATAGTCGTCGAGGTCGAACTGCTTGATGTCAGTCAGATAGCGAAGGTATCTCCATCTTGTCCTGTGGTAGCAAGTCCGCTGACGGCAATGCTATTTTTGTAGAGCGTGCCTGCGCTTATACTTACATTCGTCGTGATGCCTGGACCATAGCCGGTGAGGGTGATGATATTCGACGTATAGAGTGCATTCAATGATGCTCCAGAATAGGAGACGACGACTGGATTAACCCGAGAGACTCTTGCAATGGTAGATCAGGTATTGCCTGCGAGATCGGAGAATGTGAATATGAAATTGCCGTTTCCCGTGAAGGTATGTCAGGTAAAGTTTATATTTGTAAGACTTTCAGAATATCAAGTGAGTGTAGCGATGACGTTTGAGTTCGTAGCTCAGGTAGGAGAATATGATACCGTCGCAGTGGGGGGTATCATGTCTATATTCCCTCGGGATACAGTGATATCTTTGGTATCGTTTTCATTGTCTTTGACCCTGATGGTGCAGCTATCGCTTCCGACTTGATTGGCGTTCGGTGTATAAGAAATAGTGCTTCCGATGACGCTACACGTACCTTTGGCTCATTGAGCAACGATTCCACTAAAGATGATCGCTCAGTTACCACATGCTCATTCGGTTACGTTGGATGAAATTTTCCAGTCTGCGGTTTGAGTCGTATTGCCTACATTCGCTTGTCAGGTAAAGTCATTTGCGGTCGGTGCTACGTCGGTGAAGATGTAAGTGGCGGTATGAGTAGTAATATTTTCAAATTGATCTCTGACTCGTCAGGTCTGTATCTGTGTTCCTGGTTGTTGCCCAGGTATCGTTACTCATGTTGTAGTTCACCAGGTAACTCCATCAAAACTATAAGGCGTACTATTCAGTCCAATTCCCGTATCAATAGCATTGCTGATGCTGAGGAGTCACGGAGAACATTCAGGTCCCGAAGCATTTGCAAAAGTGAAGGTCGGCCCTATATTATCAATACTAATTGTCCTTCCTGTACTGATGTTATTCCCAGCTAGATCGCTTGCATATCCTGTATAGCTATAAGTATTGTTTGCCACCACACCAGTTTGTGAAATTGTGAAATTCCATCTACCGGTATCGTATTTATTGAGATTGGAATAGTAGAGCGTAGATATTTCTCAGGCAGAGAGTGCGCGATTGTAGATACGAACTTCATCTATTTTTCCTTTGAAATTCTGACTCGTAGCATCTCTCCATGAACCTAGGTAGTAATTTCCGACCGGATTACCTCCTGCTGTTCCTGTCGTTAACAATGCCCCATTGAGATATAGACTACTACCAGATGGTGTCCTGATCAACGCAATATGATTCCATACTCCTGTCAGATATGCTCCTGTACGTGCACCACCAGAATATCGTCGAAGTACTGGTTGGTTTGTGCTTCCTACTTTGGATTCCAATTCAAATCAAGCTGGGCCTCCTATCAAGGTTTCATAGCCGTCTGCACCGAAACTATCTCTATAAAATCGGAATGAAATAGTATAATTAGCTGTAGGGGTCCAGGGAATTTGGATGGCTCAGTTGTTCCCATCGAAAGAATATGCTCCATTCCATCTTCCATTACCTGTTCGAGAGACTCATCCATAACCACTGGCATTATTTCCATATTGGGAAAAATCTTTGATCATGCCATCCGTTTCTCCAAATGCTGCCACCTTATCAAAGTTGTACATCAACAATAATCAAGAGTCGTAGATACTATAATCGGTGCCACTTCGTGATCGCTTGAACTGTGAAAGATTATTTTCTATGATATTGAGTTGTCCCGTAAATGAGAGTGTATTGATCCATGCATTATCTACAGGATTACTTCATGTGAAGGTTATCACGGGTGCTGTCGTGTCTACGATAAAATTCCATCATGAACTCCGAGATCAGGTATTCCCAGCGTTATCGTATGCAGCTATTCTTCGATAGTAGGTTCCATCCGAGAATCCGATCAGAGATATTCCTGTGGTAGATATATTTCCCGAAGTCACAAAACTAGAGAATCCTGAGTCCGTACTTACTTGGTAGAGATATCAACTAATTCATGATCATGTATCTATGCTTGCATTTCGGAGTAATGAGGTTGCTCATGTGGAAGATCGACTTCCACTATTTGGCGAGAGTAATGTTGGTATAGTAGGCACGATGGTATCTCGTCAGATGTTTCTTCCTGTGCTGACAACATTATTTACGAGATCGCTTACATATCCTGTATATCTGTAGGTAGTGTTTGCCACTATACCAGTCTGTAGGATCGTGAAATTCCATTTATTAGTATCGTATTTATTTAGATTGGAATAGTAGAGTGTAGAAATTTCTCATGAACTAAGTGCACGATTGTAGATACGGACTTCATCGATGAGCCCATCCATAATTGAAGTTCAATCAAGTCATCCTACCATAAGATAGTAATCTGAACTAAGCACTCTTC
>Ga0118677_10002652_pt1 | contig 35551 bp, 34 predicted proteins | sample AliMusrvi5mmetaG_FD_86154 | JGI IMG/M metagenome (GOLD analysis project Ga0118677, IMG submission 86154)
TGCACCAATGGCGATGCGGCCTCCTCGTTCCGGCTGCCGCGTTGGATACTAATCAACTTGGATCGGGTAACCAAGTTACTTTATGATAAACCACAGCAGCAGGCTGGGTGGAGCGCTAACGGTGAAATAACCTGCCGGCCGATGCGCTGCCCACCTTTTAAGAACGCGGCCATTTCCGGTCAGGTTTATTGACTGGTTAGCTTGGCAAAAGGTTAATGAATAATTCATTCTCCTCGTAGATTTTTGAATTTCTCTGACCAGATTCCACTTTTTTGCGACTGAGCCACTTCCTGTGCTTTAGTTAATTCCTTTAAAAACGATTCATAACTGGTATCAGGGATGAGTCTTCGCGGTGGATTTTCTTTAACCTCGGGTAAATTTGGATTCAATTTTCTGGCGTATTCTGCACCGGCTTCGATGTTTGCCCTGTCGCGTGTACCTTTTGAAAGTTTATCGAAATGTACAGCGTCAAGCATTACGCTACCAGGGAATACGCCATTTCTTACGAGCGAAAGGTTTAGGTTTTCCTCTCCGTCGACAGCCCAGATGTAGACAATAGGTCCCATTTTTGAGCCTTCGCTAATGATCGAAACTGGGACGGCCTTGGCGTTGGGATGATTACCCAACCACTTTGGAATCACAGCGTCTTCTTCACCTGAACTTATGGTGCGGAAAAATCCATTCCCCAGTAGGCAATATGTCGCCTTTTCACCTGCGCGCTGTGCGAAAAATTTTTTAAAAGTGAGCTCGCTTAGCGGGAAGGCGTCTTGACCAAAGGCCGTTCCGTGAAAAATAACTAAAACAACTTGAAAGATAAGCGTGATGTGTCTGAGCATACAGAGCCTTCCAATGCATTAAATTAACATGTTTGCTGTTTTGGCCGATGGGTGGAACGCTAACGGTGAAATAACCGGCTGGCCGAGAGCTTGCAGATTTAAGAACGCGGCTATTTCCAGTCCGGTTTATTGACTTGTTATGCTGTTAATTCTTCGAAAAAACAACTTGTTCTCTGGCAAAATATCTCCGGCCTAGCGAATAGGCGATGTTTTGATGCCTAGATTATATTGCCCCGGGTGTTATAATTAGTTTCAAGATCAAAATCTTACTCAAGGAGAAGTTGGGATGCTAGTACGTTTTTTCTTGAACGAACCAAATGGAAATGCTTGAGCTAATTTTCTCAATATGATGCCCAGGTTGGGCGAAAAGTATGATGTGGAAATTGAAATAATTTCTAAGCCAAGAGCTGATTACCAGACCGATGCATATTTTGACCTCGATCTGCCCGTAGCTCCAGCCATTATGGTAGATGGCGAGATCCTTATTGAAGGTGGTAATATGTCACAGCCTGAGGTTGAAGCCTGTATATGTCGACATTTAGGAATAACAGTTCCAGAATCACAAAAAGTTTAAATCTATGAAAGGAGGAAGATATGGTCAATATGATCCTTTTTCACAGTGGTAACCCTGCTTGAGTTACCTGTCAGAAGGCTACAGTTGTGGCCAATAAAATGAAGGAGATTTTTAAAGATAAACTGCAATTGCATATTCACAGAGCCGATTCGCCAGAAGCTATTCCCTATAATTTGAGAAGTTCGACCAACGTTTTTGTCAACGATGAGTTGGTTCCATTGGATGTGGCGACTTCTGAGACAGCGATGGAGAAATATTTAGCTACCATATTTTAATGGTAACTAACCTTAAAGGGCTCAGGCCTCTGGCACCAGTAAATATCAAGGGCTTACGCGATTATTCGTGTGAGTCCTTTTTCGTTTGGCATAATCAGCCTTTAACAAATCAAATTTCAGCCTGCAGAAAAGCACAAAATCTCAGGATATGCTGAGCATAACGGTGAAATAACCTGCCGGCTGAGGTGCTGCCCACCTTTTAAGAACGCGGCTATTTCCGGTCAGGTTTATTGACTGGTTGGGCAGTGATAGCATCTTAGCCAAGCCGAAGGGCACTTAGGCCTACTGCGCAAATGCTTGGGGAAACTGTAACCCAAGAGCCCGTCAAAAGCTGCCAAAACAAGCCAGCACGAGAAATAACTCAGCCGCGAATACAAGTTCCGCCGGGCATGATCCGGCATTTGCTTGTGAGTTCTGAATTCGCAAAAACTACTTGGTCTTTTTTGGCGCTGCCAAGTGGTACCTTGTGGCACTTCCGCAAAAGATACCTATATTTTAAGCGAATGCGACAATCACCTCAATAACGACTGTGTACAATTGGCATCAACGGATTTCTATACTTCGAAAACACATGAAAATAACAACGGTTAATGGGGTTATGTTTTCATGCCCTACCTATTTGGTGAGAGTGAAAGATGGCTGGCAAGTGCGGATGCCCGACGAGCCAACGCTACTCTTTAGCGATGGGGTATATGGGGGTACTGAAGAGTCCTTTGAGGAGGCGCTGCGGGTTCGTTCTTTGAAAGGCCCGATCACAGGGCTCTCTTACCCGCTAGCCGAGCGCGAAAGGAAGCATAAGAAAAGGCCTACAGGTATCCCAGGGGTATTTTTATGTGAGAAGTTCCCTAAAGGGAAAAATGTTACCGAATACCAATTACAGATACGCGTTCCTGGTATTCCAATACGCACGCTTTACGTTGGCACTACAAACACTTGGGAAAACCACTACCAGGAAAAACTCGCGGAAGCTAAAGGGTTGCGCGAGCAATTCGTACTACAACTCTTGCCGCAAAATTGAACCGGGTGCCCAGCCCAACGGTGAAATAACCTGCCGGCCGAGGTGCTGCCTACCTTTTAAGAACGCGGCTATTTCCGGTCAGGTTTATTGATTTGTTAGACATGTTTGATGACCAGCATTTCATTGCCACCTCGTTGAAATTCGTAAGGTACGCGTTTGATTTCTAAGCTAATGCCATGTCCCGAAAAATGTTCATTAATGAGCGGAAGGTGGGGTGATGAAGCACCTTCGAGTGTAAGTAACGGAAACACTCGTACCTCGCGAGATAAACGCAACATTTCTTGAAGCGCTTGAAGATGAAATTCTGCTGACAAGTGGGCGCTGTACAAAAACAAGAAATGAGAAGATAAGGCGATGTCGAATTTGCCACGTTCAAAAGGTAACGATGGTAATTCCCCTGAGACGTACCGACCTTCCTGTTTTCCTGCATCAAAGTCAGAGAGGAATGTTTCCATCGCTGACATACGAAGGCTTCCGAGTTGTTCTACTGATTGAATTTCTCCCCAAACGTAGTCGCTCTGGTTTTTGCGCAATTGTGCCATTACCGTTTCATACGTTTCGGAGATGCGCCCCCTGATCTGTTCTGCGTTAAAGGCATAGATAGGATCCACCGAGATGATATTTCCGCCACGTTCGGTCAGTGCGGAATTGAACGCCGCTGGACCGTCACCGCAACCAAGAATACGAAGCCCAAGATCGGCCTCAGTAAGGCCAAACATACGGACGTATTCATCATACGAACGTCCCCACGGTACAACTTTATCGAGTGTAAATCCCACGGATTACCCTTGTCTAACGGTGCGATAACCTGCCGGCCGAGAGACTAGCAGATTTTAAGAACGAGCTTATTTCCGGTCAGGTTTATTGATTTGTTAGGCCGTGTATTCATTTTTAGCCTCCTGAATTTTTACAAAGATTGCGTAACTCAGAGAAAAGCTCACTTAGGCTACCACGATAAAGCCAGATAATACCGCAAATGCCATAGAGCGCAAGAGATGCTGGGAAATTTGCCTCACGCATGGAAGCGAGAGCAGATGGGGCTTTGAAATACCAGTAGAATGCATAGCAACCATCCACGGAGAACCATGTGGCGAAAAGCATAGCTGGCCAATGACGCCACCGGCGTTCGAGGAGAACCCGCATGCTCCAAGGGGCTGTCAGGTAAGTAAAAATTGCCATGATGAAGCTGATGGGGATATCCCAATCGGGAGCGGGCGTGCAAAAAGAACCAAGGACAAGCAAAGTAATGCCAAGAAACAAAGTGGTAAGTTTCCAAGGGCGGATGTACTCAGGCAGGTCGTTAAAGAAAATCATACGCATAATATGAGATGCAAGGCTTAACGGTGAAATAACCTGCCGGCCGAGGAATTGCCCACCTTTTAAGAACGCGGCTATTTCCGGTCAGGTTTATTGACTGGTTAGCACATCGATAAAGAAATCGTGGCAACTAATGCTCCTTTATAGGTAACGATGCTGAAATATTTCCGCAAAGAGTTTCTGAACAAATCGAGGTCAATTTGATTTTTTTGAATTTTTTATGGCATCTTTTGCGATTCTGTCCCTTTCTTCCTCTACATACTTTACGAGAGCACCTGAATATAGAAACGATAGTAAACCGAGTAAGAACATTGTCATTTGAAAATATATAAATACAGGAATCTTATTATCTGAAATTAGCATCACTGCCAAGATTATGAGTGATGGAATTAGACCGATCACGATTAACAGCGAGACAATCAAAACAATTTTGTCTCCTTGGACTTGACCAGTTTTTAAATTATGACTGACTACTAACGCTTGAACAACTTTAATTAAAGCTTGTCCAAACAAAACTGCTGCTGCAAAAGACCATTCAGAAGATGAAATTATATTATAAAATGAACTTTCCTTATATATTTCTACTATTGAAATAACAATCAAAGGAACAAGAACGAAAAGGCTTTCTGCAAATGGGCCAACAATCAAGGAGATGATGTCATCATCTTCTTTTTTATTTGACACCTGCTTCTGTTCTGCTTCTCCCATCAATTTTCCTCCAATATTTTATCAGTCACAAAGTTAGGTTGAGGCTTTATGCAGACCGGTTTAGAAATATAAGTCTATAGGGTTATTGCCGTCTTGCTGGTGCCTAATAGTAGAGAGGCGGTGCTAACGGTGAAATAACCGGCTGGCCGAGGTTTTGCAGATTTTAGAACGCGGCTATTTCCAGTCCGGTTTATTGACTTGTTGGATTGTTTACGCTTGGTACAGCCACGAAGATGGACGAAAAAACTCCCCGAAGTGCAACCAAACTTGCCGAACCCGGAAACCAGAAAATGGCCCGACCGTAAAAAACAACAAGAAAGCAAGCCATACACTTGGCCAAAACCTCAAAAGCAACTCGGCTTCGAAATAGCTTGGAGCTACCGATCCGCCCCCTACCAGCCAAAACCAGCAAGAACCTCTGAGCTTGCCTCACCAAATATTTTGAAATGACGGATGAGCACAGGCTACCTTTTGTTTAACAGCAATTTTTTTGACGAAGCAAGAGATACGCACCGAATAATTTTACCCTGTATTTAGGCTCAGAACAGGGTGGTGCTACAAAGTAGCATAACTGAAAAAATGGATAACCCGCCAGGCCGGTAGAATAGGGGGGTAGCAGACTGCGACAAACTAGAAGTTGTTGGATCGTTGTGCCACAAATGTTTCAGCTACCACTAGGCTGGGAGAGAATCGCCGATCTCTCTCGCCTCCTTCAACAGCACGAATGGCAAAAAAACTGAATTGCCAAATCCAACGGCAGAAATAACCGGCTGGCCGAGAGCTTGCAGATTTCAGAACGCGGCTATTTCCAGTCCGGTTTATTGAATTGTTATATTGTATTCCTGCAAAAACGAACTTGCCAACACTACACTTTATCCTACCCAACACGCACAGCTTGTTCAAGCCGACACGCTACTTTTGATGTGGTGCCGGAAACTCTCTTGCAAACTCATGACGAGTACCTTCACGCAAATTCGTTGCGAACCCCAGGAAATACAGGCTTAGGCATGAGGGCGTGGTTTTAACGGCGTGGTTAAAAGTTTGCCGAGATTCAGCAGTCTAGAAAAACGGCCCTTGCCTCTGTGCAGGCTCATTGACTGAAAATGTACCAGATGAACGGGGTTGGTAGAAGCGAAACGCTGCTTGCCTCGCACGAACTCGCCGTAAAAGACAGCAAAAATAAAACAACATTACACCAGGACTGAAATATAACGGTGAAATAACCTGCCGGCCGAGAGACTTGCAGATTTTAAGAACGCGCTTATTTCCGGTCAGGTTTATTGACTTGTTGGGCCATGCAAGCTGTCCAATAGGTTATTTTCACATGTAAAATAGAATATTGATATTTGAGGGCACTTACCAAGCTTACACCTTCACGACTTTAGTACCCGCAATCAGATCATGTATGCACCGTTTGTTTTTCTGGAAAATAAAGAGGCTGTCGAGCACAGCAAAAATACCTCCAACTATAGGAATTTGGGTAATTAGCGAAGGTAGCACAAAGCGCAAACCAAAGACCTTTTCCAGTGTGAGAAGTTGTCCGCTCTCGTTACTAACAATTCGCGTTCCGACCAACTTCTTCCCAACTGTTTGGCCGTGCTTGGCAAGAAAATACCCGTTTACCAGAAGGGACACCACCATGGCGAAACAAAAAAAGAGCACTTGTTGCCCGATGCTCATTCCGTGCTTTTGGGTGATCTGTGCGAATACACCCGATATAACCATGACAGGTAGGATTATTGCCATGGTAATTAGACCATCAAGTAGTGAGCCGCCGAGTCTCTTCCATCGGCTAGCAAGCTCACTTATTTCATTTGTTTCATTCGACATTATCTTCCTCCTTTTCTATTTTTGGGTATTAGGACTGAGCTACTCAGCCCAACGGTGAAATAACCTGCCGGCCGAGAGGCTGCCCACCTTTTAAGAACGCGGCTATTTCCGGTCAGGTTTATTGACTTGTTGGGCATTCTTTCAAATTAGTGCGGATACACAAACTCTTCTGTAATACCTTTCGATTCCAGGTAATTAGCCAATTTTTTCTTCAAGGTTTGTGTGATATGCAACTTCACAAAAACTTTTTCATCATTTCGCATCTCGTAATCAGCCCAAACATCAGCAAGGTCATACCTGAAATCCATCTGAGCGATATAAGTGGGTTTTTGATTTTTCGCACGAATTTGATTTGTTTGTTTTTGTGGATGGAACATGATAGGGAAGGTTTTTTCTCCATTTAAGAAATCAGCCTCTGCCATCAAGTTTAATGTTTTTTCTAGTTTGTCTATCTGTAGAATTTTTCCTGTAGAGCTGCAATCGTATGCCCATATAGCACCATTAGTTACGCTAATTTCTCTTTTGACACCACGACCGTCAAATACTCCGAAATAAAGTGCAATTTCTTGAGATATGGTCCAGTCTATGAGAAACGTTCCCTTGTTGAAGTATATCGAATTATACTTTTCTGGATATTGCTGGCAATGCTTTAACAACTCATACCAGGGGTCAATGTCGTGACTTTTTTCTTTTACAAAAGCTTCTTGACTTGGTTTCCATATAGTACCAAATTTCATTAGAAGGAGTGATGCTATAACTCTGTGAAAAGAAACTTGATGCCTTATACTGTTTGGAAGGTCGCTGTAAACATTAATGCCAAAAATCCTTTTGATACTATCCCTTACAAAGGTTGAATCTAAAGGCCAGTCACTATTAGATTGACCTCTAAACAATATTAAATGATCTTCTTGTACGCAAGAGTTGGCAATATGATCGAGTTCTTTAAGTAAATTATCTACGGTTGTTGGCACCCACTCGCGGAGATCATGACTACAAGCTGTACTTTTTATTTTCGGGCCAATTTTTTTCATTATTCAGTCTATAGCACAACTCTTTAAAGAAATCGACTGAGCTGCCCAGCCCAACGGTGAAATAACCAGCTGGCCGAGGGCTTGCAGATTTTTAGAACGCAGCTATTTCCAGTCTGGTTTATTGACTTGTTGTATTGTTTTCCTTCAAAAACGATTTTGCAGATGCCATGCATTATACTACTTCAACACGCACAGCTTATTCAAGGCGACATGCTACTTTTGATGTGGTGCCGGAAACTCTCATGCAAGCTCATGACGGGCATCTACCCGCAATTCGTCGCGAACCCCAGGAAATACACGCTTAGGCATGAGGGTGTGGCTTAACAGCGTGGTGCAAAGTTTGCCGAAACCAGCCAGCCTAAAAACTACCCTTACCTCAACGCTGGCCCATTGACCGAGAATGCTGCCAAGTGAGTGGGCAGGTGAAGCTCACGACAGGTGCCTTTTACGAATATGTTGCGAACCCCAGGAAACACAGGCCTCGACAAAGGGTGATTTTCAATGATTCGTATACGCTCGCCATAAAAGACAGCAAAAAAAAACAGCATTACACCAGGACTGAAATACAACGGTGAAATAACCTGCCGGCCGAGGTGCTACCCCCCTTTAAGAACGCGGCTATTTCCGGTCAGGTTTATTGACTTGTTATGCCCTTATTTCGTCAACTGGCAGTAGTTGTCTGCCATGACGGACAGTAAGAATCGAAATTCGCATTTTCTCAATTCGATAAATTATTCTGTAATTACAATAGATAAGTTCTCTGAATTGACTGTTTCCAATTTCTGGAACAATTCTTCCGAGTTCAGGAGAGACCTCTAGCTGTTCAACTTTCGAAAAGATAGCTTTTACCCACTTTTCAGCAGCTGATGGCTTATCTCGAGCAATATATCCAGCTATTTCTGAAACTCTATCAAGGGACAGCGGGGACCATATTATGTTCATTTTGTGACTCGTTGTAAAACATGGTTCAACGCTTCAGTGTGTTTAAGGCCTTGCCCATTATCAATTTGCTGCAAAGAAGTTTGAACATCCATGAGAAGTTCTATCTTTTCTTGCATGGCTTCGAACTCGTTGGCGTCAACAAGAACGGCAACTCCTCTCCCGTGTTGGGTGATTATAAGAGGTCGTTTAGTATCTTGAATTTGCTTTATAAAGTTTGCTATACCAGTCCTAACCTCAGATAACGGTCTGATGTCTTCATTAACTTTTAGCCTTTGCATCTTGCACCTCATTAGTTTATATTTTGTACATTATAACGTACAGAATTATGATGATCAAGATGTTTCGAGAGGCATAACGGTGAAATAACCTGCCGGCCGAGAGATTATCAGATTTTAAAAACGCGCTTTCTTCCGGTCAGGTTTATTGACTTGTTGGAGTGTGTTTCATAGATCAATTTTACTATCATTTACAAAGAGATCCTTTTTCTCTTTTCCGTCTGGGAATACAGCGTCTGTGTAAACATCGGAATAACATTTGCAATTTTCTCCAGTTTGTTCATTGCATTGATATAAATATTTTTCTTTATCATATTTTCCTTGATACTCTAAAGATATATAATAAAATTTTAGATTATTATTTTTTACATAATTAATTATATTTTCCTCGTAGGCGTATCGTGTTGGTAAAAAATATGGGTAATTAGGTTCTTTTTGGAAAAATGATAATGAAAATCTGTAAAATATTTCGTTAAGTTGATCGTTTATATTACCATGAGCAACTATACTCTTTTTAGATACTGAATGACAACCTGGTTGCTTGTTATAATTATAGTCAATATAATTATTAAACTTCGACACCAATTGATTGCAAACATCATCTGCATCTCCATCGTATGCATATATAACCAAATATTTTGAATAGTTGCAGTATTCATTTGATGACATTTGCTCGAAAATTACCTTACCAAAAGGTTCTATGCTTAAATTGTTAAAATTATTTTTTGCGATTTTTGATAACACAACATTGTTATTTAATATAATTGATTTTTCTCTTTTGTCACTATTGTCAGGCTTTACATGATAATGTTTATATATTAAATATTGGGCGACAATTGAAATGTTTATTACTATAAATAGTATAAAAAATATTTTACATTTCTCTCGTCTAAAAAGAGCAATAGTAAAAAATATGACACTGATAAGTGTTGAAATGATTAATATTATTGCCCCAAGCATGCCTCCTCCCAGTTGGGAGTCCACGCTTTCTCTTGGATCATGGACAAGCATCATGTAGTTGCAAGCAATGTACCCAATTAGAAATATTAATATGGATAAAGTAAAAAATACTGGCTGCCTGAAATTATTCATATCATCATGTAATTTGTGTTGAGTAAAAATTATTCAGTCCAACGTCCCGCGATGAGCGGAGTGTGGCGATTTGTTTGCGGCGTGGCGCAGCCATGCCAGCAAGCAAATTGACGCAGTCCGCTCTATTGGCTTGTTAGGCGGAGCGCGGAGCGCTTCCGGCTGGCAAGTCAATAGAGCAGCGCTCATCGCGGGACGTTAGGTCGGAGCGCGCAGCGGTCCGACCTAACGGTGCGATAACCTGCCGGCCGAGGGGTTACCCACCTTTTAAGAACGCGGCTATTTCCGGTCAGGTTTATTGGCTTGTTAGGCCTTTTTTTATTTCCATAAGGGATCGCTGATACGGAGAGGCAATGCTCTGATAATCTCGCAATAAGCTTCTAATTCAGACTTCGGAGTTTTCCATACGTACTGTTGAAGTAAATCTGGAATTTCTCCTGTATTCCCAGCTGCGTCTGGAAGGGCAAGCGTAATAATAGCAAACCGATCACCTTTTTCGCGTTTCTGTTGCATGGCGTAATTGATCTCGGTCGCAAGATAGCCGGAATCTTGATAATTAGGAGTTACAAAGAAGACTGCGGCGCATGAATTTTGAAAACCTTTCAATAGGCTCCTTTCTAGTTCAGCTCCAGCAACCATTGCGTCCTCATCAAGCCATGTGTCAAAGCCGACGGACTCTAGCGCAGATTTAAAACGTCTAATCAACGGTTTGTCGATGCCTTTGTGGCTCAAAAATATCTTTTTTGGCAATTGTTCCCTCACGAATTCTGATGTTATAACAAATCGACCATAACTTCTTTCACTTGGCTTGTTAAATGCAATTTCGATATTTGTTTCGTGTTCAAGTTCTAGGGTGAGTTCACCTTCCAACCACGACTCGTTTTCGAAAGATGAAAAATAATGTTTGAATTTCTCGGTAAAAAACTTCCACCTTGGCTTTTCGTATTGCAACCAGTCAACTTGATTGGTTTTTAGGGTTTCAGAAATAATCTGTGTTGTTTCTCGTGGACTTGCTTTTCTATAAATTGGGAAGTTGATGGTGAGACCTTCCCTGCCGGCCGAGGTGTTACCCACCTTTTAAGAACGCGGCTATTCCCGGTCAGGTTTATTGACTGGTTGGGCTTCTTCAAAATATGTCGTCGTCATTGGCGATCGAAAGATTCCTGTCTACCCTTTGATTTTCTAAGGCTATTCCGCATTAAATAGTTTCACGATAGGCTGAATCGTATTCGGATTTGAATGGAAGGTGGCATAAACTGACTGAGCCGAAAGGTTAAAAGTTAAAGCGCTACCACCAGTGAAAGTTTTTTAAAATTTTAATTCCATAATGCAACCCGAACAATGAACATAAATATGCAGGTATACGCCCAATTACAAAATTTATTTTTTTAAGTCTAGTAAATGATTTTAACAGTGCTTCTGGGTTAAAAATGGAACGCAAAATTAACCAGAATATTAAGCCAGTAATACCCAAAATAAAAAACGCAGGCAATGTTCCGTTCTGTGGTGAATCTGTGGACATAATGCTAAGAAAAAGTCCCATCCATCCTAATGGAATAAGCGATATTAAAGCGATGCCACGAATTATTATATCTATATATCTAAGCATGATATTCATGTTGCAACGAATTTGTAGAAAATTCCTGTAAATTGGCATTCCTCTTGACCTAACATTTTGCGATTTTTTTAGACCGTTCCTGCAGCCCAACGGTGAAATAACCTGCCGGCCGAGAGATTGCCCACCTTTTAAGAACGCGGCTATTTCCGGTCAGGTTTATTGACTGGTTAGGCCGCACTTTCGGACTTTCCATATGATTTCCAGTCGAAACCCCAGGTACCTGAACCATCGACAAGAGACGAGACGGCCTCGAATAACGCCCACAATGTGATCTCGAACCTTGCCGTCGGGTCGTCAAAATCCTTAGCTCCCGTTGGAGCGCTTTGCACCCATGCTTCAATTCTGTCCGCAAGGCCCTCTTTATTCTCCACCAAGTTGTGTGCGATTGCATTGCGTAAGGTGTTGAGCTTCGAAATAGCCCTCCAGGTATCCACCATATGACCAGGAGGGAAGAATGCCTGGGCAAGTTGTATAGCTTGGTGGGCTTCCAACTTGGCGTTGGCCTCCTTTAGCGCTTGAGGATTCTGCAGCCGACGATCAATAAGAGCGCGGATCTGCTCTTCGATGAGTAAGTGCCCTTTCAAGAGAACTAACTCCGGGTCTTTCCCGTGAGGCAAGAGGCTCAAGAACCGTTGGAAGGCCTCAAGGTGGCGTGAAGTGAGTTCAGGCATGGCGCATAGTTCCATATGGCTTAACAGGGCAATAAGCAGAATCATGTCCGTCATATCACCCTTTGTAGATGGACGGTTTTTCCGCTTATTGTTATATTAATATTGAAATGTGGAAAATTTTCTAGTTAGCTGTCCGCTTATTGGATATTCCTTTGAAAATTTCCACATATCACGATATTATGTGACATAATATGGAAAGTCAAAAAAATAATACGATTAAATTCCATCCGAATTCCAGCCTTAAACTCATGGATCAGGTGCGCGAGGTGCTCCGGTATCATCATTATGCCTATCGCACTGAGCAGACCTATTGCCAGTGGATACTTCGCTACATCCATTATTTCGGCGGAAGGACCCATCCAAACAAGCTCGGGGCAAAGGATATCGAACGGTTTCTTTCCCATCTTGCAACAGCGGGCATGGTGTCTGCGTCCACCCAGCGGCAAGCTCTGAACGCGCTGGTTTTTCTCTATCGGGATGTTCTAGATGTGCCTCTTGCCGAGGAAATCGTCCCGATCCGCAGTAAACGCCAGCCGCGATCGCCGACTGTGCTCATCCAGGCAGAGGTCCAGATCTTACTCGCCACTATGACCGGTAAGCATGCCCTCATGGCGAAACTTCTTTATGGCGGCGGCCTGCGCCTGTTGGAGTGTATCCGTCTGCGTATTCAGGATATTGATTTCGGTCAGGGGCTTATCTTTATCCGGGGAGGGAAGGGCGGTAAGGACCGGACCACCATTTTGCCTATGAATTTGCAGGAAGAACTGCGGAAACAGGTTGAGGCGGTGAAGGCTCTGCACCATAAGGAGTTAGAGGAAGGGTTCGGCGCGGTCTACCTCCCGGAGGCTCTGGCCAGGAAATATCTGAATGCTGAACGGGAGACCGGCTGGCAATGGGTGTTTCCGGCAAAGGATCGTTCTCTTGATCCTCGTTCGGGCAGGGAGATGCGCCATCATGTGCTCGAATCCGGGCTGCAGAAAGCGGTAAAACGGGCTGCGGAACTGGCCGGGATCGATAAAAAGGTCGGCTGCCACGTTCTGCGGCACAGTTTCGCTACCCATATGCTGGAAAACGGTGTGAACATTCGGGTGCTCCAGGAACTCCTCGGGCATGCGGATGTAAAGACCACCGAGATCTATACCCATGTTATGGCTCGAGACATCCGCAAGCTGCAAAGCCCGCTGGACCGGCTTGTGGAACCCTAAACGGATTTGAAAGTGCCCATGGTCAGTTAGTTTGCGAGAGCGACCGATCTGTCATTGAGTGGTTGTGTTGGCCCCAAGTGACTGAGGTATTGATGCGTAACAGAACGTAACGAAATTTCGACCGAGAGGATATGCGGTCAGTGGAGAAAAAAGGACTCGTTGGAAAAATCCACGGAGTTCTCTGGTGTGTGTAGTCTGGAAAAGAAAAATCGATACTACCTGCCCCGAAAAGGGGGCGGGGCTCAACAGTTACGTTGACCGTACCCGTCGTTCATTATTTTTTTCGTTTGCCTATTCTATCAGGAGGAAGAAGAAAGACACCGAATGGCTGATTTTCAGCGCTTTAGGGCTTGGGCCTACGCATAAGAGGTCAGGTTTTTAATTGAATCTGTTGCCTGATTGGCTGTGAATTTATCCAGCAACTGCTGGAGAATGGAAAACTGGTCATTACTAGACTGAGCCTGATTTGTATTTGTTCCAGACTCTTTTTGTAGTGATTTCATCATGGTGTCCATCTCCGTCTTGCTGAGCGCACCATCCCCATCTTTATCATAGGTACTGATGGCATTTTTCGTGTCGATGGTCTGGCCGGTCATTGATGAAAAATCTTTTGCCCAGGTATCAAGCTCGGTCTGGCTCAAACCGCCGCTGCCATCGCTGTCGAGCTTCTTGAACATCTCATCGGGATTGGGCCTCGAATTCGCTGTCGATGCGGAATCTGTGGTTTGATTCAGCATATCGAGCAAGGCGGAAAGCTGGTCGCTACCAGAATTTGACGTCGAGGATGCAGTGGATGTTGCAGATGAACTCTGGGCCTGTTCAAGCATGTTCAGCAAGATCGACATCTGATCATCGTCACCTGAATTGGCTTGATACGCTTTCATCGCTTGTGCCCCTGAATTTGACGGTGTCCCAAGGGTCTGTTGCATCATAGTATCTGTTTCGTCTTGGCTGAGTTTCCCGTCACCGTTGGCATCATAGGTAGTCATCGCATCATCGACGTTCAGCGTCTTGCCTGTCATTTTTGACAGTTCCTTGGCCATGGCACTCAGCTCGGTCTTGTCAAGGCCTCCATTACTGTCGGTATCGAGTTCCTTGAACTTTTCGGCAGCTTTTGACTGCATGTTCTGCAACATAGCACTAATCGAACTACTGCTTATTCCACTTATACTGCTCATAAGCGGTTCCTCCATAAATTGCGCTCCTCTCCTGGCATCAAGGGGAGGAACAGGTTGATGTGTGGAGCTCACTTCTTCCCCCTCAGATCTCTATCGGCTGCTGCCGATAATTAATTCGATAACCTACCGTAAAATTATGTAAAGTTGTGCATGATGCCCGGATGCGAGCATGTCTGAATACAGCATTGAACGGCCAGGTGAGTCGGGATTCGGCTACGGTTACCAGCCGGAAGAAGGTAGGTATCGCTCTGTTTTTATAAGGGGTAAGTAGGATCAAGCTGATGTGCTCTCTCTGAGCCGTTGCACCTGAGGAGCTTTACACTTCTTTACTGTCAGAAAAAAACAGCTGTTGTACTATGAAGCCATTCGTAACTTCTACTTATTCCATGTGATGCAAATCCTGATTATCGATGACGATACCGAACTTTGCGACCTGTTGACCGAATATCTGGAACAGGAATGCTTTGAAATAACAGCGTGTCATGACGCGCAGAAGGGGTTGGCTGCCGCCCTTTCCGGCGCCTATTCCTTTGTTGTCCTTGATGTCATGCTGCCTGGTTTCAGCGGGTTTGACCTGTTACGGCAGGTGAGGCTTTCCTCCACTATCCCCGTTCTCATGTTGACCGCACGCGGTGATGAGATCGACCGGATTGTCGGTCTGGAGATGGGAGCCGACGATTATCTGCCCAAACCTTTCAACCCGCGCGAACTCGTCGCCCGAATCAAGGCTATCCAACGTCGTGGCGAAAGCAGCTTCAGCAACCTCCGTAACAGCAACCCCTCCCGGCTGGTGTTTGATGATATCATTCTTGATTTTGGAACAAGAACCGTATTGCAGGACACCATCGAGGTCCCGTTGACAGCAATGGAATTTTCTCTTCTGTCTGCCTTGGTTAATAAAATTGGCCAGGTAGTACACCGGGATGATCTGGCCAATGAGGTTCTCGGACGCAAGTTGGAAATGTTTGATCGAAGTATCGATGTCCATATCAGTAGCCTGCGCAAAAAACTCGGCCGCAATGTCAACGGAATCGAGCGGATAAAAACGGTGCGCAGCGTCGGTTACATGTATATTGCCACCTGAACCCTGGAATGAAAGGGCCCTGATTCATGCGTAGTATTTTTTTCAAATTCCTTCTCAGCTTTTCCCTGACCATCCTCCTGTCAGGGTTGATCAGTGGTCTGGTTATGTTTGCCAATACCCACCGTTCTGTCGAATCCTTTCGTCAAAATTTTATCAAGCAGTTGCATGCTAATGTTGCCCACTCCGTGGTTCTTCTGGGGCAAGCTGCCTATGTGATGCAACAACACCAGAGCGCTCAGGATTTCGAAAAGTATCTCGGGGAAATAAATGATTCGATGCGAACACGGATTTACCTCTGTATTGATGGCAAAATCATTCCACAGGATGCCTACCCTCAATCAATTGTTGAGAATCTGCCAGCTGCTGCTCGCCTGGATGATGCACCCTTTATTCAAGATACCGGCAAGGAGTTGATTGTTGTTCAGCGCCTTGTTGCACCAGATGGCAATCCATATATGGTTGTGGGCTTACATCAGCTCAAACCGCCGCATGATCCGGGCGGTGGGCCGCCTTTCCCTCACGGGCCTGGCCCAGGATTTTTGTCGCTAGAGATGGGAGGCGGGCCGCCCCCTCCTGGCAGGCACGACTCTGATCTCCCGCCGCCACCGGAACAGTGGGCTGGGTTTCGTTTTTTTATACACGGTCCGGAACTGCAAACCCTCGTTCTCCTGGTAGTGGCCGGAATCGTTTGCTTCAAACTGGCCAGATCGTTTAGTGCGCCTCTTGACCGGCTGCGCAGGACGAGCCGGGAGATTGCCGCCGGAAACCTGTCGGCCCGGGTTGGGGCTAGCCTGGGCAAGCCGGGCAACGAGATCGGTGATCTTGGCCGGGACTTTGACAATATGGCCGAGCGGATGGAGAGTTTGGTCAATGCGCAGAAACGGCTGCTGCTCGATATCTCCCATGAACTGCGTTCGCCGCTGACCCGGCTGAATCTTGCCCTGGAGCTTGCCCGGAAACGTTTTCAGGCGGAAGGTGATGGCTACCTTGAAAGAATTGCAAAGGAATCGGACCGGTTGAATGATTTGATCGGGCAATTACTGACATTGACCAGGATGGAGGGCTGCAAAATTATCAAGGAAACCGAGCTGGTTCGTCTTGATGAGCTGTTGTCGGCAATCGCTGAAGATATTGATTTTGAGACCAGCAGCATTGACAGGGGAGTGGAAATCTTGAGTATGGAACCCCTGTCTGTTGTTGGTTCCAGAGAACTGCTTCGGCAAGCCATCGAAAATATTGTCCGCAATGGCGCCTATTACACCCGGCCCGGCAGTCGGGTGCAGGTCTCTCTTTTTGCGGCTGTGGGTGATGATGCAGGGATTGGAACTGGTGCTGCCGTTATCCGTATCCGGGATTTTGGTTCCGGCGTGCCGGAAGAAAAATTGCCGCATATCATGGAGCCTTTTTTTCGGGTCGCAGAGGCCAGGGATCGTAACAGCGGCGGGACCGGAATCGGTTTGGCGATTGCACACCAGGCGGTGAAGCAGCACCGAGGCTGCATATCGTTTGCCAATGCCAGCGATCAAGAGGGCCTGATCGTTACCATCCAACTGCCGCTGCCCGGATAAGATGTCAGTGGGAAATCTGTTCTGCTGCAAAAAAATATCTTAAACAATTTGGTTCAGTTTTTAGCAAATCTGCTCAATCTTTCGTGCCCTTTTTCGTTACCCTCCGTTTGCTCCCGCTTCATGAAAATAATATCCTGCTTTTCCCCTCAGGCGCTGCACAGGTTTTCCTGTCGATTAATCCTGGCTCGATGGCCGTGGACCGTGGAGCGCCGGTTGCACAGAGAGGGATGAGAATATACAGTCGGCAGAGTTGCAGCCGCCGACGGAACGCGTTACCTTGAACGCGATGCTGTCACGATCCGCGTTGCAGCCTTTTTCAAATCGTCCCTCGAAGCGCCTTATGAAAAGCAAAAAAAATATTGTATTTTGCCTGGTCAGTTGTCTCACCCTGATCGCCTATACGACCCTGCCGATGCGGGCACTGGCCATGACTATTGGCGAAGAACGGAAGATCGGCGATCAGCTGCTCTATTCGGTGCGCAAAGAACTGCCTATACTCGATGAACCTGATATCAGCCAATATATCAGCAAACTGGGTGGCAAGGTCCTGGCAACCATCGGCCCGCAATATTTCGAGTATCGTTTCTTTGTGGTCAAGAGCAATCAGTTTAATGCCTTCGCTGCCCCGGCAGGTTTGGTCTTTTTTTACTCCGGTCTGATTGAAACTATGCGCTCCGAGGATGAACTCCTCAGTGTCCTGGCTCATGAAATCGGCCATGTGGTGAGCCGTCACATTGCGCAACGTCTTGACAAGGGTACCAAAGTCAGCGCCTTGTCGCTGCTGTTTGGGATCGCTGGCCTGGCCCTCGGTGTCCCGGGACTCTCGACGGGTTTGTTGGTCGGTTCCATGGCTACTGGTCAAGCAATCAATCTGCAGTACAGTCGTGAGGACGAGGAACAGGCCGACCGGCTCTCCTTTGGCTGGATGCAGCAGATGCAGCGCAACCCAGTAGCCATGGAAGAAATGCTCAAGGTAATGCGGCGTATTACTCGATACCGGATGGGGCCCGATACCCCCCAGTATCTCCTGACCCATCCCAATCCCGAGGCCAGGATGGGCTATGTTGAGACCTTGCTTGAACATGATGAAAAACAGAAAATCAAGGGGGCCTACGCCAAAACCGATAATTTTGATTTTCTTCGTTTTAAGTACCGGGTGATGATGCATTCTCTTGATCATGACAAGCTGCGGATGGACTGCGCCAGTATTCTGGCCTCGTCTCTTGATAAAGAGCAGCAAGCTCTGGCCAAGTATGGATTAGCCCTGCTGGAAAGTGACAGTCATAATGTTGATCAGGCCCTGCAGTATCTCGCGGCGGTACGGAAACAGTATCCAGACAAGGATATTCTTGAGATCGATCAGGCTGTCATTCTTATTGATGGCGGCAGGATGGAAGAGGCCCGGCAGCTGTTGGAAAAGGCCTTCAAGCGAGATCCGACCGATATGTACGGTGTTTATCAGCTGGCCAAGATGGAATTGATGCAGGGGAAAAGTACTAGGGCAGAGCAGCTTTTACAAAAAGTGGCGATGGTCATGCCCGAATATCCGCAGCTCTACTTCGACCTGGGACGTATAGAGGCGGACCGCGGCAAGGAGGGGGCCAGTATTTTTTATCTGGCCAAATATAACCTCTATCTGGGCCGCATGAAGATTGCCAAGCAGTATCTTACCCGGTCCGCAAAAGATATGAGCGTTCCGGAAAAGTACCGCAGTGAGGCTAAAAGCATTCTGGAGAAACTGAAAGAACTGGAGAAGGGCATATAATCTGCACTGATGTGCAGGCACATTATTCTTTCTTGTGCTTCCGCCAATTCTGATGGGTGATGCCGAATTTTTTGATTTTGTAATTCAAAGCCCTGGGGCTGATGCCCAGACAGCGGGCGGCGTTTTTCTGTACCCAGAGATTATCGTTCAGGGCCTTGAGGATCAGTTCTTTTTCATGGGTTTCCAGGGGTTCTGTTACCTGGATTAAGGGGTGTGTGGTCCGGCCAATCTCGGGAATGTGCAGAGATTGGATACTGATTCGGTCGCCGTCTTCAAGGATGACTGCCCGTTCGATGGTATTGGCCAGCTGTCTAATATTTCCCGGCCAATCGTAACCTTGAATCATAGCAAGAGCTTCGGTGCTGAATTCCTTGATGTTCCTTTTTTTTATAGATGCTGCAGCCTTTTCCAATAACCCTTGGGCAAGAGGAATAAGGCAGCGGGGCCGGTCTTTGAGCGGGGGAAGATGAACCGGTAAGACATTAATCCGGTAATAGAGGTCTTCCCGGAATTTCCCGGCAGCAATCTGCTCGGCTAAGTCTTTGTTGGTGGCAGCGATGAGGCGCACATCCACATGGATGGTTTTGTTGCCGCCCACCCGTTCAAAGGATTTCTCCTCCAGCACGCGCAGGAGTTTCGACTGGATTTCCAAGGAAATCTCACCGATTTCATCGAGAAAAATCGTGCCGCCGTCTGCCTGTTCGAAACGACCTATGCGCTGTTTGTCCGCGCCGGTGAACGAGCCCTTCTCGTGGCCGAAGAGCTCGGACTCCAGCAATGCTTCCGGGATGTTGGCGCAGTTGATTTTGATGAAAGGGTGGGCACGGCGGGGAGAATTGTAGTGGACAGTCCCTGAGAGGAAGCTTTTGCCCGTGCCGGTATTGCCGGTGAGGAGGATTGTTGCATCGGTGGCGGCAAATCTTTTCAGACTATTGATGATGGCCTTGAAATTGTCGCTCTCAGCGATGATCCGGTCGAAATTGTAGACGATATCCTGTTCTCTTCGCAGGTAAGCAAGTTCGTTATCCTGTTGTTTTTTTTGTAGGGCTTGGCGCACAATTCTCTTAATTGTCGCAGATGAACAAGGGTGTGTCAAAACATCATACGCTCCGGCACCGAGCATCTCATCAATCAATTCGACATTTTCTGCATCACAGGTGAGGATTAAAGGCGTTAGCGGTTTGTAATTGCTTATCTCTTCAAGAAGTTCGATATTTTTGTCGTTCCCCTGACAGATATTCACAAAGACGATATCGTATTGATTCTTGTTCAGTTCCTGCTGAAAGGTCTTCGCGCCGTCTTGAAAGGTAATATTTGTCGTAACAGACAAAGCCTTTTCGATTGTATGTCTACTCTCCGGGGGGTATTCGTAGGCGAGTACAGTCGTTCTTTTTTCGTGCATAATACGTCGGGCACCTGTGGATGAGTTTCGAATTTGTGTCTACAATATCTTTTTTGTAATTGTAAATCCTGTACAGGAAAAAAGCAAAGGGAAGTTCAATGGTTTTCCCAGGGGGCAGCATGCTGCAAACACCCACGGATTTGGAGTTATCAGCCGCTGATGTCTGGATGATGGAAAGGGCCCTGATCCAGGCCCGTATGGCCGGTGCTGCAGGGGAGGTGCCGGTAGGCGCGGTTGTTGTCGGGGCTGATGGAGTGATTCTAGCCGAGACGGGTAACACCTGCGTCGGCCGGAGTGATCCGTCGGGACATGCGGAAATGGTGGCAATCCGTACCGCTGCGCAGGCAATGAACAACTACCGGTTGCCGGGGGTAACCGTGTATGTAACACTTGAGCCCTGTGCCATGTGTGCGGCATTGATGGTGCACGCCAGGATCAGCCGGCTGGTCTTCGGTGCAATTGACCCTAAAAGTGGGGGGATTGTTTCCAAATATTGCATCGGTGGCGATGGCCTTCTCAATCACAGCTTTACCGTTACCGGCGGTGTCCTGGCGGAAGAATGCAGTCATCTGCTGCGGGAGTTTTTTCAAAACCGGCGTTAATTTTCTGTTGTAAAAAAGTGGCACTCAGGATAGATAAGGCTCCACGTTGGCGCGATGGTTAGTGCATCCGCTGTCGATCAAGACATCACGGAGAGGTGACCGAGTGGTTTAAGGTGCACGCCTGGAACGCGTGTGTACGAGAGTACCGTGAGTTCGAATCTCACCTTCTCCGCCATTTTTATAATTAAGTCCTTTATTTTTTAAGGGCTTTTTTTTTCTCTTTTTCTGGCCCCTCGTAAAATTCCACATCGGATTGCTTATTGGAATTCGCGGTACACTGTCCTTGAGATCGCCAGAGCCCCCAATTTTCATAACCCTAACTGCTGTTATCATTAATTTTGTTTTAGTTTGCGATGTTATACTGTTATCGGCAGAGGCAGGCTGAAGCTAGCTATTGGGTATACCAAGAGGATTCTTGCAAGGTCTATATAGCTACCGGCGACAACAGGCGACAAAAAAAGAAAATTAATGGGAAGCAAAACCAAGAGCAGTCAAGTCATACCCTTCCTTCAGTGAATATTTCCAACAGAGGGATTTTTCTACTGACTCATTGGGTGGCTGCAATGAATGCCATCATGAAGTTATGCGGCACACTTGCGTAGCCGCCGGGAGCACCCGTGACAGTTGCAGGAGACCAATGATCACCAATCAACGAATTACCATAATAATTGTTTTAATTATGAGTTTGGCTATTTCAAGTTGCGGTTCCGTGCAATTATCTGGTCCGCCAACACCGACCTCCTTGCCGACACAGGTTGTCCCTCTTTACAAGAACCCCAGCCAACCAATTGATGCTCGCATCGAAGATCTGCTTTCTCGCATGAGCCTGGACGAGAAAATTGGTCAGATGACGCAGGTTGAGAACAACAGTATTGCACCCGCAGATGTTACCAGATATGCCATCGGGTCTGTCATGACGGGTGGAGATGGGATCTCACCTACCAACTCCATTGTCGATTGGACAAAATTTGTAAAACGCTATCAAGATTCGGCCTTGCAAACTTCCTTGGCTATTCCTTTGATATATGGAGTCGATTCCGTGCATGGTTTTTCGCTGGTGGATGGCGCCACGGTTTTCCCGCACAATGTTGGCTTGGGCGCCACGCGTGACCCGGAACTAGTTCGTAAGATTGGTCAGATAACTGCAAAGGAAATGCGGGCAGCCGGTATTCCATGGGATTTTGCGCCAGTGGTCGCGGCGCCTCAGGATATCCGTTGGGGACGTACCTTTGAAGGATTTAGTGAAGATACCAAGTTGGTTGTCGAGCTCTCTTCGGCCTATACACAAGGTTTTCAGAATATTCCAGAAGGTTCCGGGGCTACACCCGGCCAAACCCTGTATGCGGGTGCAACTGCCAAACATTACATCGGTGATGGCGGCACGCAATTTGGCACCGCCAACATGAATATTATTAAACCTTACCTGCTTGATCAGGGTGATATGCGCGTTGACGAAGCAACTTTCCGTTCCTTGTTTCTACCTCCATACAAGACCGCGGTCGATGACGGTGTTCTGAGCGTGATGGTCTCCTATAGCAGTTGGAATGGCACGAAAATGCATGCTAATAAATATATGATCACAGACGTGCTCAAAGGCGAACTGGGTTTCAAGGGATTTGTCGTCTCTGACTGGGGTGGAATCGGTCAGATTGATCGCACTTACGAAAAAGCCGTCGTCACTGCCATCAATGCCGGGGTGGACATGAACATGGTTCCGCATAATTACAGTCGTTTCATTAAGGTGATGAAAAAAGCTGTTGCTGCGGGTGATATTTCTCAGGATCGCGTTGACGATGCCGTACGTCGTATCTTGCGGGCTAAATTCGCGCTTGGTCTTTTCGAAAAACCACATGGGGACCCAGCGTTGGCCGATACCGTCGGCTCATATGCACATCGTCAATTGGCACGTCAGGCGGTCCGCGAGTCGTTAGTCTTGCTCAACAATGACAATGCTGCCTTGCCGATTGCCAAAAATGTTCCCACGATCTTTGTTGCGGGGCGTGGCGCCAATAGTGTTGGCATGCAATGCGGCGGCTGGGTAATCACCTGGCAAGGAAAGGAAAAATTAAGTCTGGCAGGCAGCACCAGCATTCTGGCCGCTCTTCAGTCGAGCGTTTCGCCGAGCACTACAGTGAAGTACAATAAATCGGGAAAATTTGAAGGCACTGCCGATATCGGGATTGTCGTCGTCGGGGAATCGCCCTATGCTGAAGGAGCCGGCGATCAGAAGGATCTGAACCTTGCCAGTGAAGATATTAACGCGATCACCAACGCTCGTGCCTATGTCAACAAACTTATTGTTGTTCTTCTCTCCGGGCGCCCTATGGTCATCACCGATCAGTTCCAGGGTGCAGATGCATGGGTGGCTGCCTGGTTGCCAGGCGCTGAAGGGGCAGGGGTGACCGATGTACTTTTTGGTGATTACCCCTTCGTTGGCAAGCTGCCATACTCCTGGCCTCGCTCGAATGCTCAGTTGCCTATTAATAAAAACAATGTTGCCGGCAAGACCGGTTGTCAGGCGCCGCTCTTCCCCTTCGGCTTTGGCCTCGGTGAGGCGGGCAGTCAACCGATTCAATGGATAAACTGCCCGTGATCAAATGAAAAAATGTTGGGCAATCCCCGTTTCATAAATGTGGAATATTTTACGAATTAGAAAAACATCTTTTTTGTAAGAGATAAACAACACGTATGAGCCGTTCAACACTGCGTGCGCCTGGCCTGGTGGGATTCATAGCGTGAAAACGGTAATAAATTTGCAATTCAGGAACAGCCGGTGGCCTTCTTGCCAAAGCGAAAGATGAATCCGGCTATCGGTTCTATCTTCTGTCTGACAAAGTGTTTTTCCTTGACACTCTATATGTTTGCTGGTATTTGACTTGCGGATTTTGGCAGTATGCTTTATATATGTCATTCCTAAGTTACTAAAGAGTTGTAGGCGCGTAGCTCAGTGGGAGAGCGCTACCTTGACGTGGTAGATGTCGTCGGTTCGACCCCGTCCGTGCCTACCAATATTTATAAAGGCTAGGATGCAGAAGGTTTCTTCTGCTCATTAGCCTTTCCTTTTTGCGGGCACAATGGCAGAAATATCAGTTTCCTTACAAGACGGTGAAAGTAAGTCGTTTCCACAGGGGATCAGCGTGGCGGAAATGCTTAAGGAACTGGTTTCCGGCAAGCAACGCAAGCAGACCCTTGCTGTCAAATGCAACGGCAGGATGATCGATCTGTCAACACCGCTCACCGAAGACGCTCTTATTGAGCTGATCTTCGCACAGTCAGAGGCGGGGCAGGAGATTTTACGCCATTCCACCGCGCATATCATGGCCTTGGCTGTTAAGGAACTGTTCGGCGTACAGGTGAAGGTGGCTATTGGTCCGGCGATCGAAGACGGCTTTTATTACGATTTTGATCGGGAAAAGCCTTTTTCATCTGATGAGTTTGAACAGATCGAAAATAAGATGGCGGAAATTGTCAGCGCCCGTCTGCCGTTTATTCGTCAGGAGATGAGCAGGGAAGAGGCCATCCTTTTCTTTGAGAACCTTGGCGAAATTTATAAAGTGGAACTCCTCAGAGATATGGAGGCTGAGACCGTCAGCCTCTACACTCATGGTTCTTTTGTTGATCTTTGCCGTGGGCCGCATGTTCCCGACTCTTCCTGGCTGAAGGTGTTCAAGCTTCTGCGAGTGGCTGGCTCCTATTGGCGCGGTGATGAAAAACGACCAATGCTGACCCGGATCTACGGAACAGCATTTGCCGACAAGAAAGAGTTGCAGCAGTATTTGACCCGTCTTGAGGAAGCACGCAAGCGGGATCACCGTAAACTCGGCAAACAACTCGGATTGTTCACCATTCAGGATCAGATAGGTCCTGGGCTCATTCTTTGGCAACCCCGCGGAGCCCAGCTTCGCAGGTTAATCGAAGACTACTGGAAAGATGAGCATTACCGTAACGGGTATCAATTGCTCTATACCCCGCACATAGCCCGTCAGGATCTGTGGAAAACCTCCGGGCATCTCGATTTTTACAGCGAGAATATGTACTCCGCCATGGAAATCGATGAGGTGTTGTATCAGCTGAAACCGATGAATTGTCCGTTTCATATTGGTATATATAATGCCGATAAGCATAGCTATCGTGAATTCCCCATCCGATGGTGTGAGCTCGGTACAGTCTATCGGTACGAACGGACCGGAGCGCTGCATGGCTTGATGAGGGTCAGAGGGTTTACCCAGGATGATGCGCATATTTTCTGCCGTCCTGATCAGCTGGAAGAGGAAATCTTCAATATTATTGATTTGAACCTGCATATTCTCAAGACTTTCGGTTTCGATCAATATGATGTCTATCTGTCGACACGGCCTGAAAAAAATGTCGGATCAGACGAGCACTGGGAACTGTCGACACAGGCACTAAAACAGGCCTTAGAGAAAAAAGGGTTGCAGTACCAGCTTGATCCGGGCGAAGGTGTCTTTTACGGGCCTAAGATCGATATCAAGATCAAGGATCAGCTCGGTCGGTCCTGGCAGTGTTCCACTATTCAGGTTGATTTTAACCTGCCGGAGCGATTCCAGATGACCTATACTGGCGGCGACGGCGGCGAACATCAGCCGATTATGATCCACCGGGCGCTTATGGGCTCATTAGAACGCTTCATCGGGGTGCTGATCGAGCACTATGCCGGAGCTTTTCCCTTGTGGCTTGCTCCTGAACAAGCCCGGATCATGAATATTACTGATGACCAAACCGCATATTGCGAACAGATCTACGCACAGTTACGCGCTCGAGGCCTCAGGATTGAAAAAGATGTCCGTAATGAAAAATTAAATTATAAAATTCGTGAAGCTCAGTTAATGAAAACTCCTTACATGCTGATTGTCGGTGAACGCGAGAAAGAGGATGGGACGGTCACGGTACGGAAAAAAGACGGCCAAAATCTACCGGCAATGACGCCTGAAGCATTCTATGATCTCGTTATTGAAGAGTGCCACCACCGTGTTGCCTGAACACAAAAATATGAATTGGAGGAACGAACATTAAAAAACGAGGTAGCAGAAAACTTTCCCCACAACAGGATCTGAAAATAAAAATCAACGAAGATATCGACTACCGCGAGGTTCGACTTGTTGATTCCGATGGTACGCAACGAGGGGTCGTTAGTTCCAAAGAAGCCCTTGATATTGCCATGGAGCAAGGACTCGATCTGGTCGAGGTTTCTGATAAAGCCGATCCGCCCGTATGCAGGATTATGAATTTCGACAAATTCCGATACGAGCTGAAAAAAAAGCAGCAGGAAGCCAAGAAAAAACAAACCGTCATCGAAACCAGAGAGATCAAATTTCGGCCCAAAACCGAGGAACATGATCTCAGCTTCAAGATACGTAAAATTAAAGAGTTTCTTGGAGAAAAAAACAAGGTTAAGGTAACCATGCGGTTTCGCGGTCGTGAAATTATCTACGCCCAGACCATCGGCCTCGATGCATTGACCAAGATCGCCGATACGCTGAGAGAAGATTGTGTGATCATTCAGGAGCCTAGAATGGAAGGTCGGCAACTCGTAATGTTTGTTGGTCCGAAAGCCTGAGAAGTAATAGATTTATCATTAAACCCTTTAATGCCGGTTTTTTATAGTCACCCCGGTGCGATGTAAGGAGCTTAGCCATGCCAAAAATGAAGACCAATAGAGGGGCCGCAAAACGGTTCAAAGCGACCGGAGGCGGACGCATTCGCCGCAGCAAGGCGTATTCCTCTCACATACTGACCAAAAAATCAACAAAACGGAAACGGAATTTGCGCAAGTCGTCACTCATCGCTGGACCTGATGAACGAGCCGTACGACGGATGCTTCCCTATCTGTAAACAGTACAGTCCACCCCGGTTGTTATCAAACACCGGAACTGGACTAACCATCAGGAGATTTCTTGTGGTTTTTCCAGGATGACGCATAACTTATTATAGCATGAACGGAGATTACGATGCCTCGTGTAACCCGCGGTTTTAAAGCACGCCGCAGAAGAAATAAAGTGTTGAGTCTGGCTAAAGGTTTTCGTGGAGCCAAACACCGTCTATTTAAAACAGCTGCGGAAGCGGTTGATCGCGCCCTTTGCTACGCATACAGGGATCGCCGCACTAAAAAACGTGAATTTCGTCAGTTATGGATCGCCAGAATAAATGCGGCGGCTAAACAAAACGGAGTCAGCTACAGCAGACTGATCAATGGACTTATCAAAAGTTCGATTGAACTGGATCGCAAGGTGCTTTCTAATCTTGCCATTGTCGACCCCAATGCCTTCACCGCTGTTGTCAGAGCTACCAGCCTGCAGGCTTCCTGATTTTCAGGATTCATAACATGGAACAAGAGCTGCACAGGCTCCAGCACGAGGCCGAAGAAGCCCTGCGGCAAATTAACGACATTGCCCAGCTCGAGGCCTTCAGAGTCAAATATCTTGGGAGAAAAGGCGGGGCGCTGACCAGCATCATGCGGCAACTGGGAACGGTTGCTCCGCAGGATCGGCCGCGGCTCGGCCAACTGGCAAACGATGTTAAGCAAGAAGTCGAAAGCCGGTTCGAAGAAAAGAAGGAACAGCTTGCAACCTCACAAATCCGACCCACTGATGGTGCAACGGATTTTAGTCTGCCCGGTCGATATCTGCCGTATGGTAAGTTACATCCAGTGACTCAGGTGATGGAGGAGATTTGTTCGATTTTTGAGGGGCTTGGCTTTGCGGTGGCTGAAGGGCCTGATGTTGAAACCGATTATTACAATTTTGAGGCCCTCAATATACCCAAACATCATCCCGCCCGTGACATGCACGACACCTTTTATGTCACTGACTCGATACTTCTGCGTACCCATACCTCACCTATGCAGGCAAGGATTATGGAGCAGCAGGAGCCGCCGTTGCGCTATATTGCTCCTGGAAAGGTATATCGATGTGATTCTGACATCACTCATACCCCCATGTTTCATCAGGTCGAAGGGTTCCTGGTTGACAGGGATGTTTCTTTTGCCGATCTTAAAGGCGTTCTGACCAGCTTTACCCATAAGATGTTTGAGCGTGAACTTGCGTTACGGTTCCGGCCAAGTTTTTTCCCTTTTACCGAACCCAGTGCCGAAGTTGACATTGCTTGTGTCATCTGCGAGGGCAAGGGATGCCGAGTGTGCAAACGGACAGGATGGCTAGAAATTCTTGGTTCAGGCCTTATTGATCCTGAAGTCCTGAAAATGGTCGGCTATGACCCCGATATTTATTCCGGTTTTGCTTTTGGTCTTGGAGTTGAACGAATAGCCATGCTGAAATACGGTATCGACGATATTCGCTTGTATTACGAGAACGATCTTCGGTTTCTTTCCCAATTTTAATCCACTACAATTTATCTCGCATTAGCTCATTTCGCATGTTTTATTGAGATATGCAGCAGAGACAAAGAAGCATGTGTCCTTTGGAAGAAACACGCAAATCTGGCCATTCCATTCCTCGCTCCCCGAAGAAAGGTATCAGATTTCAGTAGTCTTCAACGTATCATTTCTGACCGACAGACATTTCCCGGAAGGAAACATTTATAATCACCGCATAGTGTTGTGTTGCAGATAGGAATCCCATGAAATTCACGCTGAGTTGGCTCAATCAATTTATTTCTACCGAGGGACTGACCTCGGCCCAGTTAGCCGATAAACTGACCATGTTGGGCCTGGAAGTTGATAGCGTTGAAGAATTGTTTGTCGATTTGGAGCAGATAACCACTGCAAGAATTAGGGAAGTGAATACACATCCCGATGCTGACAAACTCACAATCTGTGAAGTTGATACAGGTGCCGAGATTGTTCAGGTAGTCTGCGGTGCGCCTAATGTCAGAGTCGGCATGTTGACGGCCATTGCTAGGCCAGGTGTCAAACTGCCCGACGGCACCAAAATCAAAAAAGCCAAAGTCAGGGGCGTTGTTTCTGCTGGGATGCTCTGTTCTGCCCGTGAGCTAGGTTTGAACAACGATCACAACGGTATCCTTGAATTAGATGACCAACTGGCAACAGGGCTTTCCCTGGCCGAAGCCCTTGGTCTCCGCGACACCATGATCGAGGTGGATTTGACTCCAAATCGGCCTGATTGTGCCAGTGTACGCGGTATTGCAAGAGAGGTCGGGAGTTTCACCGGTGGCACTTTGCGGCCTCTTGTTCCCGAAGTGACCCCGTTGAGTGGTAAAAATTCAGCATACGAAGTGATCATTCAGGCACCTGATCTCTGCCCTCGCTACACGGCGAGAAAACTCAATAATGTCACTATTGGTCCTTCTCCACAGTGGATGCAGCAGCGGCTTACCGCTGTTGGCATGCGACCAATCAACAACATCGTTGATATCACCAATTATGTCATGCTGGAATCCGGACAGCCGTTGCACGCTTTTGACTTCACCACCCTGAGAGGCGGGAAAATTATCGTGCGCAGACCGTCAGCAAATGAGACAACTATTACCACTCTTGATGGTAGTCAGCGACAACTTGATACAGAAATGCTCCTTATCTGCGATGCGCAGCGCCCTATCGCCGTTGCTGGAGTAATGGGTGGACTTGATACGGAAATTATCGATTCTACCACCACCATCCTGCTTGAATCAGCCTGTTTTACCCCGGTTTCTATCAGGCGGACCGCCCGCAAGCTCGGCATTCCCTCCGAAGCGTCCTATCGTTTCGAACGAGGGGTTGACCCAAACCTTGCTGATAGCGCCTTGCAAAGAGCGGTTAATCTCATGGTTGAATATGCAGGTGCACAGGCTGATGAAGATGGGATTGATGTCTACCCTGGAAAAAAGCCGCTCCAGCAGTTGTCGCTCCGAATTGAAAGGGTTTGCACCCTGCTTGGCTTGACCCTTAGTAGGGACGAGGTGGCCCATCTTCTTAAAAGTATTGAATTTTTGGTTACTGCAACCGATGAAAAGACACTGCAGGTGGTTGTGCCAAGTTTCAGAATCGACATCGAGCGGGAAATTGATCTGATTGAAGAGGTGGCCCGCTTGGTTGGTTATAACGAAATTCCGACTTCGCTCCCTCTAATCCGTATGGATTATCCTAAACGAGACGAGTTGCGCGCCTTACGGCAGGAGACCGGCCGAATCCTGACAGCGCAAGGATTTTTTGAGGCGATCAATTACAGCTTTGTCGCTGAAAATCATCTCGATCTCTGCAGGCTACCCGAAGACGATCACAGACGCCGGGTTACCAGGCTGCTGAATCCGCTCTCCGAAGAGCAATCCATTATGCGCTCCATTTTGCTGCCCGCGTTGCTGGAGAATATTCGTCGTAATATTAATTTTCAAAGGTCCGATATCCGTCTTTTTGAAACAGGTAAAGTTTTTCAGCAGCAGGGTATCAATATCTTGCCCGAAGAACGGATGCAGCTCTGCGCAGTGATCAGTGGTCATCGTTATCCTGAAGCGGAATCGCTCCATTACTCCGGTCACGAAGCCGATTTTTTTGACATCAAGGGTACTGTTGCCAGTCTCCTTCAGGTGTTGGGGTTTACCGGAACCGGCAACGTTTCGCTGTTTCAGCATAATCTTTCCCTTGTCGAACCCTATTGTGATCCATCCTGTGCCTCCGTTATTATGAAGGACGACACGATGATTGGTGTTTTGGGCGCAGTCCATCCGGAAACTCTGAAAGGTTTTGGAATCAAACAACAAGTTTATTTTTTCGAACTCGATCTCCAACAGCTCCTTAATCTTGGGAGAAAGGCTAAGAGATTTAATCCATTACCCAAATATCCATCCGTCAAACGGGACATAAGTCTGGTCGTACCTGACAGTGTCCCCGCTGGCGAGCTGTTGCGATCGATCCATAATCAAAAGCAGAAATATATTGAATCTGCTGATATTTTTGATGTATATCGTGGTAAGCCTATACCATCTGGATATAAAAGCGTTGCTCTCTCGGTCACCTACCGTTCACCTACCGCCACATTGGATGATCAGTCAGTTGACAAAATACATGAAAAAATTGTGAATTCATTGATGGTAGATTTTAATGCCCGTTATCGCGAAGGATCCGAAGAATGAAAAAAAAGAATGTTACCCGTAAGGAATTGGCCATATCTGTTAATGAAAAGTTGGGTGTATCGCAACGAAATGCTGCAGAAATCGTTGATACGGTTTTCGCGACTATGAAAAATACCATGGTTGATGGGGAATCGATAAAGCTTGTCCAGTTTGGGACACTGACGGTACGGGATAAATCACCGCGACGTGGCCGTAATCCACGGACTGGTGCATCCATGACCATCACTAAGCGGCAGATGGTTTCTTTTCGTCCCAGCAAACGACTGCGCGAACGGTTGAATAAGTAACATACTGGGTGGGATGGTTAGGTATTTTTCGGTATTTTTTTCAAATAGGGTCAGGCCGTTCTTCCAATGCACACAGCGATAGATACTTAATGTGAAACGAACGATTTCAGATTCCCCGTTGATACCGGATAAGATCTATTTCCGGATCGGTGAAGTAAGCCACTTGGTGGGTGTAGACACTCATGTACTGCGTTACTGGGAAACTGAATTTGCGATTATCAAACCGTTTAGAGGTAAATCCAAACAGCGATTATACCGTCGGCAGGATGTCGAAAACCTGTTACGTATCAAAGGGTTGCTCCACGATGAAGGGTATACCATTTCCGGGGCTAGGAAATTTCTTAAGAGTCTCTATCATCACGAACAGATCGAAGCCGGGAAAGGGAATGTATTTTCTTCAAAGCTTTCAAACAATGAAGAACCGTTACTCCACCTGATAAAAGTGGAACTGCTGGGCATTCTTGAACAAATCGGCAGAGTTAAGAATGATCCTTACAAGTAAGGGTTGACAGTTCATAGGTTTAAGTGCTAAAAATATTTTGAAAATTTACGGAACGTAGCGCAGCCTGGTAGCGCACCTGAATGGGGTTCAGGGGGCCGGAAGTTCAAATCTTCTCGTTCCGACCAGTAATATAAAGGGGTTAGATACTTTAAATGTGTCTAACCCCTTTTTTGTTTTAAAAGTTTCTTTCGGCGCATAAAACGGCAGTTATCAATCGTAACTTATTAAATTTGCAAAAAATAATTTTACCGTTGCGCGGTATTGTGGGGTGAATTAATGTCTAAGGGTGTGCATGTGATTTCGTCGAATTGTCCCAAGTGTAACGGAAAAAAAAGGGGGACAGACCGCGAATAAGGTGACAAGATTATTTTCAGTGGCATCCCGGATCTGTCCCGGCATACTATTTAAAAAAAATAGGAGAGAGTGGTTGTAGATATGTTCTCTTTTGATGTGATCAACCAGAGTGCTATGGGCGGGAATGAAGATACAAACAGACGTTATTTCTAATTGTTGACTAGCTGTTCAAATCTATGAGGAGGTTTGCCATGCAAAATGTTCAAAAGATTATCGTGTCAGTAGATTTTTATACGCATACACAAAATTTGGCTAAATTTGCCATGGATGTCGCCAACAAACTGGGAGGAAAATTAATTTTTGTTCATGTGATGGAGGTAATCTTGCCTTTCCCTGATGACAACCCCGAATCTTATAAACTGCTCGATGAAAAAATTTTTGCCTCTTTGGAGGATAAAATGGAGAATCTTGTAGAAAAGAGCAGGCGCATCTTCCCCGAATGCGAGGGCGTAATCCTGAAAGGCGATGTGACTGATTCCATTGTTTCATATGCCAAGGAAAATCAGATTGATCTCATTGTAATGGGAACACACGGTGCTAAAGGTATTGAAAAAATATTGTTAGGTAGCGTGGCGGAGAGGGTGCTGAAAAGAGCCTCTTGTCCGGTACTTATGTTCAACCCCTATAAAGGAAAGATACAATAATATTTACATTATCAAAAAAAGGCGCGAGGGTGGGTAATTCGGCTCGAGAACAGGGGGCACCATTCCGATTTTCTGTTGAATCGGGCACAAAGCCTTACCAGTTATGAACCTGACCAGCCAGTCGGTTGTTAAATATATTCTTAGGTTATTAAAATAATTGCATATGACTATCGCTATCTTTATTTTCGTTGTACTCATCATCGGAATCTTAGGACTTCTCCATATTTTTCTAACTTTTGATAATGTTGTCCGTTTTGAGTACACGAAGAATCGGGAGGCATGGGAAGCGGATGGGCGCCCACACGGTTTTCTTTGGCGCCCACCAGAATGCACATTATTTCGTAGCACATGGGCAACTCATCGACTTACGCTTGTCTGGTTATTCAAAACACCATTCTGGGTTAGCGAATCATCAATATGTAAAAAGAATCTAGTGAATTTCCGCGTATACTTTATCGCGTGGCACATTGTAATTATTGGCGCGTTGTTCCTTGTCGCACAACGCATTTAATAATAAGACGTTCAACACTACGTTAACTAACCAATAAACCGGACTGCAAAAAAAAAGGAAGGCCACAATAAAGGTTAAAAGATTATTTCCAGCGCTATCCCGTATGTATCCCGGTATACGTGGGTAGCGTTGATATACAATGGTGAACCCAGGTTCAACTCCCTGTTCCTGATCTACTTTTCTGGAGAATGTACCAGGAGGAAATGTAATTATGTCTGGATTATTAAAAAAAATTGCATTTTACACAATTATAATTCTTGGAATTATATATGGTTACAAATATTTTACAGGAAAAAACTTAGCTGATTTACCCGGAGAAATTAATGCTAAGATTCAACAAAAAGATACGAGTGAAACACAAATAAAACATCAATATTCTATAGATAAAGAAAAAGATATGCTTAAAGAATGATTTGCTTTCTATGTGCTTTTTCCTGGAATACTAAAGAGCGCTACAGATAGCTACAGAATGTAACCAGCTGAACTTGCAAAAAAGACTTGGAGCGGTGAGCTATTTAACGGCCTCTCGTGTCGGCAATATAGCTGGAAGCCGAAGCAGGGAAGGGTGGGTAATCATGCAGTGGTTTTAAATTTCTCAGCGATCCAAACCTTGACAAGAGCCTGTCTCGTGATGCCAAGCCGTTTAGCCTGTTTGTCAAGCCCATCAACTACCCAGAAAGGAAAGTCAATGTTCACTCGTTTAGACTGTTGATTAACCCGGCGAGCCTTTGAAAAAAAGAGATCATTGGTCAAGTCTTAGCCTGCTTTAAAATTTCCATCAAATTTCTGAGCTTTCGTAATATTCCACCTCTTTCTCCCGTGCACGACGAACTGAAATAAAGGGTAGTGTCTCACACCGGTATCACAGGCCCAAAAAAGACCTTAAGATTGCAGATGTTTACAACAAGAGCCGGAAGTTCAAATCTTCTCGTTTCGACCGGTAAGATCAAGCACTTGCGGTATTAACCGTAGGTGCTTTCTCTTTTTATGCACCATTGCGATGTCAAGGTGCACATCCCTGTTGTTTACTTTTATGAAGAGAGCTAGGCGTGAGAACCGAGGATTGGATTGTATGGTAGATACGTATTGATCTGTTAGGTCGGACCGCTGCGCGCTCCGACCTAACGTCCCGCGATGAGCGCTGCTCTATTGACTTGCCAGCCGGAAGCGCTCCGCGCTCCGCCTAACAAGCCAATAGAGCGGACTGCGTCAATTTGCTTGCTGGCATCGCTGCGCCACGCCGCAAACAAATCGCCACACTCCGCTCATCGCGGGACGTTGACGAGAAATATAGAGGTGTGAGTCATGCTTAAGAAGCAGAAACCACTTGGCTGCCTTCATGACCAAACCGTACCGAGTTGTCCCTGTGCTATTAGAGCCTAATTTGCATTGACGATTTCACAAGCTAGTGCAACCATTCCTGCTGGGTAATTGTGTAGGGCAGCGTTTGATAAATACAAAATAATACAACGCGTTATTGAACTAACGTTTGACTATTGAGTGACTATTATGGATAACATGAAAGAAGTGTGGTCTGGCAGAATGTCAATAATTAAAATGACGAGGAATATATGATTGAATCCGAATGTAAATATGCGAGTTTGAATCCTGAGCAAATTTTCATGGAACTCGTAAAAAGATTTTCAAGAATGAAAAAAAGAGAGGGGAGCACCATAGGTGAAGTATTTGGTGATGGGTGGGAATCGCTAGATGAAGTATCCAAAGAAATTGCGGAAATAAAGTTCAGGAAAAAAATCAATGGTCATGAAATTCATGGAATACGTTACGACGACAACAATGATAGTCTTTATTATTTAGCAAGATATAGCGCTGATGAAATCTTTTTTGAGATCATTAAAAGATTTCCACTTCTTAGCCAGGGATCAGAAGTGTGTTTGCGAGAACTCTTTGGTGAAGAATGGTTTTTATTCGGCAGGAAAAGTAGAGAAGTGGCAGAAGAAAGGTTTGTAAATGCAATCAGAAACACCGATATCAAAGGCATAATATATGTATTGAATAAAACCAATTTTGAACTTTTCAAAAATGAAAACAATGAAATACTGTATACGAGAATTTCCAACGACAACTATTGTTAAAAATCACTGCTGTCTCATAAATGATCACTAAAAGGAGGCTCGGAGCGCTCTTTGGGGTATAATGATTTTGCGAAAAAGATCATACAAACCAAGGAGATCCGAGCCATGGCCCATAGCGACACCGT
>Ga0118677_10002653_pt1 | contig 35543 bp, 29 predicted proteins | sample AliMusrvi5mmetaG_FD_86154 | JGI IMG/M metagenome (GOLD analysis project Ga0118677, IMG submission 86154)
GAATATATTCCTGGTCAACGAAAAGGAACTCACCCAAAGCCAGGGTGACTTTGTCCGGAAATATTTCCAGGAAAAGATACGGGTGTACCTTTTCCCGATCATGATCAGCAGTCTGCGCGACCTTTCATCGCTGAGGGACAAATCCATTTACCTGGCCGTCTCCCTGGCGCGCAAGGACAAAGCGGAAAAGGAGAACCATGCACTGATTGAACTGCCAACGAAGATGGTCTCACGTTTCCTGGTCCTTCCGCAGGAGGGCAAGAAGCATTTTATCATCCTGCTTGACGATATCATTCGTTACTGCCTTTCAGAGGTCTTCTCCATTTTCGGATGGGACACCTTTTCAGCCTACACTGTAAAAGTCACCAAGGATGCCGAGATCGACATCGATACGGATGTATCCAAGAGCTTCCTCGAGATCATGACGGAAAGTCTGAAACAGCGGAAGCGGGGAAATCCCGTTCGTTTCGTTTATGACAATTCCATCCCCGACGGTTTGCTGAAAACGATCGCAAAGCGACTGGACATTGGAAAGGACGACCCGATCAGGGGTGGTGGACGCTATCACAACTTCAAGGACTTCATGAATTTCCCCAACCTCGGGTCGAAGACCCTGGAGTACGGGCCCTTGTTACCCCTCAGCCATAAAGACCTTCATCCAAGTAAGAGTATTATCAGCTCTATCCGGGATAAGGATGTCATGCTGCATTACCCCTACCAGTCATTCCAGTACATCATTGACCTCCTTCGTGAAGCATCCATCGATCCCAAGGTACGTGCAATCAAGATGACCATCTACCGGGCGGCAAAGAACTCCAGTGTGATCAATGCGCTGATCAATGCTGCACGCAACGGCAAGTATGTTACCGTGTTTATGGAACTCCAGGCCCGGTTCGATGAAGAGGCGAATATTTTCTGGACCGGACGTCTGCAGGAAGAGGGAGTCAAGGTGATTCAGGGCATCCCGGGATTCAAGGTTCACAGCAAACTTATCCTTATCCGCCGCAAGGAGAACAACAAGGATGTTTTCTATGCCAATGTGGGGACAGGAAACTTCAATGAAGACACGGCCAGGGTTTATGCCGACGATAGTTTGCTGACAGCAAATGAGCTGGTGACGGCTGATGTGGCGAATGCGTTTCACCAGATGGAAGCCAATTACCGCCCCCTGAAATACAAGACCCTTGTGGTTGCACCTTTCCACATGCGGAACCACTACCTGCGGCTGCTCTCCAACGAGATCACGAATGCAAAGGCCGGTAAAGAAGCCTGGGCAATCATCAAACTTAACAACCTTGTGGATGATGCCGTGGTTAAAAAACTTTACCGGGCCAGCCAGGCTGGTGTGAAGATAAGGCTCATCATAAGGGGGATCTGCGTCCTGATACCCAGACTACCCGGTGTGAGCGAGAACATTGAGGTGATCAGCATCGTCGACCGTTTCCTGGAACATTCACGGGTGCTTGTCTTCTGTAATGGAGGCGACAACCTCTATTACATCACCTCCGCCGACTGGATGATGCGCAATTTCGACAACCGCATTGAGGTTGCCTGCCCGATATACGACAAGGGAATCCAGCAAGAACTCAGGACCATGCTGGATATCCAGCTCTCTGACAATGTAAAAGCAAGGATCATCGATGCGGAGCATCCGAACAGGTACAAAGTCACAACCGGAAAGAGTGTGCGCTCCCAGACAGAAATTTACAACTACCTGAAGGGGATGGTCGAAGTGGCTGCAAAAAAGTAAAAAGTTTTCCACATCTGTGATTTCCCCGCAATTCCTTTGTAGTTTTATCCCCGCTTTCAAAGGGGTTCCGCTAAATTAACACTCCTCGCCGTGATAAAAAAGATCCTCCGGATATTCATCAATAAGTACTTTGTGGTCACAATGGCCTTCATTGTATGGATGGGATTTTTTGACAGCGACAATATGCTGAACCGCAAAAAGCTCAACGATAAGTTGAACAGCCTCAAAATGGAAAAACAATTTTTCCTGAATGAGATCCGGAATGACTCGATACTTACCGTTAAATTGCAGAATGACAGCCTTGCCCTGGAAAAACTGGCGCGTGAAAAGTACCAGATGAAAAAAGACAGGGAGGATGTTTTCCTGGTGCTGGATACTACTGCGGGTCAACATCCACAATGATCCTGACCGAGGAAAATTCCTTTTCCTTATAGAATTCAGCAATCTCTTTCACCAGCTTTTTCTTATCCGCAGTCTGTGATGCAGACCGTTCGATCTTTACCAGGATATTTTTCAGGTAATAATTCATCACCCTTGAAACCAGGGGGTACTCCGGCCCCAGGACCCTGTTCCCGAATGCGCTCCGCAGTTTACCGGCCAGCACTGATGCAGCCCGGTTAAGGATTTTCGGGTCCTTGTGTTTTACCCTCAGCTGTATCAACCGATAATAAGGCGGGTATTTGAATTTCCTGCGGTCCAGCAGCTGGGTATTATACATGGCAAGGAAATCATGGTGCACCACATCCAGGATCACCGGGTTGTCAGGGTGGTTGGTCTGGATTATAACCTTGCCTCTTTTGTTCTTACGTCCCGAGCGGCCGCTTACCTGGGCCATCAGTTGAAATCCCCGTTCTGCGGCACGGAAATCAGGAAAACTCAGAATGCTGTCCGCATTCAGGATGCATACAGTGCTTACATTTTCAAAATCAAGCCCCTTGGTAACCATCTGGGTGCCGACCAGGATATCCACATCCTTGCGGTCAAAATCATCAAGGATCTTACGGTAGGCGTTTTTCGATCGCGTTGTATCCAGGTCCATCCGGGCAATGCGTGCTTCCGGAAAAAGGATGCCCAGTTCTTCCTCCACCTTCTCAGTACCAAAGCCTTTCATTTTCAGATCGGTTCCTTTACAGGAAGGACAGATCTGCGGAATATTGACAGAATAGCCGCAGTAATGACACCGGAGCAGATCCTGTGACTTATGGTAAACAAGCGTAACATCGCAGTTCCTGCACGAAGGCATCCAGTTGCAGCTTTCGCATTCCAGCCGTAACGAAAAACCCCTCCTGTTCTGGAACAGGATAACCTGTTCCTTGTTTTCCAAAGCTTTTCCGACCTGGGCAACAAGAACCGAAGAGAAATGCGATTTCATCTTCTTCCAGCGGGTTTCATTTTTAAGGTCAACCACAATGATCTCCGGCATCTCCATCTGCCCGTATCGTTCCGGCACCTCCACCAGCGCATACTTCCCCTCACTGGCATTGTAATAACTTTCCAGGCAGGGTGTTGCTGATCCAAGCAGGGTCTTTGCACCATGCAGATGTGCCAGGTACAGCGCCGCATCACGGCCATGATATCTGGGCGCGGGATCGTTCTGCTTGTACGAGGCATCGTGCTCCTCATCGATAATGACAAGGCCCAGGTTTGAAAAGGGCAGAAACACTGCCGAGCGCGCTCCCAGGACGATCTGCGTATTTCCGGCTGCCAGCACATGGTTCCATGTTTCAACCCGCTCCGATTCATTAAAACGTGAATGATAGATCCCCACCCCTTCCCCGAAATACTTCTTAAGGCGGTTGATAGTCTGTGCGGTCAGGGCGATCTCAGGCACAAGGAAAAGTACCTGCTTGCCTTTATCGATCGTCTCTTTGATCAGTTTGATGTAGATCTCTGTCTTGCCGCTTGAGGTAACCCCATGGAGCAGTGTAACATCCTTATCGGTGAAAGACTGCCTGATCGCGTCAAGGGCCATTTGCTGAACCTCACTGAGGATGATCAGATCCGCTTCATCAGCGGCAGGATCAAGGCTGCTAATCAAAGGCTTCCGCTCATACGTTTCAAGAACGCCTTTACGGATCAGCCCTTCCAGGGGCGCGGAGGAGCCCTCAATGCTTTTCAGGAGCGTTGTTTTACTGACCTCTTCAGGGTCGTCAATCCCGTACTTCGAAATGACCAGAAATGACATCAACAGCTCCAGTTGCTTTTTTGCTTTTTTCTCGAGATGCGTGAAAAGTTCCCGGAACTGATCCTCATCGTCATGAAAAGGGCGGGTAAGCCTGACAAACACATCTTTTTTCGGTTTCCATGAATCCGTCAGTTCCTCCTCCATCAGGATCAGGCCCTTTTCAAGCAGGGTCTTGATGACAGGGATCACTTTCTGTATCCCAAGGATACCGGATATATCGACGATCTTTATCTGTTTCCTGTGCCCCAGGGATTCGATAAGCAACTGTTCCCTTTCGTTGAGAAGAGTGAGATCGACCTGGGCTTCGGGATTCATTTTAATACCTGATTCACTTGCAAGCTTGAGTGCTGAAGGAAAAGCGGCATTCATCACTTCACCTTTATGGCAAAGGTAGTAGGATGCAATCCAATCCCAGAATGTAAGCTGGAGCGGATGAACCACAGGGTGTTCATCCAGTACTGAAAGAATCTCTTTAGCCTGGTACCCCTCCGGCGGAGTCTGGTGAATCTCCACAACAAGGGCTGTATAGATTTTCCTGTTCCCGAACTGCACGACAACACGGCCCCCGATAATCACCTGACCGTACATCCCTTCCGGGACGGCATAGGTAAATGTATCACCCAAAGGCAAAGGAAGCAGAACTTCCGCATATTGTCCCTGTGTATTCAAGGGGATTGTATGAAAAGGTTAAAGTGCCAGGATCCTTGACATCTCCAGAAGGCTCAGGTTGATGTCCTTGGTATGCTTGATAGCTTTCTCAAATGGGGTGAACTCCACTTTTTTGTCTATGATCCCGGCCATGACACCCCGCTGTCCTTCAACCAGGCCGCGTATGGCAACATAACCGAGGGTGCTTGCAAGGACACGGTCATAGGCGCTGGGCGAACCTCCGCGCTGTACGTGACCCAGGATCGTCACACGTGCATCCATTTCGGGAAGCTTTTCCTTCACTTTCCGGGCGATCTCATAAGCCCCGCCGGCATCGTCACCTTCAGCGACGATCACGATTCCCGAGGTTTTATTCCTGCGCCAGTCGTGCTTCAGCAGACGTGACAGGTTGTCGATATAGGTGGTGGTTTCGGGAACCAGTATAAACTCTGCCCCGCAGGCGATCCCGCTCCGCAAGGCGATAAATCCGACATCCCGGCCCATCACCTCGATAAAGAACAGGCGGTCGTGCGAATTGGCCGTGTCCCGGATCTTATCCGCTGCCTCAACCACTGTGTTGATGGCAGTATCATAGCCAATAGTGGCATCGGTTCCGTAAAGGTCATTGTCAATGGTACCGGGCAGTCCTACGATCGGGAAATTATACTCTTTGTCAAATTCGGCAGCGCCGGTGAAGGTTCCGTTCCCGCCGATGGCAACCAATGCGTCTATTTTAAAATCCTGCAGATTCTGATAAGCTTTCATGCGCCCTTCGGTAGTCATAAAACGCTTGCTTCTTGCAGTTTTCAATATGGTTCCGCCGCGCTGGATGATGTTGGAGACGGAATTGCTGAACAGCTGTTCGATTTGTCCGTCGATCATTCCCTCATACCCGCGGTATATTCCGTATACTTCCAGGTTCTCATAGATCGCTGTCCTGACCACGGCCCTGATCGCGGCATTCATGCCTGGAGAATCCCCTCCGGAGGTCATCACTCCTATTCTGTTTATCCTTGGCTTCATCTGATCTGTTTTTGTCATGCAAAATTAATACTTTTTACCTGCATACATTGAAAACCGCACAAAGCGGCATTCAAGCGGTCCGTTGAAAACCGGGATCTTCCGGGAAGGATGCAGCCCGATGAATTTAAGGGCCCTCAGGTCGGATGAGATCACCCAGGCATCATATCCGGCATACCGGATCTTGAGTATATCCCCGATCTTCTTGTAAAATCCGATGATATCATCCACAGGCAGACGTTCGTCGTAAGGGGGATTCGTGACCATGATCCCCGGCTCCAGCGGAGGTACAGCTTCTTCAAAGGATGACACGCTGGTGGTGATAAGATGCTCCAGCTGGGCAAAACGAATATTCTCCCTGACGTTACGGATGGCAAGGTCAGAGATATCCGACCCCACGATCTGAACTTTTGAGTCAATGATTTTATTATCCTCTGAAGCTTTGACCGAGATCCAAAGATCACTGTCAAAATCTTTCCAGCGCATGAAGCCGAATTCTTCCCGGAAATAGCCCGGGGGGATCTGGTTGGCATACATGGCCGCCTCGATCAGCAGGGTCCCCGAACCACACATCGGGTCAACAAAGGGACGTTTTTTATCCCAGCCGGAAAGCTGTACCAGCCCTGCCGCCAGCACTTCATTGATCGGTGCGATGCCTGCACTTCTGCGATAACCGCGCTTATGAAGTGAAGAGCCGGAACTGTCGAGGGAAACGGTACAGGTCTCCTTGAAGATATGTACATTGACCCGGATATCCGGGTGGTCGAGGTCGATCGAAGGGCGGGTGCCCCATTTCTCGCGTAAGCGATCTACAATGGCATCTTTCGTTTTCAGGGAAACAAACATGGAGTTGGTGAAGACTGAATCCGCAATCACTGCATCCACTGCAAGGGTGAAATTCTTTTCAAAAATATCTTCCCATTCAATAGAATGAATCTGTTTGTAAAGATCGTCCTGGATGACCACAGGGAAGCTGAGTATCGGCTTCAATACCCTGAGTGCGGTCCGGCAGCAGTAGCTGGCACGGAACATAACGGCCATGTCACCTTCAAAACTCACGGCCCGCTTCAAAAGCTTCAGATTCTGTGCGCCGATGGCGGCCAGTTCCTGCAGCAGCAGTTCTTCAAGACCGGAAACGGTCTTGGCGGTCATTGGGAAATTATGTTGCAGATCTTTCAATGGCAGACTTATTTTCGTTCATCAATCGTCAAACTGTTTAGGATCAGGAGATCACAAATCAAAGTGTGCCCCGGTTCCACAAGTGAAAAGTACGAAATATTTCCCATACCGGAAAACGTTATTATCTTTGGGAATTATATGTGATTGCGACCCGTTAAAACAGTGTCTTCAAACCAAAACAGCCAGCCGGGTCCGCCCGGCCCATTCATGCGAATCAGACAGCTTTTCCTCATTCTGCTCATCCTGGCCGGAGCGGTTCTCCGCACCTCGGGACAGGAGGTCTTTTCCGTTGCAGGAAAAGTCATCGACGAAAAAACAAAGGCGCCCCTTGCCTTTGTCAACATAATTGTGAACAGCAATAACTTCAACGGCGGCACGACCGATATCGATGGCAGGTTCAGGCTAAGCAGCCCGGGAAAAATCAACACCCTCACTCTCTCCTATGTCGGCTACCTCCCGAAGGTATACCCCATCGGGACGAGGACTGAGAACCTGCTGATCCAGATGTCCCAGAAAGATATCGAACTGAAAGAGGTTGAGATCCTGCCGGGGGTCAATCCCGCCCACAGGATCATTCAGAACGCAATCGACAACCGGGAAAACAATGACCCGGAAAAGCTGAAATCATTCTCGTATACCTCCTATGACAAGACGATCTTTACAGTTGAGAATGATACGGCAACCGTTAGTAAGCCGGGGGATACCCTTCGCCGTCCTTCAGGAGCAGGACTCTCCATTGAATTCACGACTGCCCGGGATTCCGTAATGAATGATACGGCGAAGATGGACTCCGCACAGCGCTGGATGCAAAAGCTGCTCAGCCAGCAATACCTCTTCCTGATGGAAAATGTGACCAAACGGAAATTCCTCTATCCCGACCGGAATTACAACCAGGTGGTGGCAACCCGTATGTCCGGATTCAAGGACCCGATGTTCGTCTTTCTTACAACACAGATCCAGTCCTTCTCCTTTTACAATCCCTTTATCACGATCCTTCAGAGCACATACGTAAACCCTATCAGCGGCGGAAGCCTTTCAAAGTATTTTTTCAAGATCGAGGACACGACCTTTACCGGGAAGGACACTATGTACATTATCTCCTTCCGGCCGCGCAAGGGAACAAATTTCGACGGGATGAAGGGGGTGATCACGATCAACTCGGATAAATGGGCCATTCAGAATGTGATTGCGGAACCGGCTGCAGCAGGCGGTGGAATACAGATCCGCATCCAGCAGATGTACGAGCAGGTGGACGGAGAACACTGGTTTCCTGTGCAGATGAATACCGACGTTACTTTCGCCCAGCTCCAGATCGGAAAAAGCAAGGCGATCGCAAGAGGAAGGAGCTACATCAAGGATATTGTGCTGAACCCCGAGATGGTAAGGAGCGAATTCAACCACCTCGACATCGAGGTTGACAAACTGGCTACGGAGCGAAAAGAGGATTACTGGAACCAGTATCGCACCGACAGCCTTACTCAGAGAGACCGGAAAACCTACCAGGTGATCGACAGCATCGGGAAGGCAGCCAACTTCGACAAAATGGCCACGACATTCCAGACGCTGATGTCGGGAAGGATCCCTTATAAGTTCCTTGACTTCGACCTGAACAGGATACTTGGCTACAATACCTATGAAGGCCTCATACTCGGTCTAGGGATCCACACAAATGACAAACTTTCCCCCTGGTTCAAGGTTGGCGGGTTCTACCAGTATTCGTTTGCCGTTTACCGCTCGAAATACGGCGGTGATGCTTCATTCCTGATAAACCGGAGAAATGATGTAACAGTAGCCGGAGGCTACTCACTTGATTTTGTTCCTTCCGGAACAGTCAGCTTCCCGAATGACTACCGCTCAACCCTCTCAGGTAACTGGGAGCAGCTCCTCTATACCAAACTGGATCTTACCGAGAATGCTTTCATTTCCGGCACCTTCCGGCTGAGAAAGTACCTACTGGTCAATGCGGGGCTTTCCACATCATTTAAAAAATCGAGGAGTTTTGACTTTGCCGAACAGTATGGTATCGGTACGGTTCTGCAGAATGAATTTCATTTTACGGAACTTACTGCCGGTTTCAAGTGGGCTTACGGGGAAAAGTTCCTTCAGACTATAAAGAATAAAATATCGCTGGGTACCAGTTTCCCCATTGTCTGGCTGCAGTACACTCATGGGATCAAAGGCTTTCTCAACGGACAATACGACTTCAACCGCGTCGATCTGAGGGTCAGGAAGACGTTTAAGATCAAGTACCTCGGAAAATTATCCTTCCAGTTTGATGCCGGATACATCGACAGAGCCATTCCGGCCACCAACCTTTATTTCGGGAATGCCAGCTACCGCATGGTGACGCTTTATGCGCCCAATACCTTCGGAACCATGTGGATGAATGAATTTCTCTCGGATAAATACCTGAGCCTTTACCTCTACCATGATTTCGGTTATCTTCTCTTCAAAGGAAAAAAATGGTTTCATCCCGAATTTGCGCTTTCGCAGAACATCGGTTTTGGCTGGCTTGATCACCCGGAAAAATATATTTATGTGAAGGACAACCTGAAAACGATGGACCTCGGGTTCTACGAGTCAGGACTTCTTGTCAACAACCTCGTGAACCTGAAAGCCTATACGATCGGACTAGGCGTTTTCTACCGCTGGGGCCCCTATTCCTTCAATAACACCGGGGATAATTTTGCCGGGAAGATATCCGTAATCTTTCCTTTCTGACTTGAAGTTTTGAGATTTTTATGTTAAGTTTGTATATTCATTAAAATAGCCAATGAAAGAACTCTACCAGAAAAACCAACTCTTTTTCATCCTGCTGATCGTTTTTGCCATCGGTTTCCTTTGCTGGTACTTTTCTGAGATCCTGATCTGTGTAGTCATAGCCGGAGTGATTTCCATTGTAGGTTACCCGCTGGTGGAACTTTTCGACAAGATCCGGATCGGAAAATTCAGGTTCCCGCATTTCCTTAGTGCTGTCCTTGCCCTGCTGCTCATCGTTTCCTTCATCATGGGGCTGATCAGTTTTTTTATCCCGCTTGTTGTCAGGGAAACTACTCTCATCTCCTCCATCAACGGGCAGAAACTCGCTGAGTTCTACAAACCTGAAATTCATTGGGTGGAGTATAATCTTATTCAGCTGGGGGTCATTAAAGAAGGTGCGACACTGGAGACTATCCTGAAAGAAAATCTGTCAAAGATCGTTGATTTCAGCATCTTCTCGAACATCATTTCATCCGTGCTTTCATTCACAGGTACTTTCTTTTTCAACTTTTTCACCGTCCTCTTCCTCTCTTTCTTTTTCCTGAGCGATGTCACCATGCTCCCGAAGTTTGTCCTGCTGCTGGTCCCCGAAAAATATGAAGATCAGGTAAAGCACGTGATGTGGAAAAGCAAGACGCTGCTTTCCCGCTACATCATCGGGCTGATCATCAACGTGCTGGTCATGATTGCATCTTATGCCATTGTACTCTCGATTGTAGGGGTTCAGGGTGCGCTTGTGATCGCATTTGTGGCAGGGCTGCTTAATATCGTGCCCTACATCGGTCCTGTGATCGGGCTTGCCATCGGGATCATACTTGGTGTCACCAGCGTGGTGAGCCAGGGCCACTATGCCGAGATGGTGCCAATGGCCATCAAGGTACTGATCGCGATGGAAGCAATGGTCATCCTCGACAATGTCATTTACGGACCGCTGATCCAGGGAAAAAGTGTGAAGGCCCACCCGATCGAGATCTTCCTTGTGATCATTGCGGCGGGCAGCCTCGGCGGCATCCCCGCCATGATTGTTGCCGTACCCGGGTATGCATTCCTGCGGATCGTCGCCGGTGAATTTTTCAGCCAGTTCAGGCTCGTACAAAAACTGTCGAATAATTAATCATTCTTAATCCTTACATTCGTCATCTGCATTGTTAAAACACACATCAATATGGCAAACTCAGGAACAAAAGTATTTTTAGCAGGACTTACCGGACTTGCTGCAGGCGTTGCAATCGGACTGCTTTTCGCACCGGCTAAAGGAACTAAAACGCGGAAACGACTAAAGAAAAAGTTCATGAATCTTGCGGATGTGCTGCAGGATGACCTTTCCGACAAACTGAATGCGTTAAAATCAACCCTTGAACGGGATGAAAAGGATCAGGATGATGAAGAGTAGATTCTCCATCCCTCTTTCACCCCCGTATTGCAACAGTACATTTTTAACTTTTCCCCATGGAACAAAGGAAAATATCCGAAAACTTTTCGGCAATGACCGATGATGTCAGGCAGTATATTCAACTGAAACTGGATATGCTGAGGCTGGTCATCACGGAAAAGATGAGCAAGCTGACTTCATTTTTCATGCTGGGAGTCATCTTTTTATGTTTTTTCTTCTTCTTTATCCTGTTTGTTTCCCTGGCCTTTCTGTTCTGGTTTAAAGATCATCTTGGCCCCGCCTGGGCGGGATCCCTGATCATTGCAGGATTTTACCTCCTTCTTGGATTCCTGGCCTACCGGCTCCGTTTTAAGCTTTTCATTGACCCCCTTGTTTCTGAGTTATCCAAAATAATCATGGAAGGAGATGAAGACGATGAAGATTAGCAAGCCCTCAACTCTTAAGAGAGTTGGTTCCATGAAGGAACTGAAACAGGAGAAAGCCCGCCTCCGCCGTGAAATGGAGTTTTCGGAAGAAAAGATACAGGGAGAATACCGCATGCTGGTGGAGGCATTAACCATCCGGAACCTGGTCAATATGGTCATGGATGAGATGATGAAAACCTCAACGGTTTTTTCACAGGCATTGCAGTTCGGAAAATCAATCTTCAAAACGAAAAAGAAAAAAAAGAGATCCGGCGTCTCCCCTGCTGAAGATGACAATAATCCGCCGAAGGAGTAACAACGTGAGGAAGACTGATTTAACCTGACTAATCCTGACGCGCATTGTCCTTCCCGCAACTTATCAACATCCTGAAAATCGTAACCGGCTACCTGCTGTCCAGGCTGACCCGCCGTGTTTACCATTGGGGCAAGCCGGCGACACTTTCCATCGAGCCCACCAACAGCTGCAACCTCCGTTGTCCTGAATGTCCGAGCGGCATGAAAACGCTGACCAGGAGAAGGGGGAACATGGATCTCCCGCTATTCAGGGATATTATAAAACAGCTATCACCCGAACTTTATCACCTGACACTCTATTTCCAGGGAGAACCCTACCTTAACCCCGGCTTCTTTGATATGGTGAAGTTTGCCCATGCGAAAGGCATCCGGGTGGATACATCCACCAACGGACATTACCTCGACAGGAACAATGCAGCTGCAACCATTGAATCCGGTCTCGACAAACTGATCATTTCCGTAGACGGCACTGACCAGGAATCCTATGAAAAATACAGGATCGGCGGCACTTATACCCAGGTGATCAATGGAATAAGAGAGATCGTCAGGCAAAAGAAAGAGAAGAAATCAAATAAGCCCTTTATCGAACTGCAATTCCTGGTATTAAAGTCAAACCAGCACCAGATTGAAGGTATAAAGAAACTCGGCAGGGAACTGGGTGTGAACCGGGTGGCCCTGAAGTCCGCACAATTTTACGACTTTGAAAAGGGCAACCCTCAGATCCCGGATATTGATAAATATTCCCGCTACAAGCAATCGAATGACGGGATATGGAGGATCAAAAACCGGCTGCCCAACCACTGTTTCCGGATGTGGCGCGGCTGCGTGATCACATGGGACGGACAGGTAGTGCCCTGCTGCTTCGACAAGGATGCAACCATGGTGATGGGATCGGTCGAAGAGACCCGCTTTGAAGACATATGGCACAATAAGGCCTATCAGCGTTTCCGGTGGAAGATCCTCCACAAAAGAAGTTCTACTGAAATGTGCAGGAACTGTACGGAGGGGATGTGACTGGATGCTGGATGCTGGATGCTGGATGCTGGATGCTGGATGCTGGATATCGCACTGCGGACATCAGACATCAGACATCAGACATCAGACATCGGACATCGGACATTTGAGCATAGATATACTGGAATTCAACTTTAAAACGAATGCAATGAAAGGATCATTCAATCTCCTCCAACCGTTTATCGCTGTTCTTCTTGTTCTTTTTTTCTACTGTTTTCAACTCCAGGCTCAGAATGTTATCACATCCGGCAATGCAGATAAGGGGAGTGGTTGTTTTTCGCTGGCCAATGAAAACCTGCGGCTTTCAGTTGTAATCCGCGACCACCGGATCGAAAGCGATACCCTTTCGGGAAACCCGGCCTGGCTGAGTGCGCATGGAAGCAGCCCCTTTTGTTTAACCACAGACGGAGATTTCGGACTGAATTTTATCTGGACCGACAGGCAGGCGCCGAAGAAATCCGCCAATGCCGACAACCCGGTCATGCTCAACAAGCATGATTTCCTTCTTACCGGGAGCAGGTTCATGAACCTGGAGAACGGGGCTGCTGAACTCACGCTTTCCCTCAGGGGCGAAGAACTTCCAATCCTCCTTGAAATGACTTACCATCTTGATCCCGGGGCATTTTATGCAAAGAGGAAGATTGCCGTATGGGATACGACGGAATGTGTGCATTTCCTTGACAGGGTCTTTGCAAGGAATGGTTTGTTCAAAGGGTTTGCCTTTTCCGGATCAAAGGATGCCGCCAGCATCCGGGCGGAAAGTTCAGGGACCAGCCAGGTCATCCAGGGTGAAGTACCGGGAGGCCTGGTTATGATATCACCGTTTATCCTTAAAAAAGGAGAATTCGGGCAGCCGGCTGCTGTTCAGTACTCAACTACCGGTTGCTTTTTCGGATTGGAATACCCGGCTTCCGTCAACACCATAGAATCTACCCCGGAAGGCACCCGGATCTCCTGCTCCCAGGAGTTTGGGATGAAAGTCGGTAAAGCACCGCTGGAAAGCGAATGGGTTGTGGAAGCGCTTGTGCCGACCATCTGTGTAAAAGACTGGTTCTTCCGCTATGTGGATGACATCCGTGTGGCACCAGCCCGGCCCTATTCCCTCTATAACAGCTGGTATGACCTGCGGTCGCCTGAATATCCGCGGGTAAAGCCAAACAACGTGATGAATGAGGAGAATGCCCTGAATATTATCCGGCTTTTTAAAAAGAACATGATCGACAAATACCACATCAGCCTCGATGCTTTTGTTCTTGACGATGGCTGGGATGTATACCAGAGTGACTGGGTTCTGCGGAAGGAGACCTTTCCCAACGGGCTGAAACCACTGGCGGATACCCTGAAGAAAATGGGGACGAGCCTCGGACTATGGTTCGGGCCAACCGGCGGATATTCATTCCGGATGAAACGGGTGAACTGGATGAAAGAGCATGGCTATGAAGTGGTCGGCAACGGCAGGGATCATGCCATGCTCTGCCTTGGTGGCAAAAACTACTCGGATCTTTTCAGGAAAAGGGTGACCGGTTTCGTCGGAAACGAAGGTGTTGCCTATTTCAAGTGGGACGGCATACAGTTTTCCTGCAGCGAACCGGATCACGGGCATACTGTGGGACTCTATTCACGCCGGGCCATCCTCGAATCGGTGATCGATAAGTGCAAGGCTGTGAGGGCGGTAAACCCCAAAACCTATCTGAATATTACCTCAAGCACCTGGCTCAGCCCCTGGTGGGTGAAATATGCAAACCAGATCTGGATGCAGGGCGAAGATTACGGCTATGCCGATGTTCCCTCCTTCAGCCAGCGCGATGGCGCCATGACCTATAAGGATTTTGTGCTCTATGATGACCTTGTGACCAGGGACTGGTGGTTTCCGGTCTCTAATATGATGACCCACGGCATCATCAAGGGGAACCTTGAAACCCTGGGCGGCAGTGATGACCCTTCGGATAAGTTCACCAATGACGTGGTATTTTACCTGGGACGTGGTGTCTCGATGTATGAACTCTATATTTCACCGGATCTTCTGAACGACCGGGAGTGGGAGGCAGAGGGTTCCTCCATCGCCTGGGCCAAAGACCGGTTTGATATCCTGTCGAACACATATATGACCGGCGGCGATCCCACAAAACGTGAAAGTTACGGATATGTGCATTTCAAAGGTAACCGCGGGATCCTTTCCCTGCGCAACCCTTTCATCACCCCTGCGAAGATCACCATTCATCTCTCCCCTGAATCCGGACTCGATCCCGGGGCATCCAGCCTGGTATTGGACAAGGTATACCCTTACCGCTGGATTTCCAGACAACTTTACGGGTCCGGTTCCACCATCGAGATCCCGCTGGAAGGCTATGAAACGGCCGTCTTTGAACTTTACCCACTCCGGGATGCAAAGGAACCGCTGGTTTGCGGCACACGGTACGATGTACTACCCTCCTCCGGCAACCAATACCGTATCAGGGTGTATGACGCCCCATTGGGAGTCAGCATTTTGAATCCTGAAATACTGGAAGGAACCGGGGTAAACAGTCTGCCCATAACAGGTTGCTCATGGCAACCTGCAATCCTTACAGTCAAATCAATAATGCATAAAACTACTAAATCCGGAACAGAAATCACCACAACCCTCAAACCGGATGAAAATATCAGGCATTATCGATATGCGATCCTGCTGAAACCGGACAAGGATTTTACCGGCGCTGACTTCCCTCAATTCACCATCAGTGCGAATGGGAAAGAACAGAAAGTAATCGTCGAGGAGCAGAAAGGCCTCTGGTCATGGGTTTCGTTTGTTTCTGATACAACAGTATCCGAAATAAAAACGATTGTAAAAAACAAGGCCAAAACTGCTGAATGGAAAGGCAAAGCCGCTGTCTACATGATCTGTCAGCAATACCAGCCGGGGAAAGAGATCATCTTAACGACCCTTGAACCGGCAAGCAGCCGTCCCATGCTGCCGAAGCCATTCCCGGAAGGTATCTCGGAAAAAACAACCCTGCTGGATGAATTTGATCTTTCTGTAACTGAAAAAATCAAGAAATGATGATCCTGGAAGCATGTGTCAATTCAGCTGGCTCAGCTTATGAGGCCCAGGAAGGTGGTGCCAACCGGGTGGAATTGTGTGATAACCTCCTGGAAGGAGGTACCACCCCGGGAGCAGGTACCATCCGGATCGCAAGGAAACTTCTGCATATTGAGATGTTTGTCATGATCCGGCCGCGGGGGGCTGATTTTCTCTACAACGACCAGGAATTTAAGATCATGAAAGAGGACATCCTTGTGGCTAAAGAGCTGGGCGCCGACGGGGTTGTATTTGGCATGCTTCTGCCCGACGGACGCATCGACAGTGAGCGGATGAAGTTACTTGCCGGGCTTGCCCGTCCGATGGGCATTACCTGTCACCGGGCTTTTGACATGACCCGCGACCCGCTGGAAGCAATGGAAGAGCTCATTACCCTGGGCATCGACCGTATCCTCACCTCCGGACAGCGTGAAAACGCACTGGCCGGGGCTCCGTTGATCCGCCAGCTGATACAGCAGGCTTCAGGAAGGATCAGCATCATGCCCGGCAACGGCGTGAAAGAGCATAATCTGCACAGAATCGTAAAAGAGACCGGGGCAACGGAATTCCACATCCACCTGGATAAAACGGTTAAAACCGGGATGAACTTCTTCAATGAAAAGGTAAAAATGGGAAAGCCGGAGCAGTCGGAATATGATATCACGGTCACTGACCGGGAACGGGTTCGGATGGCGAGGTGGATCGTGGATAGTTGCGAGTTGTAAGTTGTAAGTTGTAAGTTGTAAGTTGTAAGTTGTAAGTTGTAAGTTGTAAGTTGCAAGTTTTGAGTTATATGGAAACAGAAAATCTCCCCGGCATTTTTGCCTGCTTCAACACAGAATCTTCCTTTCTGAGTGCAACACGGATCGGATCGGGGCATATCAATGATTCATATAAGGTAGATGCAACAGACGGGCGACAATTTGTCCTGCAGCGGATCAACAGCCATGTCTTTAAAGATGTTCCGGGACTTATGTGGAACATTTTCAGGGTGACGGACCACCTTGATTGCAAGATCCGAGACGGTGTTCCCCAGGCGGCAGGTTTACAAGCCCTCCGGCTGATCCCCGCGAAAAACCGAAACAGGTATATTGAAGATGATAAGGGGGGCTTCTGGCGTTTATACAATTACATTGCCGGGACGAAAAGCTACGATATTGTCACCGATCCTGCCCTGGCATTCGAAGGAGGACGGGTATTCGGTCAATTCCAGCTTCTGACGGCTGATATGCCCGGGAATGCTCTGACAGAGACTATTCCTCACTTCCATGATATCGGGACCCGACTAGGCAGCTTCCGGGAAACCATACACAGGAATCCTTTGCACCGCTGCGCAGCTGCTGATAAAGAGATCTGTTTCATTCAGGAGCGGGCAGAAGAGATGCAAACAATCCTGCGGCTTGCAAAAGAAAACAGCATCCCGTTACGGGTGACCCACAACGACACCAAATTCAACAACATCCTCTTTGATGAAAACAATAAGGCAGTCTGCATCGTCGATCTTGATACCGTGATGCCGGGTTATGTGCTCTACGACTTCGGGGATGCGATCAGGACAGGCGCCAATACCGGGGCAGAAGATGAGGAAGACCTCAGTAAAGTCGGTATCAGCATGGAACTTTTTGAAGCCTACAGCAGGGGATACTTAGGTATCGCAAAAGAGTTTCTGACTGAAACAGAGAAAGCCCACCTTGCCTTTTCAGCAAAGTTCATGACCTACATCATCGGTCTACGTTTTCTGACCGACTACCTCAACGGCGATCACTATTTCCGAATCCACAAACCCGATCACAACCTCATCCGGGCGAGGGCGCAGTTCCGGCTGTTGGAGAATATGGAGGATCAATTCAACCTGATGGAGCAAATTATCCGGGTGGGATGATGAGATTCGGTTGGCGGTTCCTAACCTTTTAAGAATTCACCACGAAGACACGAAGACACGGTTGCATTTCCCATAATTCTACCTTTTCAAGTGCATAGAAATGAGGAAATTCATTCTATTCAACCGTAACTTTCCGGGTAAAAAGTCCATTCTGAGATGAGATCCTGAGCAGATAAATTCCCGGTCGCAATGACGAAACATCCAGGTTCCGTGCTGCATCCTTTCCATCATCGTTCATCATCAGCCTCCCCGATAAGTCATAAAGTTCAAGACCCGCCCCCTTGACGTTATCCACTGTGATACTTTTGTGCGCAGGGTTTGGATAAACTTTTGCATAACCCGGTGGGGCATTCTCTGGGATCCCTTCCGGATCGCAGATCAGATGCATGACCGGTACAAAATTTAAGGGGCCCCAGGTTCCATTGACCTGGCTGACAGTCTCTTTGTAATAAGTGTGCCAGGAAGAGGTATCCGTGCCGATCACCAACGGGGCTGACAGGGTGTTGTTAAAACGGATTCCCACGTAATAGGTGCTGTCTGGGTAAAGTTGAACCATGTACATGTAATCTGAAGAAATCCAGCCCGTCTGGACTGGAATGCCGTTAACGGGGAAACTGGCCGTGTCCATAATATGACCATTCATGTAAACCTCAGCGGTGGCATCACCGAAATGATAGACGAGATCCGCCAGGTAAAATTCCACATACCCTCCAAAATGATGACCCTGCGGAATATTGAGAGTGAAACCAATAAAATCTCCGGGGTGGAGGGTACCTGATGGAGAGACCGTCACCGACGAATTCGGCGTGACCGATCTGGACACTCTGGTCCACATCCATTCCGACAAGGCCGGGAAAGGGATCTGCAGGGTGTCGTTCACAGGATTCTCATCAATATCTGCATGGATGGCAAACTGGTAATGGGTGGCAGTATTTGACCATATCCATGACTGGCAGTCAATATTCCCGGGAATCTTTACAGTATCGGATTCACCAGGGTTTAGTGACTGGAGAGTATCAGAATTGCGAAGGACAATGGCGCTGTTGTTCCAGTCTGTAATTTTGAAGACAAGAAAAACATGGTTCACGACATTAGTGCCTGTGTTTTTCACAACTGCCCCACACTGAAGAAACTCAAGTGAATTGAAATAGTATTGGCTGTAATATCCGCCTTCAGGGCCATTGGTATTGATGAGTGGCTTGATAAGCGCCACGTCATGCTGGGGAGTAGAAGCAGAAACAGTTCCGTTGAAAAGAAACAAAACCGGCAAAAACAGCACAGTCATGCAGAGCGATATAATTGTTTTCATAGGATATGGTTTGGGATATGTAAAGATAGTATATAATTCGGGAAATTGCAAGAAAAAAGTGACGAGGTTGCATCCAGCATCCAGCATCCAGTATCCAGCATCCAGCATCCAGTATCCGACTTTCCCGTGTCGCGAAAAGTCCGTAAGTTTGGCCTTCCATTTCTTTTAATCATGAAACGAATAATACTGACACTGCTTCTTGCCTTCACGGGCCTTTTTCTGGCTTCGGCCGTAAAACAGACGCCCCTTTTATCAATCATTCCCAAACCTGTAAAAACAAAGGTTCTTGATGGCGTCTTCCACATTACCGACCAGACCCGCCTCTATTACATGCAAAACGATACCGCTGCGCTCGAAGTGGCGCGGATGTTCGCGTCGCAGCTGCAGCTTTCAGGCGGCCCTGTTCTCACAGCAGCACCGGCAGGGAAAGAGCTGAAAAATCTGGCAGGAATCCTGTTCCGGGTATATAAATCCGCAAAATATTCCCCTGAAAGCTATACGCTGAATGTTCATCAGAAAAATATCATTCTCACAGGCTCCGATGCTGCCGGACTGTTCTACGGAATGCAGACGCTTTCGCAGTTGCTGCCACCGGATTTAAGTTCCCGTAGAAACCTGTCACCAGGCTCAATCTGGGAAGTTCCCTGCCTTGAAATCGCTGATTACCCCAGGTTCCGCTACCGCGGGATGCACCTGGATGTTTCCCGTCATTTCTTCCCTAAGGAGTTTGTTGAAAAGTACATTGACCTGCTTTCAAAATACAAGATGAATACCTTTCACTGGCACCTTACGGATGACAACGGCTGGAGGATCGAGATCCCAAAATATCCGAAACTCACCGGGATCGGTGCCTGGCATGTTGACCGCGAAAACCTCCCCTGGGGAGAGCGGCCACCGCAAAACCCGGCAGAAAAAGCTACTTACGGCGGTTTTTACACCCAGGACGACATCCGGGAGGTCATTGCCTATGCCAAAGCAAGATATGTAACCATCATCCCGGAGATAGAGATGCCGGCGCATTCCCTGGAAGTGCTGGCTGCATATCCTCAGCTTTCATGCACCGGCGGGCCGTTTACAGTTCCTCCGGGATCTTACTGGCCCAATACCGATATCCTTTGCGCCGGGAACGATTCGGTCTTTACCTTCATGCAGGATATACTCGATGAGGTGATCCGGCTTTTCCCATCCCAATATATCCATGTAGGCGGTGATGAAGCTGATAAAACACGCTGGAAGGAGTGCCCGAAATGCCAGGCGCGGATGAAAGCTGAGGGTCTGAAGGATGAAAAGGAGCTGCAGAGCTACTTTATGCGGAGGATTGAGAAGTACCTGGTTTCGAAAAACAAGAAGATGATCGGCTGGGATGAGATCCTGGAGGGAGGACTTGCCCCTGAAGCCACGGTCATGTCATGGAGAGGGATAGAAGGCGGGATCGCGGCCGCGAAACAGGGCCATAATGTGATCATGACACCCACTTCCTATTGCTATTTCGATTATTACCAGGCTGACCCGAAATCGGAACCGAAAGCGATCGGCGGACCCATCACCCTGAAAAAAGTTTACAGCTACGAACCCGTCCCGGGAGAACTCACCAAAGAGCAGTCGAAGTATATCTTAGGGGCCCAGGGTAACCTCTGGACTGAATTCATCCCGACACCTGAACATGCCGAATACATGGCCATGCCACGAATGATCGCCTTGTCGGAGGTGGTATGGACACCTAAGGCCCTGAAGAACTGGAAGGATTTCCGGCTGAGGCTTGAGAAACATTTCAAAAGACTCGAAAACAGTCATGTCAACTTTTCGCACGGAACTTACAAAGTGGGTGTCTCCACATGGTATGACAAAAAAAGCAAGGAACTGAAAGCCACCCTCGAGTCGGAACAGCAGAATGTCCCTGTACAGTATACCCTGACCGGCGATGATCCAACCCCGTCCTCCCCTGTCTATTCCAGGCCCATCCCCATTACAAACAACGGTTACCTGAAAGCCGGCATTTTCGTTGACGGAAAACTAATGGAACCCTTCACTGAAAGAGGCATCATTTTCCATAAAGGGATCGGCAAACACATTGAATACCGCCAGCCTTACAGCTACCGTTACACTGCAGGCGGGGACGAAGGCCTGCTTGACGGTGTCCGCGGCACGGTGAATTTCCGTGAAGGCAACTGGCAGGGATACCTTGGCAACGACATGGATGTGGTGATCGACCTGAAAGAGATCCAGCCGGTCCGATCGGTTTCGGTTACTTTTCTGCAGAATTACAAAAGCTGGATCTTCATGCCCGATTCAGTGATCTTCTCCCTCTCGTCCGACGGAAAGAAGTATCACTCCATCAACGATTACGGCAATGATACTCCGCTTGTCCTGGACAAAGGGCTCATCAAGGAAGTTTCACACCTCTTTCCCGACACGAAAGCACGGTATATCCGTGTAAGAGCAAAAAACAGGGGGGTATGCCCGAAGGGACACGAAGGTGAAGGAGAGAAATGCTGGCTGTTTGTGGATGAGATCGTAGTATTCTGACCTGAAAGAAAAAAAAGACCGTATTAAACGGTCATAATATCCTTTTCCTTGATCTCGAAGATCTTGTCGATCTTGCTGATGTGATCGTCCGTGATCTTCTGAATGTCGTCTTCAAGTTTTGTCACCTCATCTTCCGGCACTCCGTCTTTTTTCAGCTGCTTTGCGGTATCATTGGCAAGACGCCGGAGGTTGCGGATGCTGATCTTGGCGTTCTCTGCCTCGGCTTTGGCTTTTTTCACCAGGTCGCGGCGGCGCTCCTCTGTGAGAGCAGGAACTATGATACGGAGGATCTCACCTTCATTTCTAGGGTTGAAACCAAGGTTGGCGGCGAGGATGGCCTTCTCAATAAGTCCGAGTGCGCTTTTATCCCAGGGCTGGACGATGATCTGACGCGGGTCCGGGGTGCTGATGTTGGCAGTCTGGTCGATCGCGGTCTGAACACCGTAATAATCGATCTTCACACCCTCCAGCATCTGCGGACTGGCCTTACCGGCCCGAACCTTCTGCAGTTCCCGTTCAAGGTGGATCAGTGCATTCTGCATACCGTCCCTGGCTTCCTCCAGGCAAAATTCAGTTTCGTCGCTCATAGGTTCTTAAATTCTGATTTTTTACAAAAATAATGATTGTCGGAAAAAGTTGCAAGGTTATTTGATGTTTCTGATACTGGATGCTGGATGCTGGATGCTGGATACTGGATGCTGGATAATCTATCCTCTTTCCTCTAAGACACCACAGTACCGATCATCTCGCCTGAAACAAGCCGCTTCAGGTTTCCTTTTTTGTTCATATCGAAGACCACGATCGGCAGGTTGTTCTCCTTGCAAAGCGTGAATGCCGTGAGGTCCATTATCTTCAGCCCTTTCTGATAGGCTTCGTCAAAGGTCAGGGTATCATATTTTACTGCAGCAGGATTTTTCTCCGGGTCTGAATCATAAATTCCGTCGACGCGGGTCCCCTTGAGGATAGCATCGGCTTTGATCTCCACTGCCCGCAAAGCGGAGGCAGAGTCAGTAGTGAAATAAGGATTGCCGGTTCCCCCGGCGATGATGACTACAGTTCCGGCATCAAGGTATTCAATGGCTTTCCTCCGGCTCATCGATTCACAGATGGGATCGATTGCGATGCCTGAAAGAACCCTGGTCTTTAAGCCCAGCTTCTCCAGGGCATCCTGTAATGCCATACTGTTGATCACCGTGGCCAGCATGCCCATGTAATCACCCTGAACGCGGTCGGTGCCACCCGCTGTGCCCTGCATCCCGCGGAAGATATTCCCCCCGCCGATCACAATGGCCACCTGGATCTTATTCTCCACAACCGACTTGATCTCCATGGCATAATCCCTGAGCCGTTCCGGGTCAATCCCGTATTGCTGCTGCCCCATCAGGGCCTCTCCGCTGAGTTTCAGTAATATCCTGTTGAAGTCCATGTGGGTGATCGTTTAGGTTATTTTATGATTTAACAGATACTGGATGCTGGATGCTGGATGCTGGATGCTCGTCACGCGTCACCCGTCACTCACTCCCCTGCTCCGGTTCCGTGACAGTTCTTAAACTTCTTCCCACTTCCGCATGGACAGAGATCGTTGCGGCCTACCTTCTTCTCCACATGCACAGGGGTTGGTTTTGCCTTCTCCTGGGTGTTTGAATTTGCCTGTGACAGCAGGTCAGAACGTTCTTCCTTCAGGCGGGTGCGGTCGGTACGTTTTGGCAGCTGGGCCTCGTGTACATCGGCAACCTGTATGGGAACATCGGCACGTATCAGGAAGGAGGTGATCTCCTTATTCGTACGCTGTACCATGGATTTAAAGAGCTCGAAGGACTCAAACTTATAAATAAGCAAAGGATCTTTCTGTTCGTAGGCAGCATTCTGTACCGACTGTTTAAGGTCATCCATCTCACGAAGGTGTTCCTTCCAGGCATTGTCGATCAGGCCGAGGTTGATGCCTTTTTCGATGGCAAGCACAACCTCTTTCCCTTTATCCTCATAGGCTTTTTTGATGTTGGCAACCACCTGCATGTTTTTGATGCCATCGGTTACCGGTATCGCGATGTTCTCGTAATTTTTCTCGTTTTCAAAGACCTCGCGGATAACAGGGAAGGTCTTGACGCCGATGGCTTCACCCTTCTTTTTATAACGGTGATATACATGATCGTATAATTTGTCTGCAAGGTCGGATGGTGAGAGGGAGAGAAACTCTTCCCGGCTAACCGGTGAATCGGTGGCAAACTCCTTCAGGAGTTCGATCTTGAAGCCCTCAAAATCACGTTTTTCCTGGTAATCAAGGACAACCGTTTCGCAGACGTCATAGATCATGTTGTTGATATCGACGGCCAGGCGTTCTCCGAACAGGGCATGGTGGCGTTTTTTATAAATCGCTTCACGCTGGATGTTCATGACGTCGTCATATTCGAGCAGACGTTTACGGATCCCGAAGTTATTCTCCTCGACTTTTTTCTGTGCGCGCTCGATCGATTTGGTGATCATCGAGTGCTGGATCATCTCCCCTTCTTCAATGCCGAGGCGGTCCATGATCTTGGCAATACGGTCGGATCCGAACATACGCATCAGGTCATCCTCAAGGGATACGAAGAACTGCGAGCTGCCCGGGTCACCCTGACGTCCTGCACGACCACGAAGCTGGCGGTCAACACGACGGGATTCATGACGTTCGGTACCGATGATCGCAAGACCGCCGGCCTCCTTCACTCCCTTTCCCAGCTTGATATCGGTACCACGGCCGGCCATGTTGGTGGCGATGGTAACAGTGCCGGAGGTACCGGCTTCAAGAACTATCTCCGCCTCTTTCTGGTGGAGTTTTGCATTCAGGACGTTGTGGCGGATGTTCTTCCGCTTCAGCATGCGGCTCAGCAACTCGGAGGTCTCAACGGAGGTGGTACCGATCAGTACGGGCCTGCCGATGGAAACAAGGTGTTCCGCCTCGTCGATCACTGCGTTGAACTTTTCGCGCTTTGTTTTGTAAACGATATCCTGGCGGTCGTCACGAATCACTTTCTTGTTCGTAGGAATAACGACCACATCGAGTTTGTAGATATTCCAGAATTCTCCTGCTTCCGTTTCCGCAGTACCGGTCATGCCCGCAAGTTTCTTGTACATGCGGAAATAATTCTGCAGGGTGATGGTGGCATAGGTCTGGGTGGCAGCCTCGATCTTCACGTTCTCCTTGGCTTCAATAGCCTGGTGGAGGCCATCGGAATACCTTCTCCCCTCAAGGATACGGCCGGTCTGCTCATCAACGATCTTCACCTTGTTCTCAAGAACGACATATTCAACATCCTTCTCAAAAAGAGCATAAGCTTTCAGCAGCTGGTTGACAGTATGGACGCGCTCTGACTTGATCGAATAATCGATCATCAGCTGATTCTTCTTTTCGGTTTTTTCCTCTTCGCTGATATTCCTGCGCTCCATTTCAGCCAGCTCGCTGCCGATGTCCGGGAGAATGTAAAAGGTGGGATCCTCATAGGATTCGGTTAAAAGGTCGATTCCCTTGTCGGTAAGCTCGATGGTATTGTTCTTTTCATCGATCACGAAAAAGAGCTCGTCATCAATGAAGGGCATGTTTTTGGACTGTTCAGCCAGGTAATAATTCTCGGTTTTCAGAAGCAGGGCCTTCATGCCCGGCTCGCTGAGGAATTTTATCAGCGCCTTGTTCTTGGGTAAACCACGGTGCGACCGCAGCAGCTGATCGCCGGCCAGCTTCATTTTATCGTTGTTGTTCTGGTCCTCGGAAAGGCTCTTTGCTTCAGAAAGCATCTTGGTCACAAGGTTACGCTGTGCCGTATAGAGCTTTACCACATTGGGTTTAAGTTCTTCAAAGGCCTGGTTTTCTCCTTTGGGAGTGGGGCCGGAAATGATCAAAGGCGTCCGTGCATCATCGATAAGAACGGAGTCAACCTCATCGACGATGGCGTAGTTGTGTACCCGCTGTACAAGTTCGTCGGGGTTGCCGGTCATATTGTCACGCAGATAGTCAAAGCCGAATTCGTTGTTAGTCCCGAAGGTAATGTCTGCCAGGTAAGCGCTTCTCCGCGCTTCCGAATTGGGTTCATGGCGGTCGATGCAATCAACTTTAAGTCCGTGAAATTCATAAAGCACACCCATCCATTCCGAGTCACGTTTTGCAAGGTAATCATTCACTGTAACGATATGAACACCTTTGCCGGGCAATGCATTCAGGTATACCGGCAGGGTAGCCACAAGGGTTTTACCTTCACCGGTAGCCATCTCGGAGATCTTTCCCTGGTGAAGCACCAGTCCGCCGATGAGCTGCACATCGTAATGCACCATGTCCCATTTGATCATGTTGCCTCCGGCCAGCCAGGTATTACTGAAACGGGCCTTATCGTCAACGATCACCACACTGTTTTTCCTGGCTGCCATGTCACGGTCCATCTGGGTGGCCGTTACTTCCACATATTCATTTTCGGTTAATCTGCGGGCTGTATCTTTTACTACCGCAAAAGCTTCCGGCAGTATCTCGTTCAGTACCTCCTGGGTCTGTTCGTAACACTCTTTTTCGAGTTTGTCAAGATCACCGTAGAGTTTTTCTTTTTCTTCGATATCGATCTCATCGGAGTTTAACCGGGCTTTCAGCTCTTCGATTTCAATTTCCTTGGCCTCGATCCGTTCATGGATCCGCTGCCTGAATTCGATTGTTTTTGCCCTGAGGCCATCGTTGCTGAGCTGCCGGATCTCTTCATAGACTTCGATCGCCTTATCAACTTCCGGCATCAGCACTTTAATATCGCGTTGGGATTTATTTCCCAGGAATTTCTTTAATATACTAAGCATAAATTTTAAGCATTTACTTCAGAACCGATCTAATGAGTGACAAAAGTAAGCAAATTCCCTGCAATGACCATATCCCGCCCGTTTACGGAGTGAGGATCGCCGAAATGGCAGACTCCATGCCGTCTGATGGGGAATCAAGGGGATATTTCGCGATGTTCCCTGCGGCGTCAACCAGCACGTACATTGGAAATGACCTCACATCGTAATCCTTCAGCACATCTGTCTGATCGCCCAGGTGCAGGAAGGTCCATCCGAAATCCTTTTTCATATTCAGGAAGAAAATCATTTTCAGGAATTCCTTATCGAGTGAGATGCTGACGAAAGTGACCTTACCCTGGTACTTCACGGAAATCGCCTTCATCGTCTCCATTTCACTGAGGCACTCCATGCAATAAGTGGTCCAGAAGGCGATCACCACCGGTTTTCCTTTCAAACCGGCCAAACTGACATTTTTCCGGTTGCGATCCTGCAGGTTGAAGTTGGGCGCAGTGGTTCCTTTGCGCAATTTTGTCAGTAGGGCGATCATGTTAGAGGCAATTTCCTTGTGTTCGTCGAACTTGCTCTCTTTGGCAATGACACCCAGCAGGGCCAGAATATTCTCCTGCTTATAGGCCGGATCGTAGAACATCTCCATCAGTCCTTTGAGCAGGATGAGTTCACGCAGCTGGGGCTTCCGCACCAGGGTATCCTTTTCCAGGACATGCATCATGGCCGGGTAGCTTCCCGCGGTCTTCAGAATGGTAGCATAATCGGTGAACTTGAGCTGGCGGCAGGTTGCCGTCAGGTATTTTGAGAAAAACTGGTTGAAGAAATCCATATACTCTGTATTGTCATAGAGTATCGGACTGTTCAGCAGGTATTTTTTTGCCAGGGGCACCTGTCCCATCGCCTGTGCCAGTTGTTCGAGGGCAGCAGTCTTGTAATTGTTATAATTCTCAAAATAGGTATTCTTTATCTCAGGGAACTCACGTTTCACCCTCAACCTGAAGGTGTCGAGCAGAAACTTTTTCCTGTCGCGGTAGAGGCCATTGTAGTTTGAAAGCAGGAAGGTATTGTAAAGCACATTGTATTTGCGAACCAGGGTATTCAGCTCATCCGGTTCCTTATCGGTAAAGCTCATTTCAAGATTCTGCGATTCGAGGAAAGGGTTGACGTCGCCCGGGGGGTTGTAATTCATCGGGCTTATGCTGATTGCATATGAATGGCCCGGTTCGATAAAGAGGCTGCAGGGATGAAAATCGATGGAAATAGTTGCATAATAAGTTTTCGTGATGGTGGCTGTCAGAACGAATCTACCTGAAGAGTCGACCCTTGCTTTTGCAAGAGTCTTGTCAAGCATTGTGATCAGGTCGGCCGGGGCAGAGAGCACGACAGTTTTTCCCTCAGCACCCGGAGCCATGCCGGTGATCTTAATTGGCTGGCTGCTTGCAAGTAATGGGAACTGAATCAAACAGAAATAGAGGATCAGTTGAAACACTTGTATAAGTCTGGCGTTCCTTTCACCACGGAGGCACGAAGACACGGTAAAAGTATTTTTTTTTTGTTCTGACATTCTGTGCATTTCAGGTTATCCGATTTCCGTCTTCTGACTTCCGCTAAAAGACTACCTCGTCTGGTACGAACTGCCTTACATCTCCTCCGTTTCGAAGAATATCCCGGACGATGGATGAACTCAGTGCCGAGTATTCCGGTGAAGTGAGGATGAAGATGGTTTCGGTGTCGGGGGATATTATTTTATTCATCTGCCCTATGGAGCGTTCAAACTCAAAATCGGCGGCGGTACGAAGCCCCCTGAGGATATAGGGCGCATCCATTCTTTTACAGAAATCAACCGTAAGCCCCGTATATTTTTCAACCCGGATGTTTTTTTCATCCCTGAAGATCGCCTTCAGCCATTCGATTCTTTTCTCCAGCGGGAAATAGCCTGTTTTCTCAGCATTTTCGCCGATGGCGACAATAATTTCATCAAAGAGCGGCAGCGCCCTGCGGATCACTGATTCATGGCCTCGTGTAGGTGGGTCAAAGGAACCGGGAAAAACAGCGGTCTTTTTCATGGAGGAGGATTTTGTGAGACAAACTTACAGAGAATCTTTGATTTTCGCCAATATTCTCAGGACCCTAATGGTTTATAGTTCTTAGATTCTTTTTTTAAACACGAAGGACACGAAGGGCTTCACAAAGGACACGAAGAAATAACATCAAACCAGCATCCTTTGTGCCCTTTGTGATAACTTTTGCGTCCTTTGTGGTTAGAAGACAGCGTTTAGTCCTTATTCAAACGTAAACGAGACCTGGAAGATCTTTGATTTGAGGGATGCGATCCCATCGGTGTAGATGTTATTCTCATGACGCAGGACATCCATCAGGCCGTACATCATCTTCAGCTCTATGCCGAACTTGAACCATTCATTGTAAAAGTCGAACCCAACGCCCCCTTCCGCATAAATATCACTGGCATTGAATTTTACGATCTTCTGATCAGCGCTTTTTTGCTCGCGTTTCTTGGCCTGGGAAGCCAGGTCGAGCGTGTACTGGGCGCCGCCCATGATGTAAGCCCGGAAGTTATTGTACCGTTTCGATTTGTACTTGATTTCGATCGGAAAATTGACGTAAGTCGATGGAACCCTCTTTGTAACGCTCATCAGGGTAGTATCACCCTTTCGGTAAGTTTCTATTTTGTATATGAGGTCGCGGTCACCGAAAGAGAGGGACGGAATGAAACGCAGGTCGAAATTATCCCCCATATGCATATTGGCGATGATGCTGATCACAAAGCCGGGTGTGGGACTTGATTCGATCGACAGGATCCTCGCATGCTCAGGTAAGGGAAGGATGTCGGGAATATAGGTCGAATCAAAGACATGCGTGGCAAGATCGGCGATAGGGCGGATACTCACATAGGTTTCGTTACCGCCCAGCACAAACCCGAAATGGAATTTTGCCTGTGCATCGTAATTGACCTGGTTCAGGATCACGCTTCGTTGCGCTGCTGCATTAAAAGTACAGCAGTACAGCACAATAAGGAGTACGGAAATGAGATACCGGCTGGTCTTCAATCTTTCGGTCTGGTTTGAGTAGTTAGATAACGCCTTTTTTCAGGTTTTATTTTAAGGTCCCTTCTCTCCTGCCCGTTGTTATTGCATAATAATTCTGAAAAACGAAATTAATGAAATAAAACAGGAAGATCATCTATGTTTTTCCTGATATTTCACAGGCCTTTGTTATTTTTTCCCTGAATAGATCGTAGCGATCCCGAATGTCAGTGGCCGCTGGCGGATTCCGGTCATGCCTGTTTTTTCAAGGATGGCGGTAAAATCACTTCCTGAAGGGAAGGCAGCCACAGATTCAGGAAGGTAACGGTAGGCCTGGTTGTTTCCCGAAAAGAGTTTCCCGATCATTGGGATGCAGTACCTTGAATAAAAATGATAGAACTGTTTGAACGGCGCTTTGCCCGGATGCGAGAACTCAAGGATCATCATAATGCCACCAGGTTTCAGCACCCGCCGCATATCCGCCAGTCCCTTTTCAAGGTGTTCATAGTTTCGTACCCCGAAAGCAACCGTCACGGCATCGAAGGTGTTGTCGGGAAATGGAATACTCTCTGCATCCCCGGTTGAGAAATTTACTTTGAGTCCGGCAGGTTGGCGTTCTGCTTTTTTGCGGGCGATATCAAGCATCTGGACAGCGATGTCGATGCCTTCAATCCGGTCAGGTTTCAGTGCAGCAATGGCGAAGGCCAGGTCGCCGGTGCCGGTTGCCACATCGAGGATGACTGATGGCCTGGCCTCCCCGAGCTGACGGACGAATTTCCTTCGCCAGCTGTAATCAACGCCGAATGAAAGAAAATGGTTCAGGAAGTCGTACTGGCCGGAGATGTCGTTGAACATTTCGGCTACCATCTCTTTTTTGCTCATTATTGCCTGTGTTACCCTTTGTGTCCTTCGTGTTGTCCTTCGAGTCCTTCGTGTTTAACTCTTTTTACCACAAAGGACACAAAGGTTTTCACAAAGGTCACGAAGGAATACCGAAAAAAAATAAAAAAAAGGGATCACCTGTAAAGATAATCCCTTTCCCCTGATAATTTTGTTTTAAGCGCCGAGCATTAACCTTTTGAAACCGGTTACTGTAAGGTCTTTATCATTTTCAGAAAGATACTGGCGAACCGTTTTCTTGGTATCGCGGACAAAGTCCTGGTTCAGCAGGGTGCTGTCCTTGAAGAACTTGTTCAGCTTTCCAACGGCAATCTTTTCCAGCATGTCTTCCGGCTTGCCTTCCTGGCGTGCCTGGTCCTTGCCGATCTCGATCTCGCGGTCGATCACTTCCTGAGATACATTTTCCTTATCAACGGCAACCGGGCTCATGGCGGCAACCTGCATGGCAAGTTCGTGTCCGATCTCAGCAACGCCGGCCACCTCTTTCTTATTCAGGCCGATGATGGTAGCGAGGCGGTTTCCCTGGTGGTTGTATGCAAAAAGGATGGGAGCTTCCATGAATTCAAAATGTGCGATCTGGATCTTCTCACCGGTTTTGCCCAGCATTTCGTTGATCTTTTCAGAAACGACCATGCCGTTGACCTCGAGTGCGGAAAGTTCTTCAACGCTCTTCGGTTTATTTTTGATGCCCACTGCAAGGAGGTCCCTGCCAAACTGGCGGAATTCTTCGGTTTTTCCCACGAAGTCGGTTTCGCAGCTTACCATTACGACAGCGGCGAATGTTTTATCTTCGGTGGTTGCAGCCAGGACGATACCTTCGTTGGCATCCCTGTCAGCTCTTTTTGCGGCAACTTTCTGACCTTTTTTGCGGAGGTTGTCGATGGCTTTTTCAAAATCGCCTTCGCATTCCTGGAGGGCTTTCTTGCAGTCCATCATACCGGCACCGGTCATCTGGCGCAGCTTATTAACATCAGCAGCAGTTATGTTAACCATAATTTTCTGAATATAGATTTATAAATAAATAGCTATGGATCTACATTTTCACCGGTAACGGGAAATGGTGAAAAGACCTGGGGTCGTAATGTATTATTTCTTCGTCGGCTTGCCGGCAGGTTTGCTGATCCTCTTGCGGGGAGCTTTGGCTTTTTCAGCCTCTTCTTCTGCAAGGGTCTTCATCTTTGCAACCTTGGTATCCACGAATTCCTTCTTTGTGATCATGATGTCGTCATCATCATCACCATCCTGCATTGAGAAGTCATCGTCCTGACCTTCGCCTCTTTCTTCACGCTCGTCGTCGGAAGAACGTTTGTCGCGGTCAAGTTTCCGTTCCATCAGGCCTTCTTCAATTGCTTTCACCATGGTCTCGACGATCAGGGCGATTGATTTTGAAGCATCATCATTGGCTGGGATCGGGAAATCGACCTGGCGGGGATCTGAATTGGTATCAACGATGGCGAAGGTCGGAATGTTGAGTTTCTTGGCTTCGGCAACTGCGATATGTTCTTTCAGGATATCCACGATGAAGATAGCGGCAGGCAGACGGTTGAGGTCGGAGATACTGCCGAGGTTCTTCTCAAGTTTGGCGCGTTCACGGGTGATGGTAAGCCGCTCCTTTTTGGAAAGGTTGCTGTAGGAAGGGCTGCTCATCAGTTTGTCGATGGAGGCCATTTTCCTTACGGCTTTACGGATGGTAGCGAAGTTGGTCAGCATACCACCGGGCCAGCGCTCGGTAACGTACGGCATGTTCACACGTTTTACCAGGTCGGCCACGATTTCCTTGGCCTGTTTCTTGGTAGCAACGAAGAGAACGCGTTTGCCGGATTTTGTTATTTGTTTTAAAGCAGATGCAGCTTCATCTACTTTTGCCATTGTTTTGTAGAGGTCGATAATGTGGATCCCGTTACGTTCCATGAAAATATAAGGAGCCATGTTGGGATTCCATTTCCGTTTCAGGTGCCCGAAATGAACACCGGCTTCCAATAATGCATCAAAATTGGTTCTTGACATAATATATTTAATGAGTAATAAAGATTAACGTTTGCTGAACTGGAATCTTTTCCTTGCCTTGCGCTGGCCGAATTTCTTACGTTCAACCATTCTCGGATCCCTTCTCATGAATCCCTTTGCTTTAAGAGCAGGACGATATTCTTCATTGATCTTGCAAAGCACCCTGGAAATAGCAAGGCAAAGCGCCTCAGCCTGCCCGGTCATACCGCCTCCGTCAAGATTCACTTTCACATCGTATTTTCCCATGGTGTTGGTGACCACGAATGGTTCAACAACCTGGAACTGTAGAATTTGAGTTGGAAAATAATTGGTATAATCGCGGTCGTTCACCGTGATCTTTCCGTCACCGTCCTTTACATAAATTCTTGCTACGGCGGTCTTTCTCCGTCCGAGGGCATTAATCACTTCCATATTATCCAATTGTATTTGTATTGATTACTTTCGGTTTCTGTGCCTGGTGGGGATGTTCCGGGCCTGCATATACAAACAGGTTGCGGAAGAGCTCGGCGCCAAGACGGTTCTTGGGGAGCATCCCTTTGATCGCTTTTTCTACAACGGCGATCGGTTTCTTTGCCAGGAGTTCGCGCGGGGTCGTGAAACGCTGACCGCCGGGATAACCGGTATGGCGGACATATTCCTTGTCGTCCATCTTCTTTCCGGTAAATACGATTTTTTCGGCATTGATGATGATCACATTATCACCACAGTCAACGTGCGGTGTAAAGTTTGTCTTCTCCTTGCCCCTGAGCAACATCGCTGCTTTTGTAGCCAATCTGCCAACTACCTGATTCTCTGCGTCAATTATCACCCATTCCTTGGTAGCTGTGGCCTTATTGGCGCTGATTGTTTTGTAACTTAAGGTATTCATCGATTCTTTCTTATTACTAAATCATTACATCCTTTTCCATTAAAAAGGGGTGCAAAGTTAGAAATTAGTTTTTGATTAAACAAATAAACCGGAAAGAATTTAGATTAATAAGCTACGATTTAGGATTAAATCAGGAAAACATATCACCTTTCGAAAAAAATCCGATTAAAAGAAGAAAGAAGAGAAACAATACGTATATTTGTTACTGAATTTATACGTATCATGAAAACCAAACTTACCTTATCGGTTGAAAAAGATGTCATCATGAAAGCCAAAGCCATTTCATCTCATTCCGGGATAAGCCTTTCAGAATTGATTGAGAATTTTTTCCGGCAGCTGACTTTGAATGAAAACAGGAGGCATGGAAAGCAGGAATCGGAACTGGTCAGATCATTGAAAGGTTCGGTCAGGGTTCCGGAAGATTTTAATTATGATTCTGAATTATCGGAAGGATTGATGAAAAAATACAGAAAATAATGAATCACCTGTTTTTGGATACCGATGTGATCCTGGATCTCCTCACTGACCGGAAGCCATTCTCCGATGACATCGCGGAAATCTTTGATCTGGCAGTGGAGAAGAAAGTAATGCTTCATTCTTCAGCATTGGCCCTCAGCAATGCATTTTATATTTTGCGAAAAGTCGCTTCCCCCCGGAAGATCCTTGAGCAGTTCCGGAAATTAATTACAATTGTCCGGATGACAGAGATGAACCACGATGTCGTTACAGCCGCGCTTGGGTCGTCCTTTACAGATTTCGAGGATGCACTCCAGAACTTTTCAGCACTGCAACAATCCGGGATTGGCATAATTCTTACACGGAATACCAAAGACTACAAGAACAGCAGTCTGATCGTTTTGTCTCCGGAAATGTACCTCCGGCAGTTTCCTGCTTCGTAAATCGTATTTTGACTTTCTCTACCTTTGTACCCGAAAAGCTGAAAAAACATCAATGTCAATAACAGTATCAAATATCACCAAGGTCTACGGCACGCAGAAAGCCCTTGACAATGTATCATTCGAGATCCGGCCGGGCGAGATTGTCGGACTGCTCGGGCCGAACGGCGCCGGGAAAAGCACCATCATGAAGATCCTCACCTGCTTCATCCCCCCCACTTCGGGCGACGCCAGCGTATGCGGATACGACATCCTCGAACAATCCATCGAAGTAAGGCGGAAGATCGGCTACCTGCCCGAGAATAACCCGCTCTATCTTGATCTCTATGTGAAGGAGTACCTGGAGTTTATCTGGGGACTTCAAAACAAGTACGAAGTACGAAGTACGAAGTACGAAAAACATGGACCCGCCATTACTCACAAATCACAAATCACAAATCGCAAATCCGGCATCCAGCATCCAGCATCCAGAATCAGTGAAATAATCGACCTCACCGGGCTTGAAGCCGAACAGCACAAAAAGATCGGTGCGCTCTCCAAGGGCTACCGTCAGCGTGTCGGGATCGCCCAGGCGCTGCTGCACGACCCGGAGGTACTGATCCTCGATGAACCCACATCCGGACTGGATCCCAACCAGCTGCTGGAGATCCGCAACCTGATCCTGAAGATCGGGGCCGAGAAGACCGTCATGCTCTCCACCCACATCATGCAGGAGGTGGAAGCCATCTGCGAGCGCTCCATCATCATTCATAAAGGGAAGATCGTCGCCGACGACTCCACCAAGAACCTCCAGGAGGTCTCAGCCTCCAAAACCATTATCAAGGTTGAGTTCAGCGCTCCAATCGACGGCACACTGCTAAAACAGATACCCGGCGTCGCCGATGTTTCGGCAGTCGGCAGTCAGCCCCTCCCCCCAACCCCCTCCCCTGCCGGGGCGGGGGAGCACATCTCCCGGGCATCTGCCGTCTGGCACATCACATCCACGTCATCCGCTGACATCCGCGGTGATATTTTCCGCTTTGCGGTTGAAAACAACCTCACAGTCCTCTCAATGAATAAGGAGGAGCTTAAGCTGGAGGAGGTGTTTCAGGAGCTGACGAGAAGTTAAGGAGAACTACGAACTACGAACTACGAACGACGAACGACAAAGTAGAAAGTCTTCAGTCGGCAGTCAGTAGTCGGCAGTCGGTAGTCGCAACAACTCAATATCCTAATCTCTCAATCTCTCATTCGTCCAATCGTAAATGAAGTAATCTCTCAATCCCTCAATCGTCCAATCGTAAATAAAAACCCCATTGTGCCCTTTGTGAAGCCCTTCGAGTCCTTCGTGGTTAAAAAACGTCTGATACCTATTGCTTTTTCCTTATTTATTTTGTATATTTGCAACCTGTTATTGTTCTTTTCTTTAACATAAAGTGGGGCATATCGAAATTAAAATAAACCCCATAAAATCGTCCGGATCCCACCCCGGATTTTCACCCACCGACCGGGCAACCGATAAGACGGTCATAAGACTTTCATAAGCCTTTCATAAGTACAGCAGGCCACCAATAAGCCGGGAATAAGCCACGAAGGTTGGATGTTACCC
>Ga0118677_10002654_pt1 | contig 35536 bp, 40 predicted proteins | sample AliMusrvi5mmetaG_FD_86154 | JGI IMG/M metagenome (GOLD analysis project Ga0118677, IMG submission 86154)
GTTCTATAGAATATCTATATCACTTTCGCAAGCAAAATCTTCATGCCTGTGTCGTTTGTTTTGGATTTCTCAAAACCTTAGGCGAGGATTTGGGGGTGGCCGGCACATCGGCCAGATGATTGGAAACCACCTGCCCCTGTCCGAACGCCTGCTCCAGCGACACCTTCTCCACGCCCAAGTCATCGGCCTGGACCTCATCCAGGAAGGGGTCGAACACGATCACGCGCAAATGGAACGGGCGCAACAGCTCAATGGTCTTGCGGCCGATCTGTCCGGCTCCCAGCAGGGCAACCGTCGTCCCATAGTTTCCACAACCCCGGAACGCGGTCCTATACCGGTCCGTCCCCGTACACTCCCGCCCGTTTTGAAAGTACCCCTTGTTCGCCAGCAGGATTTGCGCAAGAGTAAACTCGGCCACCGGCACGGCATTGGCCGCCCACCCGCTCACCACCGTGATGCCCCGCCTCAACAACGGTCTCGCAAAGCCACGCACCGACCCCGCCGCATAAAACACGGCCTGCAGTTTCGGCAGTTGGTCGAGATGGGCATCCGTCAACTTGAGCATCCCCCAGGTGCCAAAGATGACCTCAATGTCACGGATTTCAGGCAAACACCGGGCGATATTCTCACTGGTGATAACCGTCGGATGAAGACGGGTGAGCTGACTGAGCTTTTCCAGATTTTGCGGGCCATAGATTCTTGTGATCGTTTCGCCGGCGCCCCCCCCATCGCCAAACAGAGCCGCCCTGGCACGTGTGTCGGGCTCTGTATTCGGCAGGGTCTCTGTCCGGGGTTCTGAAAGTTTAATCATGTTGGTCTTCCCATGCTACAGCGTTCTCACCCTCAGCACAGTAACGGAATTGGCTGGGAATGTGCGGGGAAACTCGTTTGCCACTCCGGATACGGATTCCTCACGGGGCGTGACCCTGGCGGGAGCATCGGGGGTGTTTTCATCATCGGGCGCTCCCGCCAGCACCAGGGCGCGGCCCGTGGGCGCAAGCCGGCTGGTCCCTTTATACTGGAGGATCGCCGGGCGGGCTTCCGCCGTGGCGTTGACCACCTTGACGATGAGTTCGCACGCCGCGGTGTCGCGGCTCGCCGCGACAAAGAAACGGGGTTTCCCATTCGCCGCCAGGGGAATGGCCTCCACCTTCACGGGCAGGCAGGCATCGCCGCGATTCAGACTGAACAGTTTCTGCACCTGGTAACTCGGCGTGCCCTGGGCGCGGAGAGTATCGAACCAGATCAGATCCGGCGACCACTGCCACGCATCCACATGCGCGAACAGCGGGGCATAAGACGACATCTCGACCACATCCGCGTTGCGCTCCAGGCCGGTCATGTAGGCGGCCTCGGCCAGGGCGGACTCCCAGACATTCCGCTTGCTGGGGACATGGGCGGCGTATTCGCCCATGAATATCCGGGGGCCTTTCCGGCTTTGGCCGTCATACCGCGTGGTGTTGTCGAGGAACCACTCGGGCGAGGCGTAGCAGTGCTCGTCCACGATATCGGCCTGCATGCCGGGAATGGCTTTCCACGCGTCATTAAAACGGCCGCCATCAGGACCGGGACCCGCGCTGACGATGAGTCTGATCCCCGGATAACGGGCGCGAACGGCCTTGGCGATGACGGCGTAACGCTCGAAATACTGCGGCCCCCACTGCTCGTTCCCGATGCCCAGCAGCTTCAGGTTGAACGGCTCGGGATGCCCCATTCCAGCACGCACCCCGCCCCATTTGCCAGTGGCCGGTCCATTGGCGAATTCGATAAGATCAAGCGCATCCTGGACATACGGCTCAAGGTCGGCGGAAGCCGCCAACTCACCCGAATTGAACTGGCAGGCCATGCCGCAGTTGAGAATCGGCAAGGGCTCTGCCCCGATATCGGCGCAAAGCTGGAAATATTCGAAGAAGCCAAGCCGGAATGACTGGTAATAATCCGAGGCGCCCTTTCCGCTTCCGCTGAACTCGACATTCCAGCGATTGTAGATGAGTTTGCGGTCATCCACCGGACCGATGGTGGTCTTCCACTGGTAACGGTTGGACAAGGTGCGCCCCTCGACAATGCACCCGCCGGGAAAGCGGATGAAACCGGGCTTCATGTCCGCCAGCAGTTGCACCAGGTCCGGACGCAGGCCGTTGGCCCGGTTCTTCCAGGTGTCCACCGGCATGAGCGAGACGGCCTCCAAGTCGATCTCACCCGGCTGCAACATCAGTATTTGCAGTGCACCCTTCGTTTCCGTGGCGGTGGCGGTCAGCTCGATATCCACGCGGGTCCAGTCACGCGAGGTGATCTGGATTCCCGCCACACCGATCACCGCATCCTTCGCCCCCAGCAAGTCCACCCGTAACGACTGCGGGGCGCCGGATACGAGCCTTGCCATCGCCGAGAACCGGTAGCGCGCATCCTTCCTGAATCCCATTCCGCGATACCCTTCGTTTCGAATCCCGAAGCCCCCGCCCGCCACCTGAACCATCAGCCGGGCATAGTGGGGATTGTTGGGAAACACGGGCTGCTCATGACGCACCCCGAACCCGCCCACCGCGCCGGCGTGCTCGACTTTCCGCCACCCCATGATGGCGTCCAGGAACTCGAATGACCCGTTCTTGACCAATTCCGCGCTCAGGCCGCCGTCCGCGCCGAAATTGATATCCTCGAAAAAGATCCCGTACAGCGTCGGGCTGATCGGGATTCCAGGCGCGTCCGCCTCGATCGAAATACGGACTGGATCCCTGGGCGCGCCGGAAACGGCGGCCTTCCCCGCGACAACGAACGCAAAAAGCGAAGACAGCGACAAGAGGGTTCTCATTGCGGGTAAAACGTCCATGGTAGTGCCCTACCGGTGGTGCCAATGGGGACCGCCGGGGCGGGACTGCCGGATGACCGTCGGTTTGGGTTGCTTGGGCTCCTCCAGAAGCAGGGCATACCAGGACTCGCCGAACGCGGCGTTGGAGAATTGGCCCAGCCGTCCGTTGGCCACATGTTCCCAGTTCGCCTCCAGGGTCTCGTCGTCCGTCGCGGCCTTGCCGTCCACCAAAACCTTGAGGGCCGCCTCGGGTTGCTTCTTCCGGATCAGCATCCAGGAGTAGGTGGCGTAGATAAGCGCGGAGTCCTGTTTGAATTTTTTCCTGAGCTTGTCGTAGGTCTTTTGCAGTTCAGACTCCTGCCCGAGCTTGTACTGGCGGCACATTTTCATGCAGGCCAGGATGGGATCGCCCAGCATGGTCTTGGGAAGAAGCCGGTCCACCTCCTCGAACTTCTTCAACTGGAAAAAGAATTGCACGCGGATGGCATTGACCTGCCGGTCAAGCAGAAGGCTCCACTTGCAGTAGGGATCCATTTTGCGGCTGGATTCCAGGGCCTCGGTGATCATGGCGTCCTGATCCTTGCGCGCCTGATCCATCAACCATTTTACATTCCCCCCGCGGCTGCCAAGCTGCTCGTATTTCCGCTTGAGCGAGTTGGTCTTTTCCGTGATGCGCGTCTGGATGGCCGTCATCAGCGCGGTGATCCGGCGGCGGATCCACAGGGTGGCCGCGACCTGGATCCCAAGTCCGCAGAGAACCGCCACGACGACGCCCCAAGCCCTCCAGCCAAGCCCGAAATGCAATTCCGCCCACACTCCCACCATGGTCAACACTGAAAATAGAAGAGTCAGCATAACGTAGTATCCTTTCGATGGCGCGGATTATACCGGATGAAACCATTCTGTCCACCGGGTTTGACGTGGAATGTTGCTTTCACAAATTGCCTCCCCCGTCTCCTTTTGATACGGTGGCCGTCACACACACCACCGGACCAAAGGGAAGGTGGAGAGGAGGGTGCGGTTAATGTCGTTGGCTCCGTCAAAACAACACGAGTCCATGGTCATCAATGGAAAGGTTTGCCCCATCACACCCGGCCAAACCGTGCTCGACGTGGCCCGTGAAAACGGGATCGCCATTCCCTCCCTGTGCCACCACCGCAAAACGGGCACCGCGGCCACCTGCCGGGTCTGCATGGTGGAAGTGGATAAAATGCGGGGCTTGCAGGCGGCCTGCGCGTTGCCGGCCGCCAACCACATGTCGGTCAAAACCGACACCAAAAAGGTCCTTGAGGCCCGGCGCTGCGTCGTCGAGCTAATGCTGGTGAACGGCCAGCATAACTGCATGTCCTGCGAACGCAACGGGAGTTGCGAGCTCCAGGACGTGGCCTATGACCTCGGCATTGAAGCCCCCGGCTATCTCGCGAACGACCCGGTCGAACCCCCTGACGACTCGGCGGAAATGATCGCCCTGGACCGCCGCAAATGCATCAAGTGCGGGCGCTGCGTCGCCGCCTGCGGGAAAGTGGTTGTCAACGAGGTGCTTGAGTTCGGCAAACGGGGCAGCCAGTCCCGCATCGTCTGCGACGATGGCCTCCCGATGGGTGACTCGTCGTGCGTGCAGTGCGGCGAGTGTTCGCAACTGTGCCCCGTCGGCGCGATCCTGGACAAGAAAAGCCGTGGCAAAGGGCGGACCTTCGGGCTGGAGCCGGTGGACACCACCTGCCCCTATTGCGGAGTCGGCTGCCAGATGACCTTGCACGTGAACCGGAAGGCCAACCGCGTGGTGCGGGTGACCGGTCGCGAGGTCGCACCCAATGACGGCATGCTTTGCGTAAAGGGGCGTTATGGCTATGAATTCCACGCCAGCCCCAAGCGGCTGACGCACCCGATGATCAAAAAGAACGGCAAACATGTGCGAGTCTCCTGGGATGAAGCCCTCGATTATACGGCGGAACGCATTAAGGCCATCACCGACCGGCATGGCCCGGATGTGTTTTCCGCGCTTGGCTCGGGCCGGATCACCAATGAAAATAATTATGCCGTCGCCAAGTTCACCCGCGCCGTGGTCAAGACCAACAACATCGACCATTGCGCCCGAACCTGCCACGCCCCCACCGTCGCGGGACTGGCCACGGCCTTCGGAAGCGGGGCGGCCACCAACTCGATTTCGGAAATCCTGGAGGCCGACGTCCTGTTTGTGATCGGCTCCAACATGACCGAGGCGCACCCGGTCGTCTCGTACTTTGTCAAACGCGCGGCCAAAAACGGCGCCACCCTGATTGTCAATGACCCGCGCAAGATTGACCTGGCGCGCTGGAGTTCGCTCTATGTGCAGCACCGCGTCGGCACCGACGTGCCCTATCTCAACGGCCTGATCCATGAGATCTTCAGGAACGGGTGGCAGAACGAAGAGTTCATGCGCACCTGCACCGAAAACCCCGGGGATATCCGCCGGTGGGTTCAGGACTACCCGGTCGAAAAGGCCTCCGAAATCTGCGGCGTCCCCGTTCCGACCATGCGCGAGGTGGCGCGCATCCTCGGAACGGCAAAGAATGTCAGCGTGCTCTACACCCTCGGCATCACCGAACACATTTGCGGAACCGACAACGTCAAATCCATCGCCAACCTCCAGATGGTCCTGGGCCATCTGGGCAAGCGGGGAGGCGGCGTCAATCCCCTGCGCGGCCAGAACAACGTCCAGGGCGCGTGCGACATGGGCGCGTTGCCGAACGTCCACCACAATTACCAGCCGGTGGACGATCTGCGCATCGCCGAGAAGCTGGCAAAGGACTGGGGCGTCGCCGCCCTGCCGCTGAAGCCCGGCTACAAATTGCCCACCATGCTGCACAAGGCCCTGGAGGGCGGCACCAAGGTGTTCTTTGACGTCGGCGACAACACGGTCCAGACGGAACCCAACATGGCCAAAACCATCAAGGAAATCCAGGCCCTCGAATTTTTCGTGGCAGTGGATATCTTCCCGACGATCACAACGGAATGCGCGGATGTCATTCTGCCGGACGTGTGCTTCAACGAGGATGACGGCACGTATTCCAACCTCGAGCGGCGTGTGCAACGACTTCGGAAAGCGGTGGAACCGCCCGGCGAAGCACGCCCGACGTGGTGGATCATGCAGCAGTTGGGACAGCGGTTCGGCGTGGATTTGCGGTTCACGTCCGCACAGGGGGTTTGGGAAGACATGCGCCGCACCAGCACCAGCATGGCCGGCATCACCTATTCCCGGATCGAGCGCCTGGGGCTCCAGTGGCCCTGCCCCACGCTGGAGCATCCCGGGACGCCCATCCTTCATCTGGGCGGGAAATTCACCCGTGGCAAAGGGCTTTTCTGCCACACGGATTACCGGCCGCAGGCGGAACCGCCGGATGCGGACTATCCCTTCATCCTCTCCACGGGGCGCCGTTTGTGGCACTATCACACCGGCACGCAGACGCGCAATTCCGTGGGGCTTGAGGCCATCTTCCCCGAGGAACTCATGGAAATCAACCCGCAGGACGCCGCCCGGCTGGGCATCAAGACCGGGGACCGGGTCGAAGCCGCCAGCCGCCGCGGCCGCATCACCCTGAAAGCCTGGGTCACCGACCGCTCGGCGGTCGGGGTGTGCTGGACGTCATTCCATTTTCACGAAGCGTGCGGCAATGTCCTGACCATTGACGCCTACGACAATGTCACCGAGACACCCGAATACAAAGCCTGCGCCATCAAACTCACAAAGGTTGCCGATGGCCAGGCACCCGAACCCTGCATACCACGACAGGCCCGCCCATGAGCCGGAGGAGATCATGAAAACAAAAAAGGATTTCACCCATATTCTGGCCGATGCCATGCGCCGGGAACGCGATGCGGCGATGTTCTACCAACAGATCCAGGAGCGGGTGACGAATCCGGCGGTCCGGGAGATCTTCGCCTCGCTTGCCCGGGACGAAGCAGGACACGAACAGTTCCTGATGCAATGCCAGGGCGACCCCTCGCTTTTCTCCAGCATTGACCCGCATCAGGATTACCACGTGGCGACCGCCACGGACCTGCCAGTGCTATCCCTTGACATGAAGCCCGCCGATGCCATCGCCCTGGCCATGAAAAAAGAACAGGAAGCGGTCGACCTCTACCGCTTCCTGGCATCCCGGGCCACGCAGGGGAAAATCAAAGCCTTGTTTGACGGGCTTGCCACCATGGAACTCAGCCACAAGAACCAGCTTGAAAGCGTCTTCACCAGCATCGGTTACCCTGAAGTATTTTGAACCGGAGGCCGGCACCATGACACTCGACACCGCTCTTTCGTCCGACATCGCTTCCGTGCTGGAGTCCTACCCCGGCGCCGGGCAGGATCAACTCATCCCCCTTCTCCAGGATATCCAGGCCCGGTTGGGATATCTCCCTCGGGAGGCACTCCTCCGCATCAGCGAGCATTGCGCACTCCCCGTGTGCCGGGTCTACGGGGTGGCGACATTCTATAATCAGTTCCGGTTTCACCCGCCCGGCCGAAACCATATCCAGGTCTGCCGCGGCACGGCCTGCCACGTCAAAGGTTCGCTGACCATACTGGACATGATCCGCCAGAAACTTGACATCAATCCCGACCAGACCACCCGCGACGGCGAGTTCAGCCTGGAAATCGTGGCCTGTGTCGGAGCCTGCGGCCTGGCTCCCGTTGTGTGCATCAATGGTGAGGTTCACGGCGGCGTCACGCAGGCCTCGCTCACGAAGATCCTGGCGTCGTACCGCGCGAAAGGAAAGCCCCATGCAAGCCCCCACTGACGGCCATCCCGCCCAACGCTGTTGGCCGGTTCTTGAGACACCCCCTCCCCACGCCCTCGACCGGCTGGTGATCCGGGACGATGCCACCCGGCAGAAAGACGCGACATCGCTTGCGGACCGCCTGGCACGGCTCCGGCGGGAGAAAACGGATCGCCCCGTCATCTATGTGGGCGCCGCCAGTTGCGGCCGGGGCGCCGGAGCCGGAAAGGTTCTGGACCGGCTCCACGAGCACCTCGCGGCGCGACAGATCCAGGCCGAGGTGGTTGAAGTCGGCTGTATCGGCCTGTGTGCGGCGGAACCGCTGGTTGACATCCAGATGCCGGGCCGGTGCCGCGTCTCGTTCCAGCATGTGACGGAAGACAAAGTGGCGGCTCTGGTGGATTCGGTGTTGGGCGGGATCATTCCCCCGGAATCGGTGCTGGGACAATTCAGCCGCGCCGGCCACACCCCATGGGACGCCGTTCCCGCCATGGATGAGCATCCCTTCTTCGCCCGGCAGACCCGGCTGGTCATGGCCCACTGCGGCCTGATCCAGCCGACTTCGATCAACGAATACATCGCCATGGGCGGATACCGTTCACTGGCCAAAGCACTGAACGAACTGACACCCGTGTCGGTCTGCGAACTGGTCGAAAAAAGCGGCTTGCGCGGCCGTGGCGGCGCGGGATTCCCGACCGGAACCAAGTGGAAGTTTGCCCGGCAGGCCGAAGGCTCCCCCAAATACCTGGTCTGCAACGCAGACGAGGGCGATCCCGGGGCGTTTATGAACCGTGCGCTGATGGAAGGCGACCCGCACCGCCTGATCGAGGGAATGGCGCTGGCCGCCTATGCGATCGGCGCCCCGGAGGCATTCATCTATGTGCGGGCCGAGAAACCCCTGGCCGGCCGGCGGGTCAAGGACGCCATCGCCCAGGCGGAAGCCTATGGGTTCCTGGGCAAGTCCATTTTGAATTCCCCTTTCAGCCTGCGCATCCAGATCCGCATGGGGGCGGGCGCGTTCGTGTGCGGGGAGGAAACCGCCCTGATCCACAGTATCGAGGGAAAGCGCGGAATGCCGAGGCCGAGGCCGCCGTTCCCGGCTGTCAGCGGCGTGTTCGGCAAGCCAACCGTGATCAATAACGTCGAGACGCTGGCCAACATTCCGGAGATCGTCAACCGCGGCTCCGAATGGTTTTCAGAGACCGGGTCGTCCGTCTCCAAGGGGACCAAGGTCTTCGCGCTTTCAGGGAAGGTGGCGAGAACCGGCCTGGTGGAAGTGGCCATCGGCACCACGGTGCGGCGGGTGGTCATGGAGATCGGCGGAGGATGTGCGAACGGGAAGAAATTCAAGGCGGTCCAGATCGGCGGGCCTTCCGGCGGCTGTGTGCCGGACTCCCAGTTGGACACACCCATTGACTATGACTCGCTCCGTGCCATCGGCGCCATCATGGGCTCGGGGGGAATGGTCGTCATGGATGAAGACACCTGCATGGTGGATGTGGCCAAGTTCTTCATGGATTTCATCCAGCGGGAAAGCTGCGGGAAATGCACACCCTGCCGGGAAGGCACGTTGAGGATGCTGCAGATCCTGCAGGACATCACCGGAGGCCGCTGCGAACTCCAGCGCAAGGAATTGATTGACCGGGGCCGTGTCTTGAAATACCTGGCCACACTCGCGGGAACCATCCGCGACACCAGTCTCTGCGGCCTGGGCCAGACCGCTCCCAATCCGGTTTTGAGCACACTCCACTGGTTCCCGGAAGAGTACGAGGCCCACGTCAAGGAACACCGTTGCCCCGCCGGGGTCTGCCGGGAACTCCTCACCTATTCCATCGACCCCGCCGCATGCACGGGATGCATGGCATGCGGAAGAAAATGCCCGGCCAAAGCCATTACCGGCTCGGCCAGGCATCCCCATGAGATAGACCCGGCACTCTGCACCCGGTGCGGCGCCTGCGCCATCGCCTGTACTTTCGGCGCCGTGTCGGCCCGCTAGGTCTATCCCCTATCGTGTCATTTCCGCCCGTTGAGGGGGGGATCAGCCGTACAGAGGACCGAAGTTCTTGCAGGCGCGGTAATCGGATCCCTGCGGATCCTGTTCGCCAAACAAACCCCAGGTGCTCGGACGGAAGATCGCCTCGTCGGCGACGTTATGCATGGCCACCGGAATTCGCAGCAGCGATGCCAGCGAGATCAGGTCGGCGCCCACATGCCCGAAACTGATCGCCCCATGATTCGCGCTCCAGTTGTTCATGACGCCATAGACGTCCGTGAAGGCACCCTTGCCCGTGAGCCGGGGCGCAAACCAGGTCGTCGGCCAGGTCTGATTGGTGCGCTCGTTCAGCGTCGCGTGTACCTTGGCGGGGATGTCCACCGACCACCCTTCCGCGATCTGGAGGACGGGGCCCAAGCCCTTGACCAGACTGACCCGCATCATGGTCATCGGCATGCCGCCGCGGGAGAGGTAGCAGGACGAGAAACCGCCGCCGCGGAAGTATTCATACACGGCGGACGGCCAGGTTGTCGCCTTCAGGCACTTGAGCATCTCCGCATCGGTGATGTCCCAGTAGGGCTTCATCGCCGGTTTTCCCTTGATGCTCTGTTCGCCGGTGCCATCCAGGGTCGCCGCGCCGGAGTTGATCAGATGGATCAGGCCATTGGCCGCCGCCCCGGTCAGGGCCTGTCCCGTCACCCGTTTGACCGCATCCGGGCTCCAGAAGGTCCGCACGTCGGCGAAGATCTGGGCGGTATTGGTCAGCAGGTATCCGAACAACATGCACACGCCGTTCAGGCTGTCGTTTTCGGTGGCAAACACCATGGGGGCGCGGATGCCGTTCCAGTCGAAGGAGGAGGTCAGGATCGCCTCCATGAAATCGCCGTTCGGGAAGTGGTCGGTCCACTGGCGCTGCCCCTGGAATCCCCCGGCGATCGCGTTATGACCCAACGCCTCTTCGCCAAAGTCGAGTTCCGCCAGGCGGGGATTGCCCTGCATCAGGTCGCGGGCGATCATCGTCATCTTCACGACCGTCTGCCAGTCCCGGTCCTTGCTCTTGGCATCGCGGGGGGTGCCGTTGAAATCCACCCCCTCCTTGCAATGCTTACGGGTCCAGGCATACGCCTTCTCGAATTCCTTCGGATCAAAAATCCCCTCCTCGATGCGGCGGGTGATTTCGGACATGTCCACGCACTCGACTCGCATACCGAGGTAATCCTCAAAGAACGGCTGGTCAACAATGGAGCCTGCGATCCCCATCGAGACGCCGCCCAGGGAGAGATACGACTTGCCGCGCATGGTTGACACCGCGAGCCCGGCCTTGGCGAAGCGGAGCAATTTCTCCTGAACATCCGCCGGAATCGTCGTGTCGCCCTTGTCCTGCACATCCCGGCCATAGATCCCGAACGCCGGGAGCCCCTTCTGGTTGTGCCCCGCCAGGCAGGCGGCCAGATACACCGCGCCCGGGCGCTCGGTGCCGTTGAAGCCCCACACCGCCTTGGGCATGAGGGGATCCATATCCATCGTCTCGCTTCCATAACACCAGCAGGGCGTCACGGTGAGCGACACGCCCACGCCTTCACGCCGGAATTTATCGGCGCAGGCGGCCGCCTCGGCCACGCCGCCGATGCAGGTATCCGCGATCACGCACTGCACGGGCGTGCCATCGGGATATTTCAAACTGGAGGCCAGGAACTTGGCGGCCGTGCCGGCCATGGTCATGACCTGTTTTTCAAGCGATTCACGAACGCCTCTCCGGCGACCGTCAATTGCGGGACGAATACCGATTTTAGGAAAACCACCTATCCATGAAGCCATTTGCTCATCCTCCTTGTTGGGTTGTGTTCCTTGAATCCTATCACAAGCCCCCCGCCGGCCAATGGGTGCCATTGACAGGCGAATGTCATTTTTTGACTTTATCTCAAAGACGGATCCCCCTATAAAACGAGAATGATGAAAACCGAGCCCCGATATTTCAGCGAGCAGGTATCCGCCGCCCAGCGGTTCTACCTGCGTTTGAATCCCGCCGACCCGGCATCCCTGTGCGTCATTAGCGGCGGGGTTGAACACTGCAAACCGGAATACACGATAGACCGGGAAGGCTTTCCCCACCCCATCATCGAGTTTGTCGCGCGGGGGGCGGGACAACTCCGGTTGCGGGACAAGTCCCACCCCCTGTCGGCGGGAACCGTGTTCACCTATAGCCGGGGCATGCCACACCGCATCACCTGCGATCCCGCTCATCCGCTCACGAAGTACTTTGTCGTCCTGAGCGGCAAGGCCGGGCGCGACCTCATGCATGAGTGCCGCCTGGCGCCGGGGACAGTGGGCCGGGTCGTCCATCCGGAACAGATCCAAATGGTGTTTGACGAATTGATCCGGCATGCCCGCGACGACCACCCGGACCGGCACCGGATGTGCGCCATCGTGACCCAGTACCTGATCATCAAGATCGGGGACCTGGCCGCGCCCTGCGGAGAATCCCCGTCGTCACGCGCCTTCGCCACCTACCAGCGATGCCGCCGGTTCATCGGGGAAAATTACCTGTCCATCCGCAACCTGAACGAGGTTGCGGCCGCCTGCCACCTGGATCTCGCGTATTTGTGCCGCCTGTTCCAGCGCTTCGGCCGGGAAAGGCCGGGGCGTTATCTGCTGCATCTGCGCCTGACGCGCGCCGCGGAACTGATCCAGAATTCGGACCTGATGATCAAGGAAGTGTCGGACCAAATGGGATTCAGCGACCCCTACAATTTCTCCCGGTCCTTCCGCCACGCCTTCGGCGTCGCTCCCGGCCATCTCCGCTCCCGTTAGAGACTGATCAGATCACGGCGGCGCATGACCTTGACATGCACGGGGTCCGGGTAGGAGTAGAAATCAACAACGGCTTCAAGTTTGGTGAGCATCCAGGGCTGGGCGAAACTCCCGCCGTTGCGGGTGAACACGATCCCTTCCGCAACATAATTGCAGCTATGGATCGCCTCGTTTTCGTTTTTCATCAACAGGACGATATCGCCAAGCCTGAAATCCCGGTTGACCTCCACGTAATCGCTTGCGAGCGTCTTGGCCACCACCGTGAGATTGGTGTATTTCGCATCGGCATGCTGGTTCAGGAAATTCATCGAGGTGTAGTGGCAACTGGCGAAGTCGGGGTCGCCCTGATGCCAATACCGGTAAATGCGGTTCTTGGCGAATCCCGGCAACAGCATCGAGACGGGCACATCCCGGCAATTCTCCGTGCCCTGCAACGTTTTCATCAAGGTTCGCACATCATCCTGGCGATTGGGAACCCCCCAGTAACGGGCCAGGGCATCCACATCATCCTCAGGCATCACGCGAACACGGGCCACCAGCGTGGATTCGCGGGACAGGACATGAAAGAGGTTGGAATAGACTGCGGCCGAGGGATAGTGTTTCAGGACAATATCCATATCCGAAAACATCTGCGATTCTCCCTGGTGATAGATGAGAGATCGGACCAGTTCCACCACCTTGGGATCCACATTAGCCCCCTCAAACCAATCGGCCTTTCCCGTTCCGCAGAACCGGAAAGGCCAGACATAGGCATTGTTCCTGGCATTCTGCCCCAAGAAGCCGTAGAGTTTTCTCCTGACGGAATCGCTCAATGAAAGGATAAACTCCTCAGGGGGATGCAGGATGATCCCCCCGCCGTCCACCGCCGGGCTCAGGGTGGCGACCAAGTCACGGATCTGCGAGGCATCCAAATCACAGGCTTGGAGGGTCGCGACCAATTCGGCCGATGACGAAGCGGCAAAATACCATTTCACCGGTTCGGGCTTGATCCCCTCCACCTGGATTCGATCCGGGGGAATTTCAATAACCGACGTCTCATACCACAACCTGCCCCACGCGCCGGTTTCGCAAGAATGAAAATCGGGCTTACCCATCGTCCAATGCAAGAAAGGGGTGGAGAGACCGTCAAAACCAAACGCAACAACCACCACACCACAGATCACCCCTGCGGCTCCCAATAAGACATTGATTCTGTGTTTGACCCGGATTGTCATTAAGCTGTGTACATAATCATGAATGCAAAGTTATTCTCGAACAATCGGAAATAGCCTGAATCGCCATCAGGGTTCTTCTGACTGCCGAACGAAGGATTCTCTTGGTCGAAGACCATCCGTAGCTCAAGCCGAACGGCGCAGAGCGAAGGATGGTGCGCCTGGCAAGGATCGAACTTGCAACCTTCAGCTTCGGAGGCTGACGCTCTATCCAATTGAGCTACAGGCGCGCGAAAGGAGTTGTCAGTTATCAGTTATTGGTTATTTGGACAAGCCCCAATAACACACAACCGGTCACTGACAACAAATAACCATTAACCATTTTTCTTCTCAAACTCCTTCATGAACGAGACCAGGGCGGCCACGCCGGCCACGGGGAAGGCGTTGTAGATCGAAGCGCGGATACCGCCCACAGACCGGTGTCCTTTCAACCCCTTCATTCCCAGCTTGGAGGCTTCCTTGATGAATTGTTCCTCCAGCGCCTCCGTGGGCAGGCGGAAGGTGATGTTCATGTCGGACCGGAATTCCTTCACGGCCGTGCCCTTGTAGAATGCGCTGCCATCAAGCGCCTGATAGATCAGGGCGGCCTTGTCGACGTTCTGCTTGTACAGAGCCTCCGGCCCCATCTTCAGGATCCAACGGGTCACCAGCATCAGAACATAGATGGCAAAGGTCGGCGGCGTATTGTAGAGGGAATTCTCTTCAAGATGCGTCTTGTACTTGAGCATCGTTGGAACCGTTGCTGGAACCCGGTCCGCCAGGTCCTTGCGCATCACCACCAGCGCCACGCCGGAGGGACCCAGGTTCTTCTGGGCGCCGGCATAGATCAAGCCGAACTGTCCGGCGTCGAACGGCCGGGACAGGATGTCGGACGACATATCGGCCACCAGCGGGGCTTCCGTCTTGGGGAACACCTTCCACTGCGACCCGGCGATCGTCTCGTTCGACGTGATGTGGACATAGGCCGCGCCGGGGGTGAATTTGAGCTCCTCGTTCCTCGGCATATGAGTCGGGATATCCTTGCCGGTATTGGCAATGACGTTCACCTTGCCAAACAGTTTGGCCTCCTTGACCGCCTTGTCGGCCCAGGCGCCGGAGTTGACGTAATCCGCCGTCTGTCCCGCGCCAAGCAAATTCATGGGCACCATGGCGAACTGCATGCTGGCGCCGCCCTGGATGAACAGGACCGTGTAGTCATCGGACAGCTTCAGCAGCTTCCGGACGTTGTCCACCGCCTCCGCATGCACGACATCGTATTCCTTGCCGCGATGACTATGTTCCATGATGGACATTCCGGATCCCTTGAAATCCAGCAATTCCTTCTGAGCCTCCTCGAGCACTTCCATCGGCAACACCGCCGGACCCGCACCGAAATTATAGACACGCGCCATGCCAATCCTCTTTCTGTAAAAGTTGGCGGGTAGTGTACCTTCTGGAAACAAATCTTCAATCTGAAATGTCGGATTATTGACCACCCGGTTTATTTAGCCTACACTCCCGTTCCAATTAACAATTCAAGGTGAACCATGCGTTGTCCGCGATGCGGTCATGATGAAGACAAGGTGATAGACAGCCGGGCCTCCCGGGGGGGTGAAGTTATCCGCCGCCGCCGTGTTTGCGACAGTTGCGGGCACCGGTTCACCACCCGCGAGGAAGTGGTCAAGGCGGCGCTCCACGTCATTAAACGGGATGGACGCCACGAGGAGATGTCCCGCGAAAAACTGGTCAACGGCGTCGTCCGGGCCTGTGAAAAACGCCCGATCAGCATGGACCAGATCGAAGGCCTGGTGGACGGCATCATCTCCGAACTGGAGAATGAATTCGACCGCGAGGTACCCAGCGAGATGATCGGCGAGAAAGTGATGGAACGGTTGGAGAAGATCGACGAAGTCGCCTATGTCCGGTTTGCCTCGGTCTATCGCCGGTTCAAGGATGTGAACCAGTTCATCAACGCGATCCAGGGGATGGTAACACGCTGATGATCTGGCAGGATACGCCCAACACCGGAACCGCCCGCGACAGAATCGCCGGACAACTGCTTGATGACGTTCCCGTGTTATGCGGCAACCCGATGCTGGCCTCACACCCCACCCTCGCCGAAGCCGCCAACGGGGTGGCGCTTTATCTTGACCAGATCGAGGTCATCCCGGAGGAAATGGAACCCCGCCAGTCCCGTGAGTTGCTGGCCCACGCCCTGGATGCCGCGGGCGAGGGCGGATTGGCACGCCGCATCCGGCTGTTCGGGAACCGGATCATTTATCCGGCCACCTGGCTTGCCTGCGGGCGTGAAACCGTTTGGGTGCTGGACATCCGGCAATTGATCGCCACCCCCGATACCGGCATGGAATTGATCCTGTTTGAACGGATCCGCATCGTGCTGGCGACGTTTTCCGATGTGTGGGACGCCACGTCCGGCCGGGGATTCCTGGGGCTCAAAGGTCTCGTACCCACCGTCGAAACCGTCATGGGAACAGATGCGCCGCCCCGGCTGATCCGCCAGTTGACCTCCGAAATAAGAGCCTTGTGCGCCCGGCATCTCGCCTCTTTCCAGACACAACGCGGATGGCAGACGGCGCCGACACTCTTGACCCTGCTATCGTGATGTGCATGATGGAGTCGGCGTAAGCCGGTTGTACACAAGTGAAATGAAGGAGACCAGGATGATCTCAGAAGACCGCATCAGAGCCGAGTTGAGGAATACCCTGAATGAAACCAATTTCCCGGGACTGGGAGAACGGCTTCAGGGGAAAGTCCGCGAAAGCTATCTCCAGAAAGATTGCAGGGTTATCATCACCACCGATCGCGTTTCCGCGTTCGACTGCATCATCGGAACCATTCCCTTCAAGGGCCAGGTCCTGAACCAACTGGCGGCGTTCTGGTTTGAAAAAACAAAAGACATCGTCCCGAATCATATCATCTCCATCCCCGACCCGAATGTCATGGTGGTCCATGAATGCGAACAATTGCCGCTGGAATTCATCGTCCGCGGCTACATCACGGGCGTGACGAAAACCTCCGCCTGGTATAACTATGAAAAGGGCGTGCGTTACTTCTGCGGGAACACCCTGCCCGAGGGGCTTCGGAAAGACCAGAAACTGGAACGCCCCATCCTGACCCCGACCACCAAACACGAAAAACACGACCGGCCCATCTCGCGCGAGGAAGCCCTCCAGGAAGGCTTGATTGACGCCGCGACGTTCGACGCCGCAGCGGACATCTGTTTCAGGCTGTTTGACGCCGGTGTCAGCCATGCCGCCGCCCAGGGACTGATCCTGGTGGACACCAAATACGAAATCGGGAAACTCGACGGCCGCCTTGTCGTTTCCGATGAAATCCACACGCCGGACTCGTCCCGTTACTGGTTCTCGGACACGTACGAACAACTCTTCCGGGCTGGCCAGGACCAACGGAAAATCGACAAGGAGTTTGTCCGCGAATGGCTGGTCTCGCAGGGGTTCCGGGGGGACGGCGTTCCTCCCGAGCTGACGGATGAGGTCCGGATCGAGGCGGCCAAACGTTATATCCAGGCCTACGAACAGGTTACAGGACAGGAATTCACGATTGTCGCCGAACCTGTGGCCGGGCGGATTGCCGCCAATTTGCGAAAAGCCGGGTGCCTGAAATAGGTGACGCGGTTACCCTCGCGCCAGCAATCCGTCAATCTGGTCGAGACAGATCTGCGACCATGTTTCCAGGCGGTCGTACATCGCCTTCAGTTCCCTGCGGGTTTTGAACCCCGATTCCGTGATCATCCCTTCGCGTTTGCGGACATCCGGTGACGGCGACCGCAGGATATGGATGACCCCCAGATGAACACGCCCCACGGGGGTGAGATCGTCATTCAGCAACGCCACGATCTTATGGGAGTAGCCTTTCGGGACAACAATTTCCTCTTCCAATTCGCGAACCGCCGCGCGCCCGTACAGGTCCGTTTCCAGAAGGTCAAGATCCTCGTGGTTGATGTGCCCGCCGATCCCGATGGAGCCCTTGGCCACCAACCGGCCTTCGCCGGACTTCTTCCCCCGCACATAGCACCAGATACGATCCCCATGGCAAATCAGGAAATAGGGAATCAACTGCTTGAGGGAATCATCCTCCTCGGCTTTACCGCGGGGGACAAACCGGTAATTGCGCGGATTCAGAAGCTCCGCCAGGTACCGCCCCGTGTCCAGTGTCAATCCCTGAAACATCCCGATTCGCTCGACCAAACCGCGTTCGACAACCATTACTTCTTCAAGGTCTTTGTTCATGGCCGGTCATGCTACCACAGCCTTTATTCCGGAACAATTGGGATCTGGCTTTTCGCCGATTCTTCATCTAGACTGTTTTCTTCTATGACAACCTTTGCCACGCCATCTGAACGTGCCAGCATTCTGGTTGTGGACGACACTCCCGCCAACCTGCAACTGTTGTCGGAAATTTTCGCGGGGCGCGGCTACGTCATCCGGGCGGCGCTCAGCGGAAAACTGGCATTGCAGTCCATCCACGCCGAGCCCCCGGATTTGATCCTGCTCGATGTCAATATGCCGGACATCAACGGCTACGAAGTCTGCAAGCAGGTCAAAGCCGACGACTCCTTGAAGGATATCCCCATCATTTTCGTGAGCGGCACCCAGGATACCGCCAATATCGTCAAGGCCTTTGCCGTCGGGGCTGTTGACTACATCTCGAAGCCTTTCCAGATCAACGAGGTTCTTGCCCGCGTCCAGACCCATATCAAACTCAGGCTTCAGCAGCGTGAATTGAAGGACAACAACATCCAACTCCGGCAACTTGAGGAGTTGCGGGACAATCTTGTCCACATGATCGTGCATGACCTGCGCAATTCCGTGTGGAATATCTTCAGTTCCCTGGACATCATCCAGAACAGCGACAATCCCCCGCTCTCCGACCTCGTCATGACTCACGTGAAGGAATCCGTCGGATCAACCCAACAGCTCATGGAGATGATCAATTCCATCCTGGATGTCAGCAAAATGGAGGACGGCCTGATTCCCCTCAATTGTTCGGAATGTGACCTCGCACACCTGATCCAGGAGAACATTCAGAAGGCGGCGGTGCTGCAGAAGTCCCGCACTCTGAATCTGGAGATCGCCGGGGAGCAGACTACGGTCATGGCGGATCCCCTTCTGATTTCACGAGTGATTGGAAACCTGCTGACAAATGCCATCACGTATACTTCTGACACCACCGGGGAGATCCGGTTCCGCATCCAGTCAAATGGCCGGATGGTCCGCGTCAGCATCCAGGACAATGGCCAGGGCATTCCCCAGGAGTATCACCTGAAGATTTTTAAAAAATTTTACCAGGTCAAGAGCGCCCTCAGCGGCCAGCGCCATTCCACCGGGTTGGGATTGACGTTTTGCCAGCTTGCCGTGGAGGCCCACGGCGGACGTATCGGGGTGATCAGCGAAAAAGACAAAGGAAGTCTTTTCTGGTTTGAATTGCCGGTCAAAGGACCGTTTTCCCAAGGATAACCCGCCTGGATTTCCGAGAATGGGCTTGCCTTGGCCGGATCAGTTTCTCTAGTCTGCCGGAGTGTTCACCGCAGTCACTTCACACACGGAAGGGTGGCAGAGTGGTTTAACGCGCCGGTCTTGAAAACCGGAGAGCCGCAAGGCTCCGGGGGTTCGAATCCCTCCCCTTCCGCCATTCGACGCGTTCGCTCCTCAATGAACAAGCGCAGCGAAGTTAAGATGTGAGAATATCCGGGAACACCAACGAATAGACGGGATTCACAACGGCGGCGCGGCGCGACGATGTGAGAAGAAATGAGACGCAGACCCCCCGAATATCAAAGAGTTGAGATATTATTTCAGACAACGGGGATCGGATGTGAGACGGAATACGCAGGATTAATGTCTCACATAGTGGGAGTATAAGAGTTAAAACACGGGGTTTGAAACCGGGTTTCAATGGGTATGCAGAGGGGATTAAAACGGGATTTCAGAGGCGTCAGATGATGGCCCGGAATCCTGGTTTACAGGGTGCCTTTTTCGATGGCCGATTCCTGGACAATCTACAGCGCCATTACACCGGTCTGGATCGCACCTTGTGGGGAGACATTTTGGGGAGAATTTCAGGGCCTTGCACCGGCGCCGGATGTGGTGGTCGAGCATCTGGAGAACGGTGATCAGGGTGGCGGCCGGGGCTTCCTCCAGATTGGGGAGAAGAGTGGCCTGTTTCCAGATGGCGCGGACATAGTCCCAGGTGACTGGCTGTTGCTCCAACCACTCCAGATCTGACATGTACTGGGTGATCCCCCACCGGACCCTGATCTCGGTTGCCTGGGCGAAGTGGTCAATCAGATGATCATCTCCGGAAATGGTGGCGAGTTCGGCCATTACCTTGTCAAAGGACACGCGGCGATCCGGGGAATGGTGATTTAGGACGCCATGTGATTCCAGGATAGAGGTGGCCCATTCTGATAACTCAATTCCATCCTGGATAAACCCTGAAGAACGGCCGGCCTCATAGGACTTGTGGGCCTCTTTTGTGAACCATTCAGACTGTGATGCGGACCATCCTTCTACAACGATTACTTGCGGATCACCGGCCAGCAACATGAATCGATTGAGGAGGGGCTGGTAATCGCGTGACGGATCGGCGTCTCGGGTTGACCAGTGGCCGATCGTGCTGTGCAAATTATCTTTGTACCACGCATCATATGCGGGGCGGTTATTGGGAGAAACCTCATACAGTCGGCAATGCTCAAGCCAGGCCTTTTGAACCAATGGACGATAGACAGACTGTTGTGATTTCGTGAGCATGATCAGTTGTTCGGCTTTACGAAGAAGATGCGGTTCAGTCCGCGTAGGTGGAATTCGTTCAGATCTATTCCGAGCGCAGCGCTCTCCGCCGAGCCGGGCCAGATTCCCGTCCACCGCGCAAAGGCGCGGTCGTGGCCTTTGCACCGGCACTGCAGACGCTGCCCTCCGCACACAGAGCACTGCTCGGTATCGCATCCGGTCCGGTGAGGATGGCCCGGATGCGCGCCGCAGTCGTGGCAATCACGGAGAGCCGAACTAGTTTCCGCACCGTATTCCGGTGGGCGAGCGGGGTTTGCCATGAATGTCCCTTATTCTCGCGACGATTCTACCGCGCCATATTTTTCTCGAATTGGAAGTCGAACAATATGACCGCCAATGACGAGTGGAACACCACTTCTTCCGATCAGATCATCTGATTCCTCATCAATGGCTGATTGAATTGCAGCCTGTGTCGCGTTTCCTACGGAAAATGCTCGAAGAACAAGCATTGCAGATTCCGCCAACCCTTTCCATTTTTCGGCTCTTTCCTTCTCATCCGCTGCTACACCAGCCCAAATACTCCCGTAGTCTCCCCTCCCATGCTCTGCAACTTTGTCACAAGGTCCACCCATGATTATTCTCCTATCGTAGTTTCATGTCTTCCCGCTAAACTCCAGAAAGAGCGCGGCGCGGGCTGCGTGAATTGATAAATGCTTGTATCTCTCGACGCGCCAGGATGAGGCTCTAACGTGGGAGGCCGCTTTCTGCGCGGCGCTTTCACAGGCCAGCATCGCTGATGACGTCGAACTTGACCGATGTGTTTTCCCCCCCACTCTGATAGTTGCAACGTTGTCGTTTCCCCGTTTCACGCGGATCAGCGTGTTGTAGCCAGCCGCGCAGGCACTGCATAGATCCTCACTCACCCAGTGGCATGGGGACCCGGTCCGCTGAATACATCCACTGCAATCGGAGTCAGTACAACCGCACACCCGGCATTGCATATCATCTTCTCTCCACTTACTCACAGCAACCTCCCCGCGTCTTCAAACCGTCCCTCAGCCAACAATCTGCGCACTTCACCGGCCACTTGTTTACGGCTGCCGGGACCATTCCTTAAATCATTCGGGGGAATGATCTCGGGTTCGACAAAGGTGGACTTGATCGGGTGGCGCTTTGTGAAGTGGAAATTCTGGACAACCTCCATCTGAACATCAACAGGTTTATCGTCCAATTCGATTGTCCCGTTTTCGTCCCTTCTGTACCTGGTGTCGGATTTGACGAGGGAGGCTTGCGCCATCACTCGCATGATGGTACTGAATCCCTTATCGTCCTTCAGGGCAAATGTCTGATACCCAATTTTGAGGAGGTAAATCATGACACCTTCTCCTTAATGGCCGCGATCTGCTCGCGCATCTTTGAGACGGTATCGGCGAACAGGGTCTGGATATTTGCACGAACGTCCTGATTGATCTCTTTCACCTCGTCTGGAGCAATCTCCAATGAGACGGTCTGGGTCGGGATGTTGTAACTGATCCTCATGACGCCTTCTCCTTATAGAAGCGGCACACATTCCAGGGACAAGGCCACTTTTTTTTACATTGTTTTGTGAAGATGCAGCCGCCTTTCCTTCGCTTTCCTGTTTTCATGATGATCATCACTTTCCCTGGGGAGTCTGGGGTCGCTGAACACCACGGCCGGGGCCTACAATGGTCTTATTCTTGAGCTCGCAGAGATCCATCTCTTCGGCCAGTTTCTTCATGACGGCGATGCGGAAATTCTGTTCCACATCGGTCGGGTAATCGATCTTGCAGTTTGCCTCGTGGATCCGCACGAGGGATGTGAATGTCTTTCCAAGTTCGCTATCGGGTTTATCGCTCATTACTTGCTCCTATTTTCTGGTTTTACGTATTCAACACCTATCATCCGGAAAATCTCCTCCTCGGTCTCTGAGGCCACGATCTGGCCGTTCATCAAGACGCCCTCGTAGGGAAGCCAGGCCACGCCGGCGGCCTTGGCCTTGCTGATCATCCAGATGTTGTGCTCTTTTGATCCTGTCCGGCATAGCAGGATGGTTCCGAAGTTGGGCGGCTTGGGCGCCAGGAGATCATCCACCTGCGCCCGGGCGAAGAAAATGTCCAGCTGGACGTTCCCCACAAGCATCAGCAGGTAATTCAGATCGCCATCGGCCATCACCATCGGGCCGCCGCGCAAACACCGGGATTTTATGGCGTGCATCTGGCCGCGCTTGGGCTCGATCACCAGGTCAATGTCCCCCACTTCCGGACACTGCCGGCGGATGCTGCCGGCAATCTCGATCCGTTCGCACATGGGGCGCAGTTCCTCAACAATCTTTTCGGCATAATCCCGCGCCTTTTTGAGGGGTATTTTCATGACTCCCCCGCCGTTTCGCCCATCATCTGCTTACGCAGTGCAATGGCTTTCCACACATGTTCCTCCGCCATTGCCTGGCGGGACTTGTTGGCGATCCGGCTGGCGACCTTCAGCGTCTCCACCAGGATCCCCAGGCGGCCCAGGTTATTGGCAATCTGATCCATGGCCTGGATGAGCTTGTCACTGGGATCCTTGATGTATTGGTGGACGATCGGCTTGAAATCCCGGACCTTAATCTTCCGGGGAAGCCGGATCGGCATCCCAATACGGCCCAGGACCTGCTCGAACTGGTAATGGGCCTTGCGTAACTCATCATCGAACCTCTGGGTGGCTATGAGCGCAAGGGAACACCCCTGCCCGTCATTATACAGATCCCGCAGGATCTCGATATTGACGGGGTTTGTCCGGCGATCGCCCGGGAGCAACCGGTGTGCCTCATCCACGATCAAAATCCGGTTCTTGTTAAACGCCCGCCCCAGCGCCTCAATCAACTGCGGCCCGCTCAGGTTCTTGTTCACCCCCACGGCGTCGGCGATCCGGCGCAACAGCATCTTGGTACCGCCATAGGGCGGCGCCACCACGTAGACGCTCCGGCCATGGTTATTCTCATCGCGCCACTTCCTGGCGGCCACGCTCTTCCCCATCCGGCTTTCCCCGATGATCGTGGTGATGGAGTTATTCGCCAGGGCATAATCCAGCCCCGCAAACACCATCTGCGAGATCCCGTTCTCCACGATCTCATTCGTCTGGATGGATCCGCGCGTCTCTGCGATGCGCTTATAGCTGGAGATCGCCTTGCAGACGTTGGTGTAGTTCCCCTCATAGATCCCCTTGAGAACCTTAAATACCACACTGCGTTCATACCCGAGCGCCTCGCTGGCATCATCCCAGCCCATATGATTATCCAGGAGATGCTGGTGGAACCACAGGAGATCATCCTGGATCCCTTTATCAAGTCCCTTCCAGTTCTCCAGATTCAGCGGGACATTAATCCTGCTGTGCGCGCTCGACGAGGTCGCCTGCGCCACCTTGTCAACCCCCTCCACAACCCCCGGCTTTCCATTCCCTTCCATGCCCGTTTTTCCTTTCGTTATCGTTATCGGTCTGTTCTCAACAGCTCGGCGATATCCGCCGCGCTAAATTCCTCTTTTCCATCATCCGCAATGGCGGGTACCAGATCCCCATGCTCTGTCGCCGCGTCCCGGTCCCCTGCCGTCACCCGGGTGTCACGGATGATCTGCGCTGTCTCGATCTCCTCATCCAGCACTGGCGCGCCCGACAAAATATGGCGATTATGAGCCAGCATCTCCTGATGCTCATTCGCCTCTCCGGCGTGCCGGGCACGAAACCCGCTCATTCGCTCATTCAATCGAGCGGCATCAGTGCCGATCGCCTTGAAGATGTCGCCACGATTAACTCTGGATTCCCGGAATATTCGATTGGCAGCACCCAGATACCGGAACCGGCTGTCGCAGATGTGCAATACGTTTGGTGCAAGGGGATTGATGTAGGCGTTGTAAGACTCCCCCGATTTGAGCAGCAACTTGTGCCCGGTGATCTCCTCAACCGCCGCCTCGAACTTGAGGCCGTCGGGCTCGATCTGAGCATCAGCGAACTCGATTGTATGGCCCGATACCTTGACCTCGCGCGCCAGATCCTCACCCAGCAACTGGTTGATCGCGAACCGCGGGATCCGCTTGAGCGTTCCCTGGCGCCGCTCCCACACCTCAAGCGGACTCATCCGGGCCGGGCGGATCAACTTATCGTTGCTATCCAGCCAGGCCTTCACCGCCGCATACTGCTGCGGATCCATGCGGGCCAGCGCATCAACATCCTCCCATTCCTGGGAATCCTCTTTCAGCCGGAACTGTGTTGTGATCAGGCCCGCGCGGTCCCAGCCTTCCAAATTGTGATCAGTCCGCCCATCAATCACCGTGTAGAACTCATGCTTGAGCATCTGGTATTGCTGCCATGTCATGGCCGGGAGCCTCAACATTCCCAACATTCGATCGATCTTATCGGGTCGGAAATTCGAGAGCTCTTTGGCAACCTGTTCGGAGTACTTTTCGATTGCTGTCAGTTCCTCCGGGAGATTCAGACGGCTGTTACTTCCTGTCTGGGCGGGAAGAAGGCCGAATCGATTGTGGTAATACCCATGCAGGCTTTCCAGGCACGACTTCATCCGTGGATTACCGCCGCCTTCACCCGCCCACCAGCCAAGCAACGCCGGTTTGTCTTGGATCCCGCTGCGATCCACCCGAATGATCTTGTTCGAAGCATCGAATAGATTTTTCTCGAACCATCCCGGCAACGCGGCCGTTCGATGTTCCACAATCAGAGAACACTGTTGTGGGTGATAACCCGTTTCCATCAGAAGAGCGAGGGTGAGCCACAGCATGTAGTTCTCTTTGAGGCCCATCTCCTTTCCCGTCTCGTTTGCCAGCCGCGGGGCCAAGCCGAACAATACCCGGCGCGTGCTGAAAAGATCGATGCAACCCAGTTCCATGGGCCTGACAAGACGCTTGCCGAGGAAAACCTTCACATCCTCCCATACGTCATCGAACTGATAGCACATTCCGCAGGAAAGCCCGACGCGCGTGGTCCATAACCCCGTTGTTTTCGCCTGCAATGTCTTGCGTCCAATACGACCCAACACCAGCTCCTCTGTCGATGGCGCGAAGTGCATCAGATTCGGATAGGTCCACCCGCGGGGGAGTCCCGTTTTCCCGTGTTCCGGAGGATGCCCTCCGAAATCTTCGTAACCTGGGATCGGAACATATCCACGCCACATGACTAGCAGATCATGCCAGGCGGCCTTACAGGACCGGCCGTGTTTCTCACAGAGGGCGCGCCAGAATTCAATGAACTCCCCGCGGTCGCTCATCGTGCGGGGGACAAGCTTCGCCTTGCGCTTATCAATGGCCCCCTTCCAACCCTCCGCAATGATGCGGTCCCATTTCCGCCGTGCTGTCCCCGGCTTAAACCCCAGCATCGTCGCAAACGCCGCCATGGCCGGGCCCACGCGCTTGTTCGATTCCGCCGCATCACGCATGGCCGCAATCACAAGTGTCGCCTGGGTACGGGTCGAGGGTAACTGCCCCGCAAACTCAGGATCCGACATCAGGTTATCCGGGATCTTCGCAATGACAGCGGCGAGTTTCATGGTTTACCCCATATTCAACTTCGGTAGGATCTGCAATGCCCCGTTGAGTGTTTCGCGTATCTTCTGGACTTCAAGATCGCTCAAGTACTCGAACTGGTGTTTGGCAAAGAAGACGTTCAGCCGCTTGTTGATTTCCGCCCAGTCACCCGCGGCGGCCTCGGCATCCTTGCTACGCGTCTCCTGGCGCGTGGGCCTTCCCGCACCCGCGCGGGAGCCGCCGGGCGTGCCCGGTTCCTTCCGTTCATTCAGGTGCAGTTCCAACTGCAACTCCTGGATCGTCTTTCCCGCCGTCCACTCCCGCACCGCCGCCACCAACTGCTTGCGATCTGCCGCCTTCAATTGCGAGGGCGCCATCCCTCCCGCATACTCCAACAGTTCCGGGTACCGCTTCTGCAACGTCGGCAATGAGGCCTCGGCAATAGCGATGTATTTGTATACGGCGGTCTTTTCGAACTCGCAGTTCTTTTCGATCCAGGGGAGCCATTCGCCGTGGTGGATGACGAGGCGCGCGGCCATGAGTTCCAGACCGCAGAGCAGTGCGTTGCAACTGGCCCGGCCATAGTGCTCCAGGGCGCGGTTGTGGAACTCGTTGACCAGCCTAGCCCGTTCCGCCAGCGTTCGGCTTGGAACAAGGGTTGCGATCTTGGGTGGCCGCCCAACCGGGCGGGTTGCGGGAAGTTGATTTAACAGGGGGTTCATGTTATATGGATGCTTATGGATGCCATGAAATTAACGGGTGATGTGCTGCGTATTACCGGAGAAATTCTGAGTGAGAAACTCGGTCCGAAATTGATGGACAAGGTGATTGAACTCCGGCAGTTTACGTTGACACTCCAAGAACTCAACGCGGCTCTTCAGGGCCGCATTATCTCGCTCCAGGAGGAGAAGGATTCGCTTCGACGCAAAGTTCGAGAAGCGGAAGCCTTGAATCAAAAGACGCAGGACTGGAAGGCCCTTGCAAACCACTTTCCGCTTATATTGATCGAGGGGAATATTGTCGTCCGACGCGGTCGCCACCCAGAACGCCCCAATGAGCCGCCTCATAATCTTTGTGCAAACTGTTTCGAGATAGGTAAGTATTCTCCTTTCCAACGCACGGCAGCAGAACCCAAAGAAAATGGAGACTTTCTCGATACCCTTACGTGCCCGGCCTGTGGCAATCATTATCAACACGTGAGCCGACATTACTGAATTATTGATTCGATAATTCATGGTGACTCCTCACGCCACCGCGCGGTCTGCAATCCGATTGAAAATCATCGTGTTCTTGATCAGGGTGTCCACACGCTTGTGGACTTCATGGCCACCCACTTCCTGCTCACCCAGCATGATCTGCCATAACTCATCGGGCACACTCGCAGCGGAATCGGTGAGCTTGTTCACAACGCGGTTGAGCTTCAACGCCAGCAGTTCCTCGGGATCGCCGTGCGGCGCCGTCTTCATTGAGGCAATGAGATCATCCCGCACCAGGGACAACTTCCCCACCGCGTCACACAACCCCCGCATCGCCGCCGCCACATCCTCACGCCGTTCTTTCAATATCTTGTTCATCGCTTTTTACCTTTCGTTTTTGAATTCAGTTTAATCAGCAAAATCCTATCGACCACCTCGATAGGTCCGTAGCCACACCAAATTATAAAAATGCACAACAGGCCGATGAATACGGCAAATTGAACATCAATCATTAGTATGAAATTGACAGACAGGGCGATGACTACGACCAATAGAACATTAATCATTGCGACCTCCCCTCAAAGAGATCCAATTGCGCCGGGGGCCTTGCAAACCACTTGCCTTCCCGTTTCCAGCCGTTGGCAATGGCCTTGTTCGCGATCGTGCGCGAACGCCGGAACAACTTCATGGCCCTGCTCTTCAGACTGCGGATGCAGCCGTTGATATCGTCCGCCTGGGTAGGAATGAAATAGCCCGCGCCGGAGGCCACCAAGGGGTAAGGGAAGTCAGGGAGACGTTGCTCCATCATGGATTCCGTGGTCCGCCGATTCGGCAGGCCGGCGCGAGCTGTAAGATCGTCAAGAGTCACGGCGTTCGCCTCGCCGCGGGCGGCGTGGAGGATCCGGATGGCGGCAGAGAATTGCTCCGGGGTGGCATTCATGGCTGTTGGCTCCTTTTCTCGAAGAAGCGGACCACGCTGGGCGCGTAGATCCGGTAATAGGCCTTGTCGCCTGTTCCAATGTTGATCCGCTCGATCAGGCCGGCCTCGCCCCAGGCCAGTACGGTCCGGCAATTGACGTTGCACGCCACGGCCACATCGGAGACGGATACCAGGCCCCGATGCGCGAACTGGGTCCGGATCCGGCCTACCAATGAGCCCGCCTCCGGGAGCGTAAAATCCAGTTCGGTCTGGTTGGCGATCCGGGCCGCTAGTCTATTGAGTCCTGTGTCGGTAACCTGCATTGTCACCCCGCCTTCTTCAGTTCTCGGTTCAATAAAAAGACAATGCGTTTTCCCAGTTTCCCGGTGCCGCGTTTCTTTCCGGTGATGATCTTCCAAACGTACCGGCGGTCATAACCATTGGCCACGGCCCAGGCCGCGCAACTGGTACCGCGAAGCACGAAGTGGGCGCGGACCACGTGAGGGTTGAAGAGCGGGGCGGGATTGGGCTTTGGGTTTCTCATTTGCGGGGAGCCTTGGTAGAGTTACGGGATGACACAGCGACACAGGAAGAAGATGCTGAAGTTTCTCGAATCAGTTCTTGCAGGGATTCAGCAAGCACGGCCCGCGCGATTACATCCGGAGATTGCAGCGAACTGGCTGCACGCCATCCCGATGGGGCATTCCGTCTCCGTAGATATAATCTGCGAAGCGCTACATCAATGGCCCGTATGGCCAGTGACGTGCCACCTTGCAGATCTACGGGAAGTAGGCGAAACAGTTCATGATGAACAAAACCGACAAGCTTTTGCCGAATCCACCATTCAAAGAATTCTTTTTTCCATCGACGTACTGAATTGGGATCATGAGGATTTTCCAAAGTTGGAGCTCGGTGGATCCATGAAAGAGGATCTGGAGATATTGATGGTTGACTACTGGTACAAGAACTGGACCTTATGGGTCGCTTTGAAGTATCCGAATGCCGCCGTGAAGATGTCTCCCGGCCCCCTCTCTTGATTTTCCCCTTCATCCTTTTTTCCTCTGATCTTCAACGCCGTATTCGCGACGTAAAAGACTGGCTGATTCAGATTCAAAACGGGACAGTGCGGAAACGGCGCGCGAGACCGAACCCTTGAGCCGTTCTTCTATCGGCACGATATCGGTCAGGATTCTCCGAACGTAACTCGAAACGCTCAGAGCCGTAGAAATCTCTTTCGTAATGACCTTGAAAATGGCGGCGTTCACTTCCGCCTTTTCAAGCACAACCTTCCCCCTCCTGAACCCGATCCCCGTAATCACTTTCTTCCCCTTCATTTTTCCTCTCGCTTTCCGTCCCGGTTGGACTATCCTTTTTTCGTAGGGCGTCTATGTCGCCCGTCTGGGAATAGGTGTACACCTTTGGGTATAATCGTGCAAGACCAAAAGACAACTAAAGTTATATTTGCGAAAAATCTGGTCTCCCTTATGTCTCAAAATAAGGTAACTCAAAACCAGTTAGCGGAACACCTTGGGGTAAGTCAAACTACGGTCTGGAAATGGAGAAAAGGCGCAATCCCAGATGGAGAAATCACGGTAAAACTTGCCTCTTTCTTTGGCGTTTCTGAGAAATCCTTGTTTGCTGATTCTTCGCAAATCAACACAACCAAAGGTGTAATGACTGATCAGTCAAATTTCCGCGCGTGCGGAAGTTTGCCCCCCATAAAAAAGTTGAAAATTTCATCCTTGAGGGAGGAGGCGGCGGGGATGAGGGCGGCGGCGGAGGCGCTATCGAAGGCCATGGCGCGGCTGGAGAAGCGGATTGGGGAGTTGGAAAGGGAATAGCGTGGAGCATGGAGCGGGGAGAATTGTTGGATTTTTTGAGGGCGGGAGATTAGCGGAATTGGGCTTGAAGCGTGGGGATGGGGCGGGTATAAGTTACCGACTTTTTGAAGAGGAATCGGCGTGGTAACGCCGGGGGGAAGCGAGAAATTCATGAAGCGCTGGTTTATAAAATCGATAAAGAAGGGGCATTGGGTACTTCTTGGAATGGGAAGTGTTCTCAATATTGGGGGATCTCATATCGGACCCCGACATGTTCCGCGCTCTCTCGAAGACGAATTGCACGTGGATTTCGAGGCTGTTGGACAGGATATAACCAGTGCCATTGGATCGTATCAGATACAGTTAAAGAACACTGATCCTTCCATCCAACAACTTGAATTTCCGCTTATCAAGTCATGAGCAATAAACGGCAGTTCATTCCACAACAGAATTCTCCATCGCTGACGAAGACTACCACTGTTGTTCAGCATGCTGTTGCAATGCAATTATCCGGACCATTACCACCTCCTGAAATTCTTGGTGGCTACGAACAGGTTGTACCCGGATCGGCTCAAAGGATTCTCTCCATGGCGGAACTAAATCAGACGCATCGACACGCTATGGAAGCACAAGAGCAGCGCAATCATGCCCACCAAATATCCGCCGGCCAAGTTTTTGCATTTATACTTGGCGCAATTGGGCTTACGGGAGGTCTCATTCTTGCGTGGAATGGAAAATCTTTTGTCGGGCTGACAGCCTTCATCGGAACGATGGTAATGCTTGTCGGGGCCTATCTCTATGGCCGAAAATCGACACAGGCCTAACAAAATAAGCCATTCGGGCCTGAATTTTTTCACGCCTTAATTTTATCCTTCCCCCTGCCTTTTCCCGCCACTGCGAAAGTTGCGAGTCCTGCGAAAGTTGAGAGTCTTGCGAGTCCTGCGAGTCCTGGGGTTTCCCAAATAATGCCCTGCCCGTATTGTCGCGGTCGTGACACGAAAAGACAAACACGCAACCAGAAAGAGAGAGGTGCCCCATGACACCCGGTCCGGAAACGGACTACCAGGCGGCCCGATTCGGATAGGCGCCGGTAACTCATTGGCGGCCGTCGTTCCCCTGGCGGCCGTCATTCATCCGATCGCCTTCTCCAGCCCCAATCTCGCCGTCGCCAGCCAACTGATCGCGCTTGGCCATCGCATCGAAGAACTTGCGTTGACTCAGTCAACCCGGAGGGATCCATGAATAAAACCATGGTCGGGTATTTCCTTTCCCCGTCGTTATCCCTCCGGGTTTACCGAGTTAACAATCTGGGCTACGACATCCGCCACAGAGTTGCTGGCCGCCTCCCCCGGCGCCAGGAGGATCCATGCCGGACACATGGAGCGCAACATCGTCATGCCGGAGGATTCGCCGTCCTCGCCGTGACGCCTCACCTATTTTCAGACCACAGACTTCAGACATCAGACCACAGACTTTTGGAGAAAGCCGCGTGAACGATTCCGCTTCGATAGGAACATGGATCCTGGCCGGGAGCCAGGTGCTTGGATTCATCTGGGTGCTTGTCAAGCTCAGTGGTCGCTCCGAAAGACGGGAGATAACCCCATCTCCGCTAATTGTCGAGCCATCCCCGCAATACGCCCTGAAAGATCATGGCCATCCTGAGTACATCATCCGCGAAGATTGCCGGTCCGAACACATCAAGTCGGACAAGGCGGAGACCCGGAAGTTCGAGGAAATCCAGCGGCATCTGGATCATCTCGGGAACAAGATTGATGCGACCCTGACGGATCATAACCGCCAGGCGGAGGAACGGGCGGCCAAGATTCATTCGCGGATCGATCCCATCTCCGAACTGGCCTCCGCCACCAGCGCCCGGTTTGACGACCACATCGAAGATCACAGGAACGGGAGGTTTGACAATGCCGGTTGACCTGAAACTCATCAAGACGGCGCTCCAGGTGATGTCCAGTAATGGGGACAACGCCAATCTCACCGAAGAGATCATCGCATCCGACATTGAGATCAGACTGCGAAAGCCCTCGGTGGCGCACCAGATCCGAGACGCGCTGATGGAATGCCAGCGGCACGGCTGGGCCAAGGAAGATCAAGACGACTTCGGGCTTCCCACCTGGAGCATCACCCCTGAAGGCGAAGCGAAGCTGAAAGTTTTTTAACCATGACTGACGACCGTAAACCACGAGTGGATGCCTGGTTTTCTGTGCTGACGGAAACACAGCAGGCCCAGATCGCCGACCGAATGCGCCGGTTCAAGTGGTTTGACGTGCTCAAGTGGATCGGCGAGGAGTTCAAGATCACCCCGCCCAGCCGCTCATCCCTCTACAAGTTCGGCGATTGGTGGCGATCTCATGAGGCGGAATACCTCCTCACCCAGCGTATTCAGGACCGCGATTCCCTGGAGCGGGAGTTGACGGCGGCCGGGGCCACGGATCCCCAGGCATTGGCCAAGGCCCTTGGGAATGACGTGGTGGCAGCCAGGGCGCGCGGTGATGACCAGGCGGTGGAGCGGGCGATCCGGCTTTACACGGCAGTGGCCAAAGTTTCCGGCGATACCGCCGACATGCACATCAAACTCCGGAAGCTCCAGATCCTTGAACAGAAATTCGCCGAGGCGCAAGAGGTCCTGGAGAATGCCCGGACGAAGAGCGTTGATCCCGCTGCGCTCGCCGCCGAGGTTGATCGAATTTTGGGGAGGAAATCATGACGGCCCCCCGCAAGAAAATGACACCAAAACCGAGTGGCGATGCTGATCGCTCAAGCCGTACTGAACAGGGCAATAGCGGAAAAAAGACAGAGCAGGCCATTTCCTGCGCGTCCCGTGAAGTCAAGGTAAGTAGTCCTGTTGTGACGGCATCAGCTCCTTATTTCCTTCCGTACCAGGAAGATTGGATCGCGGATGAGGCCCCGTTCAAGCTCTACGAGAAATCACGCCGGATCGGCGCCACCTACTCGACATCTTATCGCGCCTTCCGAAAATGCCTTCTCCGCCAGAACTTCACCCAGTGGGTATCCTCCCGTGACCTGCTGACGGCCAAAGAGTTCATCACCGACTATGTCGCCCGATGGTGCAAGCTGGCAAACATCGCCGCATCCGGCCTCACCGGCGAGGATCTGCGCGTGTTCGACGAAGCCAAGAACATCAAGGCTTTCGTGGTTGAATTCCCGATGACCAATAGCCGGATCGTCTCGCTCAGCAGCACGCCGGAAGTCTTTGCCGGCAAGGGTGGCGACGTGCTCCTGGATGAGGTTGATCTGCATGATGATCCCGGCGCGCTCATTGACATGGCCATGCCCTGCACAACCTGGGGCGGCCAACTGGAGGCCGTGAGCGCCTACAAGGTGGATGGTTCGCCGGCTTCCGTTTTCGCGCGGCTTTGCGCAGATGCCAAGGGGGCAAACCCCATGCACGCGAGTTTTCACCGCACAACCATTCTGGATGCGGTGGCTCAAGGCTTTGTCGAGTGCGTCAACCGCGCGACCTCTCAGAACTGGACCCGCGACGACTTCCTTACCAATCTCCGGGCCCGGTGCCGGACCGAGTCCGCCTGGCAGAGCCAGTACCTGTGCAATCCCCAGGACGATGGCGGCGCTCTGCTTACCTATGGCCTGATTGGCGGATGCGAGACCGATGCAGCGGCCTTGCAAGCGCACCGCGATCCAGCCGCTCCGGCATTCCTGGGAATCGATGTCGGCCGCAAACACGATCTCACCGTCTTCTGGCTTCTGCGCCGAATCGGCGACGTGATGTGGACCGACCGGATCCAGTGCTATTCCCAGACCATGTTCCGGGATCAGTTGGATGCGGCGTCGGCATTGATCCGTGATGCGCGTGTGACCCGCTGCTGCATCGACTCCACCGGGATCGGCGCGATGCTGGCAGAGGAACTGCAGCGGACTTTCGGTCAGTACACGGTGGAGGCCGTTCAATTCACGAATCCCGTCAAACTCGATCTCGGCATGCCGATGCTCCAGGCCTTCCAGGACCGAGCTGTTCGGATTCCAAACGATCACGTCATCCGGGAGGATCTGCATAAGGTCCGAAAGACAGCGACGGCAGCCGGAAATGTCCGGCTGGAAGCCGAGAGCGACGAGGCCGGCCATGCGGATCGGTTCTGGGCTCTTGCCCTGGCGCTCCATGCCGGCCACAATGCCGCGCCGGTCCGCGCGCCCATGCTTTTTGAAACCCGCCGCACGCAACTGATCCGCGACCGCGGCTCCAGGGAGATCGTATGGGCATAATCAAAACAGCGCTATCCATGATCAAGAAGGCGCCGTCAACGCCAGCACCCGGGCTTTCCCCGCTCACCGGCTTTCAGTCCGACAGTCTTTCCTTGGGACTCAACCTGCAGGCGCGGGCTTCGGCCGCCAATCTCTGGCGCGATCAGCTCAATCCCCTTCGCACGCTCACCATGTACCGCGCTGTCATGTTCATGGAAGCGGCTCAGCGAGGGATGAACGCCGATCTGCAATGGGCCTATCGCATGATCGAACGCCGCGATGCCGACATGGTTGCGCTGATTGAGCGGCGGCTGAGCGCCCTGGAAGAACTGAACGTCTCGGTCAAGGTGATGAGCGAAAAGGTCGCCTCGGAACGGGGTCTTAAAATTGACACGGGGCTGGCGAACGATCAGGCGGCCGCCCTCCGCCAGGCGTACAACCGGATCGAGAACCTCTATGAGGCGATGGCCTGGATGAGCATGGCCGTGTTCCGTGGCTATGCGCACGCCCAGTTTGTCCTGGATGATCAGGTTGCGCTTCCCGGCTCTGCGAACAAGATCGTTCCTCTTCCCCAGTGGAACTGGGTCCGGGCCGGAACCCAGGGAGACTGGTACTGGAATGAACGCGCCGTGCAGGTGCTTTACAACTGGCTTGGCGACGATCAGCGCATTGATCCCCGGTATTTCCTCATCCGGGAATGGGACCGGCCCATTGACGAGATCGCCATCATCAAGTTCCTGCGCATGAGCCTGGCGGATAAGGACTGGGATGGCTTCCTGGAGATGCTCGTATTCCTGGGATTTCTCCTCTTCGGGTTCTGGTATATAATTAAAAAGGGGGCATTAAACTGGGAGGATTAAAAAATAGCGAAATAAAGAAAAGGCGAAATAGCGAAAGTTTAAGATGCAGCAGGTTCCGATATATAACAGGGTAGATCCGCCGGAGGGCTATAGTTCTCCGGGTTTGTTTGCCACAACGCTCGACAGGGTGGTCGGACTGGCCCGCAAGAATTCAATCTGGCCGCTCCCTTTTGCGACATCTTGCTGCGGCATTGAATTCATGGCTACCATGGGAGCCCACTATGATCTCGGGCGTTTTGGCGCCGAACGGCTCAGCTTTAGCCCGCGCCAGGCCGACCTGCTCATGGTGATGGGGACCATCGCCAAAAAAATGGCACCGGTGGTCCACCAGGTCTATGAACAAATGGCCGAACCGCGATGGGTCCTGGCTGTAGGTGCCTGCGCATCCAGCGGTGGCATCTTCGATACTTACAGTGTCCTCCAGGGTATTGATCGAATCGTGCCGGTCGACGTCTATGTTCCCGGATGCCCTCCACGCCCCGAACAGATCATCGACGGCTTCATGAAAGTACAGGAACTTGTCGGCAACGAACAACTCCGCCGCCGCTATTCCCCCGAATACAGAGCCCTCTTAACTAAATACGGAATAATATGACCCTATCTATCAATTATCAATTATCTATTATTAATTATTAATTGGATTCCTCCCTCA
>Ga0118677_10002657_pt1 | contig 35513 bp, 32 predicted proteins | sample AliMusrvi5mmetaG_FD_86154 | JGI IMG/M metagenome (GOLD analysis project Ga0118677, IMG submission 86154)
AGCTTAAGTAGATGTTTTGCTTTTGTTAGATGAAATTGGCTGTCGTTGACTTCCAGAGCTTTTTGTTTGGAGGATGGCTCAGAATCTGAGTACGCATGTGCATGCAACACGAGATAGGAAGAGAAAACGATTTATCGAGCATAGCAAATCAACGGCCCACAACTTTTTTATAGCAAAGAGGATTTGTTTTGCTCTGCATTACTTGGCATTCAACTTAACATTTTTGTGATTGTGCAAGCTATGGAAATCAATAAAGGAAGATTGAATCAAATCATTCATAAAAAAAAAAGGGTGGGGGGGCACAAAGAGATACAAAATTATAAATTTTCGGTAAAAAGGGGGGGGGGGGGATCTAATTCAGATAGTAATGGTGGATCACATTAGAGTATCTTGCTGAGAAATGAATAGAATGTTTTAGAGCCACTTATCAGTATTAATATATGATAGTGGCTCCTTTATTATAGCTTGTAATGCCCCGTCCTTTGGGCGATGTCAGCGTCCGATGGCTTTGCCTATGGATTCATCTGTAAACCCTGCCTTGAGTTGTCCCCATAATTCAAGGTGAAAGGAGTAGCAGATGAACAGATTACAAGAGTTATCTCACTTACTTTGGCATTATCAATACCACATTGTGTGGGTTCCAAAGTTTCGGTATCGATTGCTACGCGGTTCGGTTGCGGAGGAAGTGTTCAATTGTATCCACGTATTTGCCGGTCGCCTGGGATGCAATATGTTGAACTTAATGTGCAACCGGATCATGTACATCTTCTGGTAAAGGTACTCACAAAAGTATCGATATCGGGCTTCATGGGTTCAGTTAAGTGGCAAACGGCAATTAGTATCTTCGAGAAATTTCCGTACCTATAGCGAACGCCCAAACTAGGGCAACATTTTTGGGCTAATGGTTATTGTGTGGACACAGTTGGATTAGATGCTGAAATGATACAAAAGTACATAAATATCAAGAAAAATATGAGCGCGAACAAGATGAAAAATAGTGAACTCCGTGCGCAACTTCGCGTGCCTTTTATGAAGACATGCAACGACGCACCCTCTGGGGTGCTTATGCAAAGCCCCGTCCTTTGGGCGGGGATTCAGACGCCGTTTACTACAAAATAATTATCAATTGTGTTTGTGAGTGTAACTTAGTGTTATGAATTTACTGTATGGCGTGTTTTGTCGTTTTGGTCATTTTTCTCAGGAAACAATCAAGTGCATTATGCATCAGATGGCTACTTGTGAAGGCGATGAGCGCGCTATTTGGCTTGATGATTCTTGTGGGTTGGGGCAGATAGTAAATACTGCATCGGATGATTGGCAGAAAGATCCTTTGTCGTTTAGGGATGATGAGCGTAATCTGGCTTTTGTAGGATATGGGCGTCTTGACAACAGAGAGGAACTCTGCGCTGCATTAGGTTTAGATGTAACTCAACGCGTAAATATTACAGATAGTTTAATTATTCGTCATGCTTACTACAAATGGGGGGGACGATGTGCTGAAAGATTGTTTGGTGATTGGTTGTTTGTTGCATGGCATCCTGCAGAAAATCGGCTATTTTTAGCACGAGATCATTTTGGGATTGTAGCATTATATTATTATGTCGATAAGAATGTGTTTGTGTTTGCAACCTCGCGACAAGCACTGCTGGCGCTTAAGTTTATACCCACTGAATTAGATGAATTATATTTAGCTCAAGTTTTGACATGCTGGCCTGCCTATCACGGAGAGCGTACCGTTCATTTGCCTATCCGCCGTCTACCACCAGCTCACCACCTTGATGTTACTTCGGACCGTATTGTTATTCAACAATATTGGTTTCTGGAGAAAACTCCTGAACTGCATCTATCCCGACGAGAAGATTATATCACTACGTTTCGCGAGCTATTTGATGCTGCTGTTAAAGTTCGTCTGCAACCACTTGATTATCTTGAAGGAACGCAGGGGCAGATTGCTTCATGTCTAAGTGGAGGACTTGATTCAAGCGCTGTTACGGCAACTGCTGCTAAATTACTAGCAGGCGAGGGAAGGCGGGTTGCTGCATATACTTCAGTACCAATGTTTGACACAACCTCTTTTACAAAAGATAGATTTGGGGATGAATTGCCTTTGGCTGAAGTCACAGCTTTTTTCTCGGGTAATATTGACATAACAACTATAGATGCTGCAGAATGTACTCCTGTTCAGGGGATCAAAAAAATGCTGCAAATCTGCAATGAACCGATCCACGCCGCCGCAAATATATTCTGGATGTTGGCGCTAAGAAAAGCTGTCCAAGCCAATAGCAGCAAAATATTGCTTATTGGTGCATGTGGCAATGCCGGTGTTTCTTGGGCCGGTGATATCTTTTCTCAATCAGTTGCCTTTCAGTTGCGTCAGTTAGGGTGGAACAAGTGGACTAAGGAAATATTAAAACGAAATATGCCTCCAAGTTTATTGGCAATATGGCGACGTCGTCGCATCGATATGGATCTATTGTGCCGCACTTCAGCGATAAACCCCGCCTTTGCCCGCCGTCTTAATATTTTTGAACGTCGCTTTAATGATCCAGCAGAGCGATTTCCACGAACATCACTGGATCTTCGCTCTTTTATTCAACCCGGGCGGTCTATGTTCGGTGCCTTGCAAGCGGAATTGGGAGGTGCTTTTGGTCTTCAAGTGCGAGACCCAACTGCTGATGTGCGTCTACTTGAATTTACCTTTTCAGTACCTGATTATATCTTTATTGATCCGAAGACTGGTATGGATCGTTGGCTGATTCGCGAAGCGATGAGCGGTCGTCTTCATGATGATGTACGTCTTAATCGTACCCGTGGCCGACAGGCTGGCGACTTGGTGCCTCGTTTACGTGCCAGTGCCGGAGAGGTTGAAGCTGCTCTGAATGAGTTAGCACGTGGGCTTGCCGCTGAATATGTCGATGTGCCGTATATGCGCCAAGTCTGGCAGATGATTCAGGCGCAGGATACGCCGGAGGCGTTTGACAAATCAGTTACGATTCTTACTCGTGGCATTATGGCGGGGTTGTTTGTGAATGGTTTCTATAAGTAATTCCAATTCCAAATCAAAGCCTATCCTCGTTGGCTCGTCTTCGGTATTTGAACGTACTGATCAGTACGCTTCGACACCTCATCCTCACCGCCTTGATTTCATCTTTGATTATAAGGCGATCATTTCGTAGGGCACATTGCGGGTACCCGGATTAGCTGCCAGTTGCGTATTAATGGGTCAATATGGATATTCTTATAATTCATCAAAACTTCCCTGGTCAGTTTAAAGCTTTGGCTCCAGCCATGGTTTCTTTTGGTCATAATGTCACGGTGCTTACCCAACGAAATGTAAGCTCCGAAGAATGGCATGGCGTTAAAATCATTCGCTATCGGGTGACAAGGCGTTCGACTCCAGAAATCCATCCTTGGGCCGTTGATTTTGAAACAAAGATAATCAGGGGAGAGGCTTGCTTTCGAGCAGCGTTGGAGTTGAAGGCACATGGATTTACGCCCGATATTATCCTAGCTCACCCGGGATGGGGCGAGAGCCTGTTTTTAAAGGAAGTCTGGCCACAGACCAAACTCGGCATTTACTGTGAATTTTTTTATCATACTCATGGCGCTGATGTTGGGTTTGACCCCGAGTTTCCGGTAATCGAATCCGTCGACTACTGTAAAGTCGTATTGAAAAACCTCAACAACCTTGCGCACTTTCGGTTAGCAGACGCAGGGCTGTCACCAACGCAGTGGCAAGCAAGCACCTTTCCCGAACCGTTTCGTAGCAAAATTACAGTCATACATGATGGTATTGATACCACCGCATTAGTTCCCGATCCAAAGGCCTGGGTAAAGCTGAACGACAATTTGACCTTGACCTGTAAAAACGAGATTGTCACTTTTGTTAATCGTAATCTTGAACCATACCGAGGGATTCACGTCTTCATGCGTGCATTGCCCGAGCTTCTTCATAAACGCCCTCAAGCACATGTGGTAATTGTCGGGGGAGACGAAGTAAGTTATGGGACCTCACCCGCAGACGGGTTGACCTGGAGAGAATGTTATATTAAAGAGATACAATCTAGAGTTTGCGAAGATGAAAGGAGGCGTATTCATTTTGTCGGACGAATTCCTTATCGCCTTTTTGTTTCACTATTACAAGTCTCTACCGTTCATGTATATCTTACCTATCCGTTTGTGCTATCCTGGAGCCTGCTGGAGGCTATGAGCGTTGGGTGTGCAATTGTGGCAAGCGATACAGAGCCGGTACAAGAAGTCATTCATCATAATGAGACAGGGCGATTAGTAAACTTCTTTGATAGTAACGACCTTGTCAAAAATATGGTTGATCTACTTGAACGACCTGAATTGCGTCAGCGACTAGGGCACAATGCCCGCCGTTTTGTAAAGTCACACTATGATCTGCAAACCATATGCTTGCCACGTCAGATTGAGTGGGTCGAATCAATTCATTTTACATAACACCCTTTTGCAAGGATAAAAAGTCGTTTAACGTTTAGATTCTCTTTGATGACTGATGACTGACGACCATTCTGTCAAGGTCTACTAAATATTGTCGACGTTGTTACCATTTCGGTTGATACTCCACTTTAAAAATGTTCTTTCTGTATAACTCTGGGGAATGCGATTTTTATGTTTGCAGATTTTCTACAAAATATCACGATCAAAACAGCACCGGTTCCTATCGAACTTGGAGGGACAACGGCACGTGGAGTCCTCTGGCAGGCTTCACCTGGGCGTTTTCTGCTGGATCTGCCAGAGGTCGCCCGTTATTTGGTCGAAGGTGGAGAGTGTGTTACTATTGAGCCGTGTACGGGGATATTGCCAGATGTTGTAACTCACTTCGCCCGCATGACCCCGCTGGCTGCATTGTTGTACCAGCGAGGTATGCTTGCGTTTCATGCGGCTGCAGTGGCAAACGAACGTGGGGCAGTGCTGTTGGCAGGTGATTCCGGTGGTGGTAAATCGACCCTGCTGATGGAGTTATTACAGCGAGGTTGGGCGCTATTGGCAGATGAACTTGCGATAGTGTCTCAGGATGGCAATGGGGGGCTGCATGTCATCCCAACATTTTCTGATATTGCGCTCTGGCCAGATACGTTGAAAAAATTTGGCAAAGAAGCGGAAGAGTTTGAACATGCCGACGCAAATCGCCTGCTCCTCAACTTGACTGACCAGCGTACTGTTGCTTCGCAGCCTCTGCTGGCAATGTACCGGCTTGGTGTGCAGAGCAAAGCTGAGATTTCGTGCGAACGTATGGCCGGGATAGAGCATTTTAAAGCGGTGTCGACGCTGCTCTATAACAGTCATGTTGCTGATGCACTGCTTGACCGTGTCATCTATATGGGCTATGCTTCTGCGATCGTCAGAACAACGCCTGTTGTTCGTCTGAATCGTCCACGTGGTTCATGGAGTGTGGATGGATTGGCCGATTTGATTGAGAAAGAGCTACAATGACCTATAATTACATCCTCTATGAATTAATCGTGCAAACTACCTTTTCCTGCCCGATGCTTACTCCGGCTTCTGACAGTGCAATTCCGGATGTTATCATGATTGAAGCTGCTGTGCCAAAGGTGTTGGATGGCGCAGTCGCTACAGGTGATAATTGGCAAGGTTCTTCCGGTCGTTTTCTCTGGCGAGGGGGGAGGCGGGCCGGACGTTTTTTGGTCGAAGAGGGTCAGAGGTTAACCCTGGAGCGTAACCCGGCGGCCGAAGAGCATATGCTGGTCGCTCATTTGCTCTCAGGAGTTCTCGCGGCGCTTCTGCGTCAGCGTGGCATGCTTGTCCTGCATGCCAATACTGCTGTTACCACTCGGGGTGCGGTGGTCGTAGCTGGTGAAACGGGGGCGGGCAAATCCACAACGTTGGCGGTTTTGATGGCACACGGTTGCGCCATGTGCGCTGACGATATTACTGTTCTACGACTCGGAAAGAATGATCAGGTTGAGGCTCTCCCCGGCATAGCAAAGCTGAATCTTTGTGAAGATGCTGCTGGCCAGTTAGGGCATTCTGCCCATGAATTACCGCGTAACCCGTTGCGGCGGATCAAGGTTCTTGTGCCTACCCATAATGAAATGGTAGCAGAGCCGATCCCGTTGCATGCCATCTACCTGCTTAGTAAATCGACCAGTAATAAAGTGAAATTAACCGATCTCAGTGGATCCGACAAGTTCGCTGCGTTACTGGAGTGTATTTATGGCCCGTTTTTTCCCGAGGAACATCCATGTCAGTTTGCTCTGTTTGCCGCGATCTCAAACCAAGTGACTATGTTTCGTATCGAACGCCCGGAGTCCCGCTGGAGCGCCAGTGAAGTGGCCGAGGTCATCATGAATGGCTAAGATTATCTGGCTGGCTTCCTACCCAAAATCGGGCAATACTTGGATGCGCATCCTGTTGACTAATTATTTACGCAATGGTGTCGAACCGGCTGATATCAACAAGATAGATGGCGGCTCGATCGCCAGTGCACGCTTCTGGTTCGATGAGTGGGTGGGGGTAGAGGCGTCGGCCCTTGACGATGCGGTGATTAAGCGTCTGCGCCCAGGTGTGTATCGCTGTATGGCACGTGAAGAGCAGGAGACGCTCTATATGAAGGTTCATGATGCTTGGGTCCGCAATGATCGAGGTGAGACGCTTTTCCCGCCCGAGGTGACTGCCGGAGTTGTGTATATCCTGCGTAATCCACTTGATATGGCTGCTTCCTGCGCTCATCATTGGGGAGTTAGCATTGCTCAGGCTGTTGATAACTTGTGTGATTCGGCCCATGCATCGTCGCGTTCGATTGGTGGCATGGCGGATCAGCTGCGGCAGTTTATGGGGTCGTGGAGCAGTCATGTTCTGGGATGGCTGGATAAATCGGGGCTGCCGGTTTGCCTGGTACGTTATGAAGACTTACGACGCGATCCGGAACGGTATTTCGGAGAGGTGGTGACATTCTGCGGACTGCCGAGGGATATCAAGCGGATTCGCAAGGCCGTTGCCTTTTCGAGTTTTAGTGAGTTGCAGCGTCAGGAGAAGGATAAAGGATTTCGAGAGCGTTCGGTAAATGCACCCGGCAATTTTTTCCGTCGTGGCGAGGTGGGGTCCTGGCGTGAGGAGCTGCCGTACGATCTGGCGCAGCGGCTGATCGATACTCATGGGGAAAGTATGCGCCGGTTTGGGTATTTGGATGAGAATGGACAGCCGGTATAGTACATTGGAACATCAAAATGCTTGTTATGACACATTAAATGATTTTTAATGTTTTAGATCATGAGCAGCTTGCCTAGTGTTACACAAGCTGGATCTACAGTGTCGTAAACGATCTTACCGGACAGGTTGTAGCAATTGATGGCAAAGCTTTTTTGCCTACTAAATGGGAAAAGGGCAAGTGTCGATGCCATCTGGCAACAGCGTATCTTGCTGATATCAATATATCTCTCAGCCGTGTAATGACTGGTGAGAAGTCTAATGAGATAACAGCCGTTTCCCAATTGTGGACATTCTTTCACTGAAAGGCACCATAATTACGATGGATGCCATGGGTTGCCAACGAGACACTGTCAAAAAGATCAAAGACAAAGGTGCTGGCTACCCCCTGTATTTCACACTTATTGTTCCACTTTTTGTCTTGTTGAATGCGCTTCTATGGAGTATCCTGAGCGTTTAAGTAGCCCGCCTTTGACGGTCGAAGTAATTCATAATACGGTATTTAATTTATTGAGAAAGAGCCTCGGCACAGCTGGGGATGGCACAGAATGATGAAAGATTCAGGCTTCTTGTCTCTGCTGATGATAGCCAGACACCATGGCATTGCTGTTGAAGAAGCCAAGCTGCTGCACGAGTTTGGCCGAAAACCATTTACGAGTGACGTCATCCTCCTGGCTGCTAAGCGTCTCGGTATGACGGCAAAGCTTGTTGAACAGGACCCGGAACGGCTTGATCGTGCACCCATGCCGGCAATTGCCATTGATAAAGAGGGAAACTTCTTCATCGCAATCCGTTTCGGTTTTGATCAGGGAGACAAGACTAAGCCGAGAATAGTAATTCAGCAGCCCGGCAATCCTGATGTGCAGGTCATCGATATGGCTGCATTTATTGAACTCTGGTCGGGCAAGTTCATTTTTTGTATTTCCAAGGCAACTTTCCTGAAGGAGCTTGGTAAATTTGATTTCAGCTGGTTTATTCCGGCTGTTGTCAAGTACCGGAAGCTGCTCGTTGAAGTGCTGGCAATTTCTTTTATAATGCAGCTGATCGGCTTAGCGACCCCTCTGGGTTTCCAAGTAGTAATGGACAAGGTACTGGTCAATAACGCAATGAAGACGCTCAATGTAATCGTCTTTGGCTTGTTGTGTGCAACCCTCTTCGAAAATGCTTTTTCCGGAATTCGAACATGGGTTTTCGCCCGGACCAGCAGCAAGATAGATGTTGAACTGGGAGCGCGTCTCTACCGTCATCTGTTGTCTCTTCCAATCGCCTATTTTGAGGCTCGGCGGGTTGGCGATTCGGTAGCGCGCGTACGTGAACTGGAAAATATTCGCTCCTTTTTAACCGGAAACGCTTTGACGCTGGTGCTCGACCTACTCTTCTCGGTCGTGTTTTTTGTGGTAATGCTCTGGTACAGCGTGCCACTTACCCTAGTGGTTGTTGCATCGCTCCCGTTGTATTTTTTGCTCTCTTTGGTGTTGACGCCGATACTGCGTGACCGCCTCAAGGCAAAATTTGAAAGTGGCTCCCGGAACCAGGCATTTCTGGTGGAATCGATCAGCGGCATTGATACGATAAAATCAATGGCTGTTGAGCCGCGCTGGGTCGAAAACTGGGAGAAACAACTTGCCAATTATGTGACCGCGGGTCTTAATTCCGTCAATATCAGCACCATTGCTAATGTCGGAGTAACGACGGTTAGCAAGCTTGTGACCGTGGGTATTCTTGGGATTGGCGCCATGCAGGTTATCGAGGGGAATCTGACGGTTGGCCAGCTGATCGCTTTCAATATGCTTTCAGGGCGTCTGACTGAGCCTATTTTGCGTATTGCCCAGTTGTGGAACAACTTTCAGCAGGTAGGGGTCTCAATGGAGCGGCTGGGAGATATTCTCAACGCTCCGGCAGAGATTGCAGGAAACAAAACCCGTATTCCCCGTCTGAATGGTGCTATTGAATTTGATCAGGTCTCGTTTCGATACCACCCTGAAAATCCGGATGTTATCCGAGCGGTAAATTTTAAAATCGAGCCGGGTCAGGTAATCGGTATTGTTGGCCGCTCCGGTTCCGGCAAGAGTACCCTGACAAAGCTTGTTCAGCGGCTTTATGCGCCTGACAGGGGCCGGGTGCTTATTGACGGCCAGGATATCTCCATTATCGATACCACATCGTTACGCCACCAATTGGGGGTCGTTCTACAGGAAAATCTGCTTTTTACCGGGAATATACGAAATAACATCGCGCTATCCAATCCGGCTCTTCCCATCGAACATATTATTGAAGCTGCCAAACTGGCAGGAGCACATGAATTTATCTGCGAACTTCCGGGGGGATACGATACCAGGGTGGGAGAACATGGTACCGGTCTTTCAGGGGGGCAACGCCAGCGTATCGCTATTGCCCGGACATTGATTAGCAAACCGCGTATTCTGATTTTTGACGAGGCAACCAGCGCTCTGGACTATGAGTCTGAGCAGATCATTCAAGAAAATATGCGTAATATCTGCGCGGGTCGGACGGTGCTGATTATTGCCCACCGCCTTTCCGCTGTTCGTGATGCCGATCGTATTCTGGTCATGGAGCGGGGGCAGATAGTCGAGGATGGACCCCATGACGAGTTGATTGCAAAAAAAGACGGGATTTACGCGCATCTGTATCAGTTACAGTTTGGCGGTGCTACCCATAAACAGGTGTTAACCATATGAGTATGAAACATAAAATGGAGGCCCGTGCTGTTCTGCTCCGCCACTACTGGAAGACTTGTGCGCACTTTTGGAAAGAGCGTGACAATCTGGGGGGAGACCTATTTAATGAGCAGGAAGCCGAATTCCTACCGGCAGCCTTGGAGATCCAGGAAAAGCCGGTTTCGCCTACGCTGCGAGTAACTGCCCGGTTACTTGCCCTGATGATTGTCGTTCTGATCGGCTGGTCTATGTTTGGCCACATGGATATTGTCGTTAATGCCACCGGCGAGATCATTCCTCATGATCGTACGAAAACGATTGCCTCGGTTGATGTTGCCAGCGTCAGGGCGTTGCACGTTGTTGAAGGACAAGCGGTAAAGAAAGGCGACCTGTTGGTTGAGCTGGATGCTAGCGCTCCAGACGCTGAGCATGATAAGGCGAAAAGTAATGAAACCGAGGCCCGGCTCAAGATCGCCCGCTCCCTGGCAATGATTGCGGCAATTGAGAGCCATAAGCCGCCACTGCTTCCTTCCATCGTCGGCATCTCAGTGCAAAAACAGCGGGAGACCCAAGGGCATCTTGATGGCCAGTTTATTGATTTCATGGCAAAACTCCAGCGGACTGAAGGGGCGATAACCCGCTACTCGGAGTCGTTAGCATTGATTACGCGACGGGTTTCAGACTATAAGGTGCTTGCCAAAAATCATGATGTTCCCATGCATGCCTACCTGGAAAAAGAGCAGGAACGTTCCGATCTAGAAGGGCAGCTTAACGATGCAAAAAACCAGCGGGCAACTCTGATTGCCGAAGCAAAACGTGTTGCCTATGACGAGCGTAGCGATGCCGACAAGGTCCTTGGTGAGGCGCAACAGGATGTGGTGAGGAACGCTGCTCACAGCAAGTTACTCAAACTTACTTCACCGATTGACGGCACCGTTCAGCAGTTGCAAGTGTTTACCGTGGGCGGAGTGGTGCCCGCAGCCCAGCCATTGATGAAAATAGTGCCAAAAGAAGACAAGATTGAAGTCGAAGCAATGCTGGAAAACAAGGATATGGGGTTTATCGAGGTCGGGCAGATAGTCGCTGTCAAAATTGATGCCTTCGAGTACACCAAGTATGGCGCCATTCCCGGTCGCGTTGTCCATGTCTCATCGGATGCCATCAAGGATGATAAAAAAGGGCTGCTCTATTCGGTAATCTTGGCGTTGGATAAATCATCGGTTTCAGTCAAGGGGCATGATATTCCCCTGAGCGCGGGCATGTCTGTGAAAGCCGATATAAAGACTGGATCACGCCGGATAATCGAGTATTTTTTGAGTCCGCTCATCCAGCATAAGCGGGAGAGTTTAAATGAACGTTAAGCGACTGCTGGGAACAGTTCCTTTCTTTGTAGCTGTGGTCTTTGTCTGGCCGTCGCTCGCACGATCTTTTGAAATACCATATATTTTTTCAGACCCTTTGCGGATTACGCCTGCTGTTGTTGAAAAAGGAGCTATTCTTCCGGGGGATACCGCGCCGATTCCTCGCTCGTTTCAAAAGAAGATTACTCAACCGCTTGCTCTGGTCGATGCTGTAGATCTTGCCCTGTCCAATAACCCGAAACTCACGGAATCCTGGGCGGATATCAAGGTGCAAACTGGTGCCGTTGGACAAGCCTATGCTGCCTATTTGCCGGTTTTAAACGGATCTATTAACTGGACTGCTGACAACGTTCACTATTCCGATTCCCAAATACCTTCAACCGATATCAACCACTATACCTCCCAGGCTTCTGCAACATGGCGGATTTTCGATTTCGGCGGTCGGTCGGCTAACCGGCATTCCGCCGAGAATCTATTGGCTGCGGCGCTTGCTACGTATGATGTCACTCTTCAGGAAGCGTTAGCCGGGGTGATCCAAGCTTATTTTGATGCCACGACCGCCAGTGCATCGCTCAATGCCAAAATAAAGGGAGAAGAGATCTCTCAGAGTCTGCTCTTGTCTGCACAGGGTCGGGAGGCAGAGGGGGCAACTTCCCAACTGGATACATTGAGGGCGGCAACCGCCCTGGCCAAGGCAGCACTGGACAAGAACCGAGCCCTGGGTTCCTTTCAGAAGTCCCTGGCTGTACTGAGATACTACGTCGGAATACCCGGATCAGTAGAACTGCTGGTGCCATCAGAATTAGACGAGAATCAGGTCGGCGAGAGACAAAGTAAGGAACTATCTCTCTGGTTGGATGAAGCTCAGAAAAACCACCCCTCCATTACTGCGGCTAAAAAACAGCTTGAGGCGGCACAAGAACAGATGATATCTACGAAGTCAGCCGGTCTGCCTACCATCGACCTGTCAGGGAACTACTATCAGAATACCCGGCCTGGAGCTTCCGTTTCTCCGGGAGCAACGGAAACGACGCTGACGGTCGCGCTATCCATTCCTCTTTTTGATGGTTTTGCCTCAACCTACAAATTCCGTGGTGCCCAGGCGCAAGTTGAAAAACAGGCGGCTGCTCTGTCTGGTGTGGAACAGCAAGTTGCCATGGGAATTATCAAGGCGCACGCCGATACAACATCGGCCCTGCGTAACCTTGAGGCTTCCGCGAAATTACTTGCATTAGCCCAGAGTGCTCTTGCCACATCTCAGCGCAGATACGAAAATGGGGCAGGGGATATTGCCGAAGTGCTCAGCACGCAGGCGGCATTGGCCGATGCGTGGAATGAGCGGGTGCGCGCTCTCGCCGAATGGCATTCGGCACGACTGTTGTTACTGGCAAATGCCGGCAAGATGGGAAGATTTGCTGTCGCCGGTTCCGCTGCAAATGTACCTGTGTTGCCTAAATAATCGGAATAGGGAATATGTCATGAAAAAGCTGTTTTTTGCTGTTGTCACGATAGTGGTGATGTTTTTCTGTGGATGCGGGACCAATTCCTTTGATCCGCCGTCCGGCGTAACCATTGCTGCGAAGGCCGCCAGTATTCAGCTGAACTGGAAAGCGACCGGTTCCGTTATTGGCTATAATGTGTATCGCGGAACGTCATCGGGACCGCTGGCGACAAAAACACGGATTGCTTCTGGCCTCACCCAGTTGTCGTATATGGACAGTACCGCCACTCCCGGCGTGCCCTACTACTATCAGGTGACTACTTTCAATTCGACCGGTGACTCGACCGCTTCCTTGGAAGTTTCGGCTACGGTAAAGGCGAAACCGGTCTCTGTTACCGTAGTGGGGGGAGCGTCTAACGGAGTTCCACTGGCCATGAGTTACACTGTTTCGACCATGGCCGGAACCGGAGCAACCGGATCCGCAGACGGGACAGGAACTGCAGCGTCTTTCAAGTATCCAATCGGTATTACCTCGGATGGGACAAACCTTTTTGTGGCCGACACCTTTAATAACACCATCCGGAAAATAGTTATCACCGCAGGAACGGTCACGACTCTTGCGGGGGCATCTGCAAGTGGTGCTGTCAACGACACCGGTTCAGCGGCGCGTTTTAATGAACCGTATGGTATTACGACGACTGATGGCACGACTCTCTATGTGTCGGATTTCGGTAATAACATGATTCGCAGTATCAATGTTGCCACCGGTACCGTCACCACGCTAGCGGGGGTGTCGACTGCCGGTAGTAAAGACGATATTGGTACAAAAGCGAGCTTTTCGGGGCCGCGAGGTATTACTACAGACGGCGCAAACCTTTATGTGGCTGACTCCGGCAATCACACCATCCGGAAAATCGTTATTGCAACCGGCACCGTAACCACGTTAGCCGGTTCGTCTACCACCGGAAAGACCGACAACAATGGCACCTCTGCCACCTTCTATACGCCGGATGGACTTACCTGCGATGGTACGAATCTGTATGTAACAGATTCGACTAATCACAATATCCGTAAAATAACAATTTCCACAACAGCTGTAACCACGATTGCCGGTTCGACCATCTCCGGTGCTGCCCCTGGTTCGACAGATGGTATTGGTACGGCAGCCACCTTCAATTCCCCCGGTGGAATTACGACCGACGGCACCTCTCTCTATGTTGCCGATTCAAAGAATAACATAATCCGCAAAGTGGACATTATAACCGGAGCCGTTACCACGGTTGCCGGTTCCGGGTCACCCGGGTTGGCCAGTGGCGATGGGAGTGCCGCCTCATTTTCTCAACCGATGGGAATTACCACTGATGGCGCCAATCTTTTTGTTACCGACTACAGTTATAGTCTAATTCGGGAGATACTCTAAATGACACGCATCCGCCCTCTGATCAGGAATGCTCTTCTCGCGTCAGTAATGATGTGTGCGCTGGTGCTGAACGTGCGAAATGCCGATGCCGCTCCCCGGGCTGAATACCTTGTTTCTCCGTCTCGACCGGATTCGCTTGCCTCACCTGTTGTGTTTAGGACCATTCAAACGGCTACGGAAACCGGAAATGCGGAGTTAAGCAAATCATCAATTCTGCCGGTCCGGATAACTACAGGGATAAACACGTATATTGGCAGCCGTAACCAGATTTATGATTTGCCGTTGATAGGTGTATTTAACCCCAGTTTTCAACTGCGGCTGGATATTCCCATTGTTTCTGCAGTATTTGATACACCCGATAGCGGGAGAATATCCAACACTGGGATTGGAGATGTGTTGCTCAGTGCCACGTTCAGAACTGAACTGGACAAAATATTTGAATCTTTTTTCACTGTTACGGCTGCAATTCCGTCAGGCAATGCCGACAGCGGGCTCGGCTTGGGTGCGTATGATTTTACTCTTACCCATAAGACAATTATTATGCTTGGCAGCTACCGGACAACGTTCATGGCTGGGTTAACCCTACCTCCATCTGGCAGTACCACGGTTCTCGGCAGAAGTGTAGATTATGGGGCAGCGGTGTCATATATGGCTGCAGCAGAGAGTTCGTTTTCTATACCCGATCTCCGGTATGGCATCAAAGCCGCAGGGTTGCACGCATTCAGTTCTAAAATAAATTCCGTAGACCAGGCGAATGCCGTGACGACCCTTGATCTTATTCCGGAGGTTTCCTATAACCTTTCGAATCGCGGAAGTATTACCGCCGGGATTGTCATTCCCCTTCTTACGTTTTACGATATGCCGGGGGCGGCAAACAGACGCGATCCGATAATCAACCTTGGTGTGCGTACGTCTTTCTAATGAGGCTGGCCTCTTGAGTGAAAAATGCCTGCCGTAATTTATTTCCATCCGGAAGCCTATTCAATATCCGGCCCTAAACTCATGGGGCGTAACGCTGCTGGAGAATCTTTTTTGCGTGGCTTACTTGCTCATAGCCGTTCTCGCGAGTTTTGGGCCCAGGTTGAAAGGCCTGAACATGCCCACGTGTTTGCAGAAGCCGTTCAGCGGTCCGGGCGAACGGAACCTGTCAGAATCGTCGACAAAAACTGTCTTGGCCATCTGGCAGATTCCGGTCTTGTCTATTGTCCAGAACCGGGTATAGGCAGGCACGCCTGGCAGCGTGCGCTCTTTGGCGATGCTGCCTGGAGCCTCTGCGGGATCACGCACACAACTTCCAGCGCCGGAGCGATGGATGCCATTGCCAATCTGCTTGTTGCTCCGGTACAACCGTGGGATGCTGTTATTTGTACCTCACCTGCGGTCAAGGAAAACCTCACCCGGTTGCTGGGGGCCCAAGCTGAGTACCTTACGCATCGCTTGGGTGCTCAAAGCATGCCTGCGCTGCCGCAATTCCCTGTGATTCCTCTTGGTGTTCACGCCAATGATTATGCGTATACCGACTATCAAAAAGATGCTGCTCGCAGTGCCGTGGAAGCCGACGCAAAAACTCATGTTGTACTTTTTATGGGACGGTTGTCGTTTCATGCCAAGGCGCATCCGCTTGCGATGTATCAGGCACTGGAGAAAGCAACGGGACAACTGCCTGCCGGAGAGTCAATTCTATTGTTGGAATGTGGCTGGCATGCGAATGAGTATATAGAAAATGCCTTCTCCGAAGCAGCCGCTTTGGCCTGTCCCTCCGTCAGGGTGCTGACAATGGATGGTCGTGATGCTAAAAAGCGGGAAACCGCATGGGCAAGCGCTGATGTCTTCTGTTCGCTCTCCGATAATATTCAGGAAACGTTTGGAATTACTCCTGTTGAAGCAATGGCAGCCGGTTTACCGGTTATTGTTTCCAACTGGGATGGCTATAGAAGTTCAGTCCGCGACGGTCTCGACGGTTTTCTTATCCCGACACTTATGCCGGGTGCGGGACTTGGAGGGGACCTGGCGTTGCGCCACGCCCTTGAGATTGATACCTATGACATGTACTGCGGTAATACCTGTTCGCTGGTAGCAGTGGATGTAGATGCCACTGCAAAGGCGTTTGTCATGTTGTTCTGCTCTCGCGAGTTGCGCAAAAAAATGGGTGAAGCTGGCCGGCAGCGCGCCCATGAGGTCTATGACTGGTCGGTGATTATTCCACAATATGAGACATTATGGGCGCAATTAGGCGAAATTCGAGCGGTTCGGGCCCCTCACGTTAAGCAGCATGCGTGCCCTTGGCCGGGCAGGATGGATCCCTTCTCAGCATTTACGGCATATCCGACTGACACGTTGACGCCGCAGACGCTGCTGGGATTAGTCGATTCGGATGTTGCTATTGCGCTTGAGCGAGTGTTTCAATATAGGAACTTGAAGATGGTAAACTTTGCTAAAGCCGTTATGCCTGCAGAGGAAGAGATCCGGGCTGTGCTTAGCACGATTGCGGGCGGTCCGATGAGTGCGATCGAGGCGGTTGCTGTGATCCCTTCCGAACGGCGCGTTTATGTATTCAGGGCACTAGCGTGGTTAGCCAAGATGCACATCGTAAAGGTCTATGGAGGTTGAACGAGATGCTTTACGAACGATATTCCCAGTTGTTTATGCGAAAAGGAAATTGTATGAAAGAAAAAATTATCTTCCTGTTCATTAGTGCGATTGTAGGAACCGTCTTTTTCTCCGCCTGTGGTGGAGGTGGCGAGGGGCAGGTTGTTACACCGAATCCCTCTGTTACGTCGATAACTTCAGGAACGGTCATGTATGCCAAGCAAAGCAGTTTTACGGTGAACGGCAACTATCTTGGGGGGAATGCCGTGGCCGTAACAGCATCCGGCGCTTGCGGTAGTGTGACCGAACTTGCAGGCGGTACCTCGTCCTCCCGGACGTTTGCCTGTAAACCGGACTCGGTGGGATTGGTGTCTATAACAGCAACTGCAGGCACTACTCAATTGCAACAGGCATCTTTTACGGTGCCAAATCCGCAGGTTACGATGGTTACCAGCAGTGGCACCATTGTCGTTGAACTTATTCCGGAAAAAGCGCCAAAAACAGTTACCAATTTTTTGCTGTATGTTAACGATGGTTTCTACAGCAATACGACCTTTCATCGGGTTATTTCTGGGTTCGTGGTTCAGGGGGGTGGTTTTGGAGCTGACGGAATCCAAAAAAACGCGTCTCATCCTACGCTGGAACTTGAGCCCCCTTCTGTTACAGGACTGACAAATTCCCAAGGGACGATCGTCATGGCGAGAACAACAACTCTTAACTCGGCAACATCCCAATTCTTTTTTAACACGGTGGATAATAATCCGAATGCCACTGATACGAGTAGTAAAGGCACGAACCTTGATACTTCAGGCGGGGGGTATGCCGTTTTCGGGAATGTTATTCAGGGTATGGACACGGTGAAAGTGATCGAGGCGGTTCCGGTGACCGGCAGTGCTCCGAATACGCCGGTAATTATTAGATCTGTTACTCAAACATTGTAGTTTGGGTACAATCGAGTATGTGAGGTGAACTGGTCAGATTCACCTCACCACTCTCACAGAACCGCACGTGCGGGCCTCGTATACGGCTCCTGTTTATGAATTTTTCAAAACTTGAATACCCCGTCCTGTGAACGGGGGGATGAAATTTTATCCTGCTGAAGGCATGCCAAGCTTTTGGGTCTGACCTTGTCAGTCTGTTTTCACTACCAGAATTAGCCGCCATTCCACAAAAAAATGGTGCCGGGATGGAGTAAACATAACAGTCCTTCCTGTCATATCTGCCCACCCGGCACCATATTTTTGTGCCGCGATCAAAGCCGGCACCCGCTGATGAATGTCTTGTCACACATTTTCAAGACACCACTTTACGGTTGAGACGTCCTCATTCTTAATGAGCTAACTCACTACCCATTTTGATTGAACGCTCAATGCAACTTGGAACCAACTGTATCAACCTGATTCTTCCAACCATCCAGCACTGTAGTAGGTAGCCCCCTTCGTCCAGTCGGATTTTGCCGACTCATCTGTCCTTCGCTTACCCCTCTCCCTTGCCACAGGTGTCAGGTGCTCCTTGCTATTTACAAGGATTCGGACGCAGATGTTGCCCCTTGCGGGGGGATTACTACGAGACCTCCGAGCCCAAGAATTTTCGCCAGAAAATTCCAGGTTACTTCCCCGATTCAGTTGTTGTCGCACTTTGTCTTTCGACCAGTACGCGACAGTGGGCTTTTACCCCACACACGTTTTATGAGATTAATGACGGTGGCTTCTGTGCTGTGCATAAGATGGCAGCCTATCGCTGCTGTATTTGGATTTCGGGATACGGAGTGTCATGGCTCTCCCTATTTTCCACCCAATGCACAACTTTATGACGAAGCTTTGCTTTCGCTCACCATATCAATCCTGCCGGTTGCGCTTTTGCGCTTTAAACGAACTGCTCTAATCCCAAGGGATTCATCGATAGCCAATGTGCAACTGTTGCCAACAGTCGCCGACTTAGCCCCCTGAAACCGTTCGTTCCGACACCGGTATTTTGTCTTGCGACATAGCCCCGGTCCCGCTCTCGCGGGGTACGTGTACACCTATCCAGGCGCACCACTCTCTTCACGTTGTTATCTTTATTGTGGACTCAATCAACAGTCACTCCGGACATGGAAGGTTGGCAGCCTTTCTTTGTTATGTCCTTTGCTTCTGTTAACTGGTCCCAGAACCGTACGTCCGTCTTTCGATCGAATACGGCTCCCCTACCACCCTTATGCTTCGCTTTTCTACGGAAAAAATTGGCAATTTTTTCCGATCCGGTGGCTAACCGGATCATCACGAAACCTTCGGGTCTTGCTGGATTGTGGCTGGCTGGCATCACAATCAGCGAACGATCTATATCAACAGCTTTCGCTGGAGGCTGGGGATCATCCGCCTTGTTCACTTTGGTGCACTTTGCCGCACAAGGGCGGCACTGCAAACACGGAGACACAAGGGTCGGAATCGAGAGTGTTGAACCGGGTTAGGGAACTCACTCGTGCGCGTGGGTCTGGCGCAAGGGCCAGGAGTACTACTCGTTCATACTTTTAACTTAACGGAGATATCTGCGCAGCACCAGCAGCGAATTCGTTTCTCTATCCACTCCAATCGTACAAGCGCAAGCGCTTGAAATGCTGCGCATTTAAAGCAGTTGACGCTGCCACCTTTTCTGGTGGCAGCGTGTCGGCAGTTTGCCGACAAAAACACAGATGTCCGCGATCAGTCACCCCGTCACAGTAAAATAAGTTACTGCATTTCTATGTCCTGCCACGTTTGTTTGTGAGCACTTCCAGCCAAGCTTTATGCATCTCGAATATATGTAAACCAGAAAGTATTTGACAGCCACCATGGCAGTGAAAACAGAAAATTCCTTATATTTTCTGTCCGGCGAATCACGTCCACTCTATCCATGAACGCCTCCGGTTAAAGTTATTTTTGTCTCTGAGGTAAGCCTTCCTACGAATATCAGAACTCCACCGAGGCAGCGCAAACAGCAAATCCCAGGAGACTGTTTTCCAAAACGTCACTCGCCATAGGACTGCCACAGTGGTTGTCAAAACTATGTTTATATTCAAACTACTACGTATAGAAAAACTGATTGAGTAACAGAATACCAAAAAACCGGACACCCTTCCGATCTTATAAGTAGAAGCAAAAAAAGAATCTTATTTTGCTTAATCATAACACCAGGAGGAGTACCGTATGCCAGAAGTATCAGAAAAAAGTAACAAGAGGAACAGGGTCAAATTCACGATTCCGGGCGGACTGGACGCGTTCTACATGGCGCGCCTCGCAAGAGTAGAGCAGATGAATATCGACCTTGAACGGATCTGCAAATTTGATCGTTGGTTTGAGAGGCAGCTTGAAAAAACCAATCGCATGATCGCTGAGATTACAGCAAAACGGGCTTAAACCCTTTGCCACTCGGCTGCAGAGTGTGTCTGTAACCGCCACCACGGTGACAGCAAAGGCAGCAACGCTACAGTGGCACCTGGCGGCAACAGTTCGGCAAGCAGCGGCAATGTAACAAACCAAGCAGTTCCGACCAATGCCCCATATCGTCAACCCGATGCTGTCGCTCCGGTGGTAATGCCGGCAACAGTCCCAGGAGCTGTAGAAGCAGTAAAAGTGGAAGTGAACAATGGCGCAGTTTAGTTCCACACCGTCAATAGTATCGAATGCGGCGCACCATCTGGTGCGCCGTAAACAAGCAGCGACTGTCGTCTCCCTCACTCCAATTCCGGCGAGTTGGCGACGTTTTTGGAGCGTGATTCGTTTCAAACAGTGGCTGGCCGTTTGACCGACATTTTTTTCACAGATCTGCTGGCATGGCGATTCTTGCTCTGGTCCATGAGCTGTATGTTGTCTCGCTGATCCTCGCTCCGGTACTACAGCGGCTGCCATTATCCTTCCGCTTCGATTGCCACCTCGGCCACCTTCTTGCGTTTTTCCGCACAAACACCATCGACAGTTCGGCCGTTTCCAAGCGGGCATTCGTGAGGCTGAATGGAGTTACCGGCCGGAACTTCCTGCTGCCAACCTGGAGATTGCAGGGATTCATGACGCTGACATAGTAGCGGTGATTTTGTATCTCTAGCGCCGCCATGAGGAATGAACACATCTCAAGATCTTCTGGCCTATCAGATCTTTGATCCGCATCCATCATGGTGGCAGACATCAGGAAATACTGATTTCTAAGGATTACTTTGCCGATTTCAAAGTTGCAGACACAAGACTGCCATGCGTTCTTGGTGAAGCTGTCATGACTTTTCCTGCCTGGTGCCGCTCTGACGGTCAGTGGCGTCAGGATATTTACAAGAGGTATATCCAAAGCATCACCCACGATACACCTGTATTGCTGTAGTTATCTCACTGTTTCTTTGGACTATTTTGATCATAAAAAATATTTTATCAGCAGCAAGCAAAAAAACCGGACACCCTCCTGATCTTATTTATAGAAGCAAAAAAAGAAGCTTCTTTTGCTTTATTTCACTATCAGGAGGAGTACCGCATGGCAGAAGTCTCAGAGAAAAGTAACAAGAGGAACCGGATCCAATTAACGATTCCGGACGAACTGAACGCGTCCTACAGGGCGTGCTTCGCAAAAGCAGATCTGTTGGGCATCGATGTCGATCTGACCCGCGATTTTTGCCGTTGGCTGGCAGCCCAGCTCGAACAAGTCGAACGCATGATCGCCGAGATTGAGGCAAAACGGGCGCTTAATCGGCAGAAGAGTGTGTCTGCAACCGCTGCTGTAGTGGCACCCAAAGCAGTAGCTGCACCAACGGCAGCAATGACCGGCAACAATGCCAAAACCAGCACCACGGCAACAAACATCACAGTTCCTACGAATGCCCCATCTCGTAACCCGGAGACAGTGAACGTCCCCAAAACGGTGCCTCCAGCACCGTCTGATGCTGTCACAATGCCACCAAAGGAGGCGTCTCACCTTCCGACAGCAAATGACAGTGCTGCCGCAAAGCCGACTGAAGTCGTTCCCGCTCCACGTCAGCCCGATGTTGTCGCTCCGGTGGCTATGCCGGCAACAGCCCCGGTTGCAGTAGAAGAAGTAACAGTGGAAGTGAACAATGGCACAGTTTAGTTCCACACCGTCAATAATATCGAATACGGCGTACCATCTGGTGCGCCGTGGCCAAGCGGCGATTGCCGCCTACCTTCACTTCAATTCCGGCGACTTGGCGAAGTTTCTGGAGCGGGATGCTTTCCTCTGTATTGCTCAGCGTTTTGCCGATCATTTTTTTCATCGCTCTGCCGGTTTGGCGATTTATGATCAAGTGGTCGAACTGTACGTTGCGCTGTTGATTCTGGCTCCGATTCTCCAACGTCTGCCACTTTCTCACAAAGTTGACTGGCATCATGGCCATTTCCTCGGCTTTTTTCGCATTAATGGCAGCGGCCGGATCGGCAGGTTTTATTTTGGCTGCCGGGAGATTGAACGCCGTTATCAGCCTGACGCTCTGGCTGTCAATCTGGAGGCACTTGGCATTCACGATGCCGACATGGTGGCGGTACTTTTGGATCTGTACCGTCGCCACGCCGGAGGCAGTACGCTCAAAGATTTGCTGGCACATCAGCTTTTTGATCCGATCATGATGACGTCGCTAAAGCAGGGGTACGAATTGCGCTACGGCAACATGTTTTATCGCCTGGAGAAGGCAGCTTTCGAAAATTCGGTAGATATCCGTACACAGGCTGTTTCAGTAGCCGATTTTTCCATCCGCTCCCTTGCTCACCTGAGTGGTCGGCATCTGGAGATTGGAATTACCGCTACGTACGTTGCTGAATTTAAGGAACACATCAAAAGGATTGTGACGTCATGTTCTTCTCCGGAATTCAAGATAAAAGCAATTGAAGTTCGCATTCGGGATTTTGCGGAACATACCAGATCGGCAAGATCGGCCTTAGAACAGATAAAAGATCTTAAAAACTGGCTGGCAACAAAAATAAATGGCCTGGCAGGCACCAATGAGGAGGCAAAAACGCTGCCAAACTTGTTGCTGAATTTGTGGTTGCAGCGAGCCGATTCAGCTCTGTACATAAAATCTCCCAACTTTTTTCTCAACCCTACCAACTGCGAAGAGAAGACTTTTAGAACCTTCTTTTCGCCATATCGCGAGGTCTAAACATGAGTACACTTCACCGCAGAGATATATCTGCAGCTGATTTAACCAAGCTGGCACTGTTTTGCAGTGTTATTGCAGGAACGCAGTGGCAACATCTGATTCCGTGCTGGAATCTTCCAAACTTCACAATGCTGCTGCCTGTCTGGTACTTAGCCGGATCAGGCTGGCGTCTTGACAAGTACAAAGAGTTCACGATGGATGCTTATGGTATTAAAGTGGCTGATTTCAGGCGTGCCTGCCGCTACATCAACGTATCAGAATTTGATATGGTTGATACCCTCTACCGAATGTCAATGATCAGCGTTATCCCAGGACAAAGGCTGCATGAACCACCCAAGTTTAAAATGCAGTTTCATGGAAAGTATCTCGCCATTGACTACTGGGAAACCATTTCTGACGAATTTGGTTTTGTTATCGAATGCCGCCGGTCTGACGGCAAGTTCAGGTAGATTTGACCATGGAACAAGAGATTCTTACGGCTGAAGAGTTTGCGGCCCGGCTTAAAATTGGCCGATCAACGCTCTTTGATTGGTTGAACAAGGAAATTCTTGTTTCAGGCAAACATTACCTGAAAGTGGGAAGAATCCTCCGGTTTGTCTGGTCTGACGACGTAGTAACAACATTGCTGAATGTGTCTGTTGCGGTAACTACGTCGCGCCAGCCTGCCTCCAAGCGGGATAACCGGGTGGCAGCCAAAAATACAATCAATTGGGATTATTGATCCGGTTGATATCGGCAGCAAATGTGTTATCCTACCACCGGACTTTGGACTTTGTTCGGTGGGTAGGATGCGCACATGGAGGCAACAATGCGCAGAAAACCCTCGGCAGAAATGCTCTTTGACAATATGGATGACAAACATGAAGGAACAGTTATTCGCAAACCGGGCTCAAAAAAGCTCTATGTGCTGTTCTATTACTATGGCCGCCGCGTAGAAAAATCCACCGGCCTTGACGATACGCCACCAAACCGGAAAAAAATCAAGACATGGCTCGACCGGCAGATGGAGAAGGTTGAAACAAATCGGTTCATTTTTGCCGAGGCGTTCCCATCAGCTCCTGAAGCAGAAAAAGCTTGGTTCGCCCGGAAGGAAGGGTGGGATTACCAACCAGAGCCGAAAGATATTATGTTCGGTGACTATGTCCGACAGTGGTACCTGAAAATATGGATCAACTTTGAATCACTAACCAAAAAAGAGGACTGGAAAGGCGTAATAGATTATTGGTTACTGCCGCATTTTGGGGAAATGTCCTTTTATCAGATATCTGGAACGGAGGTCAAAAGTTTCATATCCTCTCTCAAGATAAAAAAGGGGAGCAACAAAGGCAATCAGCTTAGCAAAAAACGAATAAAAATCGTGTTAATCCCTTTTCGAGCGATCTGGAATGATGCGTGTGACGACTTCAGGTGGATGCTACCGGACCCATTCCGGAATTTAAAAAGACACATGCCGGAATCTCCAGAAATTGAGTTTACCGTACTGCGCTTTGATGAATGGCAAAAAATACTTGTGGAAATGCACCCCTGGTATAAACCGATTGCTGAAATAATGCTCCTTACTGGAATGATTAACTCTGAAATTGCCGGTCTCAGAAAAGCTGACATTACCGGCGACCACATTCTGGTAAAAAATACAATCGTGCGCAAAAGAGAGAAAGAGAAATGCAAAACTATATTCAGAACCAGGAAAATCCCTATTACTAAAGCAATCCGGGAGCGGTTGGATATAGCGACTTCGCGGTCAACAACTGATTATGTTTTTACAAATACTTTGGGACACAAGTTTGAAAGAGGTATTTTCAGAGACGACATCTGGAAAAGAGCATTTAAAAAAGCCGGCATAGGCTACAAACGCCCATATATCATGAGGCATACTTTTGCAGCCTGGGCGCTTACCCTTAAAATTGACTTGCTGAGGCTCGTCAATTTAATGGGTCACCGGGACAAAAAAATGGTTTTTGAAGTCTACGGGAACTATACGGAAGGTCTGGAACAGGATGCTATAAAAATCCTCAACTACTTTGGCCACGACTTTATCACGCCGGAAATCAATCAGCATTCCATCTTTGCTATGCAGCAGGCCTTACTGCCACACTTAGCTTGGCAAATGCAACAACTACAGCAGCCAAGCTGTCAAGCCGCATGCCCCTAAAAAGCATGTCCAGCCATCATTAAATTTTATTTAGTGAAAGTCCTGGTGAAAGCCAGGGTACAAAGCGACTAAAACCATAATAATTCTAAGTACTTAAAATGGTGGGCGGCACGGGATTCGAACCCGCGACCCCAGGCTTCGGAGGCCTGTACTCTATCCAGCTGAGCTAACCGCCCGTACAACAAATACTGAACTGCATTCTTTGATCGACCATGATTACACTATTTAGCCTCCCAACTCAAGTCAAAAATCTGTCTTTTTACTCCCTGCTCTGGTATGATGCCGGGCATGAGAAAGTGTCAGAAAACGAACAGCAGCGCTGCATGCGTACCACATACTGAAGGGACTTCGACAATGCCGGCCAAAATCAGAGTCATCGGCTTGACCGGGGGCGTTGCCAGCGGCAAAAGCTCCGCAGCTCTTTTTTTTGCCGACCGGGGAATTCCGGTGATTGACGCCGACCAGCTGGCACGCGATGCAGTACTGCCCGGAACACCCGCTCTGGAACAGATTGTCACACTCTTTGGCGCCGAAGTATTGACGGATGACGGCATGCTTGATCGTAAACGGCTGGGCGCCCTGATTTTTTCGGACCCCCAAAAGCGCCGCCAGCTTGAAGGCATCCTCCATCCTGAAATACGAAGGCTGGCGCAAGAACAAATTGCCCTGGCAGCCGCTGCCGGCCACCGACGACTCATATACATGGCGCCTCTCCTGATCGAGGCCGGTGCCACCGACAGGGTTGACGACATCTGGGTCATCACGGTTCGTCCCGAGGTCCAGCTGGAACGGCTCATGCGGCGAGACGGCATAAGCAAAATACAAGCGCAGAATATAATTGACAGCCAGATGCCGCTCGCCGAAAAAGAACGCTACGGGAGTGTGGTTATCGACAACAACGAGACCATAGCCAAGACGCAGATACTTTTGGAAACGATCTGGGCAAGAGAGACAGGGAACAGCAATGAGTAACGCAAAACATAATGTAATTCCGGACGCAACACTGAACTGTTTTGCCGCTGTTCCCCGCGGCGCCGAAGAACTCGCCGCTGCAGAACTTGTGGCCCTTGGAATCAGCGACGTAAAACCGGGTAAGGGAGGAGTCGCGTTCCGTACCGACCGTGCCGGACTCTACCGTGCCAATCTCTGGCTGCGGACAGCCAGTCGCGTGCTGGTTCAGTTGGCCCTGTTTCCCTGTTCGAGTCCGACCGAACTGTATGCCGGTGTTTACGCAATTGCCTGGCAGGAACTGATCACCCCCGATATGACTCTGGCGGTTGATTGCTCCCTCCGTGATTCAACCCTGACACATTCAGGTTTTGTGGCGCTCAAGACAAAGGACGCCATTGTTGACCGTATCCGAGAAGCGTGTGGACAACGCCCGAATGTGGATACGACTGTGCCGGATGTCCGCGTCAACGTTCATCTTCACAAAAATGCCTGTACGATCAGTCTCGACAGTTCCGGCGATTCTCTTGATCGTCGCGGCTATCGCCTGGAACGGAATGAAGCTCCCCTGCGCGAGACGCTGGCTGCTGCCGTTGTCGCCCTTACCGGATGGGATGGATCCATCCCCCTGGCTGACCCGATGTGCGGCTCAGGTACAATTCCGGTTGAGGCGGCGCTCATGGCGGCACATATTCCTCCCGGATTGCAACGTCGGTTCGGGTTTGAACGGTGGCTTGATTTTGACTCCGAACTTTGGGGCAGGATATGCGCTGAAGCTGTCGAGGGAATTCGCAGAGTGCCGCTCGGCCTGATTACCGGGTATGACCTTGACGGCAAAGCACTTTTACTTGCACGGAGGAATACGGTCAAAGCGGGACTGGAAGGGCAAATCCATTTTTTTCACGCCGCCTTGCAGGAATTTCACCCGGATGGTGATAAAGGGGTGGTTATCATCAATCCCCCTTACGGAAAGCGACTGGGTGAAGAAGACGATCTCCGGGAACTGTACTGCCAAATCGGCGATATCATGAAGAAACGTTGTCGCGGCTGGACCGGTTACGTCCTGACCGGCAACCTTGAGCTGGCAAAATATATCGGTCTCAAGGCTTCGCGGCGCATTGTTCTGTTTAACGGAGCGATTGAGTGTCGGTTGCTTAAATATGAGCTATATTAAAAGGAATTAATAATGACGATTCGATGGTATCCGGGACATATGGGCAAGGCTCAGGAAAAGATGGCCGAGGCGATCCGCAAGATTGATGTGATTGTCGAGGTGCTTGATGCCCGCCTCCCCTTGTCCAGCTCCAACCATCAACTGGTGGAAATGCGCCGCAATAAGCCCTGCATCAAAATATTGAATAAAAATGACCTGGCAGACCCGGCCATCACAAAAGCCTGGATACGGTACTTTGAACGGGAATCGGGAGTAAGCGCCCTGCCGCTCTCGGCCAAACTCCACGCCGATGCGAAGCAGTTGATCAAGCTCTGTCAAAAAACGGTACCGCACCGAGGCCGCCCCGGATGGCCGCTGCGAGTTATGGTTTTCGGCATTCCCAACACCGGCAAATCGACCCTGATCAACACCCTTGCGGGAAAAAGCATGGCCAAGGTCGGCGACAAGCCGGCAATAACGACGTGCGGCCAGCAGATCGACCTCAGGAACGGCATCGTCCTGTCAGACACTCCCGGCATCCTCTGGCCGAATATGGACGATCAGGCTGTGGCATATCGGCTGGCGACCAGCGGCGCAATCGGTGCGAGTGCCCTCGACTATACCTGTGTCGGACTTTTTGCAGCCGAGTACCTGATGGCACGATATCCGGAACTGTTGCAGGAGCGCTACAAGCTATCCGAGTTGCCTGAAACACCAACAGACATGCTGGAAGTAATCGGGCGACGCCTCGGGTGCCTGATAGCCGGGGGAGAAATTGACGTCCATCGCGCAGCGGAGGCTTTTCTAAGGGAGTTGCGAGCCGGCAAGATCGGGCGTATCAGCCTTGAAGAACCGGCTCGCGCTAACGAAAATGAATCGTCTACAGAAATGCTTATTGTTTAAATTTGTGGCACAGCAGGCACCGGTTTTTGGCAGGATGATTGGGGGGGAACGGAACCCCCTTTTCCTTGTGACACGGTTCACAATACACCTCGGCGCCTTTTTTATCCGGTTTGAAAAAGGCACGTTTAAAGATCGAAGCATCAGGGCCGGGCGTATTTCGAAATGCTGTTTCGTAGGTTATTTTATGCGCCTGGTCATTAGGCACCGGCTTCGTTTTCTCTTTTCCCGAAATGCCGATAAAAAGCCCCAGAACCGCTACTATCACCGCTATAAACAGCCAATCACGCTTATCAATCTTCATGTATATTTTCCTTACGCCATCAATCATTTTTTATAAGAGAAAAGTATATAATCACACCACCGATCAATAGACCGCCGCCAATGAACGGAAGAGTCGATGATACCGAGAGGGTATCGCCAGGTACCGGCATGGCATAGCGCATGATTAAAGCGATGCAGATCAGTGCAAACAGACTAAATAAAACCGGCTTTGAACGTTTCATCAAACCAAAAAAGAAGATTGCAACAATCAGAGCGAGAACCGCAGGATGGGAAAATATCTGTTTGAGATTCGAGTGTTGCAAGGTTGCAAGCAGGTTCGAAGTTTCAAACGGACGAAGCGCTTCGGCAGTTTTTTCGACCAATTGATGTGTATTCATGAAATACGCCTGAAAGCCGCCTGTTCATTTTGGGTTTACCGAAACAGTGCCAAATCGGGTAAGATTTGAATAAGCCCGCCTTCGCAGCGGGCTCACGGGTCGTCAACTGATAAAATCCATCACCTTATCGAGAAATCCCTTTTTCATGGGATGCACATCCTCACCACTGATCCTGGCAAACTCTTCCAAAAGCTCTTTCTGCTTCTTGTTGAGGTTTGTCGGTGTCTCAATCCGGATAACAACCAACTGGTCACCACGGCCATATCCCTGCAGTGAAGGTATCCCCTTCCCCTTCAGGCGATAAATTTTCCCAGACTGGGTTCCATCGGGTATTTTCATGGCAACCTTGCCGTCCAGTGTCGGGACTTCAAGTTCACATCCGAGCGAAGCCTGAATAAAGCTGATCGGTATTTCGATAATAACATTATTGTCCTCCCGTTGGAAGATCGCATGTTCCTTGACACTGATCGCGACATACAGATCGCCGTTGGGGCCCCCCTTACCCTGACCTCCCTCACCGGTTACCTTGAGCCGTGACCCGGTTTCAACGCCGCCGGGAATCTTGACAGAGAGTGTCTTGGTATCTTTGATACTCCCCTTGCCGCGACAGTCGGGACAGGGGTCGTCCACAACCTTGCCCTCGCCGTTGCACTGGCCGCAGGTTTTGCTGACACTGAAAAAACCCTGTTGATAGCGAACCTGTCCGGCGCCACGGCAGGCAGGACAGACCTTCGGGTCAGTACCGGGCCGGGAACCGGAGCCGTTGCAGCTGACGCACCGCTTGGCAAACGGCACTTCGATCTTTTTATCGACACCGAACGCGGCTTCTTCAAAGCTGATTTCCATATTGTAGAGTAAATCGTCGCCCCGGCGCCCCTGAGTGCGACCTCGCCCGGCTCCTCCACCAAAGATATCACCGAAAATATCGCCGAAAATATCGCCGAACGGAGTACCTGCGCCAAAGCCGCCACCTGAAAAACCACCCGCTCCGCCCCCCACCGTGTGTCCGAATTGATCGTAGTGGGCTCGTTTTTGCGCGTCAGAAAGAATCTCATACGCTTCCGACGCTTCCTTGAACTTCTCTTCGGCGCCCTTGTCTCCCGGATTTTTGTCAGGGTGGAACTGGATCGCCACCTTGCGGAAGGCTTTTTTTATCTCTGTTTCAGAGGCGTTACGATGAACGCCAAGCACTTCGTAATAATCACGTTTTTCGCCGTTTGCCACAATAGGTTCCTTTATATCTTGAAATGCGTGTAGGGGCGGGTATTAAACCCGCCCCTACGATGCTGAACCGGTACATACACCCGGACTATTTCTTCTCGTCCTTCACTTCTTCAAAATCGGCATCGACAACTTTATCATCTTTCGGCTTGGCCGAACCGCCCTGTTCCGCGCCGGCAGCAGCATCGCCTTCTGCCGCTTCTTTCTTGGCATACACAGCCTCGGCAAGTTCGTCGGTACCCTTCTTGATCGCCTCCGCATCTTCGCTTTCCATCAGCTTTTTGAGTTCAGCAAGTTTGTTCTCAATCTTGCCTTTTTCGACAGCATCGATCTTGTCGCCAAATTCCTTGAGCGATTTTTCGGTGCTGTACACCAGACTGTCGGCATGGTTGCGGGCCTCGATCGCTTCGCGTTTCTTCTTGTCTTCATCGGCATGCGCCTCGGCATCGCGCACCATTTTGTCTATCTCTTCCTTGGACAGACCCGAAGATGCGGTGATGCTGATCGACTGTTCCTTGCCGGTACCGAGATCTTTTGCGGAAACATGGACAATGCCGTTGGCGTCGATATCGAAGGTAACCTCAACCTGCGGCAGACCACGAGGCGCTGCAGGAATGCCGGAAAGTTCGAAATTGCCGAGCGTCTTGTTGTCGCGCGCCATCTCGCGCTCTCCCTGGAGCACGTGAATCGAAACCGCCGGCTGGTTGTCGGCCGCCGTAGAAAAGACCTGGCTCTTGCGGCACGGGATAGTGGTATTTTTTTCGATCAGCTTGGTCATGACACTACCCAGCGTCTCAATACCAAGGGAAAGCGGCGTAACGTCCAGCAGCAACACGTCTTTGACGTCGCCTCTCAGAACACCACCCTGGATACCGGCGCCGATGGCCACGACTTCATCCGGGTTAACACCCTTATTCGGCACTTTTCCGAAAATAGTTTCCACGCATTTCTGAACGGCCGGCATGCGGGTCATACCGCCAACCAGAATAACCTCATCAATCTGACCGGCAGTCAAGCCGGCATCTTTCAGAGCGGTACGACAGGGACCTTCAAGCTTTGCCAGCAACCCGGCACAGATGGATTCAAGCTTGGCTCGCGAAAGCTTCAGCGTCAGATGTTTCGGTCCGGTGGCATCAGCAGTGATAAACGGCAGGTTGATATCGGTTTCAACCGAACTGGAGAGCTCGCACTTGGCTTTTTCGGCAGCCTCTTTAAGGCGCTGGAGAGCCATCTTGTCGCCACGCAGGTCAATGCCCTGGTCTTTTTTGAATTCATCGGCAATCCAGTCGATAACCAACTGGTCAAAGTCTTCGCCCCCAAGAAATGTATCGCCATTGGTCGATTTAACTTCAAACACGCCATCACCCAACTCAAGGATGGATACATCGAACGTACCCCCGCCAAGGTCAAAAACAGCAATTTTTTCATCTTTTTTCTTATCAAGACCGTACGCAAGCGCAGCCGCAGTCGGTTCGTTAATGATGCGCAATACATTCAGACCAGCAATCTTGCCGGCGTCTTTGGTTGCCTGACGCTGGGAATCGTCGAAATAAGCCGGCACGGTAATTACCGCATCGGTCACGGTAGTGCCCAGATAATCTTCGGCAGTTTTTTTCATTTTTTGCAGAATCATGGCCGAAATTTCCGGCGCCGAATAGCGCTTGTTGCGCACTTCCACCCAGGCGTCACCGTTGTCGGCCTTGACAATTTTGAAAGGCGAAATGGCGATATCTTTTCTGACCGCCTCTGAATCAAACTTGCGCCCGATAAGACGCTTTATCGCGTAGAGGGTGTTCTCCGGATTGGTAACTGCCTGACGTTTGGCCTGCTGACCGACAAGGCGCTCACCGCTGTCGGAAATGGCAACCATCGAAGGTGTTGTGCGCCCTCCTTCGGAGTTTGCGATTACGACCGGTTCCCCCCCTTCCATAATTGAAACACAAGAGTTGGTTGTTCCCAGGTCGATTCCGATTACTTTACTCATGACGTGTAGTCCTCCTTTTTGGTTACTCTGATTGCAAGATATTCATCGCTTTTAAAAAAAACAAGGTCTCATAAAATTTATTTTGCCGCTGTCGCCACACTCACCATCGATGGGCGCAACAAGCGCTCTTTCAACATGTACCCTTTCTGGTACTCTTCTACGACCGTATTGGGCTCATGCTGATCGCTCGGAATCTGCGCCATGGCCTGATGGTAAGCAGAATCAAAGGGGGTTCCCACCGCTTCAATCGGAGTCACATTGAACTTTTTAAGGGCCGTCAGCAACATGGTATGCGTAAGCCGGATTCCCTCGACAACAGCCCCCTGGCTCTCCTCAGACGCGTGAGTAAGGGCACGCTCCAGATTGTCGATGACCGGCAGAATTTCCTCAAGCAACGCTTTATTACCGTAGTTCAGCAACTCTTCTTTTTCGCGCCCTACCCTCTTGCGATAATTTTCCAGATCGGCCCGTTCACGCAGGAAGCGATCCCAGTTTTCCCGGGCCTCCTTTTCCTTTGCCGCCAACTGCTCTTCCAGCGACGCATCTCCATCCGGAACCACCATTTCTGAGGCGCATTCCTCCCCGGCAAAAGCTAGCGGCGGGGCAACTTCAATACTATCATCGTTCGATTTCGTTTTCATATCGGTAGTATCCTTTACTGAAAATGGTTAAACTTCATTTAATATTCTGCTGACCATCCGGGCGGTATAATCAACGATCGGAATGACACTTGAATATCCCATACGGGTCGGACCGATTACCCCCAACATGCCAACCGTGTTACTGCTGGTAACAAAACGTGACGTAACAAGACTGATACCTGCCGATTGGCTGAGCGACGTTTCCGATCCAATATAGATTTGAACCCCCTCCGCCTCCATGCAGCGCGACAGGAGCTGTACAATCAATCCTTTTTGTTCGAACGCCTGGTAAATTTCCTTCATGCGGCCAGCATCACAGAATTCAGGTTGATCGAGGATTCGGGCCTGCCCTTCGACGAAAATTTCATCCCCCTCAACCCTTACCGCCTGCTCGCTGATCTTCAGGGCACGTGACAGGAGCTGATCATAGCGCGCTTTTTCCGACACCATATCCGTAAGGATCAGCTCACGGGCCTGGGCGATCGTCATCCCCTGCATCCTGTCATTCAGATAGTTCCCCATCCGGACAAGCTCTTCCGATGCATAGTCGTCCTCGGTCTCAATCAGACGGTTTTGAACCGCTCCTTTGCTGGAAACCAGGATTGCGAGAATTTTTCGCTGACCGATACGGATAAATTCGATATGGCGAAAAACATCGGCAGTAAAGCTGGGTGCAACAACGATCCCCATATAGTTCGAAAGTTGCGACAGGGTCCGACTGGTCTCTTTAAGAATTCCGGACAGGCCGATACCCGCTTGCCGACAATGCCTGACAATCTGGCGCTTTTCATCCCGGCTGACCTGACGGAGGGAAATAAGGGAATCAACATAAAAACGGTAGGCCTTTTCAGTCGGAATTCGGCCTGCCGAGGTATGCGGAGATGTCAGAAGACCCATTTCTTCCAGATTGGCCATGACATTACGTACGGTGGCCGATGAAAGTGTCAGTGCATGGCGGCGTGCGACAGCGCTGCTGCCAACCGGTTCGGCAGTAGCAATATAATCTTCGACAATCGCTTCCAGTATCTGTCTGCTACGGACAGAGAGTTCCATATTCATGCCAAGACCCCAAAAAAAATAGCACTCGTAACAACTGAGTGCTAACAGCCTAAAGGTAATAAGCGCCCTCGCTTTTGTCAAGGAGATTTCGGGAGATTGTTCCGCTTTCAGTAACCGATTAACGATGCAGTATCGTTTTTCTGGTCATCGAACTTACGACGATAGAGGAAAACAGACTCGATGAAGTTGTTTCGGATACGCGGATCATTCAGGGGCTCGGCTTCTGCCAGCGGCATTAACGGAAAGTGACGGGCAAGTTCATGCGCAAACAACCCGGCAGACATTTCAATAATTCCGCTGTCAAGAGGTATCGGGGTAAGGCCGCAACTGGGAGAGCGCTCTTTAAAAATAAAACCGCCAAGGTCCATATATTCGAGTTCCGCAAGCTTCGTTGCACAATACTCCAGCATCTGCCCAGTCATGTCAATGCGCGTCCGGCAGGTCATCAGGCGCGGAGCCTGAGGGTTCCCCTCAAGGCGCATCGTCTCACGGGGGACCGCCAGTCCACACCCCACCTCGGGGCATATGGGTACAAAAGAGAAATACTCCCCCAACGTATCGGTAATGTTACGGTCGTGCTTATGCCCGCCATCGTAACGGACCTGTTCTCCCAGCAGGCATGCACTGACACCAATGAGAACGGGTGATTTCATGCGTACCGTTTTCCAACTCTGCCGAGCACGAAATCGACAATCACATGCGCAATTTCGCCTGGAGTAATGCGGTCGTTGTTAAACATAAGATCGTAAAGTGACGGATTATGATCATTCTGATTGAGGAAATCGGTAGTAAAATGATCTCGCAGCTTCTGCTGCCGGCGCATCAGCTTTTCAGCAGCCTCTGTTTCCAGATTCAATCTGCGGACCAGCGTCGCGGTTTTGAACGCATCTGAGCCATATATCCGGAAATGACTGGAATGTTCGATATGCCTGGTAATGATGGCGCCCCCCATCTCGACAATAATGACATTACCCTGCTCTGCCAATGCCACGACGTGACGGGAGAGAAGCCTGAAGTACTCCTGCTCGCTTTTCCAGCGTGGCGAGAAGGTCGCCAGAACCTCGTTGAGGATGCGGTTATTTTCTCCCAATGTCTGCAGAATCTCTTCCGAAATATTATGACGCCGTGCAACTTCTTCCAGCACATCCTTGTCTATCATGACCCATTCATCGCCGCTCTTTTGCATCATCAATTCACGTACCAGCTCGGCAACGGGATACCCTTCACACCCGTATTCTCGGGAAATGGTAATACAGGGACGAGCCTTTGGCTTTTTCTGCGGCAACGCCGATTTCTCCCGCTGTCTGCGATTATATTCCTCCAGAGAGCCGATTCTCAGATCAACCGACGGGATCAACAAATTTTCCGGCATGGCGCCTCCTTTTCACAGAATAATGATACAAACAGTAGCATAACCTGCTATAAAAGCAACAATACGGGATCAAAAAACCGGCGGGATATAATTGACGAAATCTTTCAGCACTCATACCGGAAGGAACAATGGAATAGATCCACATCATCACTAATCCGGTACACGCTAAAATAAATCTTCACGAAAAGAGAGGAAAAATCAGATGTCATTATTCGCCTGGAGACCGGAATACACCGTTAATGTAGCATCGCTTGACTGTCATCATCAGAAATTATTCTCCATACTCAACTCCGTTTACGAAAACGTCATGAACTCTCCGGAAATTGGGTGCGTGCTTCCCAGGATTGACGAATTATCGGAGTATACGAACTATCATTTCTCAGCAGAAGAGGAGTATCTGAAAAAGCAGGGATACTCCGGCATAAACGAACATATTGCAATGCACCGGGAATTTACGCATACCATCGAGTCACTCCGGTCAAGCTACAATAAAAACGACCTGGAAGTTTCCCGGGATCTTATCCCATTTTTGACACTGTAATTAAAAACACTCGCTGTTACAGCGTGTTACCGATGTAAATTTCGTCAAGTGGCACTACATTTTGTTTTTTGAGCGTCACATAGTCAGTTTC
>Ga0118677_10000920_pt1 | contig 35465 bp, 27 predicted proteins | sample AliMusrvi5mmetaG_FD_86154 | JGI IMG/M metagenome (GOLD analysis project Ga0118677, IMG submission 86154)
CTCGTCGGCAGCTCTGGCGGCATACACATCAGGTGGAGTTCTGAAACCTAACAACGGCGCGCTGCCTGGCACCATCGGTTACGTCCAGAACAACTACCTGGTATCGAGCGGCACCAACATCAGCCCGAATACCAAGAGCAGCATCAAGGGCGATCACGTATTCAACGATCGTCACCGCATCTCCGGTTACTACGGCTACAATCGCGAGTCAGTGGAGCCCGGTTCCGCCGGTCCGCCCACGTTGCCGGGCAACTATTCCACTTACAACGATACGCGCCAGGCCAGCGACGTAATCCGCTTTAGCTGGGATTGGACGCTGAGCCCGACCAAGCTGAACCACTTCTATTCAGGCGGCAACAACTGGCGGCAGAACCACGATCCTATCCAGGCCACGGTTGTCAGCGGCACGGATTGGAAGTCGAAGGTTTGCCTTGGCAACGTTCCTGATTGCAGCCAGAACCTGCTGAACTTCGACTTCAGCGGCGACGGATTGAGCAGCTGGGGTGGTCGCGCGAACAACGGTTCGGAGAACACGATCTATTCATTCAACGATGACTTCAGCTGGGTACGCGGTTCGCACAACATCAAGTTGGGCGGCGCCACGCAGATCAGCCACTACAACGGTTTCGGCCGTCAGTGCATCGCTGGTTGCGCAACCTTCAGCTACATCAACACGGGTGTTCCGGGCGGCAACAATCCGGCGCTCGGCGGCTCTTCGTTCGCTTCGCTGCTGTTGGGCTATGCGAATGGCGGCTCGATCGACACGATTCGATTCATCGGCCAACAGTGGCCGTCTTATGCGGGTTACATTCAAGATGACTGGCATGTGAACCGTAAGTTGACCATTAACTATGGAGTCCGTTGGGAAATTCAGATGCCGCCCACCGGCCTGGAAGATCGCTGGAGCGACTTCTCGCCGACTACGCCGAATCCTGGCGCTGGCAACATCCCGGGCGCTCTGATTTATGCAGGTTCAGGCACCGGACGCGTCGGTTCGCGCACGCTGTCTGATGGATGGTATGGTGGCTTCGGCCCCCGTCTCGGCATCGCTTATTCACTGAATGACAAGACAGTGATCCGCACCGCATTCGGACGCTCGTTCGGCGCAGTGACCACTGTTTCCGGGTCGACGCATCAACGCGGCTTCACGCAAACCTATGGCGTGCCGGATGCTGGCACCAACGGGATCCTGCCGAACATGATTCTTAAGGACGGCTTCCCGACGTATCCGATTCCGCCGTTCATCGATCCATCCTTTGCCAACAAGGACAACATTCCGTGGTTCCAGGGTAAGGAAGCAACACGCCTTCCGGAACAGAACTTCTGGAATCTCTCCATTCAGCGTCAGCTTTCGAGCGCCACCGTGCTCGAAGTCAGCTACAACGCCTTGATTGGTTCGCACCTGCAATCGCAGCTGTTGAACATCGATCAAGTAGACCCGAAGTATCTCGGCCAGTACGGTCAGACGCTGATGAACAGTATGGTGAACAGCCCGGCTGCAGTTGCGGCCGGTATCAAGATTCCGTATCCGTCATTCACCACGGCAACCTGCGCGGTTCAGGCAGCCTGCTGGGGCTCTGGCGCGACGGTCGGCCGTGCGCTTCGACCGTTCCCGCAGTATTCGGGCATAGACACTTACTCCGGCGGTGGCGATCACAGCGGACACAGCAGCTATCACGCCGGCATCATCAAGCTGGAACGCCGCGCCCAGAAGGGGCTGACGCTCCAGGGTTCGTATGTATTCTCCAAGATCCTGACCGACTCCGATACTTATTGGGGCAGCGGCCAGGCGATGGATCAGTACAATCGCCGTCTTGAGAAATCGATCGGCCAGTTCGACGTTACGCACAACTTCAAAGTCGCGGCAATCTATGAGCCGCCGATCGGAAAAGGCAAGGCGTACTTGAATCACGGCATCGCATCCAACCTGCTGGGCAACTGGCGCCTGAGCTTTATCGGCTTCTATTCGAGCGGTCAGCCGATCGGCCTTGGCACGTCGGTTGGTACTCCTTCGGTATTGTTTGCCGGCGGCAACCGCCCGTTGATCAGCAGCTATGACGGCTGGCGCGCAACTCCGAAGAATGGCAGCTTCGATCCTTCCGTGGATAACTTTGTCCAACCGGCATCGTTCTTCCCGGCACAGGTCGGCAACCAGTACAACGGAACCACGCAGTACTTCGGAAACCAGACCCGGTACAATCCGAAGTTCCGCCAGTTCGCGAACCTCAATGAAAACATCTCCATCAGCAAGGAATTCCGGATTCACGAAGGAATTCGCGTCGACTTCCGTGCGGAAGCGTTCAACGCCTTTAACCGCGTCCGCTTCGGTACCGGTTCGATGACGCTGCAGAGCGCGACGTTCGGCCAGCTCACCTCATCGGGTGATCTGCTCAACACGCCGCGTCAGTTGCAGTTGGCTTTGAAGTTGTATTTCTAGTAGTTGGGTAGTACGTGCAAAAAGCCGCGGCCTCCGGGCCGCGGCTTTTTGCGTTTTGTATTTGAAACGGACAGGCGAAACCGCCCAATGCCGCACAGTCTTATGCAGTTTCGTAGCGCACACATTTTGCGTGCCGGCTCGACATTCTTGTCGAGGCCCGGTTCGGCGTTGAAAACAAAACGCCGAGACGAATCTCGACGCTGCAGACATGAATGTCCGCGCCACGATCACGTGCTCAGGAGTTCAGGGACTTATTGCTGGACGTGCACTCCGGCATGAAGTTCGGCAGCGCGCGCCAGGGCATCGGTGACACTTTCGCAGATGTTCTCCGGACCGACGTGCTGCTCGAATCCGGCCTGCTTCATCAGCTTCAAGGGCTGCTCGCGCGCGCCGCACAGAAGAAGATTGCGGCCCGACCGGTGCAGGTGGCCAGCCAACTCTTCGAGTGCCTGCATTCCGGTGGCATCGATAGCCGGCATATTGCGAAGGCGGAGCACCACGGTTTCCGGGAGTTCATCGATTTTGGCCGAGATGTCACGGAGCTTGTCGGTTGCGCCAAACAGGAACGGACCGTGAATTCGGAAGATGGAGACGTAGTCGGGAATGTTCTTGTCCTGCAGGATGTGAACGCGGCTTTCGAGAATATAGTTGTCGGTCACTTCGGTAACGGTGGTGGTGACGGCAACCTTGCGAATGAACATCAGCGCTGCCAGAATCATGCCAACTTCCACGGCCAGGGTCAGATCGGCGACCACTGTGAGCAGAAACGTGACGAACCAGACCGCGATATCCGCCTTCGAGAGCTTGAGCAACAGTGGGATCTCTTTCCACTCGCCCATATTCCAGGAGACGATAAAAAGGATTCCGGCCAGCACTGGCATCGGTACAAACTTGGCGAGTGGAGCAGCGAACACCAGGACAGCGAGCAGCGTCAGTGCATGGATAATGCCCGATACCGGAGTCTGCGCGCCAGCCCGGATATTGGTTGCTGTGCGAGCGATCGCGCCGGTGGCAGGCAGGCCGCCAAACATCGGGGAGAAGATATTCGCAATGCCCTGGGCGATCAATTCGACGTTGGGCTTGTGCTGATCGCCGCTCATGCGGTCGCTGACCACGGCCGACATGAGCGATTCGATCGCGCCCAGCATCGCGACTGTCAGGGCCGGCGAGAGTAGCTTCAGGATAAGATCGAACCGCAGGCGCGGAACGTGAAACTGCGGGAGTCCGCTGGGAATGCCTCCGAATTTGCTGCCGATGGTTTCCACGGGCAGTTGCATCAGAGCCGCCACGGCTGTGCCGAGCACGAGCGCTGCGATGTAGCCGGGCACGCGCTTCACATAGCGGGTACAAAACAGGATCAGGGCCACAGAACCAACGCCCAATACCGTCGCTTGCCAGTTGAAGGTCTCCAGATGGAGAAAGATGGCTTCCATGCGCAGCAGGAATTCGCTGGGGACGGACTCCATCTTCAGACCCAGGAAGTCTTTGATCTGAACGCTGGCTATCAGCATGGCGATGCCGTTGGTGAAGCCTACCACCACCGGACGCGGGATGAAGCGCACCGCGGTTCCCATGCCGGTAACGCCCAGCAGGATGAGAATCATGCCGGCCATCAAGGTGCAGACGAACAGACCTTCGATGCCGTATTTGGAGATGATGCCGGCCACAACCACCACGAATGCGCCGGTGGGGCCGCCAATCTGCATCTTTGAGCCGCCCAGGGCGGAGATCAGAAAGCCGGTGACGACGGCGCAGTAAATGCCAGCTTGCGGCGGAAGGCCGGAGGAGATGGCGAACGCCATCGCGAGTGGAAGGGCAACAAGCCCGACAGTGACGCCTGCGATCAAGTCCAGGATAAACTTCTTTTTATCGTAGTCTTGCAGGCATTCGATCGATTTCGGCAGCCAGGGATTCATAGATCTGAAAAGCGGATAGGTTTCCTCTTCTATTGTACCTGTTAAGTTAGTAGAATGACACGACGCGAACTGCTCGCCAGCCTGGCCGCCGCGCCATTTGCCTCCGCTGCGGACGATATCGACCGATTCTTTGACGATTTCCTGGCCGATTGGGTCCGGCACGATCCGGAAATGTCGACCTCCATGCGCTTCTTCCCTGCCCCGGAGCAGGACCAACTGGACGCAAAACTTTCAGACGCCTCAGACATGGCGCGCCACGCCCGGATTGGGCGTGCCAAGGCAGGCCTGGCCTCGTTAGCCAAGTTCGACCGTACCAAATTCACCCCATCGCAGCGCTTCTCGGCGGACATGCTGGAGTATCAATTGAGCGATATCGCGGCAGAAGAGCCATTCCTGGAGCTCAACTTTCCGCTCAACCAGTTTCAGGGCACCCAGGTCAGGCTGCCGTCGCTATTCACCGACATGCATCCGATGCGGAACAGGCGAGACGCCGAGAACTATCTGGCACGGCTCGAAGCGTTCGGGGCCAAGATCGACCAGGCGGCCGGCGGCATGCGGGACCGGGCGGCTAAGGGGATTTTGCCGCCTGCGTTCATCTCCTTCGAGACCGTAGCCCAAATGAAGCGGTTCATCGCCCCGCAACCGGAAGCCAACATCCTCTCTACCAACTTCGCCGCGAAACTGGTCAAGATCGAGAGCATCGACCCCGCGCGCCGGGCCGCGATGAGCGCCCAGGCGCTGCAGATAGTCCGCGATTCCATCTATCCGGCCTACCGGCGCGCCATGGACGGACTGGCCACCGCGCAAGCACGCGCCAACAGCGATGCCGGACTGTGGCGACTGCCGCGCGGGGCAGAGGCGTACGCTTTCTATCTGCGCCGCTTCACGACGACCGCGATGACCGCCGAACAGATTCACCGCAAGGGGTTGGAGGAGGTGGCGCGCATCGAGGCCGAAATGGGAGTGATCTTCTCGAAACTCGGCAACAAGACGGGCTCCATCCAGGACCGAATGGCGAAACTGAATGCGGAACAGGTTTATCCGGATTCGCCGGATGTGAGGGCGACCGTGCTCGCCGATTTCGCGAAGATCATCCGCGATGCGAACGAGCGCTCGGCGGAGGCCTTCGACCACCGTCCCAAGTCGCAGTGCATCGTGCAGAGAATCCCCGAGTTCCAGGAGGCCAACGCGGCCGCCAACTACAGTTCCCCGCCCCGCGACGGCTCGCGGCCGGGCATTTTCCGTGTCCCGCTGCGTGGACCGAGCTTTCCCAAGTCAGGCATGCGCACGTTGGCGTACCACGAAGCGATCCCAGGCCATCACTTCCAACTGGCGTTGCAGGTGGAGATGGAGTCGCTGCCGGCGTTCCGGCGCTCCAATCCGTTCGGCTCGATGTCGGCTTTCAGCGAAGGCTGGGGGCTGTATGCGGAGCGGCTGGCGAGTGAATTGGGCTGGTACAAGGGCGATCCGGTGAGTGACCTGGGACGACTGAACGGCGAACTGTTCCGCGCTCGGAGGCTGGTGGTCGATACCGGAATCCACGCCAAGCGATGGACACGCGAGCAGTCAATCGCCTTCGGCATCCCACAGAGCGAAGTGGACCGTTATGTGGTGATGCCGGGACAGGCGTGTTCGTATAAGATCGGACAGATGAAGATCCTGGAGTTGCGTGACCAGGCCCGCGCGGCGCTGGGTGCGCGCTTCTCCATGAAGGACTTCCACAACATGGTGCTGAGCAACGGAGCGATTCCGCTGACGCTGCTGGAACGTGTGGTGAAGGACTGGACTAAACAGCGCCAGAGCTAGACATATGCTAAGCCGACGCCGATTTGCCGCCTCTCTGCCCCTGTTGGGCGAGGCGGCCTTTGCCCAACGCGCGACCCTGCCCGCGGAGATTCCGAAAGGGGCGGTGTATCTCAACGCCAATGAGAATCCGGAGGGACCTCCGCATAATGCGATGGAGTTGATGACCCGATCGCTGGCCGATACCGGGCGCTACCACTACGAGGAGTTTCCGTTCTTTTACGAGGATGTAGCGGCCAGCGAAGGGCTCGATGCCAGCCAGGTGGTTGTGGGTGCGGGTTCAAGCGAGGTGCTTCACAATGCAGTGGACGCCTTCACGGGGCCATCGAGACCGCTGATCACCATGGAGCCGACCTATGAATTGCCCGCGGCGATCGCACGGGCGCATGGGCGGCCCGTGATTGCAGTGCCGCTGACGAAGGGTTACGGAGCGGATGTGCGGCGGATGGCGGAGGCCGCCAGGCAGGCAGGAGGGGGGTTGATCTATATTTGCAATCCGAACAATCCGACGTCGTCACTCACCTTGCGGAGCGACATTTCGTGGCTGGTGGTGAATCTGCCGCCGAATACGGTGGCGCTGATCGATGAAGCTTACCTGCATTACGCGCAGGGTCCGGATGCAGTGAGCGCGGTCCATTGGGTAAGGCTGGGGCGCAGTGTGATTGTGACCCGGACCTTTTCCAAGATCTATGGCATGGCCGGGTTGCGTGTCGGCTTCGGCTGCGCGCGCCCGGACCTGATTGAGAAGCTGGCGGCTTTCCGGTCTAACGTCATTTCGGTGGTGGGCATGCGGGCTGCTCGCGGCGCATTGGGACAGGCGCCGTCGCTGATTCCACAACGCAGGGCGAAACTGGTGGAGACTCGCAGTGCGCTTACGGCATGGTTGAAACTGAAGGGCTTCGGATTCATTGAGCCGCAGGCGAGCTTTGTGATGATCGAGACGGGCCGAGACACCGCGCCGCTGATCGCGAATATGGCGAAAAACGGCGTTGTAGTTGGACGCCAGTTCCCACCACTGACGACGATGTTGCGCGTCTCGATCGGAACCGGCGAGGAGATGGCCCGGTTCCGGGATGTGTTTTTGAAGGCTGTGAATACTGCTCCCTAAGAATATGCGAAATACTTGAGATTTGACAGGCGAAACCGCCTGTCCCACCTTTGAAAACCCCGTGTTGTCAATGGTGGAACAGGCGGTTTCGCCCAATGCCGCATAGTTTTCGCGCGTTTGTAGCGCACGCATTCTTGCGTGCCGCCTCGACATTCGTGTCGAGGTCGGCTCGGTGTTGAAAACAAAACGTCGAGACGAATCTCGACGCTGCAGACATGAATGTCCGCGCAACGATTTCACCAGAAGCCAATTGGTGATTTCCGAAAACTATGTAGCATTAGGCGGTTTCGCCTGTTCTCCGGGTATGGAGCGGTTCAGATTAGCGCATGCGGTCCGCTTCGGTCTTCATGATCATCGCGTTCTTCCAGGCCTGCTGCGACAGGGGGCCTGGAATGGCGGCGGCCTGCTGGCTGAACTTCACGGCTTCCAGGACCTGCGCTTTGCGCATGTAGGTCTTGCCGAGTTGATAGTTCGAGAGGCCTAAGTAGAATAGCGCCGGCGCCAGCATGGTTGGATTTCCCTGCAGCGACGACAGCGCTGCCCGCAGGTCCTTATCGGCAGCGAAGAAATTGTTCTTCTCTGCGTAGATCACACCCGCGATCCAGTGAGCACGAGTCAGTGATGCCCCTCGCTTACGCTCCCACTCGGCGGCAGGGATACCCTCTGGAACCGCGTGGCGAGGCAGTACGGCCAACAGACGGTTGGCATAGTTCAAGGCGCGGTCGGACTGCTTCTGGTTCATGGCTGTATCGGCCAGCACCATCAGGAGATCTTCGTTGTCGGGGAAATGGGCGACCGCTTTTTCGGCAACGGCCGGAATCTTCGCCGCTGCGCCGGCCTTATTCAAGGCGACGAAGTAGGTCCCATAAGCGTTATCCAGATACTTGCTCTTTGGATTGGCCGCTTCGAGGGTGGCAAGCAAATCGATAGTTGTGGCAGGCGCTGCACCGAGCGAGGTGGCGTAAAGCGCGTATTCGGCATGCACTTCAATTTCATGTGCCCAGGCGACGCGCTTCGGCCAGTATTCCTTATCCGTGGCATCGGCGGGCGCCGGCGCCAGGACAATTTCCTGGGCGAGTTTGTAGGCCTGCACGGAGAGGCGCTTGACCTCAACTGCGTCTTTAGTGGTTTCGGCCAGCTGGAGGTTCTTGAAGACTGCTTCCAGGTCGTCGGGGTCCGATTTCATCGGTCCCGCATGAAGAAGGAGGGCGAGACTAACAACAGATAAGATCATAAGTATCTCCTCTACTGTTCCGCCATCATTATAGAGCTAAGATCGCCGGGTGGGAAGCCTTTTCGTGATTGCAATTCGCCACAAAGGATAATACACTCAGGTTATCCTTATCAACAGGAGTTCGCCCATGCGTCTTGGCCTGCTCATCCTGATCGCCTCGCCCTTCGGCTTCGCCGCCGCGGTAGAGAAACCGCCTGCACCTAAACTCGCCGACTTTCTGGCCGGCCCCATGCGGGGCGTGGACGAGATCGTGTTCGCCGTGCGTTACCCGGGCAGCCCAAGCGGTGACGGCCATTGGTATGCGAACTTCGGTTACTACGGCCCGGACGCGAACCGCAAAGCCTATGGCGAGGGCGGCAGGCTGGTGCGGCTGAATCTGAAGACCGGCAATGAGATCACGCTGGTGAATGACCCGCAGGGCGGCGTGCGCGATCCACAGGTCCATTACGACGGCAACAAAATCCTATTTTCGTATCGCAAGGGCGGGACCGAAAACTATCATCTTTACGAGATCAATACCGACGGCTCCGGCCTGCGGCAATTGACTAGCGGCGGATACGACGACATCGAGCCAACCTACGTCCCCAATGGCGGAATCGTCTTCGTATCCAGCCGCTGTAAGCGCTGGGTGAACTGCTGGTTGACTCAGGTGGCGATTCTCTATCGCTGCGACGCCAACGGCGAAGACATCCGGCCGATCTCCAGCAACAACGAGCAGGACAACACCCCTTGGCCGATGCCTGACGGGCGGCTGCTGTATACGAGGTGGGAGTATGTCGACCGCAGCCAGGTGGACTACCACCACCTGTGGGCGGCGAATCCTGACGGCACCGGGCAAATGATCTACTACGGCAACCTGCAGCCGGGCACACTGATGATCGACGCGAAACCGATTCCCGGCTCGCCGAAGGTCGTTTCGATCTTCTCTCCCGGACACGGTTCACGCGAACATGCCGGAGCGATCGCGGTGGTAGACCCGAGCGCCGGACCCGATGCCAAGAGCTTTGCCCGCACGATCACCACGGCCAAGAACTTCCGCGATCCGTGGGCCTTCACCGAAAACGACTTCATGGCAGCGCAGGGCAGCTCCATCGTTCTGGTCAACGGACAGGGCGGCGTGCAGTCTATCTATAAACTGCCGCCAGAGGAACTGGCGAAGAAATTGGAAGTGCACGAACCGCGACCGCTGATGAAGCGCCAGCGCGAAAATGCGATTCCGCCACGCGTGAACCTGTCGCAGAATACCGGTGCGTTGATTCTTGCCGATGTCTACCACGGCCGCAACATGGCGGGCGTGAAACGTGGCGAGATCAAGAAGCTGCTGATACTGGAATCGCTGCCGATGCCGGTCCATTTCACGGGCGGCATGGAGCCGATTAGTTTCGGCGGCACATTTACGCTAGAGCGAATTGTGGGCACGGTGCCGGTGGAAGCAGACGGCTCGGCCTACATGGAGTTACCCGCACTGCGTAGTTTCTTCTTTGTGGCGCTCGACAAGGACGACCTGTCAGTGAAGCGGATGCAGAGCTTCCTGACCGTGCAGCCGGGCGAGACCACCAGTTGCGTGGGCTGCCATGAGGATCGTGTCCAGACGCCGAAGTATGCGGGTGACACGTTGATGGCGGTGATGCGGCAGCCGAGCAAGATCGAGCCGATCACCGATGTGCCCGATGTGTTCGATTTTCCGCGTGACATCCAGCCGGTGCTCGACCGCAATTGCGTCGGGTGTCACAGCTACGAAAAGCGGAGCGGCGGCGTCGTGCTTTCTGGTGATCGCGGACCGAAGTTCTCGCACAGCTACTTTATGCTGACGGTTCGCGGACAGGTGGCCGACGGCAGGAATCGTCCGAAGAGCAACTACGCCCCTCGCACGCTGGGGAGTTCGGCTAGTCCGCTGATGACCAAGTTGACGCCGGCGCATCACGGGGTGCAGGCAACCGCCATTGAGCGCAAAATGGTGCGGTTGTGGATCGAAAGCGGAGCCGCTTATCCCGGCACCTATGCCGCGCTGGGTTCGGGGATGATCGGCAGTTATACGGAGAACCAGCTGGACCGCGGCGACATGCAGTGGCCGGCGGTGAAGGCAGCTGCGGACACGCTGGAGCGCCGCTGCGCCAGCTGCCATGCCAAGACCATGCCGCTGCCGGCTTCGGCATCGGACGATCAGAAGCTGCCTCCGTGGCAGGGGCTGAAGGAGCAGGATCCGAGGAAACATTTCTCGAGGCACTTGCTGTATAACCTGACACGGCCGGAGAAGTCGCTGATGGTGCTGTCGCCACTTTCGAAGGCGGCGGGCGGCTACAATCTGTGCAAGGCCGACGTGTTCAAAGACGCTTCCGATCCGGATTACAAGACGATTCTTGGGGGGATTGAAGAGACAAAGCGCAGGTTCGATGAGAACAAGCGGTTCGATATGCCCGGCTTCGTGCCTCGCACGGACTGGGTCCGCGAGATGAAGCGGTTCGGATTGTTGCCGGCGGAACACAAGGCTGCAGATCCGGTAGACTATTACGCAGTGGAACGCGAATATTGGAAGTCGCTCTGGTATCAGCCACTGCCACGATGAGGAGCTTGAAGGAGTTGAAACGGACAGGCGAAACCGCCTGTCCCACCATCGGAAGTCCTGCGGTTTCGCCTGTTCGCTTCTTTTGGTCGCGGCTCGGCTTGTGGCTTGTCACTACTCTGCCGGCTTTCGCTGCGCCCTGGTGTTCGCCTACTGGCATTGTGGCCGCTCCGCAGGCCAATAAACTGTACATTGCTTGCGGAACCTCGAACCAGGTTCAGGTGTTCGACACAGCTGTCGCTCGCGTCACTCGCACCATTTCCCTGCCCGCGCCCGCATCCGGCATCGCACTCTCACCATCGGAGGAGTACCTCTATGTCACCCTCCCGGCGGCCAAGAGCTCGGTGAGAGTGATCGATGCCGCTTCGGGCCGGTTGCTGTGGTCGATCGCGACTGGACACACTTCGCTTGCGCCGGTGCTCAGTCCGGATGGCGCCACGCTGTACGTGCTCAACCGCTTCAACGACGATGTTTCGGTCATCAACACCGCCACGCACAAAGAGTCCGCACGCATACCGATGATTCGCGAACCGGGCGATGCGGCGATCACACCCGAAGGCAAGTACCTGTTCGTGGCCAATGCCCTGCCCGCGGGCCGGGCCGACACGCCGCCGGTGGCAGCCGAGGTGAGTGTGGTGGACACAGCCTCCGGCACCGTGCCGGCGCACATCGCACTGCCCAACGGCAGCACCTCTCTCCGCGGCATCCGCGTTTCGCCCGATGGCAAGTACGCCTGCGTTACGCACAGCCTGTCGCGCTACTACCTGCCCGCCACGCAGATTGAACGGGGCTGGATTCAGACCAACGCCATCACTCTAATTGAGGTTGCCGGAAGACGCCGGGTGGCGACCGTGCTGCTGGATGAGGTCGATCGCGGCGCAGCCAATCCGTGGGGCGTGGCTTGGACGGCGAACGGTGCGAAACTGCTCGTCACCCATGCAGGCACGCACGAGGTCAGTGCAATCGATTTCGCGGCGCTGCTCGAAAAGATCCAAACTGCCTCCGCCGAGATGTCCGGCGATCTGTCGTTTCTGGCGGGCATCCGCCACCGCATTCCGCTGCAGGGCAACGGACCGCGCGCGATTGTACAGGCAGGCACGCACGTCTATGTGGCGAGCTATTTCTCAGACACACTGGAATCAATCGACCGGTCCGAGGTTGCGGCGTTGGCGGCCCGGCTCTCGCCACCGCAGACGCCGGACGTTGTGCGCAAAGGCGAGCGGCTTTTCAATGACGGCGCGATTTCATTTCAGGGCTGGCTGAGTTGCAACAGCTGCCATTCGCCGGATGCGCGCGTGGATGCACTGAATTGGGATTTGTTGAACGACGGAATCGGGAATCCGAAGAATGTGAAGAGCCTGCTGCTTGCTCATCGGACGCCTCCCGCGATGTGGCACGGGATCCGCGAGACCGCGGAGATTGCCGTACGCTCTGGCATCCGGTATATCCTGTTTACGCAGCGGCCCGAAGAGGAGGCTTCGGCTATCGATTCCTTTCTGAAATCGCTGAAGCCTTTGCCGAGTCCCCACCTGGTGAATGGGAAGTTGTCACCGGCTGCGGTGCGAGGAAACCGGATCTTCCGCGATGCGAAAGTGGGCTGCTCACGGTGCCACCCGGCGGGCCTGTTCACGGACCTGAAGAGCTACGACGTGGGCACACGGGCAAAGACCGATTCGGCAGCCACCTTCGATACGCCGACATTGGTGGAGGGGTGGCGTACGGGGCCGTACCTGCATGATGGATCAGCGGCCACAATGAAGGACGTCGTGACCACTGGCAACCCGAGGGACAAGCATGGCGTTACGTCGCATTTGAAGGCGCGGGAGATCGACGATCTGGTGGCGTATTTGTTGTCGTTGTAAGGGGGCAAATGCGCTCGCAAGCGAGCGAAGAGGCGAAACCGCCTGTCCCACCATTCAACGCCCTGGACTTCCGGTGGTGGGACAGGAGGTTTCGCCTGTCCGCATCGTTCGACTTAGATCCGAGGAACATCCACTTCGGCGCCTTTGCGGCCGGCCGAAACATAGCCGGCATAGATCGCCATGGTGATATCGATCGCGAGGTCCAGATCCGACTCCGGCTGACGCCCGTCGACAATCGCGTTGACGAAATCGCGCATCTCGTGCAGTTGGCCGTTGCCCCAGCCGAATTCGGCATCGGCCGGAATCCAGCCTTCGTTGGAGCTGATCTTCTCCACCAGGTCCAAGCCCTCAAACTCCTTGCGATTCGGGCTGTATACGTCCAACACGCGGGTGGGATTGATCAGGCAGCGGGTGCGGTGGTTATTGGCGAAAACTTCCAGGTAATCGTAGATACCGCCCATCACCAGTTCGCAGGTCATGATGTCGGCCACCATGCCATCCTCGAATACTACGTGAAGCAGCGCGTAGTCTTCGGTGTCCTTGTACTTGGTCCGCAGATAGCCACGATCCTCAAACGCAGGCAGTTTGGTGATGCTGTGCGTGCGCGCCGAAACAGACACTGGACGGATCGGCTTACCGTTGCGGGCCAGGCCTTCCTTGCGCTTCAGATACAGCACTCCGCCCAGCGGATGGCAGCCCTTGCCGATCAGCGATCCCCCGCCCTGCTCGCTCCAGATTCCATACACCGGCGAGTGCGAACCGTTGTGCGACTCTTCGGCGGTCATTCGCAGGATCTGCGCTTTGGTGGTTTCGACGATCTCGCGCTCACGCTGCACTGACGGCGCATAGACCACGTTTTCCGCATAGCCGATGGTGATGCCGGACTTCGCCACCAGGTCGCGCACGGCCTGCATGTCATCGGTCACTGCCTTCAACATGTCCTCTTTGGAGTTGGTCTCGGGCGAGCCGAAGAAGCCGCTGAACGGTTTCTCCACGATGATGTGCTTGCCCGCGGCGGCAGCGGCACGAATGTACGGCATGTGCGACGAAGGCGGCGTGCAGATATCGAGCACGTCGATATGTGGCAGCATCGCCTCCACCGATTCAAAGGCTGGAACGTTGAACTGCGCGGCGAAGGCGTTGCGGCTCTCCGCACGAGAGGACGTGACGCCGGTGGTTATGGCCGGCAGATGACGCAGGTTGCGCTGGTGGAACTTGCCCGCGAAACCCGCGCCGGCGATGCCGATGCGGAGCGGCGTCTGACTCACTGGATTTTGGCTCATTCTTACTTTGGTAACACAGTGCGCAGGTCTTCTGCGCTGATCTTCACATAGCGGATGAGCTTGCGCTTCCAGGTGTAGGTGATGTGCAGCGAGCCATCGGAGCCCTGGATCATCGCAGGATAGGAGTACTCGCCCGGTTCACTCTCCAGCGTGTGCACCATTTTGAAGTGTTCGCCGTCGCTTGATACTGCGAGGTTCAGCGGACTACGGCCTTTGGTGGTGTGGTTATAGATGATCACGACGCGGCCGTCCTTCAGGGCCACGGCATCGATTCCGGAGTTGGGATTCGGCAGATCGATCGTACGCGGCTGCCCCCAAGTCACGCCGGCGTCGTTCGAATCGGCGATGGCGATTTTGCCGATGTTCGGCGTGGACCGCGCATAGAGCCGCAGGTGTTTTCCGCCCATCGAAACCACCGAGGGTTGAATCAGACCGTTCTGTCCTTTGGTGCCGGAGCCGTCGGCCGGGATGGTGAGCGGGCCGAACTTGGTCCAGGTCATGCCGCCATCTTTGCTGCGATCGATCCATAGCGCCCAGGTGTGATAGCTTTCCACCGAGGTACCGCTGACGATCGTGCCATCGATCATGACAAGCGGCTTGGCGCGGATCGGTCCGAGCAGGCCCGCAGGCAGATGCTCCACCGCCGACCATGTCTTGCCTTCGTCGGTGCTGAACCTGCGGCCTGCGCTCCAGTTATCGGGCTTGGGGCCGAACTTGTAATAGAGCCACAGCTTGCCATCCTTGGTATGGAAGAGGACGGGATTGAACGTCGCGATATTGGGTTCACGGACCAGTTCGACAGGGGCCGACCATTTGCCGCCAGCGCGCTTCGCGCCCCAGATCGCCACGTCAGGACTGCCTTCGCTGCTACCGCCGAACCAGGCCGACATGACGTCGCCGTTCTTCAATTCGACTACCGTGGAGGCGTGGCACGAAGGAAACGGCGCCGACTCATAAATGAACTCAGGCTTCAGGTCCGCCGCAAACACTGTGAGCGGAAACATCAACAACGGGAGAATACGCATTGCTACTTTTTTAACCTTTCCCGGACCTCATTGACAAGTTGCGTGGTGGGGATGACATCGGCATCCTGCAAGAGAAACAGCAGGCGAGTCAGGCCCGGGTCTTGCTTTTGTTTGAGCTTCTCATAGATTTGCATCGATAGCGTGTGCTGTAGGGTGAGGTCGGCCTTGATCCGTGGATCCAACTTCACGGTGAGCGGCTGCGAGTAGGACTTGCCGCCTGCGGTCAACTTGACGGAATAGATGCCCGGTGCTACTGAAGGCCCGCGCGGGCTGCGCGGCGTGTCTCCGTAGATGGCCGAGATCGGGTACTCATCGGTGGGCGCGTTCGGCGGCGGATAGTGCAGATCCCACACAAAGCGGTGCATGCCACGCGCAGCGGATGGCAGGCGATCGCGGCGGATCCAGTAGTCGGCGATCTGGAGGTCGCGCTCTACTTCGTGCGGTTTATCCTCACTCGAGAAGCGCCGGATCAGCTTCGTGCCGAGGAAGATCTCAAGGGTCACCGGCGCCGAGTCCGTGTCGAGATAGTAATTGAGGATCGCGCCATCGGGAGGGTTCTGCCCGGCCGGCTCGTCGGGCGGCAGCGGGGTATCGTCGTTCTTGTTCCATCGGACGCGTACCGCAGTCTGGGGCTTAAACAGCTGCGTCTTGGTATCACGAAGCTGGCGCAGGGGCGTGATGTCATCGAGAATCCAGAACGAACGCCCGTGCGTGCCTACGACGATGTCATCATCGTGAACCACCAGGTCGCGGATCGAAGTCGCGGGCATGTTGAGCCGCAGCGGCTGCCAGGCGTCGCCATCGTTGAACGAGACATAGACGCCGCGCTCGGTGCCGGCAAAGAGCAGGCCTTTGCGTAGCGGGTCTTCGCGGACAACGTTGACGGGCCCGCTTTCGGGAAGGCCATTGACGATTTCGGTCCAGGTCTTGCCGGCATCATGGGTGCGATAGATGTGCGGGCGCAGGTCATCACAGCGGAAGCGGTTGACTGCGGCGTAGGCGACGGCGGTATCGAAGTGCGACGCATCCATCAGGGAGATTTTGCTCCACGCGGTGAGGCCTTCGGGCGTAACGTCGCGCCAGGTCTTGCCGCCATTCGCTGTGATATGAATGAGGCCGTCATCGGTGCCGGCCCAGATCAGGTTGATGTCTTTCGGCGAAGGAGCGATGGTGTAGATTACGCCGCGGCGGCGCGAACTCTCGGGGCCTTTCGGGGTGAATACGCCCAGGCTTGGCGGCACCTCGTAGGAGGGCCGCGAAAGATCGGGGCTGATCTCCGTCCAGCTTTGTCCGCCGTTGGTGGTCTTCAACAGATGCTGCGCGCCAAGAAACAGAGTGCGCTTGTCGGCCTGCGAAAACAGCAGTGGCGCGGTGCGCAGGAAGCGGTACTTGCCGCCGCGAAGCAAGTTCGGCCCCACGCTGGCTCGTTCGCCAGTGCGGCGATCATAGCGGGTGACCTTGCCGCCATAGATGAGGCCGGGGTTCAAAGGATCGGGCGCGACGTAACCGTACTCTTCCACACCTACCGGATGCCATTCGCGAAATGTGATCTGACCGTCATTGCCGCGACTCTGAATCCCGACGGACCCGCTCTCCTGCTGCGCACCGTAGACCCAGTAGGGAAACTGATTGTCTGTGATCACATGATAGAACTGAGCGGTTGGCTGGTTGTACCAGGAGCTCCACGTCTCGCCTTCGTTCACGCTGATGACCGCACCCTGGTCGCCGCTTAACAGCAGGATCTTCGGATCGCGCGGATTGATCCAGATGGTGTGGTAGTCGTCGCCGCCCGGGGCGCCCTTGATGATGGTGAAGTGCTCGCCGCCATCGACGGACTTGTGGAAGGCGACGTTGGGAATATACAGGATGTCGCGATTCCGCGGATGGACGCGAACGTTGGCGAAGTCGGATCCGCGGCCCCACAGGCGCTGGTCTTTGTTGACGAGTTTCCAGGACTCACCGGAATCGTCGGAGCGGTAGAGGCCACCCTGCTCCGAGTGATCTACGAGGGCGAAGAGCCGGTGCGCGTCGCTGGGGGCGACGGCGATGCCGATGCGACCGTGCTTTTCAGGCAGGCCTTTGATGAGCGGGGTCCAGGTATCGCCGCCATTGTTCGAAACAAACAGTCCGCTGCCGGGGCCATCGATCGACCCTCCGATCTCCCACGGAGCCTGACGCGCCGCCCACAGGACGGCATAGATGCGGCGCGGATTGGAAGGGTCCATCGCGAGGTCCATCGCGCCGGTGTTTTCGTCCTTATAGAGGACTCTCTGCCAGGTGGCGCCGCCATTGGTGGAGCGGAAGACGCCGCGCTCGGTGTTTGGTCCATATGGATGGCCGAGCACCGCGACATAGACGCGCTCGGGATCATGCGGGTCGACGATGATGGCGCTGATCTGCTGTGCATCGGGCAGACCGAGATGCGTCCAGGTGCGGCCTCCGTCGATGGACTTGAACATGCCGTCGCCGGTGGAAAGATCGGGCCGCTGCAAGCCCTCGCCACTGCCAAGGTAGATCACGTTTGAGTTGGAGGGCGCGATGGCCAGCGCGCCAATGGAACCGGTCGCCTGGTCATCGAAGATCGGCTTCCACACGCGGCCATAGTCGGTCGATTTCCAGACGCCGCCATTATTTGCTGCAGCGTAAAATACGTTCGGCTGCTCCGGGATTCCCTGCGCGGCCACGGTGCGGCCTCCGCGATGCGGGCCGATCATGCGCCAGCGCATCTCCTGATAGGTTTCAGGCGGGAACGGTTGAGCAAAAAGTGAGAACGAGTACAAAGCGAGGATAAAGCGCATTTGACTTGCATTGTAACGGGTAAAATGGTCAGGTGACCAGAAGAATCTTTCTTACCCTGCTAGCTGCGAAACAAGAAAAAGAAATGCGCTTCGGCGACACTTCCCGATTGGGCCGCCCCTTCGCCAAGGACCCGTCGGGCGTCTGGTTCGGCGGGCGCTACCTGATGTACTATTCCATCCCTGCCTATCCCGATAAACGCGCTGACAATGGCTGGGGGATCGGTATCGCGCAGAGCACCAATCTGGTGGACTGGGAGAAGATCGGCGAGATGACGCCCGGCGCACCATACGAGGCCAAGGGGCTGTGCGCGCCAAACGCCATTGTGCTCAAGGGGCGCGTTCACCTGTTCTATCAGACTTACGGAAACGGCCCGAAGGATGCGATCTGCCACGCGGTTTCGAGCGATGGCATTCATTTCGAACGCAACGCCGGGAACCCGGTGTTTCATCCCCACGGAGACTGGACCTGTGGGCGAGCCATCGATGCGGAGATCATTCCGTGGGGCAATCGGCTGATGTTGTATGCGGCAACCCGCGATCCTGAGTTCAAGATCCAGATGCTGGTAGCTGCTTCGGCGCCACTCGATTCCGACTTCGGTCCCGCCGCCTGGACGCAAGCCGTGGATGGCCCGATCCTGAAGCCGGAGCTGCCATGGGAGCGCAAATGCATCGAAGCGCCGGCGGTGGTGAAACACGGCAAGAAGCTATTTATGTTCTACGCTGGCGGCTATAATAATGAACCGCAGCAGATCGGCTGCGCGGTGAGCACGGACGGCTTGCATTGGAAGCGGATCGCTTCGGAACCGTTTCTGGCCAACGGCAAACCGGGCGAATGGAACTCGTCGGAGTCCGGCCATCCGGGGATTTTGCAGGGACCCAAGGGAGAGACGTATCTGCTCTACCAGGGCAATAACGACAAGGGCAAGACCTGGTATCTATCGATGGTAAGGATTGGCTGGCGGGGTGGTATGCCTGTCATCCAGCGCTGAATAAAACCTCTTCGTTAAAATTAGCTACGCGTCGTCCGATATGACTTCTATCGGCTTGGAATGAGCCGCAAAGGAGCGACGATGCAAGCAATAGCGACGCACCCGGCTGACACAGCCGCCCCCGCCGACAGCCGCGCAGGCAAATATCTCGCATTCCATCTGGGAAGCGAAGAGTTCGGCATTCAAGTTTTGAAGGTTCGCGAGATTATCGGCGTGCAGGACATCACTGCCGTACCGCGGACCCCCTCCTATCTGAAAGGCGTGATCAATCTCCGCGGAAAAGTGATTCCGGTGGTAGATTTGCGCATGAAATTCGATCTCGAAGAGATGGAGTACACCCAGCGCACCTGCATCATTGTGGTCCAGATTCTTGGCGAATCCGGCTCGATGATGATGGGCATCGTGGTTGATGGAGTGTCCGAAGTACTGAGCTTCACAATGGCAGATATTGAAGACACACCCGACTTCGGCCAGGGTGTCTCCACGCCTTACATCCTTGGCATGGCCAAGGGCAAAGGGAAGGTCAAGATCTTGCTTGATATTGACCAGGTCCTCACCACTCAGGAGCTGAAAGGCCTGTCCACGCTGCTTCAATAATTCCAAGTCGAGATTGTACAAACAGGAAGAAGGAAATAGAAATGTCGAAATCGTCTTTAACAATTGGGACCAAGCTGCTGTCAGGCTTCGGGGCAATGTTAGGTATCGGTTTGTTGCTGAGTGTGTTTGCTCTACACACGATTGGAGATCTTGGCGAGTCGCTCAAGATTGCCATCAGCCGTTCGGCCCGGAAGCTCGAGATCAACGGAGAAATCCGCAAAGAGATTGAGAGCATGCGTTCGTTCCAACGAGGCGAAGTGCTTTTTGGAATGCTGAAAGACCAGGGCCAGATGAACAAGAACAGGGAGTCCTTTGCCAGTTCTTCCGACGCCCTAGGCAAGAATCTTAATGAACTCAAGACCATTCTTGATACGCAGGCAGGAAAGACAGCTGTAGAAACGATGCACCGGCAGCTTACGACTTGGCAAGGACATTACAGGGATCTGCTCAACCTGACCGACCAGAAGAAGTTCGAAGAGGCAGGCAAGATTCTGGTGCAAGTAACCATGGCTGACGCCATGGCCATGCAGGAATCAAGCGACTCGCTATTAACCACTGTGCACGGCCTGATGAATAAGGCTGAGGCTGACTCGGATGCCAGCGTGACGCAAAGCAAGTGGATCACAATCCTGCTCATTGGACTCTCAGTGGCGATTGGCGTGGTTGTCCTTATCGTGGTTCGCCAGATCAACAGCAAGTTGAAAGAGATCTCGCAGGCGATGGGATCGGGGGCGGAAGAGGTGGCAAGCGCGGCTGGCCAGGTCGCCAGCGCCAGCCAGTCCCTGGCGCAAGGTGCCAGCGAGCAGGCAGCTTCGCTGGAAGAGACCTCCGCATCGGGCGAAGAGGTAACCTCCATGACACGCCAGAATGCCGACAATTCGCGCACGGCCGCCGAGTGCATGGCCGAGGTTGACACGCGGGTGGGAGAAACCAACCGCACGTTGCAGGAGATGGAGACCTCCATGGCGGAGATCAACGCTTCGAGCGACAAGATCGCCCGCATTATTAAAGTGATTGACGAGATCGCCTTCCAGACCAACATCCTGGCGCTCAATGCGGCGGTCGAAGCGGCACGGGCGGGCGAAGCGGGAATGGGCTTTGCCGTGGTGGCCGATGAGGTCCGGAACCTGGCGCAGCGAAGCGCGCAGGCGGCTAAGGACACCGCAGGCCTGATCGAAGATTCGATCTCCAAGTCGCAGGAGGGTTCCGATAAACTCACCCGTGTCTCGACGGCCATTCAGGCGATCACCGCCAGCGCTACCAAAGTGAAGACGCTGATTGACGAAGTGAATCTGGGCAGCCAGGAGCAGGCCCGCGGCATCGAGCAGATATCGAAGGCGATTGCCCAGATGGAGCACGTCACGCAGCGCAACGCAGCAAGCGCGGAACAGAGCGCATCCGCTGCCCAGGAGATGAATGCCCAGGCCGACACGATTAAGACTTTCGTTGCCGAGATGCGAATGCTGGTCGGAGGTGTCAGCGAGGCGCCATCATTGCATGCGCCGAAGCGACAAGCAATCAAGCGAGCAGCATCGGTGGCCAAGGCTACGAAGCCAGAGTCTGCGTCAAGACCACATCCGGTGATGCCGAAGGCCAGACAGACGCCAGTACGGGAGCCCGCGCATGCCCACGCCGGGCCGCCGGTATCCCCGGTAGCGAACGACTTCCCTCTGGATGAAGAGTTCACTGAGTTTTAGGCAACGGTCTGGGAACGGGATGTGAGAAGAAGGGGGACGCTGTGAGTAGAACGCAACACGAGCAGTTTGGCATCTTGCGGCAACAGGTGGAAGATCTGGCGATGCAGATCATTCTGGAGGGTTCGGACCTGAAGCAGGCAGGCCGGAACCACGCACCGGAGGCGGCCGAACTGCTGGCCAGTCTAAGCCTGAACCTGGAGGCGATCAGCGACACCGCAATGTCGGTCAACGCTGCCCAGGTCGCAGCCATCGCAAATGCGATGCGGCAGTCCGTGAATCAAACCGAGGACCTGGAGCGGCTCTCCGAAGCCTTGCTCCAGGATGTCGGCAACATGCAGCAGGCGGTGGAGAACTTCGCGCTGCCTGAACCCCCACCCGCGGCCAAGCCGGTGAATGCGCTGGCGCAGGATGCGGAGTTGCTGCGCGACTTCATTATCGAGTCCCGAGAACACCTGACGGCGATCGAAGCCAGCCTGCTCAAGCTGGAAAAAGATCCGAGCGACATGGAGAGGATACATTCGGCATTTCGCGGATTCCACACCATCAAGGGGCTGGCCGGATTCCTCGAATTGGAGGAGATTCGCCAACTGTCCCACGAAGTGGAGACGATCCTCGATGAGGCCAGAAACGGAACCCTCACCATCACCCGGGCAGTTGTCGACACCGTGCTGGCAAGTGCCGATTACCTTCAGAATGCATTGAACACGGTGGAGGCCAATCTGTCGGGAGCAGGGGAAGTATTCATCGACCCCGCGGAGTTGATCGTACAGGTGCGCAACTTGATGCCCGGTGCGGACGTAGCAGTCGAGCAACCTGAGGCTGTAGAGCAGAAAGCGCTCGTCGTTGAGGAGGTCCCGGCGACCCGGCCGGCGCCGGCCCCATCGGTCCAACCTGCAGCGCCGGCCGCCGCTCCGGCAGCAGCGGCACAAGTAGCGGCGCCTGCCAAGAAACCGGGCGCCGAGAATGCCCAGAAATTCGTGATCCGGGTGGATACGGCCAAGCTCGACCATATGCTGGAAATGGTGGGCGAGCTGGTGATCGCACAATCGATGGTGCGGCACGATCCGACGCTCACGCAGCTTGCCAATCCCCGCATTCAGTCTCACCTGGCGCAACTGGCGCGCATCACCGAAGAGGTGCAGAAGACCACCATGACACTGCGCATGCTGCCGGTGGGTCATCTGTTTGAAAAGGTGAAGCGGCTGGTACGGGACCTGAGCCAGAAGTCAGGCAAGCAGGCAGAGCTGGTCATCTCCGGCGAAGGCACCGAAATCGATAAAACCGTGATCGACGGGCTGGGCGATCCACTCATGCACATGGTACGCAACGCACTCGACCATGGCATCGAGATGCCTGAGGAGCGGCAGGCAGCCGGGAAGAAACCGGTCGCGCATGTCGCACTCAAGGCCTACCACCAGGCGGGCCACATGGTGATTGAGATCTCCGACGACGGCCGCGGGTTGAGCCGGGAGAAGATTCTGCGTAAGGCCCGGGAGAAGGGTCTGGTGGGCGAGAACAGCACGTTGACCGAAAGTGAAGTCAATCACCTGATCTTCGAGCCAGGGTTTTCTACCGCGGAAAAAGTGACCGACATCTCCGGCCGGGGCGTGGGGATGGATGTGGTGAAGAAGAACATCCAGAAGATGCGCGGCAGGGTGGACATCGTCACCGAGGCGGGCAAAGGCACCACGTTCTATATCAAACTCCCTCTGACGCTGGCGATCATTGACGGCCTGGTTGTGGGAGTAGGCAAGGAACGCTACATCGTACCAATCTTCACCGTTACCGAGATGTTCCGTCCCACACCGGAAATGCTCAGCACGGTGCAGGGCAAGAACGAGATGGTAATGGTTCGCGGCAAACTGCTGCCTTTTGTTCGATTGCACGAGCGTTTTGGGGTGAAACCCAAAACCACCAATCCCTGCGAAAGCCTGTTTATCGTGGCCGAATGCGAGGAGCGCAGATACTGCCTGATGGTCGATGAGTTTATTGGCAAACAGGAGGTTGTCATCAAGAGTCTGGGAGAGTGCCTGAAGCACACCACCGGGATCGCCGGCGGAGCGATTCTGGGCGACGGCCGCGTGGGCCTGATTCTCGAGATGAGCGAAGTCTTTCGCGACCGGGTTTTGGCATGAGCGAGGAGTTGCTCCAGAGTGCGCCGGTAATTGGTCCGCGGATCTACCAGCAGATCACCAACTTCGCCTATGACCACTGCGGCGTTGACCTGCGCCGGGGAAAGGAGCAACTGGTCAGCGTAAGGCTTGGGAAGAAGATGCGCGAGTTGGGCTGCTCGTCATTTGAGAATTACTTTGCACTGGTGGAGCAGGATCGGACGGGCCAGGCGCTCACCGCTATGATCGACGCCCTGACTACCAACTACACCAGTTTTCTGCGAGAGGCCGGCCATTTTGAGTTCATGAAGCAGGAGATTCTGCCGACGTTGCTGAACCGCGAGCGGATCCAAATCTGGAGCGCCGCATCCTCTACAGGCGAGGAGATCTTTTCGATATTATTCACGCTGCTCGATCACTATTCCCTGCCCTCGGATTCACGGGAAGCGGCTGCCAGGTTGAAGGTACGCGGCACAGACATTTCCAGCCGAGCGCTCCGTGCGGCCGAGGCTGGAGTCTATTCCGAGGACAGGCTGGAGGGTCTACCGGCGGGCTGGCTGCGGCGGTATTTCCTACGAGGCCAAGGGAGCCAGCAAGGGTACTACCGGGTGAAGCCGGAGGTGAGGAGAATGGCTGAGTTCGGCCGGTTCAATTTAGTTGAGCCACATCGGGAGCGGCAGCAACAGTACCCGTTGATCTTCTGCCGTAATGTGATGATCTACTTCGACCGGCAGACACAGGAGAAGGTGGTGCAGACGCTCGCCGAGCACCTGGAGCCCGATGGCTATCTCTTCATCGGACATTCAGAGAGCCTGAACGGCATCTCACATCAATTGAAGTATGTCAGACCGGCCGTGTTTCGCAAGGTAAGCGGCGGCAAATCGATCCTACCTATACGGGGTGCAAGGTGAGTTCATTGATTGTTGGAATTTCGGATTGCCAGGTGACCGACGACACACAGGCCTCGCTGGTGACGTATGCGTTAGGCTCGTGTATCGCGTTGACCATCTATGATCCGGTGGCTCTGATCGGCGGCATGCTGCACTTCATGCTGCCGGAATCAGACCTGCACCGCGGCAAGGCTATTGAGAACCCCTACATGTTCGCCGATTCGGGCATCCCGCTCCTGTTCAAGCGTGCTTACCAGCAAGGTGCCGATAAGAAGCGGCTGCTGGTGCGGGCCACTGGAGGGGCGCAGGTGATGTCGGACCAGGAGATCTTCAATATCGGCAAGAGGAACTACCTTGCGCTGCGCAAGATTCTTTGGAAGGCAGGAGTGATGATTCACGCCGAAGCGATCGGCGGCACCGTGTCCCGCACGGTGCGTCTCGATGTGGGGAGTGGCCGCTTCACCATCCGCGAAGCGGCGGGACCTGAAATTGAATTGGCCGCATCCAAACACGGGAATGTGCCCGCCGGTATGCGAGGAGGAGTTTAGACAGATGGCTTTCAGTGTACTGATCGTGGACGATTCTCCGGCGATGCGGTCATTCATCCGCCGAGTGATCGACCTTTCGGGCTTCGAAGTGGACGATTGCGTGGAGGCGGGTGATGGCATCGAAGCGCTGGAAAAACTGGAGCAGCGGTGGGTCGATATTGTCCTCACCGATATCAACATGCCGAACATGAATGGCGAGCAACTGGTCAAGGAGATGGCTTCTCACGAAATGCTAAAGACCGTACCAGTCGTGGTGATTTCGACCGATTCCACAGAAACCAGAATCGAACGGCTGATGTCGTTAGGTGCGCGCGGTTACGTGAAGAAGCCCTTCTTGCCGGAAACGCTACGCGAAGAGTTGGAGAGAGTATTGGAGGTCGCAAATGCCTGATCAGGCTGTACTGGCAAATGAACAACAATGGCAGGAGGTTCTGCTGCGCGCGACTGAGGAGGTGATGGAGACCATGTTTTTTTCAACCGTCACCAGCGAGGAGGAGGCCTCCGCTGACAGGGAGATGCGCAGCGCACAGCTGCGCTTTAAGGGGGACCCCTCCGGGATCTTCAACGTGAGTGTCTCGCTTGGGTCGGCCAAACAGATTGCAGCTAACTTCATGGGCGCCGATGAACCGGCCGGCCTTTCGGAGACTGAGATCGGCGACGTGGTTGGCGAAATGGCGAACATGCTTTGCGGCTCCGTGTTGAGCGGAGTTCGCAGTGGCGCGCACTTTGACCTTAGCCATCCCGAGTTGCGGGCCGGAGAGAGCGAACCTCCCGCGGACGCGATTCGTGCGAGTTTTGAGCTTGAAGACGGCACCCTGCGCTGCTGGCTTGCGATCAATCCTTAACCGGTGAGCATGGCAGCAGGAAACAGTGGACGAAAGGAAACGGCGCAACTACCCATGCAACCTGGATTCGTGGAACGAAGGAAGAACCGGAGCAAGATCCGGGTACTGGTGGTTGATGATTCCGCCATTGTGCGCAGAATCCTGACCGATGCGCTCTCGAAACATCACGACCTGGAGGTTGTGGGAACAGCACCAGATCCCTACATTGCCAGGGAGAAGATCCTTGCATTATCGCCGGACGTGCTGACACTAGATATTGAAATGCCGAGGATGGACGGCCTCACCTTTCTGAAGAAGCTGATGCACTATCATCCGCTGCCGGTGATCGTCATCAGTTCGCTGGGGCAGGCATCTTGCGCCCAGGCGGTAGAGGCGCTGCGCCTTGGAGCAGTCGAAGTGATGGCCAAACCCTCGGGCCCCTATTCGGTGGGCAGCCTGCAGGACACTCTGGCAGCCAAGGTCCATGCGGCAGGGGCGGCAAGGCTGCGCAGAACCTGGACCTCAGACAAGCCTTCCGTCCCAACGGCCTACGCGCAACCCTCTCCGCTCGCCCGCGGCACGGCGCAGAATACGCTGATCGCCATCGGCGCATCCACTGGAGGGACGGAGGCGATCGAACACGTGCTGCGGGAGATGCCGGAAGACTGCCCGCCGGTGGTCATCACACAGCACATTCCGGCGGGCTTTTCGCTGGCCTTCGCGAACCGCTTGAACAAGAGTTGCCGGATAGAAGTTCGAGAGGCTGTGGATGGCGACCTCGCACTACCGGGCCGCGCCCTGCTGGCCCCGGGCAACTACCACATGGTGGTGAAGCGGGCGGGTTCCGGTTATCGCGTACAGGTCCAGGACGGTCCGATGGTATGCTATCAACGGCCTTCGGTGGACGTGATGTTCACCTCGGTTGCGGAGGCGGCCAAGGCCGATGCAGTCGGGGCGCTGCTGACGGGCATGGGTGCGGACGGAGCGCGCGGACTGATGAAAATGCGGAATGCCGGGGCCTTTACGATGGCCCAGAATGAAGCCACCTGCGTCGTCTATGGCATGCCACGCGAAGCCGTCAAAATGGGCGCAGCTGAAATAGTGATCGCCCTACCCGATATCGCACAGCGTTTGCTGGCGGGCCGCCCCAAGCGGGCGGCATGAGCCGATTGGCGGGGAGTTCGCAGGTGGCATTGCATTCCACAGAAAATGGGACTAGCATTGCGTTGGGAGATTAGCCATCATGTCGTTGCTACACCCGCTGTTTACGGTAGTCCTCTTCTTATCCCTTACATCAGGTATCCTTGCCCAATCGGCTTCGCCGCGCGTCGAAACGGCGGAACCCGATGCCGGAAAAGCCGGCGCCGTGATTACCATTAACGGAGAAAACCTCGAGAAGTCGAATGTTTCCGAGATTTTCCTGACGGATGGGAAGAACGACCTCAAGGCAGTGGTCACCGAGCAGGCCGCCAAGCTGATCAAGTTCAAGATTCCGGAGAAGGCAGCGGCGGGCCGGTACTCGGTCATGCTGCTGACCGCGGGAAAAGAGCCCAAATATCTGGAACAGCCTGTAAAAATAACCGTCGAATAGACGGTTATTGTTGCTGTTGTTGTTGTTGCTGCTGAGTGAAGTCTTCCGGCTGCTCGGCGAGAGGCTGTTCGGCGACAGCGAAGGCCTCCACCGCATGCATGGCCTCCTGCTCGTCGGCTGGCGCATCGGTAGTTTTGACGCGCACGGCAACACTCAAGGAACTCTCCGCCCCGCCTTTGAAGACGCCCTTGGCGGGCGGCACATCGGCGTAATCGCGGCCGATGGCGGTCCGGATATGACGGTCCGTCGCCAGCAGATTGTTTGTCGGATCGAACCCCACCCAACCCAAGCCAGGCAGTAGTGCCTCAACCCACGCGTGCGTGGCACCGTCACTCGATCGGTCATGCGCCTCGGCTGAATGGTAGAGATAACCGCTCACATAACGCGCCGGAATACCCAACCCGCGCAGCACTGTAATCATGATGTGGCTGTAGTCCTGGCAGACACCTTTACGGCTCCCCAGCGCGGTATCAATCGGCGAATCGACGTTTGTCGATTTCGGCACATACTCGATCGCTTCGAAAATTCGAGCATTCAAAACGCGCAGCAAACTGAGCGGATCAGCACCGCGCACCGCGCCGATCTCCGCCGCAAAGTCCTTCAACTGCGGGGTTGGCGTGGTGAAGTGGCTGGGCTGCAGAAACTCGAAATACTCTCCGGAGGCTCCCAATTCATCGATCTCTTTCCAAGCCGACGGGTCGAGGTTATCCGGCACCGGCGGTACCGTATCGATTTCCACGGTCGACTCGGCCACCAGGCCCAGCCGGGTATGGCTGCCCGGCACATCGAAATGATGCACCGTGTTGCCGAGGTGATCGCGGTACGAACTCACGTGCGCCTTCGGATTCAGTGTCAACGTGAAGTGGATGCAGCGCTGGTCAATGTCGCTGCGAGGGCGCATACGAACTTCCATCACGCTCTCATTGACAGGAGCGTCGTAGTGAAATCGGGTGATGTGGCGAATCGAATAGAACATGAGTTTCCCAACTAGTGGTCAATTGCCGTTTCGATCGGATAATCGATGTAAACCTGATGCACGGCGCCGTGGATCTGCGTGCACTGCTTCTTCACGTTTTCGAGATAGGCATCCAGGCCGCCGCCCAGGATCTCGTCCATCTGGCTGTAGCTGAGAGCCGCCCGCAGTTTGCCGCTCAAGCGTGTCAGCTTGCTGGTGCCGCGGCGGGCCGCGGTGGAACCCATTGAGTTCAGGGCTACCTGAATATTTTCCACCGCAAACCGAACCGAATGCGGGAACTCTTCATTCAGGAGCAGGAATTCGGCGATGCGTTCGGCGCGCAGATCGGCGGTATAGACTTTGCAGTAGGCCTCAAACGCAGTGCAGGATTTCAGCAGCCCGATCCATTCCAGGTGATCGTCAGGCTCAATCTCCTGCTTCGGAAATGGCAGATAGCGCTGAAAGTGGATGTCCATCAACTGCGCCGTGGCCGAGGCGCGCTCAATGTAGCGGCCCAGCTGAATAAACTGCCAGCCTTCGCCATGCGTCATGGTGGAATCGGTAAGCCCCTGAAACAGGTGCGAGCCGCTCTTCACGACTTCGAGGAAACTCTGCGGCTCGGCATCGGCCGAACCCATCGCGGCGCGGCGCAGTTCGTGGAACAGGCGGTTCAGCTCTTCCCACATCTCCGAACTGATCTGCTCGCGGACCTGCCGGGCGTTTTCACGGGCCGCGATTACCGCTGAGATAATCGAGGAGCGGTTGGCCGGATCAAACGTGATCCAGCGCAGGATCGTATGCGCGCCCATTTCGGCCGCACGCGCCTTGTCAACGCCTAACGCTCCCAGGACTCGTGGCCAGCGGTCGTCACTGAGCGGCTGTGCCTGTTCCAGCATCAACCCCAGATTGACGTCCACCAGGCGCGCCATGTGTTCCGCCCTCTCCAGATAGCGGCTCATCCAATAAAGACTGTCTGCGACTCTGCTCAGCATATTAGTCGTTCAACACCCATGTATCCTTGCTGCCGCCGCCCTGCGACGAATTGACTACCAGCGATCCCTTCTTCAGCGCCACGCGCGTCAGCCCGCCGGGCACGATGGTGGTGCGCTCTTCATTGAACAGAATATACGGCCTCAAATCGACGTGCCTTGCCTCCACGCCTCCATCCACGAAACAGGGCGCGGCGGAGAGACTGATGGTCGGCTGCGCAACGTAGTTGCGGGGGTCTGCCTGTATTCGCGACTTGAACTCCTCGCGTTGGGCAGCAGTGGAGTGCGGCCCGATCAGCATGCCGTAACCGCCCGATTCGCCCACCGCCTTCACCACGAGCTTGTCCAGATTCTGCAGGGTATAGGCACGCTGCTTGTCGTCGGACATCAGATACGTTTCCACGTTGTTCAGAATCGGATCCTCGCCCAGATAGTATTTGATGATCGCCGGGACGTAGGCATAGAGCGCCTTGTCGTCGGCCACGCCGGTGCCGATCGCGTTGGCCAGCGTGACGTTGCCGGAGCGGTAAGCGTTGAACAGGCCGGCTACACCCAGGGTCGAATCATGACGGAAAGCCAGTGTGTCAATAAAATCGTCATCGATACGTCGGTAGATCACATCCACCCGCTTCAGGCCGGCGGTGGTGCGCATATACACGATGTTGTCGTGGACAACCAGATCGCGCCCCTCAACCAACTCGATACCCATTTGGCGAGCCAGGAACGCGTGTTCGAAGTACGCCGAATTGAAAACACCGGGAGTCAACAGCACGATCACCGGTTCCAGCCGCCCTTCGGGAGCAACCTGCCGCAGCGTGGCCAGTAGCGCCTGACCGTAATGGTCGATCGGCCGCACATTGCACTTGTGGAACAGTTGCGGGAAGACACGCTTCATCACCTGGCGGCTGGTCAACATGTACGAGACGCCGCTAGGCACGCGCAGATTGTCTTCCAGCACCACAAATTCGCCGTTCGGCAAGCGGATCAAGTCCGTGCCGATCACCGTGACATAGATATTGCGCGGAACATTGACCCCTCGCATTTCACGGCGGAAATGTTTGCAGCTATAAACAATGTCGTACGGGACGACTTTGTCGCTGAGGATCTTCCCTTCGTGATAAATATCGCGCAGAAAATGGTTCAGCGCGGTAATCCGCTGAACCAGGCCGCGCTCGATCTTCTGCCACTCCGCAGAGGTGATAATCCGAGGCAGCAGGTCATGGGGGAAGATGCGCTCGGTGCCTTCGTCCTTGCCGTATACCGTGAAGGTAATACCCTGGTGCAGGAACGACTGGTCGGCCATCTGCTTGCGGCGCCGCAACTCCTCGGCCGGAAGCGTCAGCAGCCAGTCATACAACGGCTGGTAGTGGCCGCGCGGCGAGGTCTCGGCAGAGAACATCTCATCGTAGGCGTCGCCTAGCGAATAGTTCGAAAACGGATTTTGACCAGCTGTTCCAAAAGTTGCCATGGCTGTAAATGTCGGGGCTTCGACTCGGAAGGAAATCTTAGCATACCAAATGGTCCCGTGTTTTAGCACCCGTTTTGCATTGGAAATAATGATGACTCTTATCAGAAATTCATAGAGCATGCTCCCCCTGTTCGGCAGCATATAATTGTGGTGATGCCTCCTTTACTGCTTGCGGTGATCATTGCCGCCGGAACCGTCAATCGCCCGGTGCAGAACATGTACTCGGCCCCGACAGAGGACTCCGACGTTGTCTCACAGGCCATCTACGGCTGGAACGTCAAGATCGAAAAGGAATCGAAGGACTGGGTCGAGATCCGCACCGCCGACGATTACAAAGGGTGGATTCCCGCCGCCTCGCTGGTGCGCAACGGCAAGCCGTATGCGACCTCCGGGCGCGTGGCGATGGTCTCCAGCCTGTATTCGCACATCTACCGCGAAGCCGATGTCACCAAGCATGCACCGGTAATCACGGTGCCGTTTGAAACCAGGGTCGAGATCATGGAAGAGACCCGTGCGCGGTGGCTGCATGTCCGGCTGGTGGATGACCGATCGGGCTACATCCAGCGCGGCGACCTGTCGTTCGATCTGGCGAACATCAGTATCGACCAGATGATCGAGCTTTCGAAGCAGTTCATGGGACTGCCCTACACCTGGGGCGGCACCTCCAGTTTCGGCTACGACTGCTCCGGCTTCACCCAGATGCTCTGCCGCCGCCGCGGAATTGTGATGCCGCGCGATGCCGGCCCACAGGCTAAATGGGAGGGAGTAACCCCCATCGACAAGAAAGATCTACAGAAGGGCGACCTGCTGTTTTTCGGCGCCAGCGCCGCCAGAATCACTCACACCGGATTGTACATTGGCAACGGCGAATTCATCCACGCCACCACCAACGACCAGCCTAAAGTCCAAATCAGCAAGCTGGCCGATCCGCACTGGACCAAACTGCTGGTTGCCACAAGGAGACCGAAATGAATCGACGTGACATCTTCCGCACACTGCCCGCCATCAGCGTGGCCAGCTTGGCGCCCGCTGCGCAATCGCCGCAGGTGAAGGCGGAAGTCGTGCGGCTTAATCTGAAGCACACCTGGACCACGGTGATGTCTTCCAGCACATTCCGCGACACGCTGCACGTTGGCCTCACCTCGCAAGGCATCACCGGCGTTGGCGAAGGCGCACCCATCGCCCGCTACAATGAGAGCGCTGTGGAAGGCAAGAAACTGGTGGAATCGCTGGCACCCATGCTGGCAACCAGCGATCTGACGCAGTTCTCTAAGATCCTGGATCAGATCTTCAAGAAGGTGGAGGGGAATTGGGCGGCCAAGGCTGCCATTGATATCGCCCTCATGGATTGGGTGGGCAAGAAGCTGAACGTTCCGCTCTACCAGTACTTCGGGCTCGACGCCAAGGATGCGCCGCTCACCACATTTTCAATCGGAATCGACAATCCGGAGATGACGCGTAAGAAAATCGAAGAAGCGGCGTCCTATCCGGTGCTCAAGATCAAAGTGGGGCTCGATACCGATGAGGCCACCATGGAGACGGTGCGCGCGGCCACTAAGAAGCCATTACGCGTCGATGCCAACGAGGGGTGGACGGATAAGGACGAAGCCGTACGCAAGATCAACTGGCTCGAAAAGATGGGTGTGGAGTTCATTGAGCAGCCGATGCCGGCGCACATGATTGAAGAGACGAAGTACGTGCGCAAGCGCGTCCACATGCCGATCATTGCCGACGAGGCCTGCCTGCACCCGCGCGACATTCCGAAACTGGCCGAGGCCTTCGACGGCATCAATATCAAGATCGATAAGTGCGGCGGCATGCTCGAGGCCTATCGCATGATTCAGATCGCGCGCAGTTTGGGCATGAAGGTCATGATGGGGTGCATGATTTCCAGTTCCGTCAGTTGCACCGCCGCCGCGCACCTGTCGCCGCTGATCGACTATGCCGATCTCGATGGCAACCTGCTGATCTCAAACGACCCCTATTCGGGAGTCAAGGTGGAAAAGGGCAAGTTGATTTTACCCAAGGCTCCCGGGCTGGGTCTGAAGAAGGTTTGAGGACGTGTCGTTTTTGGGGACGCAGCAAGCTGCGTCCCCGGTGTGGTTGTCTTGATACCCATTTGACTTAGCGGACCGACGGCTTCTCTGCCCCGGAGTGCCGCAGATACGGCCCTTTGCTGCCATTGGGCAGGATGGTGCTTGAATCCGTGCGTGCCTGGCAGAGTTGTTCACTGGTCATTTCGCGGGCGGCCCGCAGGTTGGCGCCGCGCAAATCGGTGCAATAGAGCGAAGCCGCGCCAAAGCGGGCGCCGGCCAGACTGGCGCCATAGAACTCCACTCCGTTGAGCTTTGCCTGACGGAAATCGGCGCCATCGAGCGATGTCTTATTCAGGCAGGAGCGGCTCAAATCCGAACGGCTGAACTTCGCGTCGGTCAGATCACTATTAGTAAAGTCGGAGTCCTGAATCACACTGTTGGAGAGATTGGCCTCCATCAACTGGCACGCCAGAAAGCGGCAGAACTGGGCACGCACATGGTATAGCTGTGATTCCTCCAAATGTGCGTAGTTAAAGACGGCATGGAACAGCTTGGCCTGATGGAAGCATGCCTTCTTCAGGTTGGCGTATTCAAAGTTGCTCTCATGGATGCGCGCGTCGAGGAAGCGCGCGGCTTCCAGGTTTGCCTTGCGGAAAGAGCACTCCGCCAGCGTCGCCTCGCTCAGATTCACAAGCGGCATCCACACCTGATCGCACTGGGCCTGCGTCAGATCGGCGCCGGTGAAGTCGGTGGAGGTAAGCCGCGCCTGGCGGAAGTCGACGCGCTGCAGGGCCGCACCAGAAAGGTCCCCTCCGGTCAGTTCGGCATCGAGCCAGGTGGTGAGCGAAAGATCAGCCCGCGAAAGCTGCACATTTTTCAACCGGAGTTCATTCATGGTTGCGCGGCTGAGGTCTGCGCGCACGCCTCCGGGACGGGCCTCCACCCAGGCCCTGTGCTGTTCCAGAATGTGTGAGAGGCTGCGTCCTCCTGCCTTAATCGCAGGTGGTATTGCGTCCGTATTGGTGGGTGATCCGAGCATCATCCTGAACCTTATCGCCCATGGTGTAAAAAGTATTAGCAATGTGATACTTTGGTCAGGAATGAAAAGACGACTGGCCTTACAATCACTCGCCGGATTGCCGATTTTGCCGCAGATCGCTGCCGCGCAACCCTCGCCCGAAACCGAGTACCCGGTGCTGGCCGTGGAGAATACCGAAGCGGCCGCCAACCCGGTCCACCGCTTCCTGACTCCGGACCAGTTCGCCGCTCTGAAGCAGTTGGGCCAGATCTTGATGCCGGCATTCAGCGGACGTCCCGGCGCGGTGGAAGCGGAGGCCGCCGAGTTCCTCGATTTCCTGTTGTCGCAATCGCCAGCCGATCGTCAGGCACTCTATCGCGCCGGGCTCGACCGGCTGAATGCCAGCGCTCAGCAGCAGTATCATAAAAACTTCGCCGCCCTTTCAGCCGAGCAGGCCGCACCAATTCTTGCCCCACTAAAGGCGCCGTGGACTTACAATCCGCCCAAGGATCTGCTGGCCAGCTTCCTGCGCGAAGCCAAAATGGACATCTACAAGGCCACCGTCAACTCCCGTGAAATGGCTCAGGCACAGGCTGGCGGACGCCGCCGCGCGACCGGCATGAACCCCTACTGGCACATAATTGATTAGTTGAACAATAACCACTCAAAATGAAGCAAGAATACGACGTTGTTATTATTGGATCTGGCGCTTCTGGCGGTATGGCCGCCCACACACTGACACGCAAAGGCGTCAAATGCCTGATGCTTGATGCCGGTCCGCAAATCGACCTAGCCCGCCATCGCACCACCAGGGCCGTCTACGACCTTCCCTATCGCGGCTTCAACCGCCCAGGGCGTTTTCCGCACCTCACCCAGGCATCCGAGTTCGACGCCAACCTGTGGGCCGACGAGAAGCAGAACCCGTACTCCTACCCGCCCAACGATCCCTACTACTGGGTCCGCATGCGCATGATCGGCGGTAAGACATTGAAGTGGGGCCGGGCTTCATGGAGATTGAGCGATTTCGAGTTTAAGTGTAAGGATCATGACGGCTTCGGCGAGAACTGGCCTGTTTCACTGGCCGACCTTGCGCCGTTCTACGACCGCGTAGAACCGCTGTTCCGAGTCGCGGGCCGCAACGAAGGACTGCCGCAGCTGCCCGATGGCAAGCTGATTCCGGACGAGTCGACGGACTCGGTCAGCGTCCAGCGCTTTATTGCCTCATGCAAGAAACTGGGCGTCCCAACTACCAAGCCGCGGCGCGCCACGGGCACACTCGCCAGTTCGCTTAACCTCCTTTTGCCGGAAGCACTTGCGACAGGAAACCTCACCATTGTTCCGAACGCCATCGCACGCCAGATCACGGTCGACCCGAACACCGGCCTGGTAAGCGGCGTCTCCTATCTTGACCGCGTGTCGAAGCGCGAGTTTCATGTCCCGGCCAAGATCCTGATGGTCGGCGCCTCCACACTCGAATCGACAAGGTTAATGTTGAACTCGAAGTCCCGCCAGCATCCCAATGGATTGGCGAACTCAAGCGGCGCGCTCGGTCATTATCTGTTCGACCAGATCTATGTGAAGAACGTAGTCACCGCGATCGTCCCCGAGGCCAAAGGCGGCAAAGCGCCGCGCAACCTGATGGGTGGTGGCGGCTACATCGTGCGCTTTCGCAACCTGCAGAAGCGCGAGAAGAACTTCCTGCGCGGCTACGTTACGGATTTCC